>Ga0316628_100000982_pt1 | contig 19284 bp, 13 predicted proteins | sample OWC_Aug_M2_C1_D5_FD_207648 | JGI IMG/M metagenome (GOLD analysis project Ga0316628, IMG submission 207648) | Wetland soil microbial communities from Old Woman Creek delta, Ohio, United States - OWC_Aug_M2_C1_D5_C | ecosystem: Environmental > Terrestrial > Soil > Wetlands | place: USA: Ohio... | reverse complement strand
CATCTTCATCCGGAAGCGCTCGGCTTCCTCGACCTGGGCAAGGACGCCCGCCGGGTCGCGGAGGAGGCCGGCTTGAAGGGCTTTTAAGTGAACGAGAAATTTGTAGACGGGGAAGAAATTCGTGGCATTGACACCATTCTTGACGACCTTGTCCTCCAGCCGGGCGATCATTTCCCCGAGCCGGGCCTTGTCGTTGCGGCTTGCGGCGATGACGCCCGTCAGCCAGAACGGCAGGGTCGGCGATTCGTCCAACCGGCCGGCGTAAGCCGGCGACGCGTAATGTTCCCGAAGGGGGCGCAAGGATGTTTCGGCCGCCGCGACGTCCCCTCGAAGCCAGGCGATATAAGCCGTCCTGAAAGCGACATTCAGCCTGGTCGTTTCGCGCGTTCCGGCCGCAAGCTGGGCCTTCAGGCTTTCACCGGCCTTCCGCAAGGATCCGGCGAGCTGATGGATCACGGCTTCGTTGCCGTACAGGTAATCAAGGCTGGGATCAAGGGCTTTCCCCTTGGCCAGGGCTTCCAAGGCCTTATCGAGACGGCCGGCGAACATGTATCCCGTCGCGAGGCTATCGAAAGAGTTGGCCGTGTTGTCAAGCCTGACGTATTCGAGAAGATGCCGCTCGGCCTTGGGATGGTCGCCCGTCCAGGCGTAGCAGAAGGCGATATGGTTATGGGCCAGCGCATATCCCGGATCGAGGTTCAAGGCCCGATCATAATACGGGATCGCCTCCAGGCCGTCGCCGGCATGGAAATAGGATTCGGCGAAATCGTAGAGGTAATCCTTCTTCAAGGGAAAGGCCTCTATCAGGCGCATGAGATGGGCGCGTTCCTCGCCCGGCTTGGACTCGATCCGGGCGAGCAGGGCCTTGATCCGGAGAACGTCGTACTCGATCAGGCGGTTGGGCTTGGCTAAAGCCGCCCGGCATTCCGTCTCGGCTTCATCCCGCTCTTCCCGAAACATTTTGACCTCGGCCAGCCGCAGCCGGGCGAGGCCGAAATCCGGGTCGTTTTCCAGGGCGGTTTTCAGCTCGGCTTGGGCCTCGTCGGGCATCAGCTTGTCCCAGGCCGATTGTCCCCGGAGGAAATGGCTCAAGGCGTCCCAGTTGGCCGTGCAGACATCGGCGAAGGCGCGGTTTCCGGCGATCGCGGCGACGTCTCCGTCCGACTGGGAAGCGCAGAAAGCCAGGATGGCGTCGATCTGCCGGGTGATGAGGTCCAGGGGCCCCTTGCAGGCGAACGTCCGGTTCGCCTTTTTCCCCCGGTTGGCGACTGTCACCTTGACTTCGTAGCCGGTCACGGTCGGCTCGACCGAGCCCCGGATGTCGATCCGCGGCTCGCGCTTGGAGCCGTTTGTCGTCCCCGATTGCCGGTCCCAGGCCTGGCGGTCGCTCGCGGACAGAACCGGGAGGGCGGTGGCGGCCGCCAGGGACCTGTCCAGGGCGTACTCGACGAGGTTTTTCGGGACCGCGTCCGTCCGGTATTCGAAGGGAGAAATGGCCACGAGCGATTCGTATTCGACCGTCCGAAACAGGACGGACTTGAGAAGCAAGGCGCCCGCCCCGAGACAGACGATCATCCCAACACCGATTGCGGCCAGGGTCCGATTTCTCCGGCCGCCCTTGGCCCCCGGCTTGCGGCGCTTGGCCGCCGGCACGGCCACGGGTTTCGTCCGGACAACGATGGTCTCCTCCTCCTCCTCCTTGAGGGTGGCCTCGAGAGCCTCGGCCATTTCCTCGGCCGTCGCGTACCGGTCGGCCGGGGTCTTGGCCAGGGCTTTCCGGATGACGGCTTCCAGCCCTTCCGGCGGCCGGGAGGACTTCGGATCGAAGCGCCCCGGTTCTTCATTGACGATGCGGTTGAGGAGGGAAGGGATGTTGTCGCCGCTGAAGGGACGGCGGCCGGCGATGAGCTCGAAAAGAATGATCCCCAGGGAGAACAGGTCCGTCCGGTGGTCGACTTCGCCTTCGCAGATCAGCTCGGGCGACATGTAGGCCGGCGTCGCCGAAGTCATCCGCGTCTTGGTGATATTGGCCGACTCGATGGTCGCGATTCCGAAATCGACGAGGACGGGCCGGCCTTCGCTGTCGATAAGGATGTTGTCGGGCTTCACGTCGCGGTGGACGATGCCCTGGCGATGGGCGTACCCCAGGGCGCCGAGGAGCGGAAGAACGAAGCGGACGGCTTCGGCCGGCGAGAAACGCTTTCCGGATTCGAGCGTCTTGCGGAGGCTCCGGCCGGGAATGTATTGCATGGCGATGAAGGTCGTGTCGTTGTCCCGGCCGACCTCGTAGATCGTCGCGATATGGGGGTGGCTGAGGCGGCCGGCAGCCCGGGCTTCGACCATGAATTGCCGGAGGACTTTCTCGGCGTCCCGCCCCTCGGCGAATTGATCGTTGCGGATCGTCTTGATCGCGACGTCCCGGTGGATGTCGGGATCGAGGGCCTTGTAGACGAGGCCCATGCCTCCCTGCCCGAGCTTTTCCACGATCTGGTATTTGCCTATTGTTTCCATGGATAAAGGGAAAATATTCTACCATAAATCGACGGAAAGGCGATTTCCGGTATAATAGGCCGGGATTCGGAAGGACCATGACCAAGCTCGTCCATGATTTCCGCGACCGGCGCCTGTACGTCCGGCTCTTCGGGGCCGACGTCTACGCGGTGGGGGGATTCGTCCGGGACATCCTCCGGAAGAAACCGGCCGAGGAAGTCGACCTTCTCATCGCCCGGCGGCCTCTCGAAGAAATCGTCAGGATTCTCGAACCCCTCGGAAAGGTCGACCTGGTCGGCAAAAGCTTCGGCGTCATCAAGTTCACCCGGGGGAAAACGACGATCGACATCGCCCTCCCCCGCACCGACCGGGCCCCCGCCAAGATCGTCCGCGGCCACAAGGACATCCGGGCCCAGTCCGATCCGATGCTTCCGGTCGAGGAGGACCTTCGCCGCAGGGACTTCCGCTGCAACAGCCTCGCCTGGCGCCTCGCCGACGGCGCCCTGATCGACCCGTTCGACGGCCGGAAGGACATCCGGGACAAAATGCTCCGCCTGACCAATCCTTCCGCTTTCCCGGAAGATCCGCTCCGCGTGCTCCGGGCGGCCCGCTTCGCTTCGGTCCTCGGGTTTGAAATCGATCCCGAAATCTATCCGGTCGCCCGGACGGTCGCCCTTGAGGGCCTCAGCGTCGAACGGGTGGCCGAAGAGCTGTATAAAATCCTCCTCCGCTCGCCCCGGCCGTCCCGGGGGCTGGAGGAGCTGTTCCGGCTCGGCGCCCTCCGCGCCCTGCTCCCCGAGCTCTACGCCCTGACCCTGGTCATCCAGGATTCCGTCTTCCATCCTGAGAAGGACGATTTCGGGCATCACACCGTCTGGGCTCACACGAAAATCACCGTGGACCAGGCCAAGCGCCTGGCGGAAAAAACGGGCGTCGATCCGGTCAAGCGGCCGGCTCTTCTCTGGGCCTCCCTTTTCCACGACGTCGGAAAATCCGAGACGACCCACTGGGAATACAAGCGGGGCCGGATGGCCGTCACCAGCGCCGGACATGACACGGCGGGCGAGCGCCTGGCTCTCAAGGCCTTCGACCGCCTGAAAATCTATTCCTGGAACGGGGCCGATGTCCGGGACCTGGCCCTCCGGCTGATCCGGACCCATCACCGGGCCGCCGAGCTCTGGCAGAACCGGGCCGTCCTGACCAAGAAAGCCTTCAACCGCTTCGCCGCCGACACGGCCGGCGAGTTCGAGCTGGCCGCCGTCCTGGACGCGGCCGACCGGGCGGGGCGGTCCGAGCGCCTTGTCTCGGGCCTGGACCGGGAAGCCCGCTGGCTGCTTCGGGCGATGAAGGAACACAATGTCACGAAGGAAACGATCAAGCCGCTCGTCCTGGGCCGCGACCTCTTGAAGCTCAACGTCCCGTCCGGGCCGGGCATGGGCCGGCTGCTCAAAGAGCTCTACCGCAAGCAGCTGGACGGCGAATTCGACACCCGGGCGGAAGCCCTGGACGCGGCCAGGCGGCTGGTTCGGAACGCCCGGCCGGAAAGGGAACGCGCATGAACAGAGTCTTGGTCGCCGGCGGAGCCGGCTACATCGGATCGCACACCCTCAAGGAACTCCGCCGGGCCGGATTCGAGCCGGTGGTGTTCGACAACCTTTCCTGCGGCCACCGGGACGCGGTCGGGGACGCGGAATTCATCCGGGGCGACCTCCGCAATCCGGACGCGGTCGCCGCCGTTCTCCGGAACAAGGATTTTTCGGCCATCCTCCATTTCGCGGGGCTTACCCAGGTCGGGGAATCCTTCCATCACCCCCAAAAATACTATCTCCATAATTTGATCTCGTCGATGTACCTGCTCGAAGGCGCGATCGAAGCCGGGATCAAGGCTTTTATCTTCAGCTCGAGCGCGGCCGTCTACGGAATTCCCCGGGAAAGCCCGATCCTCGAGGACCACCCCGTTGATCCGATCAATCCCTATGGCCGGACCAAGGCTATGGTCGAATCCATGCTCCGGGATTATGACCGGGCCTACGGCCTCAAGTTCGTCTCCCTCCGATATTTCAACGCGGCCGGGGCCGATCCCGAAGGCGGGCTCGGTGAACGGCACGATCCCGAATCGCATCTCATCCCCAACATCCTCCGGGCCGCCTTAGGCAAAGGGCCGGGATTGAACCTCTTCGGGACGGATTTTCCCACCGCCGACGGGACGGCTATCCGGGATTATATCCATGTCACCGACCTGGCCTCGGCCCATGTTCTCGCCCTCCGCTATCTTCTGGACGGCGGAAAAAGCGAGATCTGCAACCTGGGAACCAACCGCGGATACTCGGTCCGGGAAGTGATCGCCGCTGCGGAGAAAACCGTCGGAAGGCCCATTCCCCGGGAAGAAAAACCGCGACGGGAAGGCGACCCGCCCATCCTGCTCGCGTCCAAGGATAAAGCCGAACGGATCCTGGGCTGGACGTTTCGCTTCTCCGATTTGGAGACGATCATTCAAACCGCCTGGGCCTGGCATCAACGGGAGCCGTGACCGGGAGCCCCGGAGATCCAGGTTCAGGTCCGCGACGATGAAAACTAAGCAGGCGGCTGTATATATTCTGGCGGCGGTTCTGGCCGCCGTTCCTCCGGCCGGGATCGGCCAGGAACGCCACGAAATCGAGGTCCTCGGGACGAAAATCCCCTTCCGGGAAGATCCCCGGAAAGACATGATCGTGATCGAGGGCGAAGCCCTCCGGCGTCTTCCCGCGTTCCAGCTGGCCGAGCTCGTGTCCCTTGTCGCCAACGTCAACTTCGCCGTCCGCGGCTTGTTCCAGGCGGACCCCCAAATGCAGGGCTTCAACCAGGAACAAATCGCCGTTCTGGTCGACGGGATCCCGGTTAACAACGCCCAAACCGGCCACCACAATTTCCTTCTCCCCGTGGCCGCCGGCGATATCGCCCGGATCGAAGTCCTTCGCGGAGGATTTTCATCGAGATTCGGATCGTCCGGCGGCGGAGGGCAGGTGAATATCGTGACGGGAGCCGGCAACCGTCTCACCTTGCGCCGGTCGAGCTTCGGGACGACGGAAGCGTCCATCTCCGCCGGTTCGGAAGCGCTGCGGGCGGCGGCGGGATACGCCGAGACCGCCGGATACGCCGAAGGCCTCGACGGCCGCCGCGCCTTTGTCCGGGGCGGAGGCCGGTGGTCCGGGAATAACGCGTTCCTCGACATGGAAGCCGGATTCGTCGGGGCCGGATTCGGGGCTTCCCGGTTTTACGGGCCTTATCCGTCCGGCGAAACCGTTTCACGCCTTCTGGGTTCGGTCTCGGGGGCGGTTCGGCTGGGCCCGGGCGTCAGCGGGCAGGCCCGCGTTTCCGGCCAGGCTTCCCGTGACGATTTTCTCCTTTACCGGGATGATCCCGAGAAATACCGGAACATCCATGAGACCCGCCAGCTTTCGGCCGAAGCCGGCCTTCGGGGAGCTTATCGGCTGTTCGATTATTCCCTCGGCTGGACGACGACCGCGGATCGCATTTCAAGCGACGGCATCCGCGGCGGACTCTCCGTCCCGGCCCTGGGCCGGCATCAAAGGATTGTTCATTCGATCCGGGGCTCCGTGGAAAAGGAAGCCGGGGGCTGGTCATGGCGGGCCGGGCTGGACGCCGGATTCGGGGCTTACCGCGGCCTGGGAGGCTCTCTGGTTCTCGGCCGGGAGCTGGGACAAACCTTCCGTCTCTCCGGCGCGATCGCCCGGACGTTTCGCGTCCCGACGTACACCGAGCTTTATTATTCCGATCCCGCCCATCTTTCCGACCCCTCGCTGTCCGCCGAGCGCACGGATTCCGCCTCCCTTTCGGTCGACGGGCGGATCGACCGCTTGTCCTTCGGCGGCCGGGTCTTCCGTAACCGGACCGAGGGCCTGATCGATTGGATTCGTCCGGACGGCGGGACGGTCTGGCGGTCGGCCAATATCGCTTCCGGGACGTTCGCCGGAATCGACATCCGGGCGGAATGGGCCGGCGAGCACGTCATGGCCCGGATCCTCTACACGTATCAGAAGACGAAATTCTCCGCCGGGCCGGGGGCGGAGCTGAAATATCATTTTTATTTTCCCGACCACGGTCTTTCCCTCATCGTTTCCGGCGACCTCGGTCCCTGGTCGGGATCGGCGGCCTTGAAAGCCGAGCGGGAAGAAAGCTCGGGCCGCGTTCGGCCGTACCTTTCGGTCCGGCTCCGACGGAAGCTGGGCCGCATGGAGCTTTTCGCCGACGTCCAAAACCTGTTCAACCAGAGGGTGGAAAAGGTTCCCGAATTGCCCGAGGCTCCCCGGTCAGCCGGGCTCGGCCTGGGTTTCGATTTCTAAGCCCCGCGTTATCGGGTTTTTCATTTGACTCCCCTTTCGGCCGCATGCTATATAGAAGGTCTAAACTCATGAAATTTCTTCGCCTAACGCTGATATCCCTCATCATCGCCGGCAGTTTCCCCCTCCTCAGCTGCTCGAAACACAAGCCGGCGGTCCAGCCCCCTCCTCAAACGAAGCCGGCCGCCCAGGAGAAGACTCCCCCGAAGATCGATCCGGCCGTCGAAGTCATCCGGGTTCCGGACCAGACGATCATCCCTCCCGAGGAAAAGAAGCGGGCCGTCAAGGACAATCCGGCCAACGGCGCGGCGGTCGACGAAACCGTGATCTCGATCGAGGACGCCTTGGCCGTTTATGAAGAGGCCAAAGCGGCCCGGGAGCGGGGTGATTTCGAGGCGGCCATCGGCTTCCTGGACGAAGCCTATGGAAGGCTGCTCCGGCTTTCGATCAAGGCCGACTCTCCGCTCATCCAGGAAAAAGACAACCTCCGTCTCCTGATCGCCCAGCGCATCCAGGAATACAACGCCGCCCGCCGCAATCCGGCCGTAAGCAACCACAAGTCGATCCCCCTGACCGACAACCAATGGGTTACCCGGGAGATTCAGTCCTTCCTCGGCCCCGAACGAAACGCCTTCGAGGAAGCCTACAAGCGCTCCGGCTTCTACAAGGATTTCATCATCGGGGAGCTGCGGAAAGCGGGCCTTCCGGACGAATTGTTCTGGCTGCCGGTCGTCGAAAGCGGCTTCAAGCCGCTGGCCTTGTCGACGGCCCGGGCCCTCGGGCTATGGCAGTTCATCCGGACGACGGGTCTCAACTACGATTTAAAGCAGGACAAGTTTGTCGACGAGCGGCGGGATCCCTATAAATCCACAATCGCCGCCATCAAGTACCTGGATTACCTCCATTCCTTCTTCGGTGACTGGACGACGGCCCTGGCCGCCTACAACTGCGGCGAAGGATACGTCCAACGGATCATCAACACCCAAAACATCAGCTACCTGGATAACTTCTGGGACCTGTTCCAGCGGCTGCCCTACCAGACGGCCCGCTACGTCCCGCGCCTCCTGGCGGTGATCAAGATCATCCAGGATCCCGCCAAGTACGGATTCACCCTGCCCGAGCCGTATCCGCCGTTGAAATTCGACACGGTCACGATCAACTATCCGGCCAAGCTCAGCGCTCTGGCCGCCTCACTGGGACTCGAGGCTACGGAGCTCGAATTCCTCAACCCCGAGCTCCGCTATCAGTCCACGCCGGACAAGGAGTACGATCTCCGCGTCCCCGTCGGAAGCGGGGAAAAGCTTCAGGCCGCCCTGGCCGCGACTCCCAAGTATGTCCCGCCGGAGTACGCCCAGCATCTAGTGAGAAGCGGGGAAACGCTTTCGATGATCGCCCGGAAATACGGAACGTCTGTAGCCCAATTACAGAGAATCAATAATTTGTCGGGAACGCTCATCCGGGTGGGACAAGTCCTGCGCATACCGACCCGGGGCTGATCAAGGCCGGGTCTTCGGCTTCATTTCGAATTCCTTCGAACCTGCGAATCGGTCGTCAACGAATAAGGCCACCGTCCATCGACCCACGGCCGTATCGCCCGAAACCGGCAGCTCGTCCCAGGCCAGGAAGCGGTCGAATTCGCTTCCCTCCTCTCCGACCGGGACAGGGTTCGATTCCCGGACGAGCCGTCCCGCCGGGTCGTACCACTTCCAGACAAGGCGATGGGCGTCCCGCAGGGCTTTAAAGGAGATGACCGCGCAGACGGCGGAATCCCTATCCCGGGAGAAGGCGTCGCCGACAAGCGCAAGGTCGGCCCAATCGGCCGTCCGAACGACCCGGGCGCAAAGGACGAAGCGGTCGGGAACGGCGGCCGGAGGAACCGCCTCGGTCTTGGGGGCCAGCCGGACGCAGGAACAGAGACCAAGGCCCAGAAGGAAAATAAGGCCGCCTCGGGCGGCCGCCCCGCGGAACATGCCCCATTATCCCACGGGACGCCCGCCGGGCGGAAGCGCGGGAGAAAACAAAATTGACAAGAGCGCCGGCCGGACCTATTATCCTGGAGCGCGCCGCGGAAAGGAAGCCGGATGAAGATTTCCCGGGAACACTTGAACGGAAAAGCGTACTATTACGCCTTTCTCGCCGGGACGAAAAAGATCCTGGAAAACCAGAAGGAGCTCAACCGGATCAACGTCTTTCCCGTCCCGGACGCGGACACCGGAACCAACCTGGCCTCGACCCTCACGTCGGTCGTCGAACGGGTCCGGCCGCACCGGTCCTTCCAAAGGACCTCGGCGGCCATCGCCGCGGCCGCCCTGGAAGGGGCCCGGGGGAACTCGGGCGTCATCTTCGCCCAGTTTCTCTACGGACTCGGGGAGGATTGCCGGGACTGCTCCGAAATCACGCTCCCCCGTTTCGCCCTCTCCCTGCGGAAAGCCGTCCGCCGGATGTACGAGGCGATCGCCGATCCGGTCGAAGGGACGATGATCACCGTTCTCCGGCGGTGGGCCGAATACCTGGAGTCGCGGAAAGAGGAAACCGGAAACATCCGCCGGCTTTTGCGCGATTCCCAACATCGGGCGATGGAAGCCCTCCAGGAGACCCGGCACCGCCTCGAGGCGATGAAAAAGGCCGGCGTGGTCGACGCGGGGTCCAAGGGCGTCGTTCTCTTCCTCGAAGGCGCGATCGATTTTCTCATCAAGCCCTCGCATAAAAAGATCGCCGCGGTCCGGGGCAAGACATTGGCCATCGAACAAACCGAAGCGGTTTCGGCCGACCCGGCCGGCCGGCGCTTCTGCACCGAGGCCCTCATCCGGCCCAAACCGGGCCGGGAGGACGAGGGGCTGGACAAGGACGCCTTAAAGGCCCTGATATCTGGTTTCGGGGATTCCCTGGTGATCGCCGGTTCCAGGGACGCCCTCCGCTTCCACATCCACTCCGATAATCCGGCGGAGGTTTTTTACAAGATCCGCGATTTCGGCGTCCTGCCCCGCCAGAAGGCGGACGACATGCGGCGCCAATATGAAGCCGCCCATCACCGCAAGAATTCGATCGCCCTGGTCGTCGATTCGGCCTGCGACCTGCCCGGCGAAATCCTCGACCTCCACCAAATCCACATGGTTCCGCTCGGTTTGAATTTCGGCGAGAGCGCCTTCCTGGACAAGGTCACCATCTCCGCCGACCGGTTCTATGCGATGCTGGACGAGGAGCGGGAGTATCCCAAGACCGCCCAGCCCAACGCCAAAGCCTTCGAGGACATCTATTCCCGGCTGGCCGCCCATTACCAGTCGATTATCTCGATCCACCTTTCGGGCAAGCTGAGCGGGACGTATTCCAACGCCGCGGCCGCGGCCGATCGGGTGCGTCAGGCGACGGGAAAGCCCATTACGGTCATCGATTCCAAAACGCTCTCCGGAGCCCTCGGCCTGGCCGTTCTCCGCGTCGCCCGCCTGATCGATTCGGGCGGAACGCACGAGGAAGCCGCGGCGGAAGCCGAACGGATCCTGCCCCGGGCGAAAATCCTGGTCGGCGTCCAGACCCTGAAATACATGGTCCGCGGCGGCCGGGTCAGCCCGATGGCCGGAAAGCTTGCCAACATCCTAAACCTGAAGCCGATTGTCTCCATGAAGGAGAACGGCGAATCGACGATTTTCGACAAGGCTTACAGCCAGCGGGGGAATCTCCGCAATATCCTCAAGCACCTGAGGAAAGCCGCGGCCGGGAACCGCGTTTGGGAATATTGCGTTCTCCATGCCCATAATCCCGAAGAGGCCCGGGCTTATGCCCTGGAAACGGAAGCCGTCTTCGACCGGAAGCCGGCCTATATCATGGACATATCGCCGGTGATCGGCTTGAACGCCGGCGTCGGAGCCGTCGCCGTCTCCTATCTGCTGGAAGAGGCATGAGCGGATACCTCCTGGGCGCCGCGGCGGTCGTTTTCGGCTATATGGCCGCGTTTTACCTCCTGGCCCTGATCCTGAAAAACAACGGCGTCGTCGATATCGCTTGGGGACTCGGGTTCGTCCTGACGGCGGCCGTCCAGATTCTCCGAAATCCGCCGGCGGATCGACCGAAGCTTCTCATCCTGGCCCTGGTCGTTTTCTGGGGCTTCCGCCTGGCGACGCACATCCTCCAACGCAACCTGGGAAAACCGGAAGATTTCCGCTACGCCCAAATGCGGAAAAAATGGGGCAAGGCCGCCCCTCTCAAATCCTTCTTTTTCATTTACATGCTCCAAGGCGTCCTGATGTTGATCGTAGCCTCGCCTATTCTCGTCGCCATGAGATCCCCCGCCCGGCCGTTGAACCTCCTGGATCTTGCGGGGGCTCTGATTTTTGTCTTCGGACTTCTTTTCGAAGCCGCCGCGGACATCCAGCTGGCCGTCCATATCCGGAGGCCGGAGAACAAAGGGAAGCTGATGACCGCCGGCCTCTGGTCGCTCACCCGCCATCCCAATTATTTCGGCGAAGCGACCCTGTGGTGGGGGATCGGCTTGATCTCCCTCTCCTCGGAATTCGGATGGGCCGGCCTGATCGGTCCGGCCGCGATCACCTTCCTGCTCCGCTTCGTCTCCGGCGTGCCGCTTCTCGAAAAGAAATACGCAGGACGTCCGGACTGGGAAGAGTATAAGACACGGACGCCGATCTTTTTCCCCCGTCTCCCCAAGAGGGCTCGCGATTAGTCCCCTACTCCCTCGGCGCCCCTTTCGGCTTCGCAAGGGCGCCCGATGCGCCGCGATTTGAATACGGGACGATTCCCGATGCGGAGCGAGGGCTCAGGATCGCGCCAAGGAAATCGTTTTATCGCCGTTCCGCCGGCGGCCAGACCTTGAAGGCCTTGCCGTCCCCGGGCTTTTCAAACGGGCCGGGGAACGGATTTTTGCCGTTCCGCTTCCTGCCGAAATAATCCGTGTCGATTTTAAGCGGCGAGCCGTCGGCATTTTCGTAAGCGCAGCTCGAGACCTTGGCCAGGCCGAGCAACCGGGTCGTTACCGGCTCGCTTTTCGATGGGAGACGCCAAGCGTTGTCTTCCCCCAGCGTGAGATACCAGCCGTCGGATCTTTTCTCCAGCTTGGCGCCGGGATCAAAGGCGAGGGCCAGAAACGGTGCGGCGTCGTATTTCGACGGTTTCGTGCCCTTGGTGAACACGTTGCCGGCCGCGAAACAGGGCAGGGCGGATTCGTCGATCGCTTGAAGCAGGCACGGCGCGATGAAGACGTTGTTATAAAAACGGTGGTCGCCGCTGTCGTTTTGGGCGGCATCGGCGTGCATCCCGGCGAGTTCCGTGGCGTGGGCCTTGTGATACGGCGTGGAGCGCGTATCGGTACGATAGTTGTCGATCGGTCCGGTGATAAGGTTGTGGGCGAAGGCCATGCCCTGTGAATTCAGGGCCATCGACTTGTTGGGGGACAGAAGGATGTTATTGGCCACCAGAAGAGGGCCATGCTGCATCTCCAAAAAGATGTCGCCGCAGCCGCCGGTATTGTCATGGAACAGGTTCCCTATCACCTGCGCGCCCTGCGCCATCCAGTCGAGCCAAAGGCCGGCGACGTCGCCGCAGCGGTAAATATGGTTGCCGCGGATCACGACGTCGACGGCCCCATGAAACTTGATTCCCGCCATTTCCGCGCCGCTGAAAAGCCCGCGGACATGGATGTCGTGAATGTCGTTGCCCGTGACGGCGCTGAACGAGCAGCCGAGGCTGCCGACAATCCCGGTCTGCTCGCAATGGTGGATATGGTTGTTTCGGACGAGATGGCTTCCGACGGTCTCCTTGTTCCAGCCGTTTTTCAAGGCGCGCGTCAGCGTCCCGACATACCCTTCGGCGGACTCGGCCCGGTTGTCCCATTCGTCGCCATATTTGCCGAGCGCCACGCCGCTGCAGGCGGAATAGCAGATCTCGTTGTCCTCGATGATCCAGCCCTTGCACCAATATGCGGAGATGATCCCGATCTGGCCGGCGGTGGGCGGCGCCCAGGGAGTGGCGGCGTTGCGCAGGGTGAAGCCGCGAACGGTCAGATAGTCGATCCCCGTCTTCTCCGGCGTGAATACCGTTTGGCGGACGTTGATTTCCACGTCGGCCGCGTTGGGATTCACGCCAGGAAATTGCGCCCAGATCACCGTCCGGCCCGTGCCCGTATCTCCCTCCACCCGGGCGAACCACAACGGCGTCTTGCCGGCCGGCTTCGTCACCTCCTCAAGACTACGCGCTTCGATGAATCCGTCGCCGTTCAGATAAACGCAACCGGTGTGGTGCTGCCGGTCCAGGGGCGTGAACCAGTCGCCGTGGATGAGGTCGGCATACGGATTGAATTTCCCGAAAGAGGAATTGGGAATCGTCACTTTCCACGCATCGCCGGAAATCTTTTCCCAGCCCTTGACCGGCTCGGAACCGGTGATGACCGCCTTTTCCCCGGGCGCGGCTTGATAAACGATCCGCTTGGCGGCCGACATTCCTCCGCGCGGCGGGTTGATCCGCTCCCGATACACGCCGGCATGGACCGTAATGACGTCGCCCGGTTGGGCGAGGTCCGCCGCGTGCTGGATGGTGCGCAGCGGCGCCTTCCGGGTGCCCGGATTTTTATCGCTGCCGCTGATCGCGACATGATATTCGGAGGCGCAGGCGGCCGATGCGGCCAAGAGGAGGACGGCGATCGCGATGTGGTTTTTCATGATTCTTTTATAATCATTCTTTCTCCGAGCCGTCAATACCGAGGCCGGATGGTTCGGGCCGAAAGAGAGGACCGGGAAAATCCGTAAAATGAAAAGGACGGGGAACGGGGCTTCCGCTTCCTTTAATCCCTGATCAGGGTTTTGAGCTTGAGATAGGCCGGAAAGGCCTTCTCCATGCCGCTTTCGGCGGCGAAGACTCCCACCGTGTTTCTTTCAAAGTCGATCCACGGACAAAAGCCGAAAATCCCCGGCGCGCCGGCCTCCAGGATTTTTCCGGAAGCGCGGTCGATTCGCTCCAGCCAATTGCAGATCCCGTAGCGGACGTCCGGCCAACCGGGAAAAAGATCGACAAAGGACTGGAAGGGATTAAAGCGAAGGGGTTTGCCCGCTGTTTGATCCCGGAACATCTCCTTGACGGATGCTTCCGAGAGGATCCGCCGGCCGCGAAATGTCCCACCGTTTAAAAGCATGACAAGAAAGTTCGCATAATCGGAGACGGTGGAAATCGCGCCTCCGGCCAGGTGCGGATTGTCCGTGGAGTCCGGTCCTTCGAAGGATGTGCCGATCATCTCGAGGGGACCGGTCAACCGCGATGAAAAGAGGGTTTTCCAGGCCCGCCCGCTGGGCGCCTCGATTCGGCTGGCGATTTCGGCGATCCGTCCCGCGACCTGGATCGAAGCGTCCCCGTAAATGCACATCTCGCCGGGAACCGACATCAGTCGGGCGGCGGCGATCGCCTCCACCGCCTGTTTCAAGGAGATCTCCCGGTTTTGAAGCTCCCGGGCGGACATCGGAAGACCCGACATATGCGAAAGAAGCTGCCGGACCGTGATCCGGGCCTTGTCGCCGGAGAATTCGGGCAGAAAACGGGATACCGGATCGTCGAGGCCCAGTCTTCCCTCATCGACAAGAGCCAGGATAACCGCCCCGGTCAGCCATTTCGTCGACGACGCGATCTTGATGGGTTTTTTTTGATCGAAGCCGCCGAACGACTTCTCATAGAGCACCTTTTGATTCCGTATCAGCAGCAGGAAACATCCTTGATTCCATTCGCGAGCGACTTGGGAGAGGAATTCGTCCAATTTCGTCGGGTCGAGGGCCGATCCGGGCGGGCGGTCGCTCCCGCCCTGTCCGGCTCCAAGACAGGGGACGAGCGCGGGAAGCAGGGCCAAGGCGAAAATGAAAACGGAAATCCATTTCGCCCGGAAAATTATCCGGGCCGGAGCCCTCCATCGGCGAAAGATCTTCATTTCCCTCGATCTCCTTTCCTCCTTCGAACCGCGCCTCCCGGCCGGATGAGGAGACAAATCCTCTCGGGGGACTGGATTCCCGTCCTCATTCGAAACCGTTCATCCGGAATGATTTGTTTACCGGGGTAAAAAAAGAAGGAAAAAGAAAGGAACAGGGGCCCCTGTCAATCGGATGTTTCAATGAAACGCCGGACGCCCTCGAACATGGCCAGGACGTTTTCGATGGGGGTGTTGGCCTGGATGACATGAACGGCGTTGAAGATGTATCCGTTCTTGCGGGAGAGGATCCGGCAACGCTCTTGGACTTGGGCGATGATTTCCTCAGGACGGCCGAAGGGGAGGGTCCTTTGGGTGTCGACCCCGCCTCCCCAGAAGACGATAGCGTCGCCGTAATTCTCGACGAGCTTTTCCGGATCCATTCCCTTGGCCGAGCATTGAACGGGATTAAGGACGTCATAGCCGGCTTCGATGAACTTGGGGATGAGCGGCTCGCAGGCCCCGCAGCAGTGCTTGATGGTCTTCCAGGGTGTATGGGCGTGGAGGAAGTCATTGACCTTCTTGACGTGCGGCAGATAGAGCTCGGCGTAGGTCCGGGGCGAACAGAACAGGCCCTCCTGGGTTCCAAAGTCGGTCCCGTCCATATTCGCCAGCTGGACTTTATCGCCGACGGCCTGGGAAAGACGCTTGATATTTTCAATGCAGATTTCCGTCTGATAGGCGAAGACATTATGGAGATAAGGGCGACGAGTGACGGTGCTGACGTACCACTCCTCGACATCCCGAATCCCCTTGGGATGGGGCAACCAGGGGGCGGGAACCAAGGCGATATCCCCGAAGGCCGCGCAGGGGATATTGATGGTCAAGGCCAGGTCGGTCCGGCGGGAGTAGTCATCGACGGCCCGGCTGATGAAATCAAGCTCCTCGTCCGAGATAACGACAAACTCCTCGCAGTTGTCCATGAAGTTGAGCTTGGACTCGTCGATCGGCTCCTGCCGGATGACGGCATCGAAGTAGAAGCCGGCGGCGGGCATCATGGCGCTGGGCGGCAGGGTTTTGTCGCCGCCGGGATACTGGCAGATCCGGCCCCGGTCGTCGGGCTCGGTATTGAAGAGCCCCGGCACAAGGACGGGCGTGCCGTCGAAGGTCCGCCAGGGTTTATGGTGCGTGTTGGGGAAGCCGTACATGGTCCCAAGGCCCGGGATCATGGCGATATCCAGCTTCAGGGCTTCGATTAGGGCCAGGTCGATATCGCCCGACATCTGGTAATGATCCCTGACCATGACCGGCGTCCCCGGCGGATCGAGCTTGAGCGCCTGGCGGAGCTTGGAGATGATGCTGACATGGGCGCCGCTGCAGTGCATGCCGCCCAAATCCACGGGGATACGGTCGGGTTTTTGGTGATTCAGGATCTTCAGAACGCGTTCGCGGGATGTCATGGTCATTTCCTTTATCCCTTAATGACCGCCACCGGCCGCAAGCGGGCCACCTTGCGGGCCAGCGAAGCCGCGGCTACGATCTCGACCACCGCGTCCACATCCTTGTAGGCGGCCGGAGCTTCCTCGGCCAGACCGGACATCGACCCGGCGCGGATCATGATGCCGCGGCCCTCCAGGTCCCGCCGCAGGGCGTCGCCGCGGATCTCGCGTTTGGCCTTGGCCCGGCTCATGACGCGCCCCGCCCCATGGCACGAGGATCCCCAGGAACGCCGCATGGACGCCTCCATGCCCGCCAGAACCCAGGAGCTCGTGCCCATGCTTCCGGGAACGAGCACGGGCTGGCCGGTCTGCCGGAATTCCTGCGGCAGGCCCGGCGCCCCCGGACCGAAGGCGCGCGTCGCCCCCTTGCGGTGGACGCAGACCTTGACCGGCTTTCCGTCCACGATGTGGGTTTCGACCTTGCCGATATTGTGGGCGAGGTCGTAAACCTGGGAGAGATGCCAACCCTTTTCCTTGCCGGCGAAAACCTCTTCGAAAGCCCTCCGGGCGGAATGGGCCAGGATCCGTCGGTTGGCGAAAGCGAAGTTGGCCGCGGCGCGCATCGCTCCCAGGTAGGCTCGGCCTTCGGGCGAGTCCATCGGCGCGCAGACCAGCTCCCGGTCCGGAAGCTCGATGCGGAAGCGGCGCACGGCCGCCTGGAATTCCTGAACATAATCGGTGCAGACCTGGTGGCCGAGGCCGCGCGAGCCGCAATGGATCTGAAGGGCCAGGCAGCCCTGGCGCAGCCCGAAGGCGGCGGCCGCCGCGGAGTCCACGACGTCCTCGATGACGTCCACTTCAATGAAATGGTTTCCGGCCCCGAGCGAGCCGATCTGCTCGCGGCCGCGCTGCTTGGCCCGATCGCTGACCGCGGCCGGGTCGGCGTCCTCCAGACATCCGTTTTCCTCGGTCCGAGCCAGGTCCTGTTCGTTCGCATAGCCGTTCTTGAACGCCCAGCGCGCCCCCTCGATCATCACCCGATCCAGTTCCGGCACCGTGACGCGCAGGACCCCTTCGACACCGACCCCCGAAGGGCAGTGTGTGTTCAACCGGGTGGCGAGGGTGTCGAGATGGGGGCGGGCGGCGTCAAATTCGATCCCCGAAGCCAGCAGGCAGACGCCGCAGTTGATATCGTATCCGATGCCTCCCGGCGAGATCACGCCCTGCGGGTAAGCGGTCGCCGCCACGCCGCCGATCGGGAAACCGTACCCCTGATGCATGTCGGGCATGACGACGACCGGACCGATAAGCCCGGGCAGGGTGGCGGAGTTGACCGCCTGTTCGAGCGAACCGTCGTCAAGGACGTTTTCGAGCATTTTCCGGGTGGCGAAGATACGCACCGGGACGCGCATATCGGCGCGCCGGGAGCGCGGAATCTCCCATTCATAATCGCTGATGCGGATCATGTCCTGGAGACGAATCATGGCGCTCCCCTTTTAGACGGGCGGACCTCGCGTTCACACATCGAAAACGATTTCCGCTTCGCACCGGCCGGCGAACCGATTGACCCGCAAATGGTGGTACGTGGCCGCCTTGACGGACTTGCTCATGGAAAGGAGGCTTTCCCCTTCCATGTCGACTTTCAGGTCCCAGCCTTCCGCGGTCTCCCCCGCCCTCCCCCGGATCCGGGTGAACGCCAGACGCTCCCCTTCGGCCAGGTAGATCAGCTCGGAAAGGAACGCGACAAGAAGACTTTCCAAATCAGGACCGGCGGATTCGAAGGTTCGGATCGACGCCGTCTTCGCGCCGGTCCGGGCTCCCATCAGGGCATACATCCCGCGCGCCGCTTCGGCGAACAGGCCCGCCGGGTCCGGGGCCCAGACGCGGATCGCCCGGTCGGCGGTATGCGGGAGCTCTTTGAATCCCCGATCGGACGGCATGTCCCTATTGTACCAGCAATGAGCGAACTCCGGGAAAAGGGAAGGACGCTCAACGGTCAAACGCCGACGTGTTTCAATAGTGGTCTTTTTCCAGCTTGGAAATGGACATTTTATTGACGACGAAAAGCAGGGCCGAGAGGGCCGAATTGAAAACGGACATGAGCGCGACAAGAAACATTCTCAGGAAGAAATCGTTTACAGCAAGTGGGGCCGCGGCCTTCATCAATGAGGCGAAATTATTAAACCACGAAAAAATCATTTCAAACGAACCGATCACCAGGCCGAGCAAAGCCAGGAACAAGAATCGCTGATTCTTGATATTCAAATCGGCAAAGACCGCGTGACCCGTTTCCGTGATTTTTTTTCGCAGGGGATAGATCTTCATTCTCACCCGGATAAATTCGTACACGACGACAATGAGCAGCAAAAGATTCACGGAGATCACCCCGCCCAGAAGAGAATCCATGTCGCCAAGCCAAAAATTCATTGGAAATCTCCCCCTCGAATCATCGTTGAGGCCCTCATTTGGTGTGTGTCTTCGGCATCCGGGAAACCGCCATTCCGGCCAAATCCTTTACATAATACACCCTATCCCGCGGAATAAAAAGAAGAAACGCCGCCGATAACCAGACCTCTTTCCCCCAAGCCGTCCCCGGACCGAGGGCCGGAAAATCCGGGATGCGGATCGGGCTGCTCCATGCCGAATCTAGCGCTTTTCCTTCTTGAAGGCCTCAAGGACCTTGTCCTTCGCCGCCGACATGTGCTGCTGGACGATGACCCATTTCCCGCTCCGTTTCTCCAGAACTCCCGTCCACCGGATATCCTTCGATCCCCAGGGTTTTCCGTCCCATTCCCCTTCATCGTCCACGACGGCCGAAAACCAAGCCGCGTTTCCGGCCTTGGCGACCACCAGCCTTAGGTCTCTGACCTCAAAGCCCTTGACCTTGTTCCGGGGATCCATCCAGTTGTCCAGGTATTTCTTGAACTGGTTCCAGCCGATAACGGTCCGCCCGGAATCCGGGTAATAGGTGAAAAAATCATCATCCTGGGCGAAGACGCTCTCGAACAGCGCCCGGTCTTTGGTCAGTCCCCAACCGAAGGAATCCCGGATGACCTTTTTGATAATGTCTTCGTCGCGGGGCTTCTTCTGACTGCAAGCCGGGAAAACCAAGAATACGGCTCCG
>Ga0316628_100000981_pt1 | contig 19288 bp, 15 predicted proteins | sample OWC_Aug_M2_C1_D5_FD_207648 | JGI IMG/M metagenome (GOLD analysis project Ga0316628, IMG submission 207648) | Wetland soil microbial communities from Old Woman Creek delta, Ohio, United States - OWC_Aug_M2_C1_D5_C | ecosystem: Environmental > Terrestrial > Soil > Wetlands | place: USA: Ohio... | reverse complement strand
GGACATAAGGCAGAAAGGACGTTTTGAGAAGAATGCTTTGTGTACCTTCGTCCGCCTTTTGAAACAATTCGGTAGCGAAATAGTCAAAGAGCTCATCCGCTCTTAACTGGTCAAGTTCGTGCGAAGCTGTCTTACTCTTCCCAATCCTCTCTCTGAGAAGAGTCAGCCCCGCAACCCAGCCCTCTGTCACGCGATGAAGCTGTTCGACAGTCTCGTTTTCCGGTCTTTTCTTTCCTTTCGCCGTCAGGAAGGACCTTGTTTCGATCAGATTAAACTTGAGATCATCCCAGCCGATGGTATGCATCTTCTTATAAGTGTTGAGGAGAGCCAGGGACGACGGCGGCGCACTGCGACTATTTATGATGACCGTGATCCCCTCAGGGATGACCGTCAGGGCTTCCCTGAGCACATCATGAAAGAGCGAATCAGCCGCCAAGTGATGATAATTGTCAAGGACGATCACCTGCGGAGGCCTAAAGCGTGAGCAGAGGTTCTCGAAGTATCGCTTAGTGAATGTTGATACTCCCCCCAGATATTCCGTGGTCAAAAGCGGAAGTGGGTTTTTGAAGCGGGGAGCAGCGTGCTTTACTGCGAGGCCTAGATAGTAGAAGAACGTGGCGATGTCGCTGTCGCCTTCGTCAAGATAATACCAAAGGCAGGGAAGCTGCCTGGCATCAAGAAAGCTCGCGGCAAGAGTGGTCTTGCCCGAGCCGGCCGGTCCTGCTATCCAGACGAGGGGCTTCTCTAATGCCTTGTCGAGAAGACGGAAGAGTCTTGTCCTGGGCACAACCTCAGAGAGGGTAGGGCGCGTGATCTTCGCCGGCGAAGGGCCCCTGCTTTTCACAGGCGCCTCACGAAGATTATATCGGCACATTGAAACTCTACAAGAATTACCGAGCAGAGCATACGTAATCCCCTTTTTTTACAATATCATAACTGCTAATACATTTTCTATGCTTTCATTTTTAACCTCTTAACGCGCAAAGGAGGGATCGATAACATGATTAGAATTAGAATGGGTCGACAATAATTGTCCCCCCAGAGACCTATTTAAACGAACTCATCACCGGTTGAAACTTCTACCTAAAAGGTGTGGCTCCCCGAGCGTTACTCTCAGCAAAACTTTTTTGGGTATAATTTCGGGTTCCTAATGATCCCCACTCAATTTCCTTTAAAATCAGACGGTTAGGGAATGGCTCCCGGGGAGGGATTCGAACCCCCGACAGGGTGGTTAACAGCCACCTGCTCTGCCGGCTGAGCTACCCGGGAACATAAACTACCGTTTGACTAAATGGGGAGCCAGTGGTTAATCCCGAAGGCATTCGGGACTCTGCCGGCTGGGCTACCCGGGAACATTGGCTTACAGTAGCAGCCACTCGTTTAGATAGCCTATTTTTATAGCAAAAAAGAGGCATCTCTGTCAATGGAACTGAAGATATTTCTCTCAATTACCTGTTCCAAATATACAATAGAATAACCCGATGTGCTAATATTTGGGTAGCAAACGAAGATGAAGAAAAGGCACCTAATGAATGATCTCGCCGGTTCGTGCAGCTTGAAAAAGACCGCGTATGTTTTTTTCCTGTTCGTCTGGACAGTTATCTTCTCTTTGCCTGCTTTTTCTGTGGGACAGCCAAGAAAGGTCCTTGCGATCAAGGTTAGCGGTCCTATAAGCCCGGTCTCTTCGGAGTTTATAGGCAAAAGTATACGCAAGGCGGGGGAGATGAATGCTGAGGCCCTCGTCATCGAACTCGATACCCCGGGGGGACTCGATACATCTATGAGAATTATCGTGAAGGACATAATAAGCAGTTCAGTACCGGTCATCGTATATGTATATCCCAGCGGGGCGAGGGATGCGTCCGCAGGGGTCTTCATTACCTTCGCCGCTCATGTTGCAGCTATGGCGCCGGGGACCAATATCGGTGCGGCCCATCCGGTATCAGTGGGAGAAAAGATGGACAAGACGATGTCGGAAAAGGTCACTAACGACGCGGCCGCGTATATCCGGTCGCTGGCGGAGAGGTCCGGTCGAAATGCTCAGTGGGCTGAAGACGCTGTGCGCAAAAGCGTCTCCATTACCGAAACAGAGGCATTAAAGGAAAACGTCATAGACATCGTAAGCAAAGACCTGAATTCTCTGCTTAAAGATGTCGACGGCAGGAAGGTGACGACTGTTATGGGAGAAAGGACCCTCAGGACGGCGAACGTCACGGTCGTGACGGAAGAGATGGGCATACGGTACAGGATATTGAACTTCGTCTCCGACCCGAGTGTGGCCTACATGCTGATGCTGCTGGGGTTTTACGGTCTCTTTTTCGAGCTCACGAACCCCGGCGCGATCTTCCCGGGGGTCGCCGGCGCGATCTGTCTCATACTCGCTTTTTATTCCTTCCAGACCCTGCCGGTCAACTACGCCGGGCTTCTGCTTATAATCCTGGGGCTGGTCTTGTTCGTTCTCGAAGTAAAGATCCTCTCCCATGGTGTCCTGACGATCGGCGGGATCATCTCTATGGTCATGGGTTCTCTTATGCTTTTTGAATCTTCCGAACCCATGTTCAAACTTTCGCTCTATCTTATCCTTCCCGTTGTTATTTTTACCGCGATGTTTTTTACAGCTACTTTCAGTCTTGCCTATAAGGCATACAGACGGAGGCCCGTAAGCGGCAGCGAAGGTCTTGTCGGTCAGGAAGGGAGGGCCGCCTCAGACATAACGAGAGCCGGCGGTACCGTCAAAGTACGGGGAGAGATATGGTCCGCCTATTCGGATGAGACAATTAAAAAGGGGGAGGCCGTTTCGGTCGCTTCCGTATCAGGGTTAACCATCAGGGTAAAAAAGAAGGAGGTACAATTATGATTTTTTCGCCGCAGTTTACCGGATTTATTTTTGTCGTTGTGGTGATTGTGTATTTTCTCTCGAGCGCGATCAAGATCCTCAAGGAATACGAGAGGGGCGTTGTCTTCAGGCTTGGCAGGATTATTCCGGTTAGGGGACCCGGACTTGTAATCATATGGCCTGTAATCGACAAGCTTGTGAGGGTAAGCTTACGGACAGTGACGATGGACGTGCCTCCGCAGGACATTATCACAAAAGACAACATCACGGTAAAGGTAAATGCCGTCATCTATTTCAGGCCTATCGATCCTATCAAGGCCATAACAGAGGTTGAAGATTTCTACTACGCCACGTCACAGATCGCCCAGACTACCCTGAGGAGCATCCTCGGCCAGAGCCAGCTTGATGATCTTCTCTCGAACAGAGAAGAGTTGAATGCTCAACTCCAGAAGGTGATAGATTTCCAGACAGAGCCCTGGGGCATAAAGGTTTCTGCTGTTGAGGTGAAGAACGTTGACCTGCCGGTTGAGATGCAGCGGGCCATCGCACGACAGGCTGAAGCAGAAAGGGAGAGGAGGGCGAAAATAATCCATGCCGAGGGAGAATTCCAGGCATCTCAAAAACTTGCGGATGCTGCAAAGATAATCGCAACAGAAAGTGGAGCATTACAGCTCAGATTTCTCCAGACACTTACAGAGATAGCTACGGAAAAAAACTCGACGATAATATTCCCTGTGCCGATAGATCTGATTAAACCCTTCATGGAGAAAGGATATGGAGGATGGGGGGAGAAGGCCGTGACGAAGGAGTAAAGGGCTCGCGTATCTTTGTCGCAGGGTTTTGTTTTGTCCAAAAACGGTGCCAGATAGAGGGGTGAAACATAGAGCTGGAAAATAATAGAAATAATGTAAAAGCCAAGATAATCTTACTCTTTTTTTTCCTCCTGCTTATTTTTGTCCTTTACAAGGCAGGGGTTTTCCGTTTCTTCATGGACAAGGGGAAATTACTGGCTTTTATAGACTCTCTCGGCCCTCTCGGCTTCGTAGGGTTTATTTTTTTCCAGGTTATGCAGGTGGTGGCCGCTCCCATTCCGGGCGAAGTGACGGGGTTCATCGGCGGATATCTTTACGGGCCTGCCCTCGGGGTGGTTTTATCGACGATCGGCCTAACGATAGGGTCGCTGGTGGCTTTTTCCTTATCGAGGACATTTGGCAGGCCTTTTGTCGACAGGTTTGTGAAGAAAGAGACGATGGGAAAATACGACTTCCTGCTTCATCACAAGGGGGCCTTTCTTGTCTTTCTTCTCTTCCTGATTCCCGGTACCCCGAAGGACTTATTATGTTATATCCTCGGCCTTGGACATCTTACTACAAAGGAATTTCTCATCATCAGCACAGTGGGGAGATTCGGCGGCACTGTGCTGCTTACCCTCGGCGGCAACTATATCCAACAGCATCAATACCGTCGGTTCTTCGTCCTGATAGGAGTGGCGATTATCACTATATTCTTCTCCATGATCTATAAAGACAGACTTGAAAAATTGTTCCACATGTGGCATAAAAAGTCGGCGGGAGGAGGGAAGGGGGCAAAATAAGAGGCCGGCTGTCCGCGTCAATTATTATTAAAGAATAAAGGAGTAAGCTGAAGTGCAGACCCGGCCGGCTACCACTTGATCAATGAAGACGCCCAGGTGAGTCCGCCGCCAAACGCCTCCAGAAGTATATAGTCCCCGTCCTGCACCCTGCCGGTTTGGACCGCCCCGTCAAGGGCGATAGGGACCGATGCCGCCGAGGTGTTTCCAAACTTGTCGATATTCACGAACACCTTTTCCATCGGCATGTTAAGACGTTTTGCCGTGGCCTGGATAATCCTGATATTGGCTTGATGCGGTATAAGAAGAGAGAGCTGAGAGGGTTCCAGGTTGTTATACTTGAGGGTCTTGACCACAAGTTCTTCCAGTGTTCGCACAGCCACCTTGAAAGTTTCATTGCCTTTCATCTTGATGAAGTTGAGCCTCTTCAGTATTGTGTCCCTGGAACAGGGGTTTCTTGATCCACCCCCTGGCAGACATATCAGTTCCGAGAGGCTCCCGTCAGAGCCGATATGTGTCGATAATATCCCTTTTTTTTCCTTGGTCGCCTCGATGATCGCTGCCCCTGCGCCGTCGCCGAAGAGGATGCAGGTCGTCCGGTCCTGCCAGTCCGTAACTTTTGACAAGACCTCGGCCCCGATAAGAAGAATACGCTGGTGAAGTCCCGACCGTATAAGGCTATTGGCGATATGAAGGCCGTATACGAAACCCGAGCATGCGGCGTTTACGTCGAAGGCGGCGGCGTTTTTTGCGCCGAGCCTGTCCTGGAGGATGCAGGCCGTCGACGGGAAAGGCATGTCAGGCGTTATTGTGGCGACTATAATGAGGTCGATGTCCTTTGGTTTGAGATGGGCCCTCTTAAGGGCGATGGAAGCGGCCTCGTAGGCCAGGTCTGAAGTTGCCTGGTGGCCGTCGACGATCCTCCGTTCCCTTATCCCCGTCCTCTCGATTATCCATTCGTCGGAGGTCTCGACTATCTTTTCGAGGTCCTGGTTTGTAACGACATTATCGGGCACGTAGGCGCCGGTGGCGATGATCTTTCCCCTGAGCACTCTTATGCGCCTCTGCCTGCAAGTTCGTTTTCTATGTCCGTCGAAATCGCCTCAAAAACCTTCTTAGCGGCATAACCCGATGCAACCTTCAGGGCGTTCCTGATGGCCTTTGAGCTTGACCTGCCGTGGCTGATGATGCAGGCGCCGTTAATGCCGAGCAGCGGCGCACCGCCGTATTCGTCGTAGTCGGTCCTCTTTTTAAAATTCTTTATGGCGGGTTTCATCATGAGATACCCTATCCTTCCGGTTGAGACCGACGTAATCTCCCTTTTTAGCATCTTCAGGATGGTCTCGGCAAGCCCCTCACTGATTTTAAGGGCGATATTCCCGATGAAGCCGTCACAGACAATAACATCGGCCTTGCCCGTGAACATGTCTTTACCTTCGATGTTGCCGATGAAATTCAAACGCGTGTTTTTTATGAGCTTAAAGGCTTCCTTTGTGAGTTCGTTGCCTTTGGTGTCTTCCTCTCCGATGCTCAACAGGGCCACTTTGGGAATTGCCTTGCCGAGCAGGAGCTTACAATAGGTATTCCCCATCAGGGCGAACTGGAGCAGATGTTCCGGTTTGCAGTCGACATTCGCGCCGGCGTCAAGCAGGATAAAGGTGTCTTTCAACGTGGGCATGACCGTAGCTATCGCGGGCCTGACCACCCCTTTGGAAGTGCCGAGAAGCACGAGTGAAGTGGCCATCACCACCCCCGAGTGTCCGGCGCTCACAAAGGCATCTGCCCCGCCTGCCTTCACAAGGTCTATGCCGATCCTGATCGAAGAATCTTTTTTTTTCCTGAGAGCAGTAGTGGGGGGGTCCTGCATCCCGACCACCTCTGAAGCGTGCTGGATCGAGATGCGGCATGTGTCATACCGCTTGTTCCGAAGCTCTTGTCTTATGAGGGGTTCATTGCCTACAAGGATAATGTCGATATCGTCGCGCTCATTAACAGTTTCGACCGCCCCTTCCACGTTCACGGACGGGGCGTAGTCTCCACCCATGGCGTCAAGAGCGACTCGCATAGTCTATTTTTCGACGATCTCTAAAACCTTGTGGCCGTTGTAAGTGCCGCAGCTGGCACAAGCCCGGTGGGGCTGCTTTAATTCTTTGCATTCAGGACAATGGTTGAGATTAGGCGTCTGCCCTTTCCAGTTCGCCCTCCTCTTGTCTCTCCTTGCCCGTGAATGTCTGTGTGTTGGATTAGCCAATTTCCGCTCCTTTCATTTTCCGAGAAAATTCTTGAGAACTTCCAGCCTTGGATCAATTTCTTTCAGGCTGCAGTTGCATTGTCCGGTATTCAGGTCTTTCCCGCATTTGGGACAAATGCCTTTGCAGCCTTCGCTGCAGAGAGGCTTCATCTGCGTATTCAGCAGTATCTGCTCTGTGAGCAATTCCTGCAGATCGAGCTCTCCGCCCTGGTAAAATCCCAGGTCCAGTTCATCATCCTTCAGCGCGTGTCTCTCTCCGACGGCGTCTTCGACCGGATGATATACGACATTGACAGGGATATCGAGGTCCTGTCTGAAGTCCGTAAGGCATCTGCTGCACTGGAGTTCCATTTTAGCCTTCAGTCTTCCGGTGATGATGATCTCCGCAGCGACCTTGTTCAGTGATAGCTGCGAAATTACCGGGCCGGACAGGGAAACATCCTCCAGTTCGACCCTCTCCTCTATATCTACTTCCAAGCCCTCGTCAGGGATATCCGCTATCACTATCTTCATTGTAAAGACCGATAAAAGCCGAAATTATCTTAGAATTATAAAGATAATCCGGCGGATATGTCAAGAAAGGGCGCTGTAAATGAATGGTTGAACTTTCACTGCTGTATATTATTTAATAGGTGTTATGTCAGAACTCACGCCACTTATGAAGCAGTACTTCAGTATCAAGGAAAAGCACGGAGACGCGATAGTGCTGTTCCGGTGCGGCGATTTCTACGAAATGTTCGGCGAAGACGCCGAGAAGGCTTCGAAGATCCTCCAGATAGCGCTCACAACGAGGGAAAAAACGAAAGACAATCCTGTCCCGATGTGCGGCGTCCCTTTCTTCGCCGCGGAATCGTATATTTCGAAATTGATAAAGGCGGGCCAGAAGGTGGCCGTGTGCGAGCAGCTGGAAGACCCGAAAGAGGCGAAGGGCATTGTTGCGAGGGACGTGGTGAGGGTGATTACACCCGGGACGCATGCACCTGAAAACCCGAAAGAGAATACTTATATCCTGAGCGTATTTCCTCATGGGGAGAGGCACGGCATTGCTGCCGCCGACATTTCCACCGGGGAGTTCATCGTATTTGAGACCGGCGAAAACATAGAGGACGAAGTGGGGCGGTTCGAGCCGAAGGAGGTGCTCCTGCCGGTCAGTATTAAAGAGAACATCCACTACCGTGAGGCGCTCTCGGGATTTTACCTGTCGGGCGTCGAAGACTGGTTTTTCGATTACACCGAGGCGTACCGGACACTGCTCGGTCATTTCAGGGTCTCCTCGCTCGAGGGGTACGGCTGCGAAGGCCTTACTGCCGCGGTATCTTCGGCGGGCGCGCTCATCAGCTATCTCGAAAATACCCAAAAAGAACTGATCAGGTTCAAGAAGATCACTACCCTTAAGCAGAACTCCTACATGTTTCTAGATGCAGCTACGCAGAGGAACCTCGAACTGGTTCATAGCCTCAGGGACGGCTCGCGTGAAGGGACGCTCCTGCAGGTGCTCGATGAGACGCTGACCCCCATGGGGGGGAGGTTCCTCAGGGCCTCACTGATCATGCCCCTGACCGATGCCGGCGAGATTACGGCAAGGCACGGGGCGGTCGAATACCTCGTGAATAACTTTGAACTTCTCGATGAACTCAGGACGCTGCTGAGGAAGGTGCAGGATGTCGAGAGGCTGGCGTCTCGGGTGTCTGGCGGTACGGCCAGCGCACGGGACCTCGTAGCGATAAAGAATTCTCTTGCTGTTCTGCCGAAGATCAAGAAATCCCTATCCCTTTCGAAGGAGTATTCCCTTAAGGCGCTGTCGGCGGAGATTGCGGAGTTTTCATTGTTGAGAGAGCTTATAGAAAAGAGCATCGTTGACAGCCCGCCTCCCGGCGTCAAAGACGGAGGAATTATCAGGGACAGGTTCAACGAGGAGATAGATTCGCTCAGGGAGATATCCACGAAGGGCAAGACTTTTATAGCGGAGATGGAGCAGCGGGAAAAGAAGAGGACAGGGATATCCTCTTTGAAGATCGGCTACAACAGGATCTTCGGATACTTTATCGAAGTCACCAAAACAAACCTCGATCTGGTCCCGGAAGATTATACGAGAAAACAGACGCTGGTCGGCAGCGAAAGGTTTATCAATGCCGAACTCAAGGATTATGAAAGCAAGGTCGTCGGCTCGGAAGAGAGGCTTAAGAACCTGGAATACGAGGTTTTCAGGCGTGTGCTCGAATCGGTCAGGGAGGAGTCCGAGGCGCTCATGGTCGCCGCCAACGCCGTCGCCTCCGTCGATTTTCTTGCGTCCCTGGCAGTAGCGGCCAAGCGGTACAACTACGTCAGGCCCTCTTTGGCAGACGTCCCGCTCATAGACATAACGGACGGAAGGCACGCGGTTCTGGAACGCGTTCCTTCAAATGAGCGGTTTGTTCCGAACAGTACTTTCGTAGATACCGGCGACAGCATGCTCCATATCATAACCGGACCGAACATGGCCGGGAAGTCCACGTATATGAGACAGGTCGCCCTGATCGTGCTTATGGCCCAGATGGGGAGCTTCGTGCCGGCAGGGTCCGCAGCCATCGGCATTACAGACAGGATTTTTACGCGTATAGGGGCCTCGGATTTCCTTTCGAAAGGGCAGAGCACCTTCATGGTCGAGATGATCGAGGCGGCAAACATCATGAACAACGCCACGTCAGACAGCCTTATCATACTCGACGAGGTCGGAAGGGGCACAAGTACCTTCGACGGGATAAGCATCGCCTGGGCGATTGCCGAACATATCGTCAACGTCATTAAGGCAAGAACGCTGTTCGCCACGCATTACAATGAGCTCACTGAACTTGCCCTAGCCGTCGAGGGCGTGAAGAACTATAATGTGTCGGTCAGGGAATGGGGCGATGAAATCATATTTCTCAGAAAGATCGAGGAGGGTCCGGGCGACAAGAGTTACGGGATCCAGGTGGCAAGGTTGGCCGGTATACCCGGGAGCATAATCAAGCGCTCGAAGGAGGTCCTCCATAATCTGGAGAATGAGGAGCTTAACGAGACGGGGAACCCGAAGCTCGCCAGCGGCAAGGGAAAAAAGCGCAGAGAACAGCTCGATCTCTTCTCCTCCGTGAACGACTCGATAGTGAATGAGATCATGAATATCGATCTGGAAAAGCTCAGTGCGGAGGCGGCTCTCTCCAAGCTTATCGAGTTAAAAAATAAGGCAAAATTTTAATTTCCCTCAAAGAGTTTTAATGGTATATTAGAGTAACTCACGGGTGTTGAAATTATTCGACAAGGACTGCAGACTGTCATAAGCTAGCGCAACCTTGAATGTGATGAAGAAGGAGGAAATAATGAATCCCGAAGATTTCAGGTACCACAGGGAGCACACATGGGTAAAAGTATCAGGGAAGAAGGGTACGATCGGAATCACGGATTATGCTCAGGACGCCTTGGGAGACATCGTTTATATCGACCTCCCGGATGTGGAAGAGACCGTCGAATCGAACAGTGAAATATCCGAGATCGAGTCGACGAAGGCCACGTCTTCTGTCATATCACCCGTCGGCGGCAAGATTATCAAGGTAAACGAAGAGCTTTCCGAAACGCCGGAAATAATCAACGAAGACCCTTACGGCAAGGGATGGATAGTCGTGATCGAACTCGATAACCCCTCGGAGGTAGAAGACCTGATGGACTCCTCGGAGTATGAAAAATACGTGGAAGAGGAAGCGAAGTGAGACTGGCTGTCGTCGGCAGCGGTCCCGGAGGATACGTTGCTGCGATAAAGGCGGCCCAGCTGGGCGCGCAGGTCACAGTCATCGAGGACACCGAGGTGGGAGGCACGTGCCTGAACAGGGGATGCATACCCACGAAGACGATGATCGCATCCTGCGATGTGCTTTCGAAGGCCAGGGAACTCGACAAGTACGGCCTCGAGTTGAACGGCACCGTCGTACCTAACCTGGCGAGGATCCTCGAGAGGAAAGACAAGGTTGTCGGGATACAGGTGAAGGGCATAAGGGGACTCTTCAAAAGCTGGGGCGTCGCCGTGAAGGAAGGGAGGGGCGTACTCACCTCCCCACGCGAGCTCGAAGTGACGCTGAGGGACGGAGGGAGGGAAAAGGTCGAGGCGGACAAGATCATTATCGCGACGGGTTCCAGGCCGGCGGAGATACCGACGTTTCCCTTTGACGGGAAGAACATTCTTTCTTCGACTGACGCACTCGGGCTTACTGAAATACCAAAGAGTCTTATGGTCGTGGGAGCCGGGGTCATAGGCTGCGAATTTGCGTGCATATACAGGGAATTGGGGTCCGAGGTGACGATGGTCGAGATGGTGAACAGGGCGGTCGCTACGGAAGATCTCGAGATCTCGGAGCTTCTCGAAAGAGAATTGAAGAAGAAAAAGATCAAACTCTATACTGAAGTGCGCGTCGAGAAGGCGGAGGTAAGGGAAGACGGCGTCCGCGCCTTGCTTTCGGACGGCAGGGAAGTTGTTGCGGAGAAGATGCTTGTCTCTATAGGCAGGACATTGAACAGCGACAATGTCGGGTGCGAGTCCCTCGGCGTAGCAAAGGGGAAACGCGGAGAAATCCTGGTGAACGAAAAGATGGAGACGAGCGTCCCGGGCATATATGCGATCGGCGATGTCAGGGGCGGCATGCTGCTTGCGCATCTGGCGTCGAGAGAAGGGCTCGTGGCCGCGGAGAACAGCATGGGCGGCGATGAGGTCATGGCTTATCATGTCGTGCCGGCGGCGATTTTCACGTCTCCCGAAATCGCATCCGTAGGGTTGAGGGGATACGAGGCGGAAGAAAAAGGCATCAAGACAAGAATAGGCCGTTTCGAGTTCAGGGCACTGGGGAAGGCACACGCGATGGGCGAGATTTCCGGTTTTATCAAGATCATCGGCGAAGAGCGGACAGACAGGATAGTGGGCGCCCATATTATCGGCCCCCACGCGTCCGATCTTATCCACGAGGTCGCCCTGGCTATGAAGACCGGACGGACGGTGGGAGACATCGGCGGCACTATACATGCCCACCCTACACTGTCGGAGGGCATCATGGAAGCGGCGGAAGACGTCCACGGCGAAGCGATCCATGCGCCGAAGAGATAAGCGTTTGGCATGACCCCTACGCTGAGGAAAGATGAGAGGGATGACTGGGTCAGGGATTCAAAAAAGGCAAACCCGCAACTTTTCTCGGAGCTCGACGTACTTCTCCGCGCCCTTGACCGCTTCTTCAATATCGACAATCTGACGTATTCAAACGACGACCTTACTAACAGGAATTTCTATGAGGAACTGGTCACCGTACGAGATGCGATCCTCCGCGTCTTAGGCATTCTCGAGGTGATCATCCCCGAGAACAAGAAAAATGCCTACTGGTTTCAAAAGTTTGCCGAAACGAAACTTCTTTCCCCCCGGGAGAGGGACGATTTCAGGGAAGGACTTTATCGGCAGGACACACCGGAAAAGGGCCTCTACCTCCTTTATGATTCGTTTATAAACCTGAAGGGCGTTCTTTCCGATCTTATCCGGACGGGCGCCATCTCCTACATGGGCTTCATGAATATCGGACACATGATCGGGAAGGAAATAAGGGAAAATGTGTTCTTCAATCCTTTCCGAAAGAGCATAAACCCCGAATTCGACACTATTACTAACCAGAAGATATCAGACATCGTGAAGTCGATCGCACAGGGAGAGGTGAGAAAGAGCGTGTCGGTGGTCTATATCTATCTTTTCAGGTTTATACGATTAATGGGGTTCATCGATAGTGAAACGCAGCGGTCCATATCGCTGAACTCATCCCTGATCATCCTTGTCCTGCTTAAGTCCGAAATAGGGGTATTTCGCGGCTACGTCGAAAAAGCGGTCAGGAAGATCAAAGATTCCGAACTTGGAGGCCTTTTAAATTCTATCGCCTATCAGTTCTCGATGGAAAACAGGAGGGTCTATCTCCAGGAGTTGAGGGACATACAGCGCAAAAAGGCGTCGCCTTACTTCAGGGGGAAGATAGAGAACTGCCACGGCATCCTGAAGAACCTGACCGAACAGAGCATTGTCCAGCTGGCTCAGCACTTCCGACCTGACATAAAAGGCGAAGAGATATTCGCGAGTTTTGTGACGAAGGTGCAGCAATCGATACGCCTGCGTGAGGACATCGTTGTCCTTCACAGGTTTATCGAGATGATCGAGGACAAGGCCGATAATGCGCGTGAGCGGATGAAGGTCTTTGAATCCATGAAGAACTATATGTTATATTTTGAAAGTTTTACTTTCCGGCTGCTTAGGCATGATGATTATGAGGAGTTTGTTGCGTTTTTCAATGAGATACGCTCCGCGAAGAGGGGCGTAATAGCGGGTCCCGGGTTCAGGAAAATGCTGGATATGGTGCGCCATTTCAAGATATATCTTGAGACAACTTTGCGGCATATCGAAAACAGATCGGAACTCGGCGGCAAAGAGACCGATAACGAGAGGGCCGAGAGTCTGATAAGACAGTACATGTGAGTCTGCGGCCGGAATTCAATTTGTGATGAGGACAGGGAGGAGTAAATGAGCGAAATCGTAGATGTAGTTGCAAGAGAGGTCCTTGATTCGAGGGGTAACCCGACAGTCGAGGTCGATGTTTATCTCGAAGGCGGTGTGATGGGGAGGGCAGCGGTTCCCTCAGGCGCATCGACGGGCAAGAGAGAGGCACTCGAACTCCGGGACGGAGGCAAGAGGTTTCACGGCAAGGGGGTGCAGAAGGCCGTTAAAAATGTCTTTGAGGAGATAGCGCCCAGGATCCGGGGTATCGATGCCTCTGAACAGGTGTTTATCGATGATCTTATGAGGGAACTCGACGGGACCGAAAACAAGCGTAAACTTGGCGCTAACGCTATCCTGGGCGTATCCCTGGCCGTCTGTCGTGCTGCCGCGGCCGAGGCGGGTCTGCCCTTGTATAGGCATATAGGAGGTCTCAACGCGAAGGTCCTGCCGGTGCCGATGATGAATATATTGAACGGCGGGGCTCACGCCGATAATAACCTGGATATACAGGAATTTATGATCATGCCGGCTGGTCTGTCCGACTTTTCTTCTGCGTTGCGCGCAGGCACCGAGATATTTCATACTCTGAAAAAGATATTGAAAGGGAAAAGGCTCAATACCGCGGTGGGAGACGAAGGGGGATTCGCACCGGACCTCTCGAGCAACGAAGAGGCGATCAAGCTTATCATTCTGGCGGTAAAGGAGTCCGGCTATCTGCCAGGGAAGGACGTGTATCTGGCACTTGACGTGGCCGCTTCCGAATTCTATGAAAAGGGCTTTTACCGGTTTGAAGGCAAGAAAGTGACCTATAAGCACATGATCGACTATTACGGAAGGATTATCTCGAAATACCCCGTACTATCGATAGAGGACGGTCTGGCTGAAAACGACTGGGAAGGGTGGGCCGCGCTGACTTCGGCCCTCGGCAAAAAGGTCCAGTTGGTGGGGGACGACGTGTTCGTGACGAACACGAAGATACTGAAGCAGGGCATTGAGAAAAAGATCGCCAATTCCATTCTCGTCAAGCTGAATCAGATCGGAACGATGACGGAGACGCTGGACGCCATCGAGATGGCCAAGACCGCCGGATACACCGCCGTGATTTCGCACAGGTCAGGAGAGACGGAAGACACGACGATCGCCGACCTTGCGGTGGCCTGCAATACAGGCTTCATTAAAACAGGCTCCCTGGCCCGGAGCGAGCGCATCGCCAAGTACAACCGTCTTCTCGTCATAGAGGAGGAACTGGCAGGGGCTGCGGAATACAGGGGCAGGAAGGCTTTTTATAACCTCAGATAATGAGCACGCATAACCTCTTACGAAAACAGGTAGTATCCGAGGTCAAGAAGAGAAGACTGATATTTCTTACCTTTGTGGTGCTGAGTTTCGTATACCTTTCGATTAGCCTTTTCTTCGGCGACGCGGGTCTCCTGCGTTATCTCGAACTGAACAGAACCAGGAGGGGGCTTGAAAGACAACTGGTCGAAATAAGCAGACAGAACGAGCAGATCCGGACGCAGATAAAGCTCTTTAAAGAAGACCCATTTTACAAGGAGAAGTTCGCCAGGGAAGAATTCGGCCTCGCGAGGCCCGAAGAGTACATATTCCAGTATGAGAGATAATCCTCTTTATGTGGCCTTTGTCTGGCATATGCACCAGCCCTATTATAAAGACCCTCTCAGTGGATACTACCGTCTGCCATGGGTGCGGCTCCACGGCACCAAAGACTATCTCGACATGGTCGAGATACTAAAAGACTTCCCGTCAGTGCGGCAGAACTTCAATCTTGTTCCTTCACTTCTCGAACAGCTCATAGATTATTCGGAAGGGAGCGCAAAAGACCTCTACCTGGAAATAAGCAGGAAAAACGCGAAAGAACTCAGCGAGGAAGATAAGATCTTCATGCTGGAGAATTTCTTTCTCGCCCACTGGGAAAACATGATCAAGCCCTTCCCGAGATATTATGAACTCCTCGTGAAAAGGGGGACACACCTCATAAAGAGCGACCTCACAAGGGCCATCAAATATTTTACCAACAGCGATTTTCTGGACCTACAGGTCTTCTTCAACCTATGCTGGATAGACCCCCTCTTCAGGGAAAAGGACCCCTTTCTCAGGATGTTGTCGGGCAAGGGCCATAATTTCAGCGAAGAAGAAAAGACGCTTTTACTCGAAAAACAATTGGAGATTGTCAAAGCGATCGTCCCGACTTACAGGGAGATGGCGTCGGGTGGACAGATCGAACTTTCTTGTTCTCCGTTTTATCACCCGATTCTGCCTCTCCTTTGCGATACTGACACAGCGCGTGTGGCGATGCCGAGCGTGCGGCTCCCGAGGCAGCGCTTCGTCCATCCCGATGACGCGGATGCGCAAATAAGGATGGGGATCGAATACTTCGAGAAGGTCTTTGGGTTCAGACCGGCAGGCATGTGGCCTTCTGAGGGGTCCGTGAGCGAGGAGGTGGTCAGGATCGCCGCACGACACGGCGTCCGGTGGCTTGCCACTGACGAAGGGGTCCTCTCCAATTCCCTGAACAGGCGTCTTAGGGACAACTCAGGCAGCCTGACCGAGCCAGACCTGCTTTACAAGGCATATATGCATGAAGGCCTCTCTCTTGTGTTCAGGGATCATGTTATCTCCGACCTACTCGGCTTTGTCTATTCACAATGGGACCCCAGAAAGGCCGCTGAAGACCTGATAAACAGGCTCAGGGCTATCCGGAATTCTCTGCACGGTGGCGCGCCGCGCCTGGTATCGATCATCCTTGACGGTGAGAACGCCTGGGAGCATTACAAAAATGACGGCCGCGATTTTTTTCTCTATCTCTATGAGGGACTTTCAAGGGAGGACAGGATAAAGACGACTACTGTCTCAGCCTTCATCAATGAGTTAGGGAGTGGGGATAAACTCGAGCATGTGTTCCCGGGCTCCTGGATAAACTCCAATTTCGGGATATGGCTTGGCCACGAGGAAGATAATCTCGCCTGGGATTATCTGACGGAAACTCGGGACAAACTTCGGGACATAGAGAAACAGAACCCGTCTCTTGACACTGCGGATGCCTGGAAGGCGATTTATGTGGCGGAGGGTAGCGACTGGAACTGGTGGTACGGCGATGAGCATTCGACGGAAACGCAGGAGGATTTCGACGAACTCTTCAGGTTTAATCTGATGAAGGTCTTTAAGGTGGCCGGCAGGGAGATCCCCGCTCAGCTCTTCGTTCCGATCCTTCGTCTCGACAGGGGAGTTTCTCCTACACTTATGGTCAGGGGGTTCATCAAACCCAAGATCGACGGGCTGGTTACGAGCTACTATGAGTGGTATCAGGGTGCCCAATTGGATGTGAAGAAATCGGGGGGCAGCATGCATAAATCCGAGAGCCTTATCTCTACGGTCTTTTATGGCTTTAACAGGGATACGCTTTTCCTAAGGATAGATCCGAAGATACCCTTTGCCGAGTTCGAAGAGGATATGGAATTTTCGATCATCACATCACGTCCCGGCGGGATAAAAATATCGTATCCCTTTAAGGGAGATGGGCGCAGGGCTGAACTTTTCGAAAAAACGAATGAGGAATGGAAGAAGGTTAAAGAGATATACGAAGTCGCAGCGTTGGAAATATTCGAGATCGGTGTCCCTTTTGCGGATCTGCGGGCGAGAGAGAAAGACGAGATAAATCTCTTCATTTCCGTCAGGAAAGGCGGCGAGGAGATTGAGCGTTGTCCATGGAGGGGGCATATCAGCATAATCGTACCGACGGATGATTTCGAAGCGTTGATGTGGTATTGACGTCTGCCGGCTTACCGGGACGATGTACAAAAAGTGTTTCCCTATCGCGTCTTCTTTTCTGGATCCCGGATAATTTTTCCCTCACAGTCAGGACAGAGACTGTGGGTAAATTCTGCATCAGAATGCTCCTTCAAATACATTTCGATATGGGTCCAGTACCCTTTGTCGTCACGTATTTTCTTGCACGCAGCGCAGATAGGGAGCATGCCGCTCAATGTCTTGACATCGTTCATGGCCTCTTCGAGCTGATGGATCAGGGCATTCCTCTCTTTTTCCATGGCGGACTGATAAAGCGCGAATTCTATTGTAATAAGCAGATCTCTTTCCCGAAAGGGCTTAACAACATACCCGAAGGGCTGGGACACCTTGGCGCGCTGCAGAGTGCTTTCGTCAGTATGGGCGGTCAGATAAATTATGGGAATATTGAAGAGTGCGCGAATTTTGTCGGCGGCGTCTATGCCGTCAAGCGCGCCCTTCAAAACGATATCCATCATTACCAGGTCCGGCATGACCTCCGTGGCTTTCCTGACGGCGTCATCCCCTGAATTGGCTGTGGCCGCCACCACATATCCCGAACTTTCAAGAGCGCTACTGATATCGAGGACTACTATCTCTTCATCCTCTACTATGAGTATCTTTTCGTGCGCCACGGACAGGCCCTCCCGGATTTTCTAAGTGTTAAATACAATTTTTATGACGGTCCCTTCACTCTTATCGAGTTCTATCGTTCCGTTGAGCTGTTTTACCAAGGAAAGCACCAGCTGCAACCCGAGTGTCTTTGTATGGACGAGTTCGGCGCCGTCGGGGAAACCTATCCCGTTATCGCTTACTAAGAGGACCATTCTTCTTTTCTTGTCGCCGTGCATTCTTATCTCAATCGCGCCTTTCCGTCCGTCGGGGAAAGCATGCCGCAGCGAGTTAGAGACAAGCTCATTAATAATGAGCCCGCATGGAATGGCACGATCTATATCAAGAATAATTTCTTCTACCGCAATATTTTTTTGTATGAGAGAGGCATTTTCAGGGGCCAACGCACAGATATTTGCGACCAGTTGACCGACGTATTCTCTAAAACTGATGTAGGCGAGATTTTCAGTGCGATAAAGCCTTTCGTGTATCAGAGACATTGCCTGGACGCGGTTGCGGCTTTCCTCGAATAAAATTCGGGCTTCCCCGTCTCTTATCTGCCCAGACTGAAGGCGGAGCATGCTTGCAACGATCTGGAGATTGTTCTTGACCCTGTGATGTATCTCCTTAAGGAGGATCTCCTTTTCCCATAGCGCAGTTTTCATTTTTTCTTCTGCATGCTTCTGCTCGGTGATGTCCTGCACGATTCCGAGCATGCGCTCAGGGACACCGTGAATATCCCGAATAACCTGCCCTATCGTGTGGAGGGCCGCCTCTGAGCCGTCCTTGCGTAAAAAGATATAGTCCATCTCAAAGGGCCCCTCTCCCTTTAGGGCGGCATCGATGGCGGCGAGGAACTCGTCTCTGCTTTTGGGGTGCATCGCCTTGACCACGAGGGCGTAATCCGGCGTAATCTCTCGGGGGGTGTAACCATATATGCGATAGAGCTCATCCGACCAATGGACCCTGCCGGATGAAATCTCCCACTCCCAGTCGCCTACGTGGGCTATCTCTTGGGCGTACTTGAGTCTGGCCTCTCCGAGGCGGAGGGCGTCTTCCGTCTTCTGGCGTTCCGTGATGTCTTCAACCAGTTCAATCGCCGCAATAACAGTTCCCTCTTTATCTTTGATGGGAGAGGATTTCACCCTAAAATTGATGATCTCAGTACCTGCCGGCGTTTCTGTTATCGCTTCATGCACCTCTCCGTCTTTCAGCGTAAGAATCGTGGGACAGTATGAACAGACGCTATCGCGCGGAGGATCATTAAATGCCTGATAGCACAAATGGTTCATCGACACATCAATATCCGGGAACCACTTTTTCAACTGTTTATTGAGCGAAATGATTTTCATATCCGGGCTTATCATTGCTATCCCTAAGCCGATATTTTCTATGACACTCCTGTATTTTTCCTCGGAATTCTGAAGGGCTTCTTCCATTATTTTTCGCTCGGTGATGTCAATGGTCGTCGCAAGCAGGGAAATGATCTCTCCTTCTTCATTCCGCAGCGGGACGGAATGGGTATATAACCAAAGAGGCCGTCCCTTCAGGCCGACCATCCTGAACTCAAGTTTTCCGGATTTTCCTTTGAAAACATCCTCAGTGAGGGTCTTAAACGCCTCGCGATGTTCATCGGCTACAAGACAATAAACATTTTTACCCCGCACCTCA
>Ga0316628_100000980_pt1 | contig 19297 bp, 19 predicted proteins | sample OWC_Aug_M2_C1_D5_FD_207648 | JGI IMG/M metagenome (GOLD analysis project Ga0316628, IMG submission 207648) | Wetland soil microbial communities from Old Woman Creek delta, Ohio, United States - OWC_Aug_M2_C1_D5_C | ecosystem: Environmental > Terrestrial > Soil > Wetlands | place: USA: Ohio... | reverse complement strand
TGGCCGGCCGCTTGCGGACGGCCTCCAGGCCCTTGAGGACTTTGATGCTCTCAGCGGTATACTTGTCTTTTGTCATGTTCGTCCACTAAAAAAATGCAGGTTTCCGCCGCGGGAACGTGACGGCAGCCGGCGGGCATTTTCCAATAAAATATTGTACCAAAAAAAGGGCTAAAAAGTAAAGAAAAATCTTCGCTTTTTAGAAAATTTAAGTTGTTTTTATTCAACATTTTAAGTCATTTTTTTGGTGCCGCAGACCGGCCCTAAACCTGGTCCATTGAAGAGGACGCCCGAAGGGGCCATTTTTTCTCACAGTTAGCATATAAGAAAGAAGGGGTCAAACCTACGGCGGGGAGCGGCAGGGAGCGACCAATAAAAGCGCGGCGGAGATACACGGAGCCGCGCTTTTAGGAGATATCTTAAAAGAGTCTTAGAGATATGGGCTCACGGCGGAGCAGCTCGGAGACGCACTTCTGGGAAATGTCTGGATAGAGCCCTAAAAAAGCATGAACAATCGGTTTGACCTTCTCTTATCAGACCGCCCATTCGTTTGCTATAATCTTCCCATGCCGGCCAATCTGCCTCCCGAGTACCACAAGATCGAGGCCGAGCTGCGCACGGCCCGGACGCCGGAAGAGAAGATCGACATCTACGAGCGCCTGATCGCCGTCATCCCCCATCACAAGGGCACGGACAAGCTCATCGCCATGTACCGGCAGAAGATCGCCAAGGCCCGGGAGGAGGGCGACCGCCAGCTCGCCACGGCCAAGCACGCCCCTACGCACAAGATCGAAAAATCGGGCGCCGGCCAGGTCGTGCTGGTCGGGCCGCCCAACGCCGGAAAATCGAGCCTCATCAAGGCCCTTACGGGCGCCGATCCGGAGGTTGCCGAGTATCCCTTTTCTACCCGTCTCCCCTCCCCCTACATGATGTCCTTCGAGAACGTCAAGGTCCAGCTCATCGATACCCCTCCCGTGACCGGGGAGCTCATGGAAACCTGGTTCCCGGAGATGGTCAAGATGGCCGACGCGGTCCTCCTCGTAGCCGACCTCACCGACCCCGACCCCGCCGCCGTCCCCGACGGCATCATGCGCCGGCTCAAGGAGCGCAAGGTCGAGCTCGTCCGCGCCGACACGGACATCCCTCCTCAACGGTTCCCTTTTCTCAAACGGACCGTCCTCGCCGCGAACAAGCTCGACGCCGAGGGGGCCCCGAAGGCCTTCGAAGATCTCGGCGTCCTCCTTGAGGGTCCGTTCGAACGGATGGCCGTCTCGGCCGCGAGCGGACGGGGCCTGGAGGCCCTGCGCCGGGCCATCTTCAAACTGCTCCGCGTCGTCCGCGTCTACAGCAAGATCCCCGGGAAGAAGGCGGAGAAGGACTCGCCCTTCGCTCTCAAGATCGGAAGCACCGTGATGGACATGGCCAAGGCCGTCCACAAGGATTTCTCGGAAAAGCTCCAGTACGCCCGCGTCTGGAACGCGGCCGGCCTCGACGGCCTTCGCGTCAACCGCGACTATGTCCTTTCCGACGAGGACGTCGTCGAGCTCCATATCTAGAGAGAGGAAGGCGCCGCGGCGCTCGCCGTCTCGATCCCTGCGGGCCTAACCGACCTGATCCAGGGCTTGGGCAAGGTCCTCCCGCAGGTCTTCGACCCCCTCGCAGCCGACCGAAAGGCGGATGAGGTCGTCGGTGATGCCGGCCATCTCCCTGTGTTCTTTGGGGACCCCGGCGTGGGTCATGCTGGCCGGGTGCTGGATGAGGCTCTCGATGCCGCCGAGCGAGACCGCCAGCGTGCACAGCCGGACGGCGTTGATCATCTTCCGGCCCGCCTCGTACCCGCCGTGGAGGCCGAAGCAGATCATCGATCCGAAGCCGCGCATCTGCTCCTTGGCCAGGGCGTGCTGGGGATGGCTCTCAAGGCCCGGGTAATTCGCCCAGCGGACCTTGGGGTGGGCGGCGAGCCAAGGAGCCAGACTGGCGGCGTTCTCCTGGCTCCTCTCGACCCGGAGGGCCAGGGTCCTGACCCCCCTCAAGACGAGCCAGGCCTGGTGGGGGTCCATCGTCCCGCCCATGAGGACGAGGACCTTGCGAAGCCGCTGATGGAGCGCTTCCTCGCGGGCGATGATGACCCCGCCGACGACGTCGCTGTGGCCGTTGATGAATTTCGTCAGGCTGTGGATGACGACGTCGGCCCCCAGGGCGAGCGGGTTCTGGAGGAGAGGGCTGGAGAACGTATTGTCGACGACGAGGATGAGGCCTCGCTCCCGGGCGATCCGGGAGCAGGCCTTGATGTCGGTGATGGCCAGGGTGGGATTGGCCGGCGTCTCGATGAACAGGAGCCTGGTCGCGGGCCGCAGGCGCTTCTCGATATTCCGGGTGTCCGAAGTGTCGACGAAATCCGCGCTGACGCCGAACCTCGAGAACTCGGTCTCGAGGATCGTCCGTGAAGGCCCGTAGATCGAGGCGGTGCCGACGACGTGGGCGTCCTTGTCGAGCAGGGCCGTATAGACGGTCGACACGGCGGCCATGCCCGTGGCCGTGGCCGAGGCGTCGAAGCCGCCTTCGAGCGTCGCCAAGCTCTCCTCTAGGGCCCGGATAGTCGGGTTGGCGATCCGCGTATAAATGAAACCCTTCTCACGCCCGGCGAACCGGGCGGCGCCCTGCTCGGCGCTCTCGAAGGCGAACGTGGACGACTGGTAGATGGGGACCGACACGCCGCCGTAGACGGGGTCCGGTCCTTGGCCGGCGTGGATGACGCTGGTTTCGAAGCTTTGCGCGGTCTGTTTTTTCAAGGGCTCACTCCTTAATCAAAAAGGTAAGATTATAGCACTTCCGGTTTGATTCGGCCCGCCGATTCTGCTATTTTGCCTGCTCGGAGACATCCCAAGGAGGCTCTCATGACCCGAAACATCCTGCCCATTCTCTTCACCGCATGCGTCTTCCTGGCCGGAGTGGCTCTGGCCCAGACGCCGGCCGCTAATCCCAGGATCCTGCTCAAGACGACCAAGGGCGACATCACCATGGAGCTCAATCCGGCCAAGGCGCCCATCACGGTCAAGAACATCCTCGGTTACGTCAACGATAAGTTCTACGACGGGCTCATCTTCCACCGCGTTATCCCCGGCTTCATGATCCAGTGCGGCGGCCTGACGGCCGAGATGAGCTCGAAGGCCGGCAAGGCGGCCATCAAGAACGAGTCCGGCAACGGCCTGAAGAACGCCCGCGGCTCCGTTGCCATGGCTAGGACCCAGGACCTCGACAGCGCCACCAGTCAGTTCTACATCAACCTCGTCGACAATTTCCGCCTGGACGACATGCAGTACTGCGTCTTCGGCAAGGTCGTCGCCGGAATGGACGTCGTCGACGCCATCGCCCAGGTCCCGACGGGGAGCAAGCGCGGTCACCAGAACGTCCCCCTCGAGCCCGTCACGATCCTTTCGGCCGCGGTCGTCGGCGGGAAGTAGACCCGGCGCTGAGAGCGGCGCCTCCCGCCGCAGTGACCGCCGGAGAGGGTTATTGTTCGAAACGGTCTTCGCCTTCCTGCACCTCGGCGGACTCCTCGCCGCCCTGGCTTACGCGGTCATCTCGCTCAGCCGGGGAAACCTGCCCCGCTTTTTCCTCATCCTGGCCCTCCTCATCGTCTATTACATCTTCCTCCTCCATCCCGCCGTTAAAAAGGAAATCGCACGGCGAAGGTCCCTTAAGAAATAAGGGGAACAGTCCCTCCTGAGATTTACTTTTGGGCCGGAACGGTCTATCATCTGCCGTGCTGGATGTTTGCCCTGAAAGGAAATGGCTGAGTCCATGCTGAAAACCCGCCCGCTCGCTGTCCCTCTTCTCGTTCTCTTCATGTCGCTGGCCTCTGCCGGCCAGACCCTGGACAAGAACCTTGGGGAAGGGCTCAGGTCGATCAGCCCGTCGGAAGCCTACGACATTGTCAAGGCCCTCGCCTCGCCGGAGTTCGCCGGGCGCCTGACGGGCCATCCCGGCTACACCGCCGCCGCGGAGTGGGCGGCCCGCAAGCTCGGCTCCTGGGGGGTCAAGCCCATCTCGGGCAAGGACGGCTACCTCCAGTCCTATCCCTCGCCCTACACGATCGTCGACAGGGCCGAAATGATCGTCCTCCTGCCCGACGGCGATCCCGATCCGGTCAAAGGTCAAGCCTATACCGAGATGAAGCTCGTCCCCGAGAAGGACTTCCTGCCGCTGCTCTTCTCAGGGAGCGGCGACAGGACGACCGAAGCCGTCTTCGCCGGGTGGGGCATCTCCGCCCCGGAGCTCGGCTACGACGATTATGCCGGCCTCGACGTCAAGGGCCGGTTCGTCCTCTGCTTCCGCGGGACCCCGGACGGGGACAAGAAATACCAGTTTCATGACGAGCACAGGACCCGGATGAGGACCGCCCGCGACAAAGGCGCCATCGGCCTCGTCTACATCTACGCCGACGTCAACTCCCACACCAACGGCGACCGGCTCGAAGGGTTCACCCCGGCCATGATCAGCGAGAAGGTCATGGACGCGATCCTCAAGGAGGCGGACTCGACCACAGCCGACCTCAAGAGAGCCCTGACGACCTGGAAAAGGCCCGTCTCGTTCCCGCTCCGCGCGAAGGTCCGTTTGGCCGTCGCCTCCCGGCATTTCCCCCAGGCCGTGGGATACAACGTCGTCGGCTACGTCGAAGGGTCCGACCCGAAGCTCCGCCGGGAGTGCGTCGTCATCGGCGGCCACTTCGACCACAACGGCACGCACATGGGCCTCCTCTTCCCGGGCGCCGACGACAACGCCAGCGGCAGCGCCACGGTCATGGAGGCCGGCAAGGCGTTCGCCGCCCTGGCCCGCAAGCCCAAGCGCTCCATCGTCGTCGCGCTCTTTGGCGGCGAGGAGCTGGGGCTCCAGGGATCGACCTGGTTCGTCGATCACGTGCCCGGGCCCTTCGACAAGGTCGCGGGCATGTTCAACTTTGACATGACCGGCGAGGGCGACGGCCTGTGGGGCGCCGTGTCCGCCGAACCGCCTGAATTCAAGGGAGCCATCGAGGAGGCCGACCGGTCCGTCAAGGCCGTCCGCGGCCTCGGGACGATCCGCGGTGTCGGCGTGCGCGGCTCGGATTTCGCGCCCTTCTTCCTCAAGGGCATCCCCTCCGCCAGCCTCGGCTCGAACGGACCCCATCTGGCCTATCACCAGACCGGCGACACGATCTACCGGATCAATCCCGATATCGTGGCCGACGCCGCCAAGGTGGCCTTCCTGGCCGCCTATCTCTGGGCCGACCGCTGAGGAAGGACATGAGAGTCGCCAAAGAGGGCCTGCCGTTCATCGCCACCGCAGCCGGGCTGGCCGTCCTCTTCGGCGTCCTCGGCCTTGGGTTCCTGGCCGTTCTCGGCCTCGTTCTCGCCGGCGCCTTCGCCTTCTTCTTCCGCGACCCGGACCGCGTCCCCCCGCCGGGCGAGCATCTTCTCGTCTCCCCCGCCGACGGAGAGGTCCTGGGCGTCGAAGCCGTCGACTCCGCTCCCGACCTCAACGGGCCGGCGAACCGCATGACGATCTTTCTTTCTCTCTTCGACGTTCATCTTGTCCGCTCGCCCCTCGCGGCGACCGTCGGCCGGACCGACTATCATCCGGGCAGGTTCCTGCCGGCCTATAGGCCCGAGGCCGGCGAGCACAACGAATCGAACACCCTTGTCCTCAAAGGCGGCCGGACCGACGCCGTCATGAAGATGATCGTCGGCGTCGCCGCCCGCCGCATCAAGTGCTTCGTCAAGGCCGGCGAGACCGTGGGCCGCGGGCAAAAGGTCGGCCTGATGTACTTCGGGTCGCGGGTCGAGCTCGTCCTGCCCCGCGGCGTTGCGATAAAGGTCGGGCTTCACGACAAGGTGAAGGCCGGCGAGACCGCCATCGGCGAGGTCCAGCCATGAAAGCGAAAAAACCGCAGCCCGGACTCATGGTCCTGCCCAGCCTCTTTTCGCTGACCAACCTGTTCTTCGGATTCATGAGCGTCCTGCTGACGTTCCACGGACGCTACAGGATGGCGGCGACCCTCATCATCGTCGCCGCGCTGATGGACGGCCTCGACGGGCTGGTCGCCCGGGCGACGCATACGCCGTCCGACTTCGGGATCGAGCTCGATTCCCTGGCCGACGCCGTCTCGTTCGGGCTGGCCACGTCCATCCTCCTTTATTTCTGGGGCATGGAGATGGCCGGACCGCCAGCCGTCTTCTTTAGCTTCGTTTTCCTGACCGCCGGGGTCCTCCGGCTGGCCCGCTACAACGTCCGCAGCCGGGTCCCGTCGGATCGGAAGCACTACCAGGGCCTGACCGTTCCCTCGGCGGCCATGTTCCTGGCCGCGGTCGTCAACTTCCACCCCGCGCCGCTGGCGACACGGGAGTCCGGCTTCTTCGTCGCCGTCCTGACCCTGCTCATCGCCCTGTGCATGGTCAGCACGTTCCCCTACCGGAATTTCATCAGGGCCTTCATCGGGCACCGGATCGACATCCGGACCGCCCTCATCGTGGCCGTCTGCCTCTTCGGCGCCCTGTTCTACCCGCGCTATTTCTTCCTTCTCTTCTTTGGCCTGAACGTTCTTTCGGGCCCGACGCTCGCCCTGGTCCGGGCATTGAAGAAACGTCCCCGGAAGAAGACCGAGCCCAAGGTCATCCCTTCGTGAAGACGCCGAGAGGATGGGCCGAGTCAAGCTGACCATCGGGCCGGGCCGGGGCCCGGCAAAGCCGCGGGGCCGGCTCAACCGGGTCCGCGTCGCGGCGGCCGTCGTCGTCTTCGCCTGCGCCGTCGCCGCCCTCATATTCGTCGTTCGCGGCCTCTTCGGGCCGGGCGCCCCCGCGCCTCCTCCCGAACCGTCCGCCACGATCATCGCGGCGCCTCCCGCCCCCGCGCTCGAGGAAGAGGCGATCGCCATCACGCCGCGCTCGACCTTGGCCGACCTGCTCAAGCGGCGCGGTTTCGCTGACCGCGAGATCCACGACCTCCGCGAGACGGTCAAGCCGGTGTACGACCTGGGCAGGATCCGGGCGGGCCAGGAAATGCGGCTGACGTCCCTCCCGGGCGGGCCCTGGAAGGAGCTCGAATACGACATCGACGAGACCCGCTATCTCGTCGTTCGCAACGACGCGGACGGGGTCAAGGCCGAGATCAAGCTCGTTCCCTTCGAGGTCAGGCCGGCCTATGCCGGGGGGGTCATCGAGGACAGCCTGATCGCGGCCCTGAACAAGGCCGGCGAGGAGGACAACCTGGCCCTCGAGCTCGTCGACCGCTGTTTCGGCTGGGACATCGATTTCAATACCGACCTGCGCAAGGGAGACTCCTTCCGCATCTACGTCGAGAAGAAATATCTCGACGGCCGCTTCGCCGGGTATCGCGACATCCTGGCCGCCGAGTTCACGAACGACGGCAACGTCTACCAGGCCTTCCGCTTCACCTACCCCGACAACAAGGCCTCCGACTACTTCGACGAGAACGGAGGTTCCCGGCGGAAGGATTTCCTGCGCTCACCCATCAAGTTCATGACCCCCCGGATCACCTCGCGCTTCTCTTCGGCCCGGCTCCATCCGATCTACAAGATCTATCGGCCTCATTACGGCGTCGACTACGCGGCTCCCGTCGGAACGCCGGTCCAAGCCACGGCCGACGGCGAGGTGACCATGGCCGGGCGTGACGGCGCGGCCGGCAACACGGTCAAACTGCGGCACAAGAACCGCTACGAGACGATGTACCTCCATCTCAGCGGCTTTGGCCGAGGGGTCCGTAAAGGCGCCCAGGTCAAGGGCGGGGACGTCATCGGATACGTCGGCTCATCGGGCGACTCGACGGGGCCCCACCTTGATTACCGGATCTACCATTACGGCAGTCCGGTCAATCCGCTGGGGCACAAGTTCAAGCCGGCCGACCCCCTGCGCAAGGAATTCCTGGAGGTTTACGAGAGGGAGGTCGAACGGCTACGCATCGCCCTCCGACTCCCCGAGATCATCCGGGCGGTCTCGCCCGCCCTCAGCTTTTGAGCCTCCCTCGCTCACCGCTGCCTTTGGATTCCCGATCATCGGAAGCGGAGGAATGCTCGGACCGCCGTCTCGACGAGGACGCGTCCGCGGAAGATCCGGGCGACCCCTGAAATTGACAAGAGCTCAGGGGCGCCCCTACAATGGCCTCGGCAGGACGAGAAACAGGATGGCCGGTCAGAAGTTCCGCAACCCCGTGCCGACCGTGGACATCATCATCGAGGCGATGGACGGCCGGAAGAGGCGGGGCATCGTCCTCGTCGAGCGAAAGAACCCGCCGCCCGGCTGGGCTCTCCCTGGCGGCTTCATCGACTACGGCGAGACGCTCGAGGCGGCCGCGGTCCGCGAGGCCCGCGAGGAGACGTCGCTCGAGGTCGAGCTCCTCGGCCAGTTCCGTGCCTACTCCGACCCGGCGAGGGACCCGCGTCTGCATACGATCTCGACGGTATTCATCGCCCGGGCCGAGGGCGTGCCCAGGGCTGGCGACGACGCCCGGGCCGCGATCGTCGTCGATCCCCGCGACCGGAGCCTTCGGCTGGCCTTCGACCACCGGAAAATCCTCGACGATTATCTCGAATCCAGGAAGGGGCGCTTCTCATGTCAGAACCCGACAAGAAGAACGGGCAGCCGGAAGACGCCGCAGACCTCGTCGAAATCGCCCGCGTCTACGGCCCGTTCGAAGCGGACCTGATCAAGAATTTCCTCGAAAGCTACGGCATCGCCTCCATCGTCCGCGGCCGGACCGCGCCGCTCGTCTATCCCCTCACCGTCGACGGGCTGGCCGAGTTCAAGGTCCTCGTCCAAGGAAAGGACCGGGAAAAAGCCGAAGAGCTCATCGCCGCCAGGCCCTTGCCCGACGATGAAGGAGGGCCGGGAAAGCCGGCCTAACCCCTCCCCGCCGCGACCCCGCAATCGCTAGCGTCCTAGCCCCGAATTCTGGCCACTTTTAGGGCCCCCCTTTTTTTAGCCTTTTTTTGGGCTTTTTTTGCTTGACAATAGCTGTCTTCTCTCATATATTTGGGAAGAAACGGGACAAACCGGGACGATTCAGGATGGCCAACGTTTTAATCGGGAGCTATACAGCGCGGCTCGACGCCAGCGGCCGGATAAAAATTCCGGAGAAATTCCGCGACGTCATCGAGCACGTTTACGGCCGAGACCTCTTCGTGACCTCCCTCGCCGACGACTCGATCACGATCTATCCGTTGTCCGTGTGGCTGGCGATGACCGACCTCACGGCCGAGGGCGCCGTCCATCTCCGACCCGACGTCCGCAAGTTCATGCTGCGCGTCAACAGGCACGGCTCGCAGCACGAACTCGACTCGAAGGGCCGGGTCCTGATCAGCCAGGCACTGCGGGAAAAGGCCAAGTTGCGCGATGAGGTCGAAGTCCTGGGCCTGTCCAATCACCTGGAGATCTGGAACAAGGACGTTCTCGACGGTACTCTCGAGGAGAAACCGCTCTCGGACGAGGATTTCGAGAGCATCGCCCGCCTCATCCCTCGAGGAAAGCCGGAATGACGGAGAAGGGACACTGCCCCGTCCTCCCCACGGAAGTCCTTGAATTCCTTGACGCGGGGAGGGCGGGCGTCTATGTCGACTGTACCCTCGGACTGGCCGGGCACGCCCTGGCGATCTTAGAGAGCAATCCTCGTTCCCGCCTGATCGGCCTGGACTGCGACGGCCTGTCCCTGGAGATCGCCCGGGAAAAGCTCAGGGCGTACGGCAGGAGGGTCACCCTCTATCACGCCGACTTCAAGGGTCTGCCCGATCTCGGGATTTCTTTCGAGAAGGTCCGGGGGATCCTGGTCGACCTGGGGATCTCGTCCTTCCAGTTGGACTCCCCCGAGCGGGGATTCAGCCATACCCGTGAAGGGCCCCTGGACATGCGCATGGACCTCCGAAGCAAGACGACGGCCGGGAAGGTCCTACAGAGCTACCCTGAGCGGAGGCTGGCCGAGATCTTCGCCAAGTACGGCGAGCTCGCCCAGACCCGGCGGCTGGCCCGTGAAATCGTCCATCTGCGCAAGCTCGGCCGCCTCGAATCGACGTCCGATCTGAGGATCCTCGTCGAGCGGATCTACCAGTGGCGGCCCCAGAGGGGACGGATCCATCCGGCGGCCAAGGCCTTCCAAGCGCTCCGCATCGAGGTCAACCAGGAGCTCGAAGGGCTCGGCGCGTTCATCGAGGAGACGGTCCGGATCGCGGCGAAGGGGACGCGGTTCGTCATGATCTCCTTCCATTCGCTCGAGGACCGCATCGTCAAACGCGCCTTCCACGGCCTGGCCTCACCGGCCGAGGGAGCGCCCCTGCTCGCGGTCCTGACCCGGAAACCGGTCATGGCCTCGGAAGCGGAGGTCGCCGCCAATCCCAGGGCCCGTTCCGCCAAGCTGCGGGCCGCGGAGAGGACGTGAATGGTCCGCCGCAAGGGAAGCCTGAAGGGGATCGCGCTCGGCGCCGCCCTCGTCGCCGCCGCCGTCGGCATCCTGACCTTCTACGTCTGGTACCAGACCGAATCCGTCAAGCTGGGGATCGACATCGGCAGGAGCGACGAGAGGATCCGGGAGCTCGAGGAGTCCATCGAGACGCTCAAGCTCCGCCGGGCCGCCCTTCTCGACCCGGGCCGGGTCGAGAAGATCGCCCGCAAAGCGCTGGGGCTCGTCGATCCCGAAGACGACGCGATCATCTATCAGAAGCTGGCCGGTCACCGTTGAGGCGCCGACGATGAGGACCTTCTACGAGAACGACATCCGCAAGCGGACCCTCATCTTGAGCTTTTTCCTGGCCGGCTGGGCCGCCGTCGTGGCCCTCAGGCTGGTCCAAATCCAGGTCTTCGGCCACGCCCGGGCCAAGGCGATCGTCCTCAGGCAGAACCAGGATAAGATCACGATAGAACCCCGGCGGGGGAACATCCTCGACCGCAACGGCGAGATCCTGGCCTGCAGTCTCCCCGCCGTGTCGGTCTTCATCAGGCCCATCGAAAAGGAAACGCCGGCCGCGGAGAGGGCCAAGCTCCGCAGTCTCCAGGGTCTTCTCGGGCTCTCCGAGAAGGAGGTCTCATCCATCCTGGCCCGGCTGAAGAACAAGGCGTCGTTCACCTACGTGAAAAAGAAGATCTCGGAAGAGGAAGCGGTCCGGATCAAGGCCCTGAAACTGCCGGGCGTCGAGTTCGAGCCGGCGACGAGGCGGCATTATCCTCTGAGGTCCCTGGCCGCTCACGTCCTCGGCGGGCTCAGCCTGACGGAAGACAACAAGAACGGCATCGAGCTCCGGTACGACGATGTCCTCAAGGGGAAAGAGGGCGAGATGGTCGTCCTCAAGGTCAACGGCGGCCGTGATTATCAGACCCAGGTCATCAAGTCGCCTATCCCCGGACGGGACCTCGTCCTGACGATCGACGCGACGATCCAATACTACGCCGAAAAGGAACTGGCCCGGGCCGTGGCCGAGCACGACGCGGCCTGCGGTACGGTCATCGTCATGGAGCCGTTCTCGGGAGAGATCCTGGCCATGGCCAGCTTCCCCGCCTACGACGTCAATGATTTCCCGGGACCGAAGGACGCCTGGATGAACCGGGCCGTCCAGCTCAGCTATGAGCCTGGCTCGACGTTCAAGATCGTCACCGCGGCGGCCGCCCGGGAAAGGAAGCGGGTCGGGTTCTCCGAGCTCTTCGACTGCAGCGCCGGATCCATCACCATCGGCGGGCTGGCCATCCGGGACCACGAGCGGGTGGGTGTCTTGAGCTTCCCTAAAGTGCTCATCGAATCCTCCAATGTCGGGACCGTGCTCTTCGCCCAGAGGCTCAGCATCGAGGAGTTCCACGAGACCATCAAGGCCTTCGGCATCGGGACGAAGACCGGCATCGACCTGCCGGCCGAGGCCTCGGGCAAGGTCTTTCCCGTCAAGGACTGGAATAGGAAGACGTCCCTGCCCCACGTCGCCATCGGCTACGAGGTCATGACCACGCCTCTCCAGATCCTGCGGGCCATGAACGTCTTCGCCACGGGCGGCAGGCTCGTCCGGCCCCGCGTCGTCAAGGACGGCGCGGGCCCCGCCTCCGGCCCGGCCGGCGATGCCGAAGGCCCCGTCCGGGTCATCAGCGAGCAGACGGCCGAGGAGCTCGTCGGCCGGGTCTTCGAAGGCGTCGTCGAGGAGGGCACGGCCAAGCTCGGCCGGCTCGACGGCTTCGGCATCGCCGGCAAGACCGGCACGGCCAAGAAATACGATGCCGAGCTGAAAACCTACAGCACGAAGAGATACATGGCCTCCTTTGTTGGCTTCGTTCCCATCGGCCGGCCCCGTCTGACCATGATCGTCGTCCTCGACGAGCCGAAAGAAGGTTTCTACGGCGGTCAGGTCTGCGCCCCGGTGTTCCGCGACATCGCCCGCCAGGTCCTCCGCTACCTTCGCGTCCCCCCGGAACGGCCCCGGCCCGCGCGCGTCCTGACGGCGGGAATGGGGGGAGGGAGAAGGCCGTGAAGCTCAAGGACGTTCTCCAGGGCATCCCGATCCTCGCCGGCGGCCTGCCGGGGAACGAGGACATCACCGGGATTGCCTACAACTCCAAGTCGGTCAAGCCCGGCTACCTTTTTACCGCCCTGCGCGGCGCGGTCCGGAACGGCATGGACTTCGTGGCCGAGGCCGAGGCGAACGGCGCCGCGGCCGTCCTGTCCGCGTGGCCCAAGCCTCCGGCGGCCGGCGCGGCCTGGGTCCAAGTCGCCGACGCGCGGGAGGCGCTGGCCCTGGCCGCGGCCAACTTCTACGGGCACCCGTCTGATCAGATGAAGGTGGTCGGCGTCACCGGGACCAAGGGCAAGACGACGACCACGTACCTTCTCGAAGGGATCCTGCGGGCGGCCGGGGCCGGGGTCGGGGTCATCGGGACGATCGAATACCGCCGGCCGGGCTGGAAGGTTCCGGCACCCCGGACGACGCCCGAATCGTCCGACCTGCAGGCCTTCCTCAGGGACATGCTCGACGCCGGCGTCACCCACTGCGTCATGGAGGTCTCCTCGCATGCCCTCGAGCAGAAGAGGGTCTGGGGAGTGGGCTTCGACGTCGCGGTCTTTACCAACCTCAGCGGGGAGCACCTCGACTATCACCCCTCGATGGAAAGCTACTTCGAGAGCAAGAAGAAGCTTTTCACCCTTGATCACAAGAGGAGCGTCGCCGTCGTCAACATGGACGATCCCTGGGGCCTGAAGCTCGTCGCCGAGCTGCCCATGAAGACCGTCACCTTCGGGCTCGAGCCGGCGGCCATCGTCCGGGCCTCCAAGTTCGCCTTGGCAGAGAGCGGGATCGACGCCCAGGTCGCCTACCCCGGAGGCGTGATGATGATCCATTCGGCCCTCGTCGGCCGGCACAACCTTTATAACATCCTCGCGGCCGCGGCCTCCGCCCTTGCGCTCAACGTCACCCCGGCGGACATCATCAAGGGCGTCGCCGGCCTCGCGGGCGTGCCGGGACGATTCGAGCGCCTTCCGAACAACCGCGGCCTCCAGGTCGTGGTCGATTACGCCCATACGGACAATGCCCTGGAGCATGTCCTCACGACCGCGCGCGAGTTCAAGCCGCGGCGCCTCATCCTGGTCTTCGGGGCCGGGGGCGACCGGGACAGGAACAAGCGCGAGAGGATGGGCCGGGTGGCGGCGCGGCTGGCCGACTGGACCATCCTGACCTCGGACAATCCGCGGACCGAGGATCCGATGGCCATCATCTCCGCCATCGAGGCGGGCTTTATCAAGGAGGCCGTGAAGGCCTACGAGGTCGAGCCGGACCGGCGGAAGGCCATCGTCCGGGCCCTGGCCACGGCCAACAAGGGAGACATCGTCATCGTCGCCGGCAAGGGCCACGAGGACTATCAGATCTTCAAGGACCGGACCGTGCACTTCAGCGACGCTGAAGTCATCGCCGAGACGCTGCGGGCGATGGAGGCGGTCTGAGCATGGCCAGATTGACGCTCGGCGAGATCGCCCGGGTCGCCGGCGGGGCCGTCCTTCAGGGCTCCCCCGCCATGACCTTCGAGCGCTACGGCATCGACTCCCGGAAGGCCGCGGCGGGGGAGCTCTTCTTCGCCGTCCCGGGACGGCGGGACGGTCACGATTTCGTCGCCGACGCCGCGGCCAAGGGCGCCGCGGGGGCGGTCGTCTCCCGCCCGGTCTCCGTCGCGGCCAAGGAATTCGGCCTCGTCTGCGTCCTCGACACGGTGACCGCTCTCCAGGCGCTCGCTCACGACGTCCTCCTCCGCCGGCCCGTCATGGTCATCGGCGTCTCGGGGAGCGTCGGCAAGACGACCGCCAAGGAGTTCACGGCCGCCCTCCTCGCTTCGCGCTTCCGCGTCTTGAAATCCGAAAGGAACTACAACAACCATCTCGGGCTGGCCCTGTCCCTGCTCCGTCTCGAGCCCGGCCACGAGGCGGCCGTCCTCGAGATGGGGATGAGCGCGGCCGGCGAGTTGCGGGCCCTCACCCGCATCGCCCCGCCGGATGTTGCCGTGATCACAAATATCAGTCCCGTCCATCTCCAGTTCTTCAAGAGCCTGGACGACATCGCCCTGGCCAAGAAGGAGATCCTCGACGGCGCCCGGCCCGGCGCCACGGCCGTCCTCAACGGCGATGACCCCCTGGTCATGGGGATCGCCGCGGACTTCCCCGGCCGCAAGGTGACCTTCGGCCGGGGGCCGGGGTGCGACGTTCGGGCCGAGGCCGTCGAGCCAAAGGGTTACGCGGGCTTCGAATTCCTCCTGCGCTACGGGCGGGAATCCGGCCGCGTCCGCTTCCCGTTCGTCAACGGGGCCGCAATGGAAAACCTCCTGGCCGCCGCGGCCGTCTCGTTCGCGCTCGGTCTCGGACTCGACGAGATCCGGCCGGCCATCGGAGGCCTCCGGCCATTCGCCGGCCGCGGGCTCATCATCGAGGCGGGGGGCGGCGTCCGCATATACGACGACACGTACAATTCGAACCCTCGGGCCCTCGACGCCGCCTTGACGGGCCTGGCCGCCCTGCCGGCCGCCCGGAAGGTCGCCGTTTTGGCCGACATGCTCGAGCTCGGCGAGGGCGAAAGGGAATTCCACCGGCGGGCGGGCGAAACAGCGGCCCGGTCGGGATGGGACGTCCTCGTCGCCGTCGGACGCCTGGCCGCCCTCATCGCGGCCGGCGCGGCCGCCGCGGGGATGGACGCCGCCGCCATCCATCGCTTCGCCGACGCCGGCGAGGCCGCGGCGGCGATCGCGGTGATCGTCCGCGACGGCGATCTCGTGCTGGTCAAAGGCTCGCGCGGCATGAAGACCGAGACGATCGTCGACGCGCTCGAAGCCCGAGGAAAGGAGTAGGCCGTGTTGTACTGGCTCCTCGTTCCCCTGCGCGGCGACGTCTTCTTCTTCAACGTCTTCCGCTACATCACCGTGCGCACGGCCCTGGCCGGGATCACCGCCCTCCTTCTGAGCTTCCTGCTCGGCCCCCGGCTGATCCGGTTCCTCGAGCGGCGGCAGATTGGGCAGGAGATCCGGGCTGAAGGTCCGCAGTCCCATTTCGCCAAGAAAGGCACGCCGTCGATGGGCGGGATCCTGATCATCATCTGCACGCTCGTCCCCACGCTCGTCTGGGGGAACCTGGCGAACCTCTACGTCTGGGTCGCCGTCCTGTCGATGGTCCTCTTCGGCCTCGTCGGCCTCATCGACGACGTCCTCAAGGTCCGCCGGAAGCAATCGCTCGGACTCCGCGTCGGCCAAAAGGTCGCCCTGCAGATCCTTCTCTCGACGGCGATCGGCCTCGTGTTCATCTGGATGGGCTCGCGCGGCGACTTCAACCTGTCCCTGAGCTTCCCCTTCCTCAAACAGTGGGTGCCTTTCCTCGGCTGGTTCTACCTGCCCTGGATCGCGTTCATCCTGGTCGGATCCTCCAACGCCGTCAACCTCGCCGACGGGCTGGACGGCCTGGCCATCGGCCTGACCCTGATCAGCACGACAGCCCTGACCGCCCTGACCTACGTGGCCGGCCACGCCCTGTGGTCCCAGTACCTCAACATCGCCCGGGTGCCTCTCGCCGCCGAGCTGACGGTCTTCGTCGGCGCTCTCGCCGGCGCCTGCCTGGGTTTCCTCTGGTACAACTGCCACCCGGCCCAGATCTTCATGGGGGACGTTGGCGCCCTATCGCTCGGCGGGACGATGGCCGTCATCGCCCTGCTCATCAAGCAGGAGTTCTTGCTCTTCACCGTCGCCGGCGTGTTCATCCTGGAGGCGTTCTCCGTCCTCCTCCAGATCTCCTATTTCAAGCTGAGCAAGGGCAAGCGCATCTTCAAGATGGCCCCCCTCCACCATCACTTCGAGCTCTCCGGCTGGCCCGAGGGCCAGGTGGTTATTCGGTTCTGGATCCTGGGCATCATCTTCGCCCTGTTCAGCTTGTCGACCCTGAAATTGAGATAGCCATGGAACTCCGGGATAAGAACGTCCTCGTCATCGGGTTCGAGCGGACCGGGGAGGCGCTCTGCCGCTTCCTCCTCGATCGCGGCGCCCGCGTCCGGGTCACCGAGAAAAAGGCCGCCGACGCTTTCGGGGACAAGGTCCGGGCCTTCGCGGAGCGGGGGGTGTCCTTCGAGACCGGCGGCCACCGGCCGGAGTCCTTCGCCGTCGCCGACCTCATCGTCCCCAGCCCCGGCGTCCCGCCGATCGCCGAGATCCTGGCCGCCCGGGGCCGAGGCGTTCCCGTCGTCTCGGAGATCGAGCTGGCGTCCCGCTTCCTCCGAGGGAAGATCATCGGCATCACCGGCTCGAACGGCAAGTCGACGACGACGACGCTCGTCCACAAGATCCTCAAGGAGGCGGGCCTCAGAGCTCGGCTTGCCGGGAACATCGGCACACCGCTCATCTCGTTCGTCGGCAAGAGCCGCGACGACGACATCTATGTCACCGAGATCTCGAGCTTTCAGCTCGAATACACCGAGACGTTCACGCCGGCCGTATCGGCCGTCCTCAACGTCTCCGAGAACCACATCGACTGGCACGGGACCTTCGAGGGCTATTTCGCGGCCAAGAAGAAGCTCGTGCTCCGGCAGGGGCCGGAGGGCCGGACGGTGCTCAACCGTGACGATCCCCTCGTCTGGGGCCTGGCGGCCGAGGCGGCGTCCGAAGTCCGCGGCTTCAGCCGGAAGCGACGCCTCGCCCGAGGGGCCTTCCTCGAGGACGGCTGGATCGTCGTCCGCGAAGGCAGGACCGAAAGGATCCTGCGGGCCTGCCGCGTTCCGTTGCCCGGCACGCACAATCTGGAGAACGTCCTGGCCGCCGCGCTCATCGGCCGTCTCATGGGCGTCCCGGCGCCGGCTCTGCGCCGGTCGATCGTCTCCTTTCGCGGACTCGAGCACCGGCTCGAGGACGTCCTCCGGGTCGGCGGCGTCCGTTTCGTCAACGACTCCAAAGCGACGTCCGTGGACGCGGCCATCAAGGCCCTGGCCAGCTTCGCGAGACCGATCGTCCTCATCCTGGGCGGACGAGGCAAGGGGGGGGACTTCTCTCCCCTCAGGAGGGAGGTCCGCAAGAGGGTGCGGTCGGTCGTCCTCATCGGCGAGGCGGCCGACAAGATCGAGGCCGCCCTCGGCGGCGTCGTGCCCATCGTCCGGGTCTCGACCTATCGCGAGGTCGTCCGCGTGGCGTTCGATCGAGCGGCCCGCGGCGACGTCGTCCTCCTGGCCCCCGCCTGCACGAGCTGGGACATGTTCCGGAACTTCGAGGAGCGGGGCCGGACCTTCAAGAGGGAGGTCCGCCTCCTCGCCGAGGCCTTGCGGAAGAAGGGGGCAAGGGCATGAGCGCGCGCCAGCGGCTCGGGCTCGACGTCCCGCTCCTCGCGGTCACTCTTCTCCTGGTCGTCCTCGGCGTCTTCTTCGTCTTCAGCTCGTCGGGCTTTATGGCCCGCGAGAGATACAATCAATCTTTCCACTTCATGGTCCAGCAGGTCCTGGGGGCCGTGGCCGGGCTCGCCCTCATCGCCTTTCTCGTGTCGGTCAAGAAGTCCTTCTTCCTCCAGCCGGGCTTCGTCTACGGGCTCCTCGGCCTGACGATCTTCCTCCTCGCCCTCGCCCTCGTCATGCCGGCCATGGCCAGGACCAACCGCTGGATCGTCCTCCCGGGCCTGCGCTTCCAGCCGTCGGAGCTGGCCAAGATCAGCCTCATCCTCTTCCTGGCGACCTACGTCGAAAGCAAGAAGGACAAGCTCAACGAGAGAAGGACACTGGCCATCCCCCTGGTCGTGCTCATCGTCACCGTCGTCCTGGTCCTCCTCGAACCCGACTTCGGCACGGCCGTCCTGCTGGCCCTCCTGGCGGCGATGGTGCTCTACATCGGCGGGGTCAAGCTTCGCTACTTCCTCGTCGCCGGGGGCCTCTTCGCGGCCCTGTTCGGCTTCTACCTTTTCCAAGCCGATTACCGCGTCGAGCGGCTCCAGGGTTTCTTCTCCGCCGAGAAGGACCTCCTCGGCAGCGGATATCAGGTCGACCAATCCAAGCTCGCCGTGGGCTCGGGGGGCCTCGTCGGGGCCGGCCTCGGCCAGAGCACCCAGAAGCTTTACTTCCTGCCCTTCGCCCACACCGATTTCATCTTCGCCATCCTGGGCGAGGAAACCGGCCTCGTCGGGACGCTCTTCACCCTCGGCCTGTACCTCTTCTTCCTGTGGCGAGGCTTGAAGATCGCCCTGGCGGCGCCCAACTCGACCTTCAAGATGGTCGCCGCGGGCATCACGCTCGCCATCGTCGCCCAGGCGCTGATGAACATCTCGATCGTCCTCGGTTTGGGACCGGCCAAGGGAACGCCCCTCCCCCTGCTTTCCTACGGCCGGTCCTCCCTCGTCTGCACGTTGGCCGCCGTCGGTCTGCTCCTCCATATCAGCCAGAAAAAGGGGGACACCGGCGGGACGGTGAGGATATGAAGAAGCGCGGCGTCGTCATCAGCGGCGGAGGGACCGGGGGTCATCTCTACCCTGCCCTCGTCGTCGGGCGGAAAATGCTGGCCGTGGCGCCCGACGTCGCCCTGACCTACGTCGGGACGCGCCGCGACGTCGAGCACAAGATCATGGCCGAACACGGCGTGCGCTTCATCCCCATGCGCATCGAAGGGCTCAAGGGCCGGGGCCTCAAGAGCCTCCGCGGTCTTCTCTTGCTGCCCCTGGCGTTTGCGCACTCTCTCCTTATCCTGATCAGGACCCGGCCGGCCCTGGTCATCGGCGTCGGCGGCTACAGCTCGGGGCCCATCGTCCTCCTGGCCTCTTGGCTCCGCATCCCGACCCTCATCCTCGAGCAGAACGCACG
>Ga0316628_100000979_pt1 | contig 19298 bp, 14 predicted proteins | sample OWC_Aug_M2_C1_D5_FD_207648 | JGI IMG/M metagenome (GOLD analysis project Ga0316628, IMG submission 207648) | Wetland soil microbial communities from Old Woman Creek delta, Ohio, United States - OWC_Aug_M2_C1_D5_C | ecosystem: Environmental > Terrestrial > Soil > Wetlands | place: USA: Ohio... | reverse complement strand
ATGCAGGCCTATACCGTTTTTGCCGCTCCGGCCCTGTTCTTGCTGACCGCCGTCTTTTTCTATTATTTGAAATCCGTCGCTCGCAGGATGAAGAATCGCTGGGTCGCGACGGTCTGCCTTGTCCTGCTTATCGGCCTGCCCGTTCGCTACTCGATCGATCGGCTCAGGATTTTCCGCTACCAGGAGCGATCACCCCGATGGGCTTCAGAAATAAAAAAGCTCCGCGGGACATTGCCCGACAAAACCGTTATTTTCAACCACAACCGACCCATCGAAGTGATGTTTTATACGAACTATGTGGCCTACGATCATGTCCCTTCGGATGAAGAAAAGGGTATCGTCCATCGTAAGGGCTACACCCTGGCCGTCATGGACGGTCCGAACCTTCCGGCGGCCCTCAAGGCGGATCGATCGGTCATCCTTATCAGGTAAGACGGGATGACCCGGCGATCGCTGTTATTCTTAGGCCGAGTCCCGCTTTCGAACAACGATCCAAGCCGGTTGGCCGTTTTCGTATCGCGCCTCTCGTCTTTGTCGGCCGTCCTTAGACCCCGCCGAGGCCGATCGTTTTATTCGCCGGTTCTCTTTATCGTTTGGACGGCTTGCCTTAATTTCGGATTGACGGAACATTATTAGCGCCGGGCACGAACAACACCCTATCCAGGCCGTTTCAGTGTCCAGACTATGGGGACCACCATCCCGTTCGGGTTCCGTGCCCTCCTGGGCCTCTATCGGATCAAAGGTTCGCTCGCAATCTCGGCAACAACTTAGAGCGAGGAGGAAACCGGGTCCTGGGGATCCACGAGGAATAAAGGCTACTGCCGGCCGCCGTTGCTGTAGAGCAGCTGGGCGTTGATCCAGCCGCCTTCCGCCGAGCAGAGAAATCGCACCAAATTGGCGCAGTCTTGCGGCTGTCCGATGCGGCCGCTCGCGGTCCATCCCTTGACCTTGGTTTTGATTTCCTCCGTCATCCAGCCGGTGTCGGTCCCGCCGGGATTGATGACGTTGGCCGTGATGCCCTTCGCCCGGAATTCCCAGGCGGCGGCCAGCACGATCCGGTCCATGGCCCCCTTGCTCGCGCCGTAGGGGAGGTGATAAACCGTGTGGTCGCTGGTGATGGCGATGATCCGGCCTGTCCCCGGCTCGCCGCGGAAACGGCGGCCGAATTCCCGGACGAGGAGCCAAGTGCCCCGGGCATTGACGGCAAAATGCAGGTCGAAGCTCTCCACCGATGTGGTCAGAAGGTCGCTTTCGACTGATTGGCAGTGGGACATGACCAAAGCGGTGATGGGGCCCAGGTCGCGCTCGACGGCGTCGACGATGCGCGGGGCCGAATCGACTTGCGATAAATCGGCCTCGACGGCCGTGGCCCGGGCACCCAGATGGCGCAATTCATCGAGGAGGATGTCCGCTTCCTCGGGACGACTGCCCCAGGGCATCAGGGCGTCGTAAGGCCTCCAATAAGTGACGGCGACATCCCAGCCTGCTTCGGCCAGGGAGAGAGCGAGCGAGGAGCCGATGCCGATCGCGCGGCTGGCTCCGGTGACGAGGGCGATTGGACGTGGCGACATGGAAGACTCCTTTCGATAAGGATACGGAAAAAGGGGGACCGGCTTGCGCCGGAACATCGGGCCGTTTCGAAGGAGGACTTAGCGCATGGTCGTCGGATCGCGTCCTTGTCGCTTGATCTTATTGTAAAGGCGGCCGGAAACCGGGTCAAGAGCAACTCTTCGCCCCTGGATTTCGTTTTAAGTAGTATCGAGGCGACGTCGCCGCGCGGAGAACCCGTTCCTTACCGAGGAGGTATGGAGATGACGAAAAAACTCTCATGGATGGCAACCCTGATTCTGATTTCTCTGCTGATTCTCCCGGCCGGAGGGATCGGCCTTGCCGCGGGGAGTCGCGGTTTGGGACAAGACGATCTTGCGAGTTGCCTGAAGCTCTGCAGGGACGAGATCGTAAAAAATCGGGCCGACGAAGCCGTCGCCTGGGGCGAAAAGGCGATCGCCCTGGCGCCGTCGAGCGCCGAGGCGCATTACCAGGTGGCCTTGGCCTACGATTTAAAGGTTCAAATAAGCTCGGGCATGGGGAAGCTTGGGCCGGCGAAGAAATACAAAGCGGCCCTGGAGAAGGCCGTCGCGCTTGACCCCGGATATCTACTGGCCAGGACAAGGCTGTTTGACTATTACCTAAACGCCCCGGGCATTGCCGGGGGCGGCGTCGACAAGGCCAAGGCCCAGGCCGACGAAATCGCCAAGCTCGATCCGAAAGCAGGTTATCGTCTGAGGGCCGCGATTTTTGAGAAAGACAAGAAGTGGGACGAAGCCGAGAAGGAACTCAGGGCGGGCCTGGCCCAGGACCCCGCCGACCTGAACATGGTCGGCTCCCTGGCCAACGTCTTTCAGGGCCGGAACGATCTCGCCGGAGCGGAAGCCGTTTGGAAGAATTTCCTCACTGCCTATCCGAAGAATGCCGACGCTCTCTTCGCCCTCGGCCAGCTTCGCCTGACCATGAACAAATTCGATACGGCCAAGGAGTGTTTCATAGCCGGGCTCGCCCTCGAAGGCGACGTCATGCGCTTTCGCTATCAGCTCGGCAAGCTGTCGGCCCTCTCGGGGCTCGACCCGGAGGAGGGCCTCAAGCAGCTGAACCTCTACCTGCAGTCTCCCCCCGGGCCGGGAAATCCGACCTGGGCCGATGCCCATTGGCGGATGGGGAATATCTATGAGAAGACGGGCAATCCCGACGCGGCCGCCCAGGCCTATCGAAAGGCCCTCGAGATCAATCCCGATCATAAGAACGCCAAGGATTCGTTGAAAGCCCTGGCGAAGAAGCTTTAATCCAATCTCACCGCGACGCGGGGATCGTAGGATGGACTGTTCTGGATGACCACTCCAAGATGCTTGACCTTCTTGCTGCCGTCCCAGTCATGCCAACGGCGTAAGAATTCCGCCTTTGGGATATAGGTATAATTGCCGACGGTGCTCGGATCCATGAAATAATAGTTCCTCTTATCGAAGCCGACGACAACGGACCAGTGGCCGTCCCGCCAATCGTTCTCCCATCCTTTTTGGGGAGGACCGTTATCCGGCCAGGCCTGCAGAAGGACGAGGACGGGCTCCTTTCTCTCGATGAAGCCCTCCAATTCCTCGGGGGGCATGTGTTCTTTTCTATACGTCTTGAAACCTTGACGGTTTGCGTATTTGATCAGATCACGACTCAGAACTCCGTCTTTCTCCTTTTTAATCAAAGGCCGGATCAATTTAATTTCGTAGTCGTCTTGGCCGGTATCGAGATAAATGAGAACGGAAAGCATGGCGGCGATTCCGCAGGTATAATCTCTCGCCTGGCCGACGAGGGGCACGCGGATCAAGTTTTTTACTTTTGAAATCAGAGGATTGCGACGAGCCGGCTTTTCGAGTTCGGCCATGTTCTTCCCCCTTCTTTTTGAATTGAATGCATTGTAGTGAACCAGGGAGGGTCAAGTCAACGGAATCCGAAAAAATATATTCAATAAAATCAACTATTTAAGAAGGAATTTGCTAGAAATAGTAAATAATACTTGACATATAGTATACTAAAATATATATTATGTATAGATTAAAGCTCTATTGGAGGCAAGCTCATGGGTAAGATCGAAAGAATTTATCGGATGAGGAGGGGGTTCCTGTTCGCCGTTTTCATCTGTTCGCTTCTGTTCCTCGGCGCGTTTTGTTTTCCCCTCCAAATCGCCTCGTGGGTGGCTGGAAAGCCGATGATGAATCTCGGTGAAAGCGTTTTTCGCCGCGTCTTCCTCGTCGGCGCCGCGCTCCTGGGAGTGATTCTTCTCCTCCTTCTCCTGCGTTATCTGCTTTTCCGGATCGCGACGCGCAAAGAACCGGTTCTGCGCTCGGCGGTCGACGACGAACGGGTCCGGACGGGATGGATGCATTCCTACCGGGCGGCCGTCTTGACCATCATCGGGATTCACTTGGTCGATTATGCCCCCTTCATGATCCTCGGCGTTCACCCGGTCTGGCTTTCTTTGAGCGCCGGACTGGCGGTGTTGTTTGGAGCCGCGATATTCCATACCCGGGAGGGCGCCCATGAACCCGCTTGAGAAATTCGAACGCGTCGGGAAAGCCGGGACCATCGGCATCTTCCTTTGCTCCTCCGCCCTTTCCGCGATCATCATCTTTGTAATCGTCCTCTCCTTTCAGAGTTCCTGGAAAGGTTTTCGGCATATCGCCGCCTTGATGAACAGGCTTCAGTTCTTCTCCGTAGCGTTGGCCGTCGTCATGATCGTTTTAACCGTCTGGAGATATTTTCAAAGGAAGGCCCTGGCGGCGCGGCATCCTTCTCTCCGGCCGGCTTTGAGGGATGAGGCGTTCCGGGCCGATTGGCTGAAGGCATTCCGGCCGACGTTTTTCCTGTTGCTTCTCCTTCAGCTGGCAGCGAAAACGCCGTTGACATTCTGGCATGCGCCCTGGGACATGCCCTTGATATCTCCGCTGACGATCAGTCTGGCCATCATGTCCCTGACCGGATTCTTCCTTTATTACAATCGGAGGGGCCGCCATGAGTGACGAGGATCTCCTGAAAAACGATTTGCGGGTTCTGCGGGCCAAGGGCGACCTCAGCCAGGAGGCCTTGGCCGAAAAAGTCGGGGTGACGAGGGTCACGATCAACAAGATCGAAAACGGCAAATGGGTTCCCTCGACGGTCCTGGCCCTGAAGATCGCCCGCGTGTTCGGCGAGCCGCTGGAAAAAGTCTTCTGGCTGGCCTAACTCCGGATTCCCGGCCGCGCGACTTCGTGTATAATAAGGCCATCTTTCCCGGGAGGATACGGATATGAAATTTTTCCTGGATACGGCCAATCTGAAGGAAATCCGCGAAGTCGCCGGCTGGGGCATTCTCGACGGCGTGACGACCAACCCGTCGCTCGCGGCCAAGGAAAATATGAAGTTCGAGGACCTGATCCGGGAAATCTGCGCGATCTGTCCGGGCCCGGTCAGCGCCGAGTGCGTTTCGGAGAAAGCCGAGGGCATCATTCCGGAAGCCCGGGCCCTGGCCAAGATCGCCCCGAACATCGCCGTCAAAATCCCGGTCAACCTCGAGGGCCTCAAGGCGACCAAGGTCCTGGCCGGCGAAGGGATCGCGGTCAACATGACCTTGATCTTCTCGCCGACCCAGGCGCTGCTTGCGGCCAAGGCCGGAGCGAAGTTCGTCAGCCCGTTCATCGGCCGGCTGGACGACATCTCCCAGGAAGGGATGGAGCTGATCCGGGAAATCGTCCAGATCTTCGAAAACTACCGTTTCGATTGTGAAATCATCGTCGCCTCGGTCCGGCACCCGCGGCATATCGTCGACGCCGCCCTCCTCGGGGCGGATATCTGCACGATCCCCTACGCCGTGATCGATAAGCTCGTCCGTCATCCGCTGACTGACATCGGGATCGAGAAATTTCTTTCCGACTGGAAAAAGGTGAAAAATTAAGGCCTCGCCTCCGTTTTTCTTTTTCCTATTGAAATGATATATTTACGTCGGTGCAGACTGCGCCGACGCCTATGAAACGCGGCCGAAGACTGAAAGCGCTGATCATCTTCCTGGCCATCGCCGCGGGGCTGGTCGGAGGAGGCGTCGTCGTCCGCAGCATTCTCCTGGCCGAGATTCGCCGTCAGATCGCCCCGACCTTCAGCTACGGGAGCATCCGGATGACGGCGTTCCCGCCGTCGGTCATCCTGGAAGACGTCCGTTCCAAGACCGCCGCTCCCTTTTATTCGGCTAAGCATGTCGTTCTCGAGATTCCCTTCCGGTCTATTCTCAGCAACACGCGGTCGTTCAATGTTTTCGTCCGGGGGTTGACCGTCCGGATTTATGAAAAGGAGGAAAAGGAAGCCAAGCCGTTTTCCCTGGACATCAAGCTTCCCTTTTTCGTCCAAAATGGGCTGCTTTTGGACGGCGAGATTCATTACTGGGGCAAGGGTCTCAATGTCCTGGCCCGCGGCGTGCGGGCGTATTTCCGCCAGTCCCCGGACGCGTTCGTCGTCAAGGCCGAGGCCGCCTCCCATGCCATTCATATTCCCTCGATCGCCCATCCGCTCGAAGGCCGTTCCGAAATCCATCTTGAAGCCCGGGGAAACGAGGTCTTTCTCCGACGCCTGAAAATCCAGCACCCAGACCTCCTGGTCAAGGCTAAGGGAATCCTGACCGATCCGAAAAACCCGGTCCTCGACATCCAAGCCACGGTCCGTGGCCCGATCAACCTCATCGCCGACGCCTTCGACCTGCCGTTCCAGTGGACAGGGACGGCCGAGGGTACGGGACGGTTCGTCCGCAATCCCGCCGGCCGGGCCCGTTTCACCGCCGATCTGGAAACTCGGAACATGACCTTTACCGGGATGCCCCTGGGCCGGGTGGGCGGCCGGCTGGAAATCGGGGAAGGAACGGGGGTTATCAACCTGGAGCTCTCCCGTCCCGGATCGACCGTCGAATACCTGGACCTCAATTTCGGAGGGGGAAAGCTCGACGGCTTAGCCCGGGGCCTCCATATCGATCCCCTGATCAAGCAAATCAACATCCCCTGGCCGGTTAGTTCGCCGATCTGGGGCTCGTTCACTCTCGACTCCAAATCCCTCGAAGTCGAGGGCGAATTCCGAGACGATCTCCTTCCGGAAACGGACGGGAAATTCCCCTTCCGCGGTCCGTTCCGGCTTCACTGGGACCGCCATAATGAGGTCACGTTCTCGTCGGAACGGATCGAAGCCAATTTCGGGGCGTTGAAAGTGGACGGCCGGCTCGATATCGGCCGCGATTTCCGGATCGATCTCAGCGGCGATGCGACCGACATCCCCCGCGGCCGGGCGTTCACCTCCCTGGCCATCCGGATGCCGCTCACCTTCCCGGAAATCCGGGGCCGGGGCCGGGCCGACATCGGCATTTTCGGGGACTGGCATTCCCCCCAGGTCCGGATCGACTTTTCCCTCGCCCCGGGAGGATTCGCAGGATTTGACGCCGCCGAGGGCTCGGGCTTGATCGAAATCGCCAAAGGCGAAACGTACGGGACCGTCCAGGTCCGCGACCCCGAGCTCGAGGGGCTGCTCCGTTTCCATTCGGTCCCGGGATCCTGGACTTGCCGGGTCGAGAAGGGGGAGGGCGCCTTGGAGAAGATTTTTCCCTCCTTAGCCCTGGATCTTCCTTTGAAAGGCCGCGTTTCCGGATCCCTCGAATTCCATGACGCCGGCAGAGGCATCGACTCGGCCGGAGACTTCGGCGCCGCAAAGGCGGAGATCGCCGGACAGCCGGTGGAAAACGTCACCGGGCATTTCGATTGGTCGACGTCCGATTTCCGCCTTTCCCTGACCGGGATCAAAGGGACGGTTTTCGGCGGGACGGTCACGGGCTCCGGGACCATGGGTTTCCACAGCCGCGAGTTCAATGTCGACGCCTCGTTCAAGAACGTGGACCTGTCCAAGCCGTTTCCGGCCGTCCGCGGGCTTCTGGATTTCGATTTGAAAGGCGCCGGCAATCTCGACCGCGACCTCGCCTCCGGCCCCCTGGCCGTCCGGGACCTGGCGTTCGGTCCGGTGGAGAAAACATCGGCCGCGGGAACGGTCGACTTGACCCTGCGGGAAAAACAGCTCGGCCTCCGGCTCAAGGGAGCGCTCGATCCGGGGAAAAACACGTTCGACATCGCCTTCCGATATCCCGAGGCGGACAAGACCTTCTCGGTGAACGCTTCCGGCTCGATCTTCAACCTCGACCTGGTTGTGCCCTGGCGGGGCGCCCAAGGCGAGATCCGCTACCTGGCCGAAGTCCGCGGAGGCGGCACCGGGCCGACCCGATGGAACGGGGTGCTCGACTTCAAGGGACCGGTTTTCCCGTTCCCCAAGTTCGCCCACGCCTTGACCGATTATTCCGGACTGGTCCGGATCGACAATAACATCGCGACCGTCCGGTCGTTCCGGGGCAAGCTCGGCGGCGGCGATGTCTTCGGCTCGGGCGAGGTGCGGTTCGGGGCCAAAGGGCTTGAGCTCGTGGACCTCCGAGCCGACGGCCGCGACATGACGCTGTCCATCTTCGAGCGGACCCGGGGCGTGGGCAACGGCTCGTTCCGCCTGCTGAAAAACGCCCGGGAATTCATCCTTTCCGGAGACGTCGAAGTCAGGGACCTTCTCTGGCGGCGGGAGATCAACGAGAAATTCGTCTTTTCGGCCTCTCCGTATCCCGAAATGCAGAAAGGCGCCGGCCCCTTCGATGATATGGCCCTCGATATCCGTCTCCGGGCGGAGGAAGGCGCGGTCCTGAAGAACGCCCTCGGCGACATCGAAGGGCGGTTCGATCTGACGCTCGGCGGCACGGTCGCTTCGCCGATCGTCCTGGGCGACCTCGAAGGATTGCGGGGCGAAGTCTATTTCCAGGACCGGACCTTCCGGCTGCTGCGGGCCCGTCTGAGCTTCTTCAATCCGACGACGATCGATCCCTATCTCGATTTCCGCGGCGAAACGTATCTCAAGGATTACCGGGTCACGTTTTCCCTGGCCGGGCTCCTGAAGGGGCTTCGGCCCGAATTCGTCTCCTCGCCGCCTCTTCCTCCGGAAGACGTCCTGGCTCTGCTGGCCCTGGGCGAATCCTTCAAGCGGACGTATTCCTATGACGCCACGGCCCAGGTCGGGACCGGATCGCTGATGTCGTTCCAGCTGGCCGACCAGGCGACGCGGCGGGCCGAACAGCTGTTCCGCCTGGATCGTTTCCGGATCGATCCCTTCGTCCTGGGGGCTTCGACGGAAATGACCGCCCGGCTGACGGTCGGCAAGAAGCTCTCGCGGAACGTCATGCTGCTCTATTCGACGAACCTGACCTCCCAGCGCGAGGAAATCATCCGGCTGGAATGGGAATTCCTGGAAAGCTTTTCGCTCGTCGGGATGCGCGACGAGCGGGGACGGTTGAGCATCGATGCCAAGATCCGGAAGAGATTTTAAAGCGGCGGTCGCCGCTCTCCTGGTCCTGGCGGGCCTGGGAGCGGCGGCGCCTGCGGCGGAAAGCCAGGAGGCCCGCATCTCTTCCGTCGTCGTGCGGGTCGAGGGCGCCGCCGTCCGGCCCGACCTCAGGAGCCTCGTTCCGATCGCCGACGGCGACCCGTATCTTCCGGGCCGGGTGGACGCGGCCGTCAAGCAGATCTACGCGACCGGATTGTTCGCCGACGTCGAGGTGCTGGCCGAAGGGGAGCCGGACGTCCGGTTGACCTTCGTCCTGAAACGGAAGCTTTTCACCCGGAAGATCGTTTTCACCGGCGAGACGACCGTTTCCCGGAAAACCCTCCTGGCCGGGCTGTATGCCGTCCGGCCCGACACGGATTATTCCGAGCTGCGTCTCCGCCGGGCCGAGGAAGAGCTGCGGGACGTTCTCCGCCGGGAAGGATTTCTCAATGCCGAGGTCAGGGGACGAATCACGCCCGATCCCGCCCAACCGTTTGTCGACCTCGATTTCGAGATCGTCTCCGGCCTCCGGTTCACCGTCCGGAGCATCGAATTCCGCGGAGGCCTGGACGCCGTCCAGGCTTCGGCGGCGAAAGCCCTGACGACGAAAGCCGGACGGCCTTACCGGCCGGCCGCCCTGGAAGCCGACCTGGCGGCCGTCAAGACGGCATACGGAACGGCCGGGTATCCGAGGGCCGATGTCACGGTCCAGAACCGGAGTTTCCGGGCCTCCGATTCGACGATCGGCCTCGTCCTCCGGGTGGAGCCGGGCGAGCGTATCCGGATCGCCATCGAGGGGGCGGACGTTCCCGAAACCCTGGTCCGGCCGATCTGGGAAGAGCGGATTTTCGAAAAATGGGGCCTGGAACAGGCCGATGCGGCCATCCTCACCTATCTCCGGGAAAAAGGACATGTCTTCGCCTCCGTCCGCTCGTTCATCGAGCGCGGCCCCGGCGAGCTCCGCATCGTCCACCGGATCGATCCGGGGCGGAAAGTCAAAATCGAGGAGATCGTCTTCGAGGGGGCGGCGACGTTCCCGGCCGGCGAAATCCGCCGGGAGATCGGACTGGCCCCGAAGCTGCCGATTTTCGGATCGATCTCGGGCGACCGGCTCTTCTCCATTCCCACGGACGTGGAGACGTTCTACAAAAGCCGCGGATTCCCCCAAGCCCAGGTATCGCTCCAGTTCCGCGAAGGGGAGAGCGGGACGGTGGCGGTTTTCGCGGTCGAAGAAGGCCCGCGGCAGACCGTGCGTTCGGCGTCCTTTCCGGGGGCGAAGATCTTCACCGAGGACGAGCTGATCGGAGAAATCGAAAGCAAGGCCGGCGGCCCATACGAGCCCGGGCGGGTTCGGCGGGACGCCGAGCATCTCGAATCGGTTTATGCCGACCGCGGCATCCGCGGCACGATGGTGACGGCCCGGGCCGAAGATCTCGGCGACGGGCGGTTCGATGTCTTTTTCGAGCTCACGGAAGGACGGGAGGTCCGGGTCGACAAGATCGTCGTCTCCGGCAACGCCGTGACCCGGCGCGACGTGATCGATCGGGCCCTGCGGATCAAGGAGGGCGACCCGGCCCGGACCGACCTGATCCTTGAATCCAAGCGGCAGCTGGAACGTCTCGGCGTCTTCGTCGAGGTCAAGATCGAGGAGCTGGTCTCCGAGGGCGGGGAGAACGAGACGCTGGTCGTCAGCCTGCGCGAGGGCCAGCGCAATTACGCCAGCGTCGGTATCGGCCTGGAAACAAAGAACGAGCCGATGACCTTCGAGATCTGGAACAACATCATCCGCCCGCGGTTTACGGCGGAGTACATCCGCGGAAACATGCTCGGCCGGGCCTCCCAGCTCAGCCTGGTGGGCCAGTTCAGCCTGATGGAAAAGCGGGCCGTCGCCTCCTGGGAGGCGCCGACGCTTTTCGGCCTGCCCTACCAGGCTTCGCTCAACGGCTGGATCGAGCGCGAAGAACGAATAAGCTACGGCTTCGACCGCCGCGGCGTCAGCCTGTCCGGATTCCGGCTGATCGGCGTCGACTGGACGTCCCTGACGACCGTGCGGTATGCCCGGACGACGCTGTATTTCCTGGAAATCCCCGAATCCGAGGTCGACCGCCAGCATTTCCCCTATTCGGCCACGTCGCTCTCTGAAAGCTTGATCTGGGACGCCCGGGACGACAGCTTCAATCCCTCGCGCGGCCATTTTTTCAGCGCCGTCCTCGATTGGGCCTATCCCCTTTTCAACGCCGAGTCCGACTATCTCAAGAGCTTCGTCAAGTTCCAATACTTCAAGCCGATCGGGGAACAAGTCCTCCTGATCGGCACGTTCCGGGGAGGGCTGGGCATGGGCCGGATGCCGATCCATGAGCGGTTCTTCGCCGGCGGATCCGGCTCGTTCCGGGGGGAGCCGTTCGACGGTCTCGGCCCTAAAGACGAGGCCTCTGGCAAACCCATCGGCGGCAAGGCCATCCTTCTCTTCAATTTCGACGCCCAGGTCCGGCCGTTCACGTCCTGGCCGGAGATGTCGGTGGCCTTGTTTTGCGACCTGGGCAACGTCTTTTCGCATCGCAGCGACGTCAGCCTGGCGGCGCTGGAGAGCGCCCTGGGGTTCGGCCTCCGCTACAAAACCCCCTTGGGCCCTCTCCGCCTCGATCTGGGCTGGAATCTCCATCCGGCGGAAGGCGCGAGCCGCGGCCCGCGCCTTTATGTGACGATCGGCAATGTGTTTTAAAAACGTTCTTCGAAAAGGTTCCGGCGCGGCCGTTTTCGCCGCGGTCCTGATGGTTTGCGGGAGTCCGGCCGCGGCCCAGGAGCGGGTCGTCAACGGCATCGCCGCCGTTGTCAACGACCGGATCATCACCCTCGTCGACGTTCAAATCGTCGAGGCCTTTGGGATCTTCAAGGGGCCGGCCGGAGCGGATTCCGGCTCGTCCCGCCTGGCGATCGTGAACAAGCTCATCGATCAGAAGGTCGTCCTGGATTTGTCCCGGAGCCGGGCTCCGGTCGACGCGGGCCGGATCGATGCGGAAATCGCCTGGATCACCGGGTTGCTGGGGGAGGAGGAAACCCGTGTCCTTCTGGCCCGCTTCGGGATCGTGCTGGGGGATCTCCGGCCTTATCTCGAGGAAAAGCTTCGGGTCGAGTCCGTCGTCGCCGACCGTTTCAGCCGGACGGTGATGGTGAATCTCGACGAGATCGAAGCCCGGTACCGGGAAAAATACGTCCCCGGCGAACAGGCGGCCGGGCGGACGCCCCGGCCGTTTCTCGAGGTCGTCGACGCCCTTGAAAACGCGATCCGGGCGGAGAAGATCGCCGTCCAGTCCGCGCTCTGGATCGAGTCCCTTCGCGACCAGGCGGAAATCGAGATCCGGCCGGACATCTTGAAAAAATAAAAAGATTCTTTAAGGAGTTTGCCATGGGTCGATTGGCGTTCGTTTTCCCCGGACAAGGTTCCCAGGCCGTCGGCATGGGCCGGAAATTTTTCGACCGTTTCGAGGACGCCCGGCGGCTGTTCGAACGGGCGGACGAGGTTCTGGGCTATCCGCTCTCCCGGATCTGCTTCGAAGGCCCTGAAGAAGACCTCAAGCTGACCAGGAACACCCAGCCGGCCCTTCTCCTCGTGAGCACGGTCGCCTTTCGCCTCTTCGGAAAAAAACCCGTCGTGGCCGCTGGCCACAGCCTGGGCGAATATTCGGCCAACGTGGCCGCCGGGACGATCAGCCTCGAGGACGCCCTGGTTCTCGTCCACAAGCGCGGAACCTACATGCAGGATGCCGTTCCCGTTGGCGTCGGAGCCATGGCCGCGCTCCTGGGGGCCGATTACCAAGCCGTCGCGATCGCCTGCGCCGAGGCCGAGGGCGGCAGCGTCCAAATCGCCAACTGGAACAGCCCGGAACAGATCGTCATCTCCGGCCACAAGGCCGCCGTCGAACATGTCGTGAAGAACGTCAAATCTTCCAAGGCCGTGATGCTGCCGGTGAGCGCCCCGTTCCATTCGGCCTTGATGAGCGGGGCGGAAGAGCGGCTGGCCGCCGACCTGGACGCGGTCGAATTCCGCGATCCGGAATTCCCGATCATCACCAACGTCGATGCCGAGATGATCCGGACCGGGACCGAGGCCCGGGACGCCCTGAAGCGGCAGGTCAGCCGGCCGGTCCTCTGGACGAAGTCGATGGACCTCCTGGCCGGCGAAAAGATCGACGCCTTCGTCGAATTCGGAGCGGGCAAGGTCCTCTGCGGGCTGATCAAGCGCATCGGCAAGGGCTGGCCGCACCCGTTCACGGTCCAGAGCGTCGAGGATCCCGAATCCCTGGAGAAGGCCGCCGCGCTGTAGATTACTTGCTGTCGAGGACGATATCGCGGCCGTGCTTGATGAAGTATTCGGCCGCCGAATAGAGGGCCATGGCCATCGTCAGCCAGAGCCCGATCTCGCCGACGATCATGAGCTTGCCCAGGATGCCTTTGCCCAGGATCAGGAGGGCGATCGTCACGGTCTCCAGCTGCATCTTGACTTTGCCCGGCCAGGAGGCGGCGATGACGACGCCTTTGGACGCGGCGATCGCCCGGAAGCCCGTGACCGCGATCTCTCTCCCGATGATGACGACGGCCATCCAGGCCGGAACCCGGCCCACCGCGACGAGGCTGATGAAGGCCGCGGTCATGAGGAGCTTGTCGGCGATCGGATCGAGAAGCTGGCCCAGGGTTGTGATTTTATTGGTCCGGCGGGCCAGCAACCCGTCCACGGTGTCGGTGAAGGTCGCCATGAGGAAGATGCCGAAGGCCGTCCACTCATTCCCCTGGAAATCAACCAGCAGGGCGAACATGAAAAAGGGGATCAACAGGATCCGGAGCGACGTCAGCATGTTCGGCAGGTTCATGGCTTCATGAAAAACAAAAGCTATTATAACAAAAGCGACTTTTCCATGCTTTGACTTTTCCATAAATCGGATTAGAATCGAAGAATCGCCTTCCGGCGGGAGGACCGCCCGCCGGGGGTCACAATCCGGAACTGGAGGTTCTCCATGCGCCTGGGACGTTTCCCGCGAATCTTGACTTTTTCCCTCTCCGTCTTGATCCTGGCCGTCCTGATCTTTCCCCAGGCGGCCAAAAAGCCCGTTCGGATCACGAACACCGATCCGGCGGTCCGACTCCAGGCCTACGCCAAGCACGTGGAAATGGAGGCGGCTTCGAAGTTCAAGGACTTGAAATGGCAGTTTCTCGGGCCGAAAAACATCAGCGGCCGGGTGACCGATGTCGCCGTCGTCGCGCCCAAAGGCAAAAACTACACGATGTACGTGGCCCATGCCTCGGGGGGAGTTTGGAAAACCGAGAATGAAGGGACGACCTGGGACCCGGTTTTCCAGAACGGCCCGTCCACGGCTTTCGGCGATATCGCCATCGATCCGTCCGATCCGGAGAGGATTTGGATCGGGACGGGCGAAGCCAACGTCTTCCGTTCCTCCAACTCCGGAACCGGCGTCTACCTGACGACCGACGGCGGAAAGACCTGGGAGCATAAAGGCCTGGCCGGGACGAACACCATCGCCCGGATCATCGTCCATCCTAAGAATTCCAATATCGTTTACGTGGCCGCTTCCGGAACCGAATGGACCCAAAATCCCGACCGCGGCGTCTACAAGACCGTCGACGGCGGGAAGACCTGGGAGAAAATCCTCTTCGTCAACAACGAGACCGCGGCCAATGACCTGGTCATGGATCCGAGGAACGCCGATGTCCTCTACGCCGCGACCTGGCAGCGGACCCGGCAGAAATGGAACGATCCCCGAAACCACGCCGGCTCAAACGGCAGCGGCATATGGAAGTCCACAGACGCCGGCAAGACCTGGAAACAGATCAACGCCGGGCTCCCTGAAGCGAGATACCGCGGCCGAATCGGAATCGACCTGTGCGCGTCCAAACCTGACGTAATCTATGCCTACGTCGATAATTATGAAAAGGCCCGCGACCCCAACGAGGCAGAGAAGCTTGATTCCTACGGCCTGCCCTCGGCCGGCATCATCAAGGGCGCGACCGTCTACCGCTCCGACGACGCCGGCGGGACCTGGACCCAAGTCAGCGGCCTGACCGCTCCGCAGAAGCAATTCATGGAGCGTCATTCCAATACCTACGGCTGGGTCTTTGCCCAGATCCGGGTCGACCCCAACGATGAAAACACCGTTTACACCATGGGGCTCTCCCTCAATGTGTCCCGCGACGGCGGCCGTACCTTCGTCCGCCTTCGCTCTCCCGGGGGCGACCATCACGCCCTTTGGATCGATCCCGCTAACTCCAATTATCTGATCAATGGTTTCGACCAGGGGATCGCGGTGTCCTACGACAAGGGGAAGAACTGGAAGTATTTCGTCAACGAACTCCCGGCCTGCCAGTTCTTCGACGTCGCCTACGACATGGACACGCCGTTCCGCGTCTACGGCTCGATGCAGGATCACGGCAGCTTCCGGGTCAAGGTCGATCTCAGCGGGGGGCGGGATAAGATCCAGCCCCAGGAATGGGAAAACGCGCCCGGCGGCGAGGGCTCGCGCCACGCGATCGACCCGACCAATCCGAACATCGTCTATTCGGCCGGTTTCTACGGTACGCTCGAGCGTTCGGACTACGGCAAGCCCGGTGCTTATCCGGGATATCCGGACAGCAAGACGATCCTGCCGGCTCAGTATCCCGAAGAGCCGCGGCTCCGCGGCCAGTGGCTGGCGCCCTTCGTCGTCTCTGCCCACAACCCGAGCATCATCTATCACGGCATGCAGTTTCTGTTCCGGTCGCTCGACAAGGGCGACACTTGGGAAAAGATCAGCCCGAACCTGACGGCCGAAGTTCCCGGCGAGCTGGGCGATATCCCGTACCACACCATCTTCGCCCTGTCCGAATCGCCGCTGAAATACGGCTTGATCTACGCCGGGACCGATTGCGGCAACGTCTGGGTGACCAAGGACGGCGGCAAGAAGTGGGATTCGATCAATGCCGGGCTGCCGTACCAGAAATGGGTTTCCAAGCTGGTCGCCTCCCAGCATGACCTGGCCACGGTCTACATGACCCAGAACGGCAAGCGCGACGACGACATCATGCCCTATGTCTGGAAATCGACCGACTTCGGCAAGACCTGGGTCGACATCGGCAAGGGCATCCCTCTGGGGCCGGTCAACGTCATCGCCGAGGACCCGGTCGACGCGAAAATCCTCTATGTCGGGACCGACCAGGCCGTGTATGTCACGACCGACGGCGGCGCGACCTGGAACGTCCTCGGGACGAATCTCCCGTCGACGTATGTTCACGACCTGATCATCCATCCCCGCGACAATATGATCGTTATCGCCACCCACGGCCGGGGGATGTGGGTCCTGGACGCGAATCCCATCAACAAAAAGGACCAGCGCCGCCGGTTCTATTTCGAGTAAGAGCGGAAAATTTCTGGATTTTCGAAAGGGCGACCTCCCACAAGGAGGCCGCCCTTTTTTTACAGACTTCCGCTTACTTGATGAAGAACGTCCGGGCCGCGCGCGATTCCTCGTTCGAGGTTTCGTTTCGAATGGTCACGGTCAAGACATATCGTCCCGGTTCGACTTCGGGGAGTTCGATCATGAGGAGCAGAGCCCTCATATTTCCCCAGAGCTCGGAGCTGATGATGACCGGTTCAAGGGGATATTTCCGGTTCGGATCGTCTCCGGTCAATTCGGCCGTCGCGGCCGTCGAAGATTCGATGTCCGCGCCGCTTACAAGCACGGCGGCCATGATCTCTTTAACGCCCGAGTCGATCTCGTCGAGGACGGGCGACGTTGTATTGGAAACGAATCGATAGATCTGTTTCAGGAGCCGCGGTTCCCGCGCGGAATCACCGGTTTCCTGACCGGTGAGGTTGAAGAACGCGGCCGGAGCGTTCATCCGGAGCAGCAAGGGAGGAAAGATCCTGAATGAGGCCTCGGCCGGCCCTCCGGCCGGTCCGGGCGAGACGGGGGCCGCGGCCACAGCGGCTTGTCCCGTCCTTAAATTGCGGAAAACGATCCGGCAGTCGTAGTCGTCCGCGGCGAGGGGAAGGACCACGTAGCCGAAAGACGGTTGATCGGGCAGCCGGGTGAAATCGATCGTTCCCTGCACCGAATGGACGATCCGGTCGTCCTTGGTCAGGACGAAGATCGAAACCTCCGTATCGGAACCGAACGTATCCTTGACGGCGGCGGATGGAATTTCGGAGAGAAAGAGGATCCGGCCGGGATCGGGGCCGGGGCAGGAAAAGGCCGCGGCTCCGAAGGTATATGGCACGGGACCGCCCGAGCTGTTCAACCGGGCCAGGCTCAAGAGATGAATGTCTTTTTCCAGAGCCGTGAATTCCGGGAACGGCTTGGGGGCGAAATATCCCTGGGGGGCGCGGACGTCGCAATCCTTCCCCTTCACTTTCACGGAGAGCGTGTGATAGCGGCCGTTCCAGGTTTCCGCGACGGAATACCCGAGGATGTAGAAATGGGCCGTCGTTTCCTGGATGGTCCGGTCGATCTCTTCGTAATGGACGGCGTCGGCGAAATACTTCCCTCCCGTGATGTCGGTGATGTGTTTGAGATTATCGATGCCCCGGTCCTCGGGAGCGGCCGTGAAGCCCTTCAATCCCTGGGTGTTGACGGCAAAGACGGCGCCGCCCGCGGTCGCGATGTCCTGGATCATATTGGTATAGTTGCGGAGCGTAAAGCCCCCCGTTTCAATCTTGCCGCCCCATTCGGACGCTTCCATCGTGTCGGAAGGATCGGCCCCCTCCACTCCCGCGGGGGCGACATTGCCGCCGAGGATGTCCCGGGAAATTCCGCGGGAGTAGAGGATGATGTTCTTGAATCCCGGAACGGAGCGGAGGTAGCGGGCGAACGCCTGCAGGGCGGCGCTGAATTCGTTCGTGAGGTCGGCCCGGGCGCGAAGGACCGTGTTGGCATCGATCCCCGCGGCCTCTTTCGGCCACGGGTTGATTCCGTCGTCGAGATAAGGGATGTGCGACATGCGTTCCAAAGCGTCGAGAAGGGAACGATGGTCCGTTGTCAGCTGATTCTCGATGACGATTCCTTTCCGGGGGAGGAACGCGATGATACCGGTCTCATCGTCCGGCTGGATTTGGGTTTCGAGAAAGTGCCGGGCGGCCTTTTTCGCCATGACGATCCCGGAGATGTCGTTCCGGAAGTAATCGAAGAGCAGATAAAACTTCCGGGGCAGGCGGACTTTCGCCCCCGGATCGGGAGCGGTCGCCGGGCGGGCGGCCGGAGCGGAGGGCGGCCGGAGATCCGCGGACGGCGCGGGCGGGAAATGGACCTCGAAAGCGGTGATTTTCTGCGGCCGGCCGTCGTCCGCGATCTCGAAGTCGCCGGCCTGAAGTCCGCCCATGGGATTTCCCTTTTTGTCCGTGACGTAGACCTGGATGAGCTTGAGAGCGACGTTCACGTCGTATTGAAGCCGGCCGGCGCTGTCCACCCGGTCCTTGATCTGGATGGCCGCCCCCGAAACGGCGGCGGTCAGAAGGGCGGCGGAAAGGAGGGCGGTCTTCGAGCGTTTCATCGGGGACCATATTTGACGTCGGTGTCGACGGTGAAAAATTTGTAGTCGGTGTACAGGATGGTCGTATTGGACATATTGACCCTGGGCTGCCAGGACGAAAGGTCCGTCTGGAACCTTTTCGTATAGACTTCGTTGAACACCGTTTGGCTGGGGAAACGGAGACCGTTTTTTTCGACTCCGTATTTATGGCTGATCGTGAAGAGCGGCTTGTAGCCGTCTTTGCGGGCTTGCTCCGTAACGGTCTCGAATCCCGCCAGGGATTCCTGCTCGATGTCGATCCGGAGGACGCTGAAATCGGCTTGGTCCACCCAGATTTTCCCGAAATTCGGTTTGCCTTCGATCTTTGTTTTCGGACGGGCTTCGATGACGTAGGCTTTCCGTCCGTCGACCTTCTCTTCCTTCAAGAGCGCATAACCGTACACGTCGCGCCATTCCCGGGACAGGAAACCGGTCGGCCCGAAGACGACCTTGGCGGAATAGAACCGTTGGGTCTTCAGGGGAGCGTTCTTTTCATCCCTTTTGACTCCGTTTTCCTCAAGAAGCGTCCGGCGTTCCGTCACGTCGTCCTTGCTTTTAACGAGTTGATATTCGTAGAGGAGCTCAAAACGAGTCAGGCTCTTTTCCCCGCTCCACGTCTTCCCGGCCAAAACCCACTCTTTGATTTGTTCCCGGCAGACGAAATCGAGGCTCGCCCGTTTGAGCTTGTCGCAATAGTCGGCGGCCTTGTCCAGGATTTCGGCCAATCGGAGGTCTGAAGCTTTGGCGGAGGAAGGCTTCGCGGGCGTCGGAGCTTGAGGCTCTTGCTC
>Ga0316628_100000978_pt1 | contig 19301 bp, 18 predicted proteins | sample OWC_Aug_M2_C1_D5_FD_207648 | JGI IMG/M metagenome (GOLD analysis project Ga0316628, IMG submission 207648) | Wetland soil microbial communities from Old Woman Creek delta, Ohio, United States - OWC_Aug_M2_C1_D5_C | ecosystem: Environmental > Terrestrial > Soil > Wetlands | place: USA: Ohio... | reverse complement strand
TCATGGACGAAGGGGTGATCTACGAGGAAGGAGCGCCGGCGGACATCTTCGACAATCCCCGCCGGGATAAAACCCGGGCCTTCATCTATCGGATCCGGAACCTCTCCTACCACATCTCCGACGAGACTTATGACTACTACGACATGATGTCCCATATCGAGGCCTTCGGCCGCCGCCATTTCTTTTCGGAAAAGGCGATCGCCAACATCATGCTGGTCGTCGAGGAAACCCTCCATCTCTGCCTGGGGGAGGGCGATGTCGAGACGCGCCGGGCGCTCGTCCGGGAGACCGGCGGCCTGGAGCTGGTCGTGGCCTTCTCCGAGCAGGGCAACGAAATCTCGGTCGTCTTTACCGGGGACGCGGGCCTCAAAACCATCCTGAATCCCTGCGTGGAATCCGACGGCCTGAGCCTCAGCATCATTTCCGGGCTGACGTCCTCGCTCCATGAAGACATCAAGGAAGGAAAAATCGTCCTGACGGCGGTGATGAAGGGGGATTGACCCCAGAACGGCGGAGAAGGCATCCCGAACGATTCGTAAACAAGGGGCTTGACAATCTAAAATAATTGTATTATATATATAATACACATTACGGGAGGCGCAAACGTGATAAGACTGAACATCGACTCGGCGTCCCCGGTTCCCACGTATCAGCAGGTCATTCAAGGTCTAAAAATAGAGATAATTTCCGAACGTCTCAAGGGCGGCGACCGTCTGCCGCCGATTCGGGAACTGGCCAAGATCCTCAAGCTTAATCCAAATACCGTAGCAAAGGCATACTACACTTTAGAGGAGGAGGGCTTTGTCGAAAGCCGGCCGGGCAGCGGCAATTGGGTCAAGAGCCGGCCTCCCGATCTCGACAGTCTGCGCTTGAGCCTGCTCGAAGGAGAGACAAAGTCTTATCTCGAAAAAGCGTTTTCGCTCGGCGCCTCCCTGGACGAGGTGCGCCGTTCGATCGAAAGGATCTCCCGCCATGAATAATCCCGTTTTAAAAGCCGAGCGCCTGACGGTTCGTTACGGCCAGCGAACCGCCCTAGCCGGCATTTCGACCGAATTCGCCGCCGGCGAAGCGGTCGTGATCGCCGGAGCCAACGGCGCCGGCAAAAGCACGTTTTTAAGATGCTTGGCCGGAGCGATCGTCCCCGACGACGGCCGGGTCGCCTCCGGGCCCGGCTTGGACAAATCCAAGATCGGCTTTGTTTCCGATCGCTTGAGTCTTTACGAGAACTGGACCCTGCGGGAGGCCTGGCGGTTTCACAAAAAGGAATTCGGCATCGCGGCCGCGGAACGTCCGCCCATCGAGGGCTTCACTCTTGATGAAGGGCGGACGATCCGCCATCTTTCGGTCGGCGAACGGACGCTGTTCCACCTGTCTCTCATCCTGGCCCAGCGGCCGGCGGTTCTCCTTATCGACGAGGTCGTTCACGGCCTCGATCCCTTCCTGCGCGAAAAATTCCTGGAGACCGTGATCGGAGCCATGGACGACCTGAAGACCGCGGTGATCATGGTCAACCACACGCTTTCCGATACGGCGGAAATCCCCGAACGCGTCCTGATCATGGACGGCGGACGGATTCTCCTCGACGAACGGAGGGGCGATTTGACGGCCAAGGTCAAGAAGGTCGCGGGAGATGGAGCCCTCCCGGCTGATCTTCCGCTCCTCTTCGAGACGGCTTCGGAATACCGGCGCGAGCGCTACATTTATCCATTCCGGGAGGAATGGCGGCGGTGCGGCGGATTGAGTTTCATGGACATCGGGCTTGACGAGATCGTCAAGGCTTTCATCGGAGGAGCTTATGTTCAGAAAAGAGCTCGCTGAGGTCCTTAAGCAGACGGGATGGTTTCTGGCCGTCGCGGCCGTGCTTCCGATTCTCCTGATCTGGCTGAAATTAATGCCGGGGCCTTACCGGGCCGTCTTTATCCCCGTTCTCGAAGCGGGACTTGTCTGTTGGTCGCTTTTCCTGGGAGCCTCCTTGCTTGGGCGGGAGCGCAGCCAGAAGGCTATGGAATACGCGCTCACGCTGCCTCACGCCAGGCTTGGGCTTCTTGTCCGGCTGGCCGGTGCGCGGTTTCTCGTGTTGGTGGTTCTCTGGTTGTCGGCAATCGCGGTTATCGGAATCGGCGCCTTCCGCGAACCTCGTCTTCTTCTGCCCGCGCTGGCCGTCGGAATCGGATTGCCTCTCTTTTTTATCTCGCTTTCACTATCGGTGTTCGTCGAGAACTTTATCGTTCTTTGCCTTTTTTCCATTGCGGGCTTCTACGCGATATCGGCCGCTGTTTTCCGTTTGTTGTGGGGGCCTGGGTATGGGGTCGTTGATTTTTATCTCCCCGGTTTGTTTGCTTCTCCGCTTCCCGACGTCGGGGCCTTTCGCGCCGACATCACCCCGCCCTTGGTTCTTCTTCAAATCATTCTTCCGGTTGTCCCTTTTATCGCCGCACTTCTCCTCTCCTTCGGCCAGTTTGATGTCCGGCGGTCCCGCCGATTCCAGCGGCGCTACGGCGCTGCCTTCGCCGTCGGCTTGGTCCTTTGCGTCCTGGCGTCCTTCGGCGGCCGGGCCGTCTCCTCGTCCCTGGCCCAGAAGTATTTCTATTTAACCCGGAACCTGAAGATAGTCGAATGGAGCTTCATGGCCAAGTCGATGAGGATCCGCGACCCGGAGACGGTCCGAAAGATCCGTATCGCCCCTCCCATTCTTCCCGCTTGGGATGATGGCTCTTTCCTCTTTGGCAGGGATAATAACGAGGGCCTGATGCGCGTTGATCTGTCGTCCGGAACGGCCGATCTTCTCTATCGATTCGACTTCAGACAACCTTCGTCCTTGATGCAATGGACCTACGGATCGACTGTCGTCTTCATCGAAAAAAAAGCCGGTCTCAATGAAATCCAGCTTGTCACCTTGGATCAAAAGACGAAAAAAGCCGCTCGATATGTCTTTGCCCACGAGGTGTTCCGCGCCGGAGACCCGACGGTCATTGGAACGGATGTTCAGAACGGAAAACGTTTTTGGCTCTGCCTGATCATGGAGAGAGGCGAACGCTCCACCCTGCGCCTCTGGGAGAGCGGCCGCGTCGAGGAAATATTGGTCAAAGGCCGGTTGCGGACCGTAAATACGCCCCGTTTCATCAATGGCTTTCTTTTCTTTATGGGGAAGGAACCGATTATCGTTTTGCAGGACAACGGCCGATCGTTCGAGCTGAAAAAAGAGTTTCCGGCCGGGGGGATCTTCGATGCACAGGAAAGCGCTTTCGTCTTTCGCAGGGCGTTGGATGATCCGTCTCCTGCTTTTATCCATAGTTTTATCCATGGAATAAGAGGGACCAAGCTGGCCCGGATGAACCTGGCGATGCTTGAAATCGAAGAGATAGACGATATGCCGGAGACGACCGACTGGGGTGCCATCCAGCGCCTCGGGAACAAGACTTACTTTATCGGCGGTTCGCGCAGCCGAAATACCCTCGATGTCTACGACTTGAATGATGGCAAGGTGCGTTTGATCCGGAGCTTCCCCGACATCAATCTCAATCGGCGGGATACCCGCTTTAGGGTCTTCGATTCGGGAATCGTCATCACCCAGGGCAAGCGCGTCGGAGTTTATGCCTTCCCCGACTTGAAGGAAATCCATTACGAATAGCCGATTCCAAGCGCAAGGCGGGGGGAGGGCGATGTCGAGACGCGCCGGGCGCTCGTCCGGGAGACCGGCGGCCTGGAGCTGGTCATGGCCTTCTCCGAGCAGGGCAACGAAATCTCGGTCGTCTTCACCGGGGACGCGGGCCTCAAAACCATCCTGAATCCCTGCGTGGAATCCGACGGCCTGAGCCTCAGCATCATTTCCGGGCTGACGTCCTCGCTCCATGAAGACATCAAGGAAGGGAAAATCGTCCTGATGGCGGTAATGAAGACGGCCTGACGGCCCCTGAAACCGTCCTCTTGTTCACTTCTCTGGAACAAGGGCTTGAAAAACCCTCATGGTCGCCGATCCGCCGGGCGCATATTTTTCGTTTAGTCAGCGCTCAGGATCCAGGATTTCGTACTTTGCGATGGTGAAATAGCCCTCCGCGTCAGAGTCGACGGAGAAGAGGAATCCGTTTTTCAGGACGACTCTTCCCAGCAGCAATCCCAAGGGCGTGAATCCGTCTGGAAAATCGAGAAAGAAATTGTCGATGTATTCCCCCCGGGAATCGAAGACATCGACCAATCGGGATTGACGCTCATTACTCGTCGAGGTAATGACCCAAAGATCGTCGCCCGCGATAAGGACCTTCGACCGGTATTCATTTTGTCCAAAGTCTCATCCTGGAAGCGGAGTCCGAGTCGCGCATCACGGCCCGAGAGTGCCTTTCAGGACCTCCTCGTTGTCGCCGTTTCCGGCGCCGTCGACAAAAGCGGAGCGGTCGAATTGACTTTCGTCCCGAAACGATTTGAAATGGGAATTTACAAAGGAGCCGCGATGAGCGCTAAAGATAAGCGAAGCCTCGACACCAAGACGGTCCATGCCGGGGAAACGCCCCGGGTCATGGGCGCGGTCAGCCTGCCCATTTTTCAGACCGCGATGTATGAAACGACAGGCGGAGGAAGTTACCACGATATCAAATATATCCGCCAGAACAACACGCCCAATCACGCCGCCCTGCACGCCAAGCTGGCCGCGCTCGAAAACGGCGAGGCCGCCCTGGTCGCCGCGAGCGGTATGGCCGCCATCACCACCGCCCTTTTGACCGTGCTTCGCCCCGGCGGGCATCTTCTGGCCCAAGAGAGCCTCTACGGCGGCACGCACGATTTTCTGACCAACGACCTGGCCGCCTTCGGCTTGTCGTTCGACTTCATCGACTCGACCAAGCCGGAAACATGGGAGGCCAAGCTCCGCCCCCAGACGCGGGCGATTTACGTCGAAACGATCAGCAACCCGCTGATGAAAGTCCCCGACCTGGAAGCTGTCGCCGCCTTCGCCCGCGCCCGGGGGATCGTCTCGATGATCGACAACACCTTCGCCACGCCGATCAACTTCCGGCCTCTCGATCTCGGTTTCGATCTGTCGATCCATTCCTGCACGAAATATTTGAACGGCCATTCGGACATTGTCGGCGGGGCGGTCATTGGCCGGGCCGACTGGGTGACGAAGATCCTGCACGGATTGAACATCCTGGGCGGGTCGATGGACCCGCACGCCTGTTTCCTGCTCCAGCGCGGGATGAAGACCCTTGCCCTGCGCGTCCGCCGGCAGAATGAGAGCGCCCTGCGCCTCGCCCGGTTTCTGGCGGCGCATCCGGCCGTCGCCGGCGTGCATTATCCGGGATTGACTGACGATCCCGGGCACGAACGGGCGGCGCGTCTCTTCGACGGGTTCGGGGGCATGCTCAGCTTTGAGCTGAAGGGCGGGGAGGACGCGGCCAAAGCGCTCATGGACCGGGTGACGATTCCGATCATCGCTCCCAGCTTGGGGGGCGTGGAAACGTTGATGACGCGGCCGGCGGCCACTTCACACTCCGGAATGTCCGCTGCGGACCGCAAACGGATCGGCGTCACGGACGGGCTCATCCGTCTGTCGGTGGGCATCGAAGCGGCGGACGATCTGATCGAGGATTTTGTCGCGGCCCTGGCGATGAAGACGGCCTGACGGCGCCGTCGGGCCGGCCGAGGCGGGGCGGGAACGAAACGGCGTTTTTACGCGTTTAATCTTAAGAATCTGAAAGGTTTAGACCTGGAAAATTGACTCTATCCCGGGTTTGACCTAATCTATTACGCGGGAATCCTTATGTCTGCTTTTATTTGCCGGGTCGCCGACGAAGCGGGGACGGTTTCCAGCCGCGCCTTTCCGGCGGCTACCCCGGAGGACTGCCGGAAGCATTTCGAGGCCGAGGGTTTATGCGTCCTTTCGGTGAAGCGGGACTGGCGGAAATCCCCCCTGAGCGTCGGGGGCGGAGACCGGAAGATCAAATCCCGCGACTTCATCATGTTCAACCAGGAGTTCACGGCGATGATCCGGGCCGGTTTCCCGGTGCTGCGTTGCCTGGAAGCGATCGGCGGCCGGACGAAAAACATCGGCCTGAAACAAATCCTGGCCCGGGTCGAAAACGATATCCGCCACGGCAAGGCCCTGTCGGAAGCCTTCGCCCCCTTCGAGGACCGGTTTTCGAAGGTCTATACGGCGGCCCTCATGGCGGGGGAAATCAGCGGAACGCTGCCCGATACGATCGGCCAGTACGTCTCCTACGCCAAGACCATCGAGCGGACCCGGCGCCGGATCCGGTCGGCCATGACCTACCCGACCGTGATCATCTGCTTCTCCTTCGTTCTCATGTTCCTCCTCCTCAATTTCGTCCTGCCCAATTTCTCGGAATTCTACGCCGATTTTGAAACGCAGCTCCCGTACCTGACCTCCCAGCTGATCGCCTTTTCGCTGTTCATGCGACGGAACATCGTCCTCTGGCCGCTCATTCTCGTCGTGCTGATTTTCCTCTATTGGCGGATGAGAAAAACTCCGGCCTGGCGCCGCCGCTGGGACGAGCTGAAACTCAAGATTCCCCTGTCCCGGCCGCTGATGATCGAATCGGCCGTCTCCCTGTTTTCCCGGACCTTGAGCCTCCTCCTGGGGGCGGGGGCGTCGCTCGTCGAATCCATCGGCCTGGCCACCCAGGCCATCCCGAACAAATACCTGGCCGGGCTGATGGACCCCGTCCCGTCCGGCATCCGAAACGGCGAATCATTGTCCGAGTCCCTGGGCAAGGCCGGCTTCTTTCCGCCGATGTCCCTGGACCTTATCCGGATCGGCGAAACCTCGGCCAACTTGAGCGGCATGCTCCGCGAGTTGGCCGATGTAACCGAGGAGAGGATCCAGCAAAAGCTGGACTCCCTCGTTTCGCTGGTCGAGCCGGTCGTCATCATTCTCACCGGCGTCCTTGTCGCGGGGATGCTTCTCTCCGTCTATCTTCCGATGTTCCGCATCATCCAGGTGGCCCGCTAACATGAAACCATCTTCCTCCCGACCCTCCATTTCGGCCGAGGAAAGCGAAGCCCGCAAATTGGCTGAGCGCTGCGCCGTCCCTTACACGGACCTGGCCGGCCTGCCGATCGACCGGGACCTGGTCCAATCCTTCCCGCCGGAGTTCCTCTACCGGGCGAACTTTATTCCCCTGGCCGCGGAGGGAGGCACGCTACGGATCGCCATCGCCGATCCCTCGGACCTGGAGACGATCGACGCCGTCCAGACCCTGTCGGGCAAGAAGGTCGCGGTGACGGCCGCCACGCCCCGGGCGATCCAGGAGGCCCTCCGGAAGAGCGAAACCGCGCTCCAGGTGCTCAAGGGGGCGACCGAGGGATTCATCCAACAGCTCGTGGAAAAGGAGGGCGGCGAGGAGGAGGAGGTCATCTCGATCGAAAAGCTGGCCGACCAGGACGGCTCGATCATCAAGCTGGTCAACACGATCATCTTCACCGCCGTCCAGAAGCGGGCCTCCGACATCCACATCGAATCCAAGGACGACAACGTCCACGTCAAGTACCGGATCGATGGCGTCCTGGGCGAGGCCATGGACCCGATCGATAAAAAGTTTCAGGCTCCGATCATCTCCCGGATTAAGGTCATGTCCGACCTGGATATCGCCGAGCGCCGCGTCCCCCAGGACGGCCGGTTCCGGCTGAAGATCAAGGACAAGACCATCGATTTCCGCGTCTCGATCATGCCCAGCATCTACGGCGAGGATTCGGTCATCCGGATCCTCGACAAGGAGATGATCACCGAAGCGATCCAGGAGCTCAAGCTCGACCTTCTCGGCTTTTCCGACGACGTCCTCCGCCGCTTCCGCCGCTACATCGCCCAGCCCTACGGCATGGTCCTGGTGACGGGCCCGACGGGGAGCGGCAAGACCACGACCCTCTATGCCGCCCTGACCGAGATCCGCTCTCCCGAGGACAAGATCATTACCATCGAGGACCCGGTCGAATACCAGGTCGACGGCATCACCCAGATTCCGGTCAACGAGAAAAAAGGGCTGACCTTCGCCCGCGGCCTGCGCTCGATCCTCCGGCACGACCCGGACAAGATCATGGTCGGGGAAATCCGCGATCCGGAGACCGCCCAGATCGCCATCCAGTCGGCCCTGACCGGCCACCTCGTCTTCACGACCGTTCACGCCAACAACGTCTTCGACGTCATCGGCCGCTTTATCCATATGCAAGTCGATCCGTACAGCTTCGTCTCCGCCCTCAACTGCATTCTGGCCCAGCGCCTGGTCCGGGTCCTCTGCCCGAGCTGCAAGACGGCGGTCCGGTATTCCGACGACCAGCTCCGGGAATCGGGCCTCGATCCGGCGAAGTACCGGACCCATACCTTTTATGAAGCGGCCGGCTGCGCCGAATGCGGCTTCAGCGGCTACCGCGGCCGGACGGCCATCGCCGAGGTCCTCGACCTTTCGGACACGATCCGGGAGATGATCCTCATCCGGAAGCCGCTGTCCGAAGTCCGGAAAACAGCCAAGGCGGAAGGGATGACGTCGTTGCGGGACGTCGGCGTCGGCAAGGTCGTGGCCGGATTGACCAGCCTCAAGGAATTGAATAAAGTCACTTTCGTGGAATAAGGGAATCGCATGGCTTTTGGAGACGGCTTGATCCGCTGGTTGACGGCCCCGGCCGTTCCTTCGGCGGCGTTTCATCTCGGTCCCGGGTATCTCGGCGGGCTTCGCCGCTCCCGGAGAACCGGCTCGGTGAAAGGATCGGTCCTCCGGCCCGTTCCACCGGGCGTCGTGGAGGCCGCCTTCGACCGGCCGAACATCGTTAAGCCGGACGCGTTTCTGGCCTTGCTCAAGGACGCGGTCCGCCGTCTCGGCGCCCCCGAGGGCCCCGTCGGCCTGCTCCTTCCGGAAACGTGCGTGAAAACCGCCCTGCTGACTTTCGACTCGCTGCCGACGGTCCCCGAGGAATGCGAGAAAGTCGTCCGCTGGAAGCTGCAGAAGACCCTGCCCCTTCCTCCGGCCGAAACCCGGCTGTCCTTCGCGGTTCACCGGGCCGAGGGCCGGGCCAAGGCCTTCTGCGTCCTGGCCGCCGAAGCGGTTGTCCGGGAATATGAACAGGCTTTCGCCCGGGCGGGTTTGAGCGTCCGACTGATCGGAATTCCGACTCCCGCCCTCCTGGGCTGCCTGCCGCGAAACGGAGCCTCGAGCTTCCTGGTCGTCAACGTCGAAAGAGATCATTTCGCCGCCCTGGCCGTCTCGGACGGCGAGCCGGTCCTGTTCCGGGTCAAACCTTTCTCGGCCGAGGCCCTTTGGGCCGAAGCGGCGGATGAGACGGCGGCCACCGTCCGGTTTATCGAAGACCGGGAGAAAAAGAGCGTCGAAACGATCTGGCTCCGCCCCGCGGCCGGCGGCGGAGAAACCGGCGTGCCTTTCGTTCAAGGGAAAGTCGGTTGTCCCGTAAAGATCCTTCCAGGGGACGCGCCCGCTGGCGTTCCCCCGGCCGAAAAAATCTCCTTGGCCGCGCTCTTGGGGCAGCTGACATGAACGGAAGCCTTCGCCTGCCTCTCAACCTGGCCACCCGGCCGTCGCGCAACCGCCGTCTCTTTCGGGCAGTCGTCGGCGCGTTGACCGTCCTCTTCCTTCTGTTGGGCGGGGCGTCGGCCCTTCTCCTTATCCGGGCGACGCACCAGCGCCGGGATGACCTCAAGGCTTCGGGCGAGCTCGAGATCCGCATCCAGCAGATCGATCGGGAGCGGAATCAGAAAAACGACCTCGGGAAAGCCCTTGAAAATCGCGATTCCAACCTAGTCGCCGAGGTCAACGGGGCCATCGCCCGGAAGAATTTCAGTTGGGTGGATTTCTTCTCCCGGCTGGAGAAGGCCCTTCCGCCCGACTGCCTGATCGCCGAGATCAATTCCCTCGAGATGACCGGCACCAGCCTTCGGGTGGTGATAAAGGTCGCCACTCCGGGAGTGCCGGGCCTCCTGACCTTGATCGAAAACCTGGCCGCGGAAAAGTTTTTGGGCGTCACCATGCGGAACGAGACGGCCGGCGGGGGCCGGCTGATCAGCGAAATAGGATTCGTCTATGAAGGATCTCATTAGCCGCCTCGAGGACCGGGAGCGCAAGACCGTCTCCACCCTGGCCGCGGTCTTTGGCAGCGCCATCATTCTGCTTCTCGTGTTCGGCGTCCGGGCCCGCCTGGACGCGAACCGGGCGGCGACCCGCCGGGCCGGGATCGAGACAAATTGGCGGACATCGGAGCGGAACCGCAAGGCCGCCGTCGAGGAATGGGAAAAATGGACCCGGGCCGAGGCCGACATCCGCGACCTGCGCCGGACCTGGTTTTATGACATGTCCGAAGGCATCCGGGCTATCCGCGGAGATATCGGCGAAGTCCTGGCCAAAGCCGGCGTCGCGGCGATGGACTTCAATTATGGAGAGTCCGACGTGGTCAGGGATCGCCTCCGGCGGGTGACTGTCCGTTTCGCCTGGGGCGGCACCTACCCGGCTTTCCGCAAGGTGCTGGAAACCCTCGAGACCCATCCCCGAGCCCTTCACGTCAGTAAGATCGTCTTTCGAAACATCGGGGGATCCCCGGGCTACGTGGAAGCCGAGATTACCCTGGAAGGATACGAGGTCCATGAGTAGCCGCCGGAAAATGATGCGCGCGGCGACCGTGATCCTGGCCGCCGCGGCCGCGTTCCTCTCCGCCCAGGCGCCGGCGTCCAAGAGCCCGGCGCCGCTCGTCCGTCGCGATTTACTCCGGACGGCGCCGCCGGTCTTTCCGGAAATACAAAGGGATCTCTTTTCCGTCGCCCGCTATGTCGCCCCGCTCGGCCCCGGAACATCGTTCACGCCGATGCAGGCCGGAGACAAGCCGCCGGAGGATCAGCCGGTCGCCCCGCCGCCGGCCGTCGTCCGCTACGTCGGATACATCAAGTACGCCTCGGAAGAAAAGCCGGTCGCCCTGGTCCTGATCAACGGCGAGGCCTGGGCCGTCAAGGAGGGAGAGCCCATCGGAAACGGCTGGACGGCCCTCCGGGTCACGGAAAAAGAGATCGAGCTTCAGGATCCCGAAGGAAAAAAGCTGGTGTTCCCGTATCAAGGAGAAGGCTAATGAAAAAAACGATGGCCCTGGCGATCGTGATCCTTTGGGCCGCCGCGGCCTGCGCCACCCTCAGCCCCGTTTACCGTCAGGGCGTCCAGGCGGAAATCGCCAAGGACTGGGACGCGGCCATCGCGGCCTATGAGAAGGCCTCTCTCCTCAATCCCAAGGAAGCCGTCTACCGGCTGGCCCTGGCCCAGGCCAAAGTCAAAGCCGGGATATTCTACACCGAGGAAGCCCGCCGTCTTCTGGCCGTCGGAAAGAAGGATGAAGCCGCGGCCGCCTATGCCAAGGCCCTCTCCTTGAATCCGCGGGACTCTGCCCTGGCCTTTGAAGCCAAGCAAGCCCTTTCGCCCGAGGCGAAAAAGCCCGAGCCGGTCTCGACGAAAATCGAATTCCCGATCAAGCTCAAGGCCAAGGAAGGGGTGCTCGACCTCCGGCTGACTTCGGAAACGTCGCTCCGGGCCGTATTCCAGTCGCTCGGCCGGGCCGGCGGGGTCAACATTATTTTCGATGAGACGTTCCGCGATGTTCCCTTCCGGACCGACTTCACCAACGTGACGTTCGAGAAAGCCCTGATGTCCGTCTGCCAGGCGACCAAGAATTTTTACCGGATCATCGACGAGAAAACGGTCATCGTCGTGCCGGACCTTCCGAACAAACGGACGCAGTACGAAGTCCAATGCATCAAGACGTTCTTCCTGTCCAACGCTTCGGCCCAGGACATGGTCGCCTCGCTGACCAACATGATCCGGAGCCAGGGCAAACTCCCTCTCATCTTCTTCGACAAGAATCTCAATTCCATCACTGTTCGGGACACGCCCCAGATCGTCGAGCTGGCCGAGAAGCTCATCAAGCTCTGGGACAAGCCCAAGGGCGAAGTCATCGTCGACATCGAGATCATGGAAGTCTCCCGAACCCGGCTCCGGCAACTGGGCGTGAATCTTGATACCAGCAACATCGGCGTCCGCTACGGCGAGCCGCCCGAGGACAGCACGACCACTCAGTGGTGGAACATCAAGGGCCTCAGCCTGGAAAAAGCCTCGAATTATTACATGACCCTGCCTTCGGCCTATCTCCAATTCCTCGAGTCCGATTCGGACACCAAGATCGTGGCCCAGCCGCGGCTGCGGGGCGTCGCCGATGCGGAAATTCACGAGCTCGTCGGGGAGAGGATCCCTGTGCCCATGACAACCTGGAATCCGATCGCCGCCGGGGGATACAGCCAGCAGCCCGTCACATCTTTTAAATATGAAGACGTCGGCATCGACATCACCTGCACCCCGAAGGTCCATATCGAAAAAGAAGTCACCCTGGATATGGAGGTCAAAGTGACTTCGCAAGGCGGGAATGGTTATGCGGACATGCCGATTTTCAACACCCGCGAGCTGAAAGGATCACTCCGCCTCAGGGACGGGGAAACGACCATGCTGGCCGGCCTTCTCCGCGATTCCGAGCGCAAGTCGGTCTCGGGGATTCCCTTGTTGAAGAGGATATTTGGAGCCGAGAACGCGACCATCGAGCAGACCGACATCATCATGACCATCACTCCTCATATCATCCGTTCCGTCCCGATCAATCCCGAAGACCAGAACGTCCTCTGGGTGGACGTGGATCAGACGTCCGGAGGGAATGCGATCGTCGACCCGGGTTTGATGAGCCTGGATTACATGGGGCAGGATGCGGCCCGCCAGCCCGGCCGTCCCGTCTCCCGAAACGTCATCCTCCTCGGCCCGGCTGTGCTCGATACGACCGTCGGCCGGGAATTCCGGATGACGGCCAGCGTCCAGACCGAGGGCGAAATCGGGATGATCTCGCTGACCCTCAACTTCAATCCGCGGATCGTGAACATCAAGAACGTCATGGACGGAGGGCTAGGCCGGTCGCTGGGGGAAAACGCGCCGTTCCTCCAGACCTTCGACAACGCCGCCGGCACTTGCACGATCGGCTTCAACAGTCCCCAGCCCGGCAAGGGCGTCCGAACCGGCGGCCCCCTGGCCTCGATCGTATTCGAGGCCAAGGCGGCGGGCGAGGCGGTCATCGCCGTCACCCAATGCCTGGTGGCCGATCCCATGGGCCAGAACCTGAATTTCCAGACCGGGCAGGCCCGGATCCGGGTGCGTTGATCACGATCCTGACCGGCCCCATAGGCGGCGGAAAGACGAGTTATCTGAAATCGGCGATTATCCGCATCCGGGACCGCGGCCTTCCGGTCGAAGGATATCTCAGCGAGCGAATCATGGAGGGGACCACTGTTTCGGGGTATGACCTCGTGAATCTCGGAACCGGAAAACATCATCGTCTTCTCCGGCGGTCCGCCGGATCGAGGAGCGCCGCGGTCGGCCCTTTCGATATAAATCCGAAAGGCTTCGCCGCGGCCCGAGCGATCATTGAGCGAAGCGATCCTTCCGGACTTCTTGTCCTGGACGAACTCGGGCGCCTCGAGCTCGAGGGCAAAGGCGTCTGGCCCGCGGCCGATCCGGTCCTCGGCGACAACCGGAGGCGCGTCCTCGTTGTCATCCGGGAATCGCTGCTTGACGAATATCAAATCCGTTTCCGGACCGCGGCCCGGCCCGTCGCCGTCATCCGGCTGCCGGAATCCAAAGATCCCGAAATCCTGGCCGGACAAGTCGCGGGTCGCCGGCCATGACCGGATGCTGCGGGAAAAAGTTGAGCGTCCGGGTCCGGTTTTTCGCTTATTTCCGGGACGTTTTCGGCGGCAAGGAGAGAATCGTCGACCTCGACGCCGGAACGACGCTGGCCGGGCTCCTCGATCTTATCGGCGACTCGCCCGACCGGCGCAAGGAGCTTTTTGCCGACGGCGCCCCGGCGTCCGGGCCCGGGCTCAAGCCGAACCTGGTCGTGATGATCAATGGAGCCGACCTCGCCTCGCGGGGAGGCCTGTCGGCTGCGCTTCATGAAGGCGACACGGTCGCCGTTTTCCCCTTGATGGGAGGAGGTTGATTCGGGTATCCTGTTCGGTCATTCGGAAAGGAAAGAGTACCCCATGAGCGGCCCGGCCTACGGCTTTTTCGGAAAGATTCTTGAAATCGATTTGACCGCGGGAGCGGTCCGCGTTCTCCCCCTCGACGCTTCCGTCGTCGCCGATTATATCGGGGGCCGCGGTCTGGCAACCCGGCTGTTTTGCGACACGGCCGATCCGGCCGCCGATCCCCTCGGCCCGGAAAACGTCATCGCCATCGCCGTTTCCCCCCTGGTCGGGACGAACGCCCCGACTTCGGCCCGGGGCCACATGGTCTTCAAGTCTCCCCTGACCGGGGTTATCGGAACTTCGAATTCCGGCGGGGGGTGGGGTTTCACTTTCAAATCCGCCGGTTACGACGCCCTGGTGATCAAGGGGCGGTCGCCCGAGCCGGTCTGGATCGACATCACCCCGGCCAAAGTCGAAATTCATTCGGCGGCCAAGCTCTGGGGCCGGGACATCCACGAGACGACGGCCGAACTGACGGCCGGTTTTTCGGCGGCCGAGCGGCCCCGGGTTCTCTGCATCGGTCCGGCCGGGGAGAACCTGGTGCGGTTCGCCGACGTGGCCAACGACAAGAACCGGGTTTACGGCCGGGGCGGCCCGGGCGCGGTCTGGGGCTCCAAGAACCTCAAGGCCGTCCGCGTCGCCGGACGGGAGAAGATCCAGATCCGCGATCCGGAGAAATACAAGTCGGGCTATGATCAGGCCCTCTACCTGATGCGCCAGGCCCCGGTGACCAAGCGGCTGCTCCGGGAGCTGGGAACGGCGGGCCTCGTCGAGCTGATCAACGTCATCGACATGCTCCCGCACCGGAACTTCCAGGACTGCACCCACCGGGAGGAGGACCTCGAGCGGATCTCCGGCGAGACCATCGCCCGGACCATTCTCGAACGGGCCGCCGGCTGCTATCTCTGCCCGATCGCCTGCCAGCGCCACACCCGGATCGCGCGCGAGGGCTCGCCGGATGAGATCGGCGAAGGGCCGGAATACGAGACCGTGGTCCTGATGGGGCCGGATTGCGGCATTTACGACCTGGCCGCGATCACCACGGCCAATTACCGCTGCAACGAGCTGGGGATGGACACGATCTCCTTCGGCGGGACCGTGGCCTGCGCCATGGAATTGGCCGAGGCGGGAGTGCTGCCGAAAGCCGCCACGGACGGCCTCGACCTGCGATTCGGAAATGCGTCCGTCCTGGAAAAGTTGGCCGTCGCGACGGCTTACCGGAAGGGGATCGGAGATATTTTGGCCGAGGGTTCCTATCGGCTCGGTGAAAAGTTCGGCCGGCCCGATCTTTCGATGTCGGTCAAGAAGATGGATATCCCGGCTTACGATCCTCGAGCCTCCTTCACCCAGGCCTTGGGCTACATGACCTCGCCCTCGGGCGCCTGCCATTTGCGCGGAGGATATGCGGTTTCGCTGGCCTTCTTCGGCGGGTCCAAGGAGATTCCGCGCTTCAGCCTGCTCCAGTCGCCGATCGCCATCCGCAACATGCAGAACACCGGAATCCTCCAGGACAGCCTGGGCGTGTGCCGGTTCACCGGCTATGCTTTCGGCAGCGATCCCTGGTCGCGGATGCTGTCCGGCGTCACCGGCATGGATTTTTCCGTCGCCCGGCTCGAGGAGATCGAAAACCGGATTGCGGCCCTCGAGCGGTTGTTCAACCTGGCGGCCGGGGCTGGGCCGGCCGACGACGCCCTGCCGCCGCGGTTTGCCGAATCGGGCATCGTCGTCGCCGGTGAAAAGAGGACGGTGTCCCGTGAGGCCCAGGAAAAAATGCGCCGGGATTATTACCAGGTCCGGGGCTGGGACGAGGAAGGCCGGCCGACGGCCGCGCTTCTCTCCTCCCTCCGCCTCGCCCCGCTCGGAAGGAGGCCGGTATGAGCCGACGTTGGACCGCGTCTGCCGAAATCATGAACCTGTTCAAGTCGATCGGCCGGGCATCCCTGCTCTACGACATCCAGGACAGCCACTCCGGCAACATGTCCATGAAGATCAAGGACGAGGACGGCCGGGAAGAGATCGTCATTACCGCTTCCGGCTCCCAGAAAGGCGACCTCGAGCCGAGCCAGATCTGCTTCCTTTCGGCCACGGAGACCGATTATGGATACTACAAGGCCTCGTCCGAGACCGACATCCACCAGAGGATCCTGAGCCTGCCCGGGGTGGGGGCCTCTATGCACGCCCACACCAAGGACCTTTCGATCTCGACCCTCGACGACCTGCCTAAGCCGGCGACTCCGCCGCATTTCGTCCCGATCGATCCGCTGGCCTGGCATGCCCTCGGGGCCCACGTCCATGTCGATTGGTTCGCGGTTCCGAGCGGCTCGCCGGAGATGGCCGAGACGGTCCCGCACCGGCTGGCCTTTCATCCGGCCACGACCATCCAGGGCCACGGGACCTTCGTTCGGGGACGGACTTTAAAAGAGGCTTTCTCCTTGCTCTGCATCGCCAACAACGCCGGGCAGGTCGTCAACGATGCCCGGCGGCTGAAGGTCGACGTGGAGGATTTGCGGATACGGATTGCGGCCGACCCGAAGTCGTTTTTCGCCTACCGGCCGGATCCGTATGATATCGGGGACGACGACGTTTGCGACTTTCCCGAGGAAACCGAGATCCTCGGGGAATTCCGCAAGGCCGGGGCCCGGATCTTCGAGTCGCGGCTGTCGCCGTTCCACACCGGATCGATGTCGGTCCGAGGCGTCGGCGATTTGCTCTACACGCCGAAGGCCTCGACGCCGCGCGACCTGCCCGGGCCGCTGCGGCGGCTCCCGATCAAGCCGGATTCGGCCGATTCGCCGGAGCTTTCCCTTCACAAGGCGATCTACGCCGAGACCGATTTCCAGACGGTCATGCATTGCTGGCTGCCCGAAGCCGAGTCGCATTCCTATTTCAAATATCCGGGGGAGGAGGCCGTATCCGACCGGATCGTGCCGGTGGACGCCGAGGGCAGCTTCATGTACCTGGTCATTCCGGTACTGCCTGCGACCGTGGACCGGGAGATGCTGATCAAGAAGCTCCACGAATACAAGGTCGTCGTCGTTCGCGGCGGCGGCGTCTGGGCCGTCGGCCACCAGTCGCTTTCGGAAGTGCTCCACCATCCTTCGTCGCTGCGGGAAATCTGCCTCTACCGGATCGGGGCCTTCGACCGGGGGCTCGATCTGCGCAGGATGGAGCCGAAGAAAGCCCTGAAGTGGTGACACCCGCCGCCGGCAAGCTGAAAAGGTCGGAAGAGGGGAGGGGAACATGCGCAAGTCCATTCGTCCCATTTTGACCGTCGCGTCCGGCGCGGCGATCTTGATGTCGGCCGCGATCCTCATCAGCGCGGGCGGGATCCCCGCTTCGTCCTCCGCGGCGCGGCAAATCGCGCCTCAAAAAACGGTTTCCCCCGAAGTCCCCGCCCCCCTTTATCGCGATCCCGTTTACGACGGGGCGGCCGATCCCGTCCTGGTCTGGAACGAAGGCGAACGGGCCTGGTGGATGCTCTATACCCAGCGCCGGGCCAAGCTGGCCCTTCCCGGCGTGGCTTGGTGTCACGGCACGGAAATCGGCGTGGCCGAATCGCGCGACCGGGGGATGACTTGGACTTATCGCGGGACGTTCGCGCTTTCCCATCCCGATTCGGATTATACGTTCTGGGCCCCGGACGTCATCCGCGACGACGCCGGCCGGTATCGCCTTTTCGTCAGCTATGTCCCCGGCGCGGCTGAAACGCATGTCGACTGGACCGGTCATCGCTACATTTTTCAGTATGTGTCCGATGATATGAATTCTTGGCGGTTTGAGGGGCGGATCCCGCTGACGTCGGATTATTGCATCGATCCGACGGTCTTCCGCCGTCCGGACGGCTCCTGGCGGATGTGGTACAAGGACGAAGGACAGAAATCAAAGACGCTGGCCGTGGAAAGCCGCGACCTGAAGACCTGGAGCCCGGTCGCCGATCCCGGCGTTTCCAAGCTCTACGGCGAAGGCCCGAAGGTCTTTCGGTTTGCCGGATCCTTCTGGCTGATCAAGGACCCGGACAGCGGCCTGGACGTTTACCGCTCCGCGGACCTGGATTCGTGGGCCTACCAGGGGAAGATCCTTGAAAAACCCGGAAAACGGAACAGCGACGGCACGATCGGAAAGCACGCCGACGTCGTGGTCTGCGGGGACCGGGCGTACATCATCTATTTCGCCCATCCGTTCCGCGAGGACCTGCCGATGCGCAATGGGATCATGCCCCTGGCCGAACGACACTCCGCTTTGCAGGCGGCCGAGCTCGAAGTCCGCGACGGGAAGCTGATATGCGACCGCGACAAGCCCTTCCGCATGGAATTGATTCCGCCGAACGAGACGAAATAATCCGGTTCAGGGCATGGCGTCGAAGTACGTCTTGAAGGCCTCGTGGGGGACGGCAACGTTGATCCGGGCGAACCGGGCCGCGTCCTCTTTCTCGGTCGCGGTGAAAAACTCCAACGAGATGCTCCCGATCCGGTGGGCCAGGAGCTGTTCGGCCGTCCGGTTGAGGATGGCGAAGATCCCCGTGCATTGAGAGGCCGCGTAAAAACGCCCGGCCGTCAGGGCCCGGTGCTCCAGGTATTCGACGTTCCGGCGGATGTCGACGACCGTGGCGGCCTGGTATTCGGCGGCGGCTTCGATCCCGGCCGGATCGGACAGCAGCTTCTCGATGACGAACTGGGAGAGGTTGTCCACGCCGTTGGTCGGCAGGGCCAGCCGGAGGCCGAATTCGGCGGCGAAATCGGCGTCGGGAGCATAAGCGAAACCGATCCGGAGGCCGCTCAGGCCGAGTGTTTTGCTGAAGCTTTCGAGGATGATGACGTTCGGCAGGGCGGCCGCGGCGACGTAGAACTCGTCGTCGTCGGGGAAAAACAGCCGCCGGTAGGGGCAATCGAGGATGACCGCCGCCCCGGCCCGGCCGAGCCGCCCGGCCGTGTCGAGAATCAAGCCTTCGGGCTGGAGGTCGCCGACCGGATTGTTGGGGTCGCAAAGGACGACGGCCGTCCCGGCGTAACGGTCGGGATGATCGCGGAGCTCCTCGACCGTGCGGTAGTAGGCCGGCGCCCGGCGCCGGGTATGAAGGATTTTCCGGTACGTGCCCCAATGATAGAAAGGAAGAAAAACCACCTGCGTGTCGATCGTTTGAAAGGCGAGGTCGAGACCCATCGAGCTTCCCGGGGTGACGAAGAGGCGGTCCGGCTCGGCTTTGCCCTCGAAGTAGATCCGGTTGATGGCGGTCGTCAAGGCTTCCTGACCGGCC
>Ga0316628_100000977_pt1 | contig 19301 bp, 16 predicted proteins | sample OWC_Aug_M2_C1_D5_FD_207648 | JGI IMG/M metagenome (GOLD analysis project Ga0316628, IMG submission 207648) | Wetland soil microbial communities from Old Woman Creek delta, Ohio, United States - OWC_Aug_M2_C1_D5_C | ecosystem: Environmental > Terrestrial > Soil > Wetlands | place: USA: Ohio... | reverse complement strand
CCCTCGGTGAAAATAGTCGCCACGAAAAAAACGGCAATCATCAATCCGCTGAGCGAATAAAGAACGAAAGGCTGCATCGATCCGCTGGTGGCAATATAATCGCCCCATTGAACCATGAAACCCAAGTAGTAGGTAAAAAGATAGGTAATCAGGAGACAGATCTTGACGCGATTCCAAAGCAAAAACGGAAGGAGACTCGCGATAAAGAAAAATACCTGCCAAATCGGAATCAATTGGCTGAAAACTCCAAGCTGCAGGAGATGATCGATATCAAACATTTTGCTTTCCATAGGTTATTCCCTTGAATGATTTTGTTGAGGCCCCCTGTTCTACAGTCCAAATCGCATGCCAAAAAAACCCAAGAAAGATATGGAATTTTGTATAGAAATAGAGGATATCCCGAGAACAAAACACGAAAATCGCGCCGCAAGGCGCGTTCCTGCGCGCTCATGGCGCACGGGGGATTGTGCCATTTTGTCTTGGCCGTGTTCGCGCCATCGTGAATGCGGGCGATGTGTCTTTCGCGCTTGAACGCGCCAAGAATTCGATGACTTCTATCAGCGAAAAGCTGGCAAATCTTCCCGCCCGTGCCGGCGTCTACTTGATGCGGGACAAGGCGGGGAAAGTAATCTATGTCGGCAAGGCAAAAGATCTGCGCGCCCGGGTACGCGCCTACTTCAATAATTCCGACGAGCGCTCGCAGGTGCAATTCCTGGTGCGCCGGATCATGGATTTCGAAACGCTGACGACCGCGAATGAAAAAGAAGCGCTCATTCTCGAAAACAATCTCATCAAGCAGTACAAGCCGCGCTACAACATTCGCTTAAAAGACGACAAGAGCTACCTGAGCATTAAAGTGACGACCGGCCATGCCTGGCCGCGGATCTTTGCGACCCGAAAAATAGTCAAGGACGGTAGTCGTTATTTCGGACCCTTTTCATCCGCGGTGGCGGCGCGCGAAACCATCGATATTATCGAGAAGCATTTCTTGCTGCGAAACTGTACGGAACATAACTTCAAAAATCGCAGTCGCCCTTGTTTGCAATACCAAATTAAGCGCTGCCTGGCGCCCTGCGTATTCCCGGTTTCACAACAAGAATACCGTGAGCACGTGCGCCAGGCGATCCTGTTCATCGAGGGCCGGCAGCAGGAGCTGATTGCCGAGTTGAAACAAAGGATGCGCGAGAAGTCGGCCTCGTTAGAATTCGAAGCCGCGGCGAAAATTCGTGATCAAATCCAGGCGGTGGAGAAAACTCTGGAAAAGCAGTGCATGGTTTCGCACTGGGGAAGCGACCAAGATATTTTAGGCCTTTATCGGGAGGGTGGCTTCATCGAAGTTCAGGTGCTGTTCGTGCGCCAGGGAAAGCTCACCGGCAATCAATCCTATTCGCTGGAAGATCTGGAATTCCCGGACGACGAAGTTATGAGCGAGTTGCTTACCCAGTTCTACCAGGGCAATCGCTTCGTTCCCGACGAAATTCTCCTGCCCGTGCCGCTTGAGGACCGCGAGGTTCGGGAGGAATACCTCAGCGAGCGCAAAGGAAAGAAGATCAGTATTCTGGCTCCACAACGTGGCGACAAGCGGCAATTGGTCGAAATGGCGATCGATAACGCGCGCCAGAGTTTTTCCGAGCGGCATGATCAGGAAAAAGCGCGGGAAAAAATGCTCCTCGATCTTCAGTCACAGTTGCGCTTGAAACAGTACCCGCAGCGCATCGAATGTTTTGATATTTCCACGATCCACGGCGCTCATGCGGTGGGCTCTATGGTGACCTTCATCAACGGGGAATCCGACAAGAGCCGCTATCGTCATTATCGCATTCGCACCATTGACCCGTCCGGAGGCGGCGACGATTTCGGGATGATGCTCGAAGTGCTCAAGCGGCGCTTCGCACGCGGCAAAGAGCACGCCGATTTGCCGGATCTGGTGGTGGTGGATGGCGGAAAAGGACAGTTGGCGATGGCCCTTGCAGCCATGGCCGACATTGGGGTAACAGGAGTCGATGTCGTGGGTCTGGCAAAAATGCGCGTTCAGTCGGCACCTCGAAGCAGCGAAATCGAACGGTCGGAAGAGCGCGTGTTCCTGCCCGGCCAGAGTAATCCGGTGATATTGAGGCGGAATTCCAATACGTTGTTTTTGCTCCAGCGCGTACGCGACGAAGCCCATCGATTTGCGATCACCTACCATAAAAAATTGAGATCAAAGCAGACCCTTTATTCGGTGCTGGACCGGATTCCGGGTGTGGGGGGAGCGCGCAAGCGCGCGCTACTACGGGCCTTCGGCAGTATCAAGCGTATCGGCGAGGCGAGTGTAGAAGAGCTGCTCAAGCTGCCGTCGATGAGCGAAAAGCTCGCCCGAGAAATTATCGATTCTCTTCATTCCGCTCGTGAATAGGCTCGCAACGATGGCCGATTCCGGTAGTGCGCCGCGTGTTGAACGGGCTTCTAGCCGCCACCCGTCGGTTTGGCTGGTCGTCATGACGGCCGCGCTGCTCGCAGGCCAGGCAGCCGCCGCGCTTGGCGAGATGCCGCGGGCCGCCGGATTCATCGCCGTCGTTCCGTTACTGTTGTTTGTTTCGCGGCGTAGCCGGCGCTGGGCTATTGTGTTGATTCTTGCTACGGTTGCTTTCGCCATCGGATACGCGCGCCATCGTCAATTGCTTCATCCGGTGTTTCCCGCGCATCATCTGCGATCGCTGATGGACGAAAACTCCAAGCTTTATTTGGAAGGTTCGTTGCGCCAGGAACCGGAAAAACTGCCGAATCGCAATCGCTGGCTCGTCAGCGCCGAAAGGATCTGGCATCCGACCGGGGCGGAGGAAATCACCGGCGACATCCTCATTAATGTGCGCAGGACTCGCCGTGAGTGGCGCTACGGGGATCGCGTGCGCTTCTGGGTGCGCCCGGTGGCGCCGCGTGACGGCGGGAATCCGGGGGGCTTCAATTATGCGACCTATCTGGCGGACCGGGAGATCTATGCGACCGGCTTTCTGGAAAACGACGGCGAGGTGGAGTTGCTGGAGCGCCGGCCCAGCGCAGTTCGCGGCGCCGTGGAAAATCTGCGCAGGCAAATCCGCCGTTACATCGAACAAAATATATCCCCGAACAACAGTCCTCTATTGAAAGCGCTGACGGTCGGTGACATGGGCGAAATCTCCAAAGAGATGAGGACGGAATTTACTGCCGCAGGGGTTAATCATGTGATATCGATCTCCGGTCTTCACGTCGGGATGCTGGGGTTGGTGGTTTTTACTCTCATTCGCTACGGTTGCGGTTTCAATAGCTACCTGCTGCTGCGCTTTAATCTAGTCAAGATAGCCACATTTTGCTCGTTTCTGGCAGTGGTATTTTACACGGCACTGGCCGGAGCGATGGTGCCGACCGTGCGCTCGGCCATTATGATCGGAGTCTACGAGCTGGCGGTGCTGCTCGATAGGGAGGAAGAAGTCCTAACGAGCCTAACGTTTGCCGCTCTCCTGATCGCGTTAGTATGGCCGGGGGTCATTACGGATATCTCTTTTCAACTTTCTTTTGTCGCGGTGCTTTTCATCGCCTGGGGAATACGGCAGGTTCGGGACTGGTTTCCCGCCCGGCCAAAAGATGAGTTGCCGCAAGAGCGCAGCCGGTGGCGTGCCATAGTGCGGCAAGCCGGATTGCACCTTGCCGTCCCGGTGCTCGCAACCATTGGAACGGGACCGTTAATCGCGCATTACTTCGGCCATCTTTCGCTAGCCGGCTTTCTGTCGAATCCAGTCGTTGTTCCGCTTGTGGGGTTTGTTGTCGTTCCTCTCGGACTGGTGATTGCATTTTTGTCATTAACCTTTCCCGTTGTGGAACCGCCCTTATTGTGGCTTGAAGAGCAGCTTATTTCGCTGACCACCTGGCTTGTTCAGCTGTTTGCTCATCTGCCCCTGGCTAACATCAGTGTACCGGCGCCCGATCGCGTGGAGATGGCCGCGCTGTACGTGCTGTTCCTGGCGCTTCTGCTTGTGCGCAATAATCGTTATGCACAGCTTGCGGTAACTGTCATGGTAACTTTACTTGTCGCCGACGGCATCTACTGGTGGGGTGAGCGCTGGAACCGGCATGAGCTGCGTGTCACTCACCTCAACGTCGGGCAAGGAGATGCCGCCGTGGTTGAATTGCCGGGGTCAAAAGTGCTGTTGATCGATGCGGGCGGCACGTCCACGGGCGAGTTTGACACCGGGGAAGCGATTGTGGCGCCTTTTTTGCGCGCGCGCAAAATTCTAAGAGTCGATTATTTGCTGGTGAGCCATGCCAGGATCGACCATTACGGCGGTATGCGAACCATTGTAAAAGAGTTTGCGCCTGAAGAATTCTGGTCGAGCTCTGCAAAGGGCAAAACCCCGCGGTTTGAGGATTTGGAAGAGGCATTGGAGCAGGCGCGCATCAAGCGCGTGACCCTGCGCGCCCACGAGCCGTGCCGCATGATCGATAGCGTTAAATTATGCGTGCTCTATCCGGCACCGGAAAACAGCAACGATAACTCCGTGGTGCTGCGCCTTGAATACGGAAAAGTGGGCTTTCTTTTCGCGGGTGATATCGAAAAGAGCGATGAACGATTGTTACTGGCGCGCGCAAGTGACCTCCCAAGCATAATTTTAAAAGTTCCACGCCATGGGAGCGCGACAGCTAGCAGCGACGAGTTTATCGCGGCGGTCCGGCCAAAATTCGCGGTGTTCTCCGGCAGCGGGCGAAATCAACCGGCAGCGGCGCGGGATGCAATCCTAAGTCGTTATCGCGAGGCAGGGGCGGAAATCTTGCGCACAGACGAGGATGGCGCGATCATCTTTGAGAGCGACGGCACCACGCTTCGGTATACCGGGTACAAAACCGGCAAACGTGGGAGTATTTCTTTTTGATCCAGGCGGCTTTTTCGATTTCAGTAGCGTGCGGCATTAGATTCGTTTCTCTTTTTCCGGCTTCCGTCCTCCAACCTGGACCGCAATAAAAACCTTCGCTGGTGACAACGCAGGACAAGGTGTTCTGGATCGTGTAGGGTGCGCTTCATAGAGCAGCACCTCGAAGCTGGCGTTGAACAGGTCACGCCAGCGTTTCACCAAATGATCGAACAACGCCACCTTGTGCTTGAGCAAGCCATAAAGCTTGTGCGAATCGGCCAGGCTGAAGTCCGCTCCCAGCAAATCACCCAGCGCAGAGCTTTTGAACCACTCATGGTGCAACCGCCACTCGCTACCCGGCGCGATCAGCCGGTAGGCCACCAACACCAACAGCACCTGATCCCAGCGCGTCCCTTTGCGACTGGGCGAAAGCCACTCACTCCAAAATCGATCCAGCTCCAATTCCTGCCACAGATGAAGCACCATCCAGCACGCTCCCCATTGGCGCGCTCCGCAAAGCCGCAACTCTGACAGCCGCACGCGCACAATCGAGTCATCGGCTATGACTGCTTCACTGCGATCTTCAGGAAACAGCGATAGCGTGCTCGACCGCTGTTAGCCCGCGCCGATTGGTCAGCAGCAAGGCAAGGGGTTTTCGATCAAGTTATAGACATGGTCGAAGGTGACCTCATGGACTCGCGCCAGTATCTTGAAAACGCGGGGCGGCTCTCCTTTGAGGAAAACCATGAGGGCCGTTTCGACGGGCGGGCAACCGGCCTTCACGCAAGGGACTTCTTTGATGACGATGGGAGCGTCCGGTGGAAACTCCAAGATCGTCTGAACCCAATAACGGATCTGGTCATACACAAATGTCGAAACGTCGATCTTGTTGCCGAAAGGGTCCACCTCGGCCGCGCTGTTGTCGCCGTTGGTCGTGATGCAGCTTAGAAAACCTTGAGTAATTTTTTCCTTGTCCAGATCGCGCCCAATGAAGACCAGCCGGTTCAGGCGTTCTTCACCTTCTTCCCAGGAGCGCCCCGGCCGGCCCTCAAATAACAGGTGCACGCCCTGGAAGACAAATTGGTCCGGATCCTTGCGCAAATTCAAAATGCCCTTCATGCGCATGATGTTCTGGCCGAATTCCGCCAGCAATTCACGGAACCACTGGCTCAATTTGAGGCCGTCGAGATCGCCCGGCGTGGTAATGGCGACGGTGGAAATGCCCTCGGTGTGGCTGTGATCCGGATCGTGGTCTTGCGCCTTGGCTTCGAGCGCCAAGCTGCGCAAATCCAAAACCGTGCCGATTTCGACGTCGGAATTCCGGGTTTGACAGATGCGCGCGGCGCCGTTGAGATTACGAATTTTATACTCAAGCTCCGGCAGGTCCTCGGGATTGATCAAGTCGATTTTGTTTAACAGAACCATGTCGGCGAAAGCGATTTGCTCCTTGGCCTCGACCGAATGGCCGATCTGCTGAAATATATGTTTTGAATCCACAACGGTGACAACGCCATTGAGTTGGAATTCGGCCTTGATGCGCTCGTCAATGAAAAAGGTTTGCACCACAGGAGCCGGATCCGCCAGGCCCGTGGTTTCAATCATGAGCGTGTCGAATTTGGACTTGTGTTCCAGGAGTTGAAACAGGCTGCGCAAAAGATCGCCGCGCACCGTGCAACAGATACAGCCGTTGCTCATCTCGACAATTTCCTGGTCCGATGAAATGAGCAGATGATGATCGATGCCGACCTCGCCAAATTCGTTGACTATGACGGCAACGCGCCGGCCATGTTCGGCGGTCAAGATCCGGTTAAGAAGGGTAGTTTTGCCGGCTCCGAGAAAGCCCGTGAGAACCGTAACGGGCACTCTTTGTTCGTCCATCTTCTGCATGCACTTGAATTCCCTTTAGGATTGTTCTCTAAAGGTAGCAACGAGCCGGCGGCGAGTCAACTTTGCATGAGCAGCAGGCTTTCCCTTTCCGGGAGGATTATCCTACATGAAACTCAAAGGAAAAGTCGCGTTCATTACCGGATTTGGGTCCGGACTGGGGCAGGCCATCGCGATCCTGTTCGCGCAGGAAGGGGCGGCGGTGGCGGGAACATCCACAACCGAATCAAAGGGGCGCGCCACGGTCGCCCTAATAGAAAAAGACGGCGGCCGGGCATTGTTCCGCGCCGGCGACGTGAGCGACTCAAAGGCGATGAAAGCTCTTGTTGATGAGACAGTTCAGCGCTTCGGCGGCATCGACATCGTCGTCAATAGCGCCGGAGTCAGAACCAATGGCAGCATTACTGAAATCACGGAAGAGGCTTGGGATCTTACTCTTGATGTTAATCTCAAAGGGGCTTTTATCGTGTCGCGTTTAGCCATCCCGGAGATGAAAAAGCGCGGCGGCGGAGTGATTCTGCACATCGCGGCCCGGTCAGGGATGCTCGGCCAGGCCGGACGCGCCGCCTATTGCGCGTCCAAGGGGGGGCTGATTACGCTCACCGAAGCGATGGCGATGGACCATGCTCCGGACCGTATTAGAGTCAATTGCATCTGTCCCGGTCCGACGCGAACGCCGATGGTCGATACTTCCAGTCCCGAAAAATTGCTTCGCTATAACAGCCGCGTGCCGCTAGGACGCATTGGTGAGCCGGCGGACATCGCGCATGCGGCCCTCTATCTCGCATCGGATGAAGCCTCTTTTGTAACGGCGGCGATTATTCCCGTGGACGGGGGCATGCGGTTGACCGGGCCATGAACAGGGTCTTCGTGGCGAGAAAGTTTGTACAAGGGTGCGCTTTGCGCACCAGGGAGCGGGACGGTGTGCCGGGCGCACCCTACTAAACCGAAAGGTTGCCCGCGGCTTGGGGATTAGGATGATCGAATTGCGACCGTTGGGTATTGAAGAATACGCGGAGCGGCACAGCAAGCCGCTATCGGCTATTTACGAAAAATTATGGCTAGAAACTTACTCGAAAACGCATGGCGCAAAACGCATGGTTGGAGCGTTGGAAGGGGCATTCCTCAAGATGCTCGTTCTTCTTACTGGAGCGCGAAGGATTTTGGAGATTGGCACGTTTACCGGTTACAGCGCGCTCTTGTGGGCTGAAGCTCTGCCGCGGGACGGCAGAGTCATTACTTGCGATATCAACCCGGAGACGACTGAAATTGCTAAGCGCTACTTTGCAGAAAGCCCGCACGGTCATAAGATTGAGATTAAACTCGGGCCGGCATTGGAATCGCTGAAACTCATTAGTGGTCCGTTCGACCTCTGCTTTGTCGATGCCGATAAGGAGTCGTATCCCGAGTACTATGAGGCTTGCGTCGAGCGTGTCAGGCCCAGGGGGCTGATCGTTCTGGACAACATGTTGAGAAACGGGCAAGTGTTGGAGCCCGTAGATCCGGAAAGCGTGGCTATCGACGCGCTGAACAAGCGCATCCGCAAGGACCCTAGGGTTGAAAACGTATTACTGCCGGTTCGGGATGGCATCATGCTGGTGTTGAAGCTCTGACGCGTGAGACACCTTAAGTGGCGGTCCTTAGAAACCGATTAAACATGAGCGAACTCTTCCCGAAAGCTTACTAATCTCCCGAGCCGCTCTCAGCTACGCTATCGTTATCGTCGTCCCATTTGGCCGCATTGTCGGTCAAAAACTTTTCAGCGCCGGCTTTCTCCAACTCCTCCTCGGCCTTCGCGCTGTCGAGGCAAATTTCACGTCCCTAACCTTAGAGTCAGTGTGGCCAGTGCAAGCGGACGAAACGACAGAGTTTCAGCTTATCCGTTTCATTTGGAACTCTGAACTTCAATCCAAACTGCTTCAGGATCGGCGCCGTAACGGATCGGCAAGCCGACACTTCCTAGGCCGCGGGAAACGACGATCACCGAAGCGTTGTGACGATACGCTCCTTCATCCAGACAAAACTCGCTATGGCGTACGAGCGGCGGTGTCCAAGGCGGTCTTATTTGCCCGCCGTGAGTGTGGCCTGAGAGTGTGAGCGCAATGTTTCTAGCAGCTGCCTGGTAGAAAAAATCCGGATGGTGCGCAAGCAAGAGATGGGGCGCCCCGTTGCTTGATATGAGGCTTTCCCAATCGGGTCGCCCCAGGGTAAAGTCATCGATGCCCCCTAAAACGAATTGTCCGTTGCCGTATCTGACTACTACGGATTGATTTGCGAGAGTGATGATTTGAACGGATTCCAACTTTTCTCGAATGTGGTGAGCACTGCCGTCGAAGTAGTCATGATTGCCGAAACAATACCAGGCGCCTAGGGGCGCGCGTGACAGCGGTGCTAGCGCGCTGAGAAAGCCATTGAGATCGCTCGATTGACCGGTGACGATATCGCCCGCTATGGCCACCAAATCCGGCTCGAGTTCCATCAGAGAATCGACGATCTCACCCAGAACCGCCGGCTTAAGAAAAATCCCGGTATGAATGTCCGACAACAGAAGAATCTTGAGCGCAGGAAGCTTCTGCGGCCACAGCGGCGGCGCTAGTGAAATTTGTGCCAAGGAAAAACGTTTGGTGAGAATCGAGCTGTACGGATTCCATATCCCCAAGAGGTGTGGATAGATGTATCGAGACACGACAAAGTCGATATCCCGCTCAAACATCTTTAGCAGCCCCCTGTTGGGATCGAGCCAGCGCCGCTCTTTCCCGGTCGTTAGGCGCGGCGGCGCCAATGGCCTTCGCTTCAAAACCATTGGCGGCTAACGGATTCGAAGCCAGCGGGGCTTGAGCTTCTGTCGATACGAAGTCGAGTCTTGGGAGATCTGTCCATGCAATGGGATTTTAAACCGTTGCGGTAAGGCGATCCGAAGCCCGCGAAGTGACAAGTTGAAAGCTAGAATTGCTCAATTTTTTCATGAGCTATTTTTAAAGCATTCAGCGTCTGTTGCAAGTCGGCGGGCAGGGGCGCGACCCAGATACGTTTCTTGCCCCCATATTCCAGCGTCAACCGCGCGGCGTGCAGGAACTGTCTCTTAAGGCCGTATAATTTGCGGAAACGTTTGTTAAAGCCAAAATCACCGTGCTGATTATCCATGACAATGGGGTAGCCAAGAGTGGCGAAGTGAAGGCGAATCTGATGCATGCGCCCGGTCGCGATCCAGACTCGTAGAAACGTGGTTTCGGAGAACCGTTTTTCGATTCGGAAGCGCGTCAAGGCGCGGACGGGTTTACCCTCTCTACCGGGGAGGGGCATGGTGATCTTGCCTTCGTTATCTTGCATGCGTCCGACCACCAGGCACAGATATTCCTTTTCAATCTTTTCGTCCTCAAAACAGGCTTCCAGCTCTCTGCTGGCCTTCTCCCCTTTAGCGACGGCGAGCACGCCGGAGGTATCTTTGTCGAGACGGTGAACGAGCCTCGGGGCAATGCCATCGCGGTGGTAGCGCGATTCCAGGATGCCGATGACCGTGTCGCGTTTAAGGATGCCTCTTGCCTCGTGCACGGCGATCCCCGCCGGTTTATTGATCACCAAAACTGCTTCATCTTCGAAAAGGACGTCCAACTCCGGTCGCAAGCGATGGGTCGGGAGCGGGTTTTTTGCCGGCTTTTCGAACGGAATATAGAACTCAAGATGATCCCCAGGGGCGATGAGATCCCCAGCCTTGCTTCTGCGACCATTCACGCGCACACCGTTTTTGCGCAATAATTTTCTCACATATCCGATGGGAAAGCGTTTCTTGAGAAAGTTTTCCAGCGTCTTAGGGGGTTCGTCGTGTGGAAAGATGATTTCTTGATGCACAATCCTACAAATAGCGGCAGCGGCTGCAATTCGTCAAGTCGCTGAATCCCCAATATTTGCAATTCTCCAAACATTAAGATAGCTTACGTGAGGCGCCAAGGAATTGCGTGGGGCTTCGGTTGCGCCGGGGTGAGGTTGTCATTGAGTCGAAACGAGTCGGTCGATGTTCTCAGAAAAAAAATCGATCAGATTGATGAAAAAATTGTTCTCCTTCTAAAGGATCGGGCTTCTCTTGCGCAGAGAATCGGTTCCAACAAAAGCCTCAATGGACAAGAGATCTATGCTCCCGGCCGTGAGAAGGAGGTTCTGAGCCGCGTTTCCCAGTTAAACCGCGGGCCGCTTTCCGAACAAGCAATTCGCTCTGTTTTTCGAGAAATTATTTCTGGTTGCCGCGCCCTCGAGGGGCCGCTAAGAGTTGCTTTTTTCGGAGCTGAAGCAACTTACGCTCATCTTGCCGCCCGGGAAAAATTCGGCGCCTCGGTGGCCTTATCTCCGACGGCAAGCATCGCCGAAGTGTTCCAAGCGGTGACCCAAGCAAGGGTATCGTTCGGGGTTGTGCCGATCGAGAATTCCACGGAAGGCGTGGTGGCCCATACGCTCGACATGCTGGTCGATTCTGAGCTAAAGATTTGTGCGGAGATTTTTCTCGACATCCATCACAATCTCCTTTCGTCCGGTAGGCCGGCCGACATCCAGCGGATCGTTTCGCATCCGCAGGCATTGGCGCAATGCCGCGGTTGGCTGGCCAGCCATTTTCCGCACATACCGGTTGAGGAGGTAGCCAGCACCGCTCACGCGGCAATCGCCGCGGCAACGGATAAAACGGTCGGAGCGATTTCGAGCGCGCTGGCAAGGGAGGTCTATGATCTAAAGGTCGTCGCGGCCAATATCGAAGATCATAGCAACAACATCACACGATTTCTGGTCATCGGGCGGAACGCCACACGGCGCACCGGCGACGACAAGACATCGCTGGTCTTTTCGGTCAAAGACAAGCCCGGCATTTTGCACCGCATGCTTCAGCCCTTTGCGCGCAGCCGGATCAATTTAACGAAGATCGAGTCGCGACCCATAAAGAGCAAGCCGTGGGAGTACCTGTTCTTTATCGATTGTCGGGGCCATAGAGATGAGCCGCGAATCAAGAGGGCACTAAAAACTCTCGAGCGTAGTTGTGATTTTCTGAAAATTCTCGGTTCGTATCCGAGTGGAAGGTAAAAAGCGTGATCCAATTCTCGGCTATATTGCAGGCGGAAGATGAAACCATGATCAAACTCTCGGCTATATTCGCAGGCGGAAGATGAAAAGCGTCGATCAAGTTCCCGAATATATTCGCAAGCTAGTGCCTTACGCGCCGGGAAAGCCCATCGAAGAGGTAGAGCGCGAATATGGCATTGCGAACTCTATCAAGCTTGCTTCAAACGAAAATCCGCTGGGGCCGTCCCCGAAAGCGCTGCAGGCAATTCGGGAAAAGCTGGCGCAATTGCATCTGTATCCCGATGGCGACTGCTTCTACTTAAAAACCCGCTTGGCCGAAAAACTAAAGGTGGCTCCGGAGCAGCTGATTTTCGGAAACGGTTCCAATGAAGTGATTGAACTGGCGGTCAGGACTTTCTTGAGACCGGGCGACGAGGCGGTCGTGGCCCGGCAGGCGTTTGTGGTCTATCAGCTGGTTATTCAAGCTGCCGGTGGGGTCGGCCGGGCCGTACCGCTCAAAAATTTTACCCATGATCTGGACGGGCTCGCGGAGGCGATCACGCCTAAAACGCGCATTGTTTTTCTCGCCAATCCCAACAATCCGACGGGAACCATTTTTCGCCGCGCCGAGTGGGAGCGCTTCTTAGAGCGGATTCCGCCCGATGTTTTAATCGTGGTCGATGAGGCTTACTTCGAATATGTCGAGGATTCCGAATATCCCGATTCCCTGCTGTATCAGGGAAGGGGCCGGCCGCTCTTGACCCTGCGCACGTTTTCCAAGCTCTATGGTTTGGCGGGCTTGCGCATCGGGTACGGCATAGCGGCCAAGGAGGTCATCGATCTGATGCAGCGCGTGCGCCAGCCGTTCAACGTTAACGCCCCGGCCCAGTGGGCTGCCCTGGCCGCATTGGACGATAGCGACCATGTGCGCCGAAGCTTGGAAACAAACCGTATAGGTATGGAGTACCTCCGTAAGGAGATTGCCGCGCTTGGGCTTGAGCAAGTTCCCAGTTGGGCGAACTTCATTCTGGTGCGCGTGGGAAACGGCAACGACTTTTTTCAACGGCTGCTGCCGCAGGGCGTGATCGTCCGGCCCGTAGGCGTCTATGAGTTTCCCGAGTATGTGAGAGTGACCGTCGGCACGATGGCAGAAAACCGCAGGTTCATTGAGGCGCTGAAGAAAGTGATAAAGCCCTATGACTCGATCGGTGACGGAGGAAGAGGCGTGAGAATTTAATGGCCGTGATGTTCAACAAAATGGTGATTGCAGGCGTCGGCTTGATCGGTGGCTCACTGGCGCTCGACATGCGCAGGCTCGGCTTAGTCAAAGAGATTGTCGGCTACGGGCGTAGCGAGCAGAATCTACGGTTTGCCAGAAAAAAAGGGATGATCGACAGCTACTTTTTGCGTGAGTCTGAAATTCCGACGGACGTGGATTTCCTCATGATGGGCACTCCAGTCCAGGCGATTGTCCCCCTAACGGCGGCTTTTCTGCCGCGGCTGAATTCGCGCTGTATCGTGAGCGACGTCGGTAGCGTCAAGGCCGAGATTGTCAAAGGGATGGAAAAACTCCTGCCCGCCGGCATGCATTTCGTCGGCGCCCATCCCATCGCCGGCAGCGAGCAGTGGGGCGCTGAAGCCGCTTACGTGAACCTATTCAAAGGGCGCCGTTGCATTTTGACGCCCACCAAAAAAACCAATCGGGCGGCATTGAAGGTGATGAAACATCTCTGGCAGCGGGTGGGAGCCAAGGTGGAAATCATGAATGCCGCGCAGCACGATCGAGTCCTCGGTGTGGTCAGTCACTTGCCTCATGTGGGCGCCTTTGCGCTCGTGAATGTGCTCGGCCAGACAAAACTGGAGGGGGTCGATCTCAAGAGCTATTGCGCCGGCGGATTTAAAGATATTACTCGGATCGCGTCGAGTCGCCCGGAACTCTGGCGCGACATCTGCTTGCTGAACCGCAAAGCTGTTTCCAAATCCTTAGGGCAATACATCGCTACTTTGCAGCGCATGAAGCATTGGATCGATAGCGGTAAGGGCCGCGCGCTGGAAAATGAATTTGCGCGCGCGAACGCGATTCGCGCAGAGATGGCGTAGGCGTTCGATGAAGCGCATTGCGCAGGTGCGAGTGCCTCTGAAGGGCGAGATCAGCGTTCCGGGCGACAAATCCATTGGCCATCGGGCCGTGATCTTTGGGAGCATCGCGAACGGACGGAGCCGAATATTTAATCTTTCGGGTGGCGAGGATAACCGGCGGACGGTTCAAGCGTTTAAGGATATGGGGGTTAGAATTAGGCCGGAAGGTGATGCCCTGTGCATCGATGGGCTAGGTTGGGAGGCCCTCACGGCGCCGGTCCACATCATCGACTGCGGGAACTCCGGGACGACCATGAGGCTACTATCGGGAGTGCTCGCCGGACGGCCGTTTTCATCGCAATTGGACGGCGATGCTTCACTGCGGCGGCGGCCGATGCAACGGGTGATCGATCCGCTTGCCCGTATGGGCGCTAGGATCAGCGCGCGTGAAGCCAAGGGATTGGCGCCGCTGGAAATAAACGGCGGGAAGCTTAAAGCCATTCACTATCAGATGCCTGTTGCCAGCGCCCAGGTTAAATCCGCCATCTTATTGGCGGGGCTGCAGGCCGACGGCGTAACCGTGGTGGAGGAGCCGCAGACTTCGCGCGATCACACCGAACTGATGATCAAAGGGTTCGGAGGCGAAGTTCAAGTGAATGGTCGAGCGGTATCGGTCGCCGGCGGGCAAACACTTTCCGGAAGAGACGTTCATATTCCCGGCGATATCTCCTCTGCTGCTTTCTTTCTGGTCGCAGGTGCGATAATCACAGGCTCCGAAGTGATCGTTCGCAATGTCGGCATCAATCCGACGCGCGACGGCGTAATCGAAATTCTGCGGCGAATGGGAGCCGACATCACATCAATGAATACGCGGATCGAAACCGGCGAGCCGGTGGCCGATGTACGGGTTCGCGGGGCACATTTGAGAGGGTTGCAAATCGGTCCGGAGATGGCCGCGCGCACCATTGATGAGTATCCCATTTTGGCCGTGGCCGCCGCCGCAGCCGAAGGAAGGACGGTGATGAGCGGGGTCAAAGAACTGAGGTATAAAGAGTCGGATCGCATCGCCGCTATGACCGAAGGACTGCGCTCCCTGGGTGTGGCCGTGGAGGAGCGGGAAGACGGTATGACCATTGAAGGCGGCAAGCCGTTGCACGGCGGCAGCGTAAAAAGCTATGGGGATCACCGGGTGGCGATGGCGCTCGCGATAGCGGGGCTTGCAAGTGAGGGTGGAGTTGAGATAGATGACGCCGATTGCGTTAATATCTCCTTCCCAAGCTTCTTTGAACTGTTGGATAAAATTCGTTTGCATTAGGGGCAAAGACGGCGGATAGTCACTGCCGAAAAGGTTTAACGGTTTGATTGTCGCAATTGACGGACCGTCGGGAGCGGGAAAGAGCACTCTAGCAAAAGGCATAGCCAAAGAGGTAGGCTTCACTTACTTGGATACCGGGGCTTTGTATCGAGCTCTGGCACTGAAGGTCATACGGCAAGGAATAGACTTGGCCGACGAAGAGAAAGTCGGGGCGCTTGCGCGCGCCACCGATATAGATCTGGTTGAGCGGAATGGCGGGGTCGCAGTCCTTCTGGACGGCGCCGATGTGTCCGGGCTGATCCGCACGCCCGAAGTGAGTCAAACGGCTTCCAAAGTCTCCGCGCTCAAAGCCGTGCGACAGCGTCTGCTGGAATTGCAAAGAGCCTTGGGAGAGCGCGGTAACGTTGTTGCGGAAGGGCGTGATATCGGTACAGTGATTTTTCCGCGGGCGGAGGTTAAGATCTATCTCGATGCGTCCGTGGAGGAGCGGGCGCGCCGGCGCTATGAAGAGCTGCTCGGCGCCGGTCGGGAGGTAACGCTACAGGATACGCTGCGTGAAATAGAGGAGCGGGATAAACGAGACAGCGAGCGCGATTTGGCACCGTTGCGCAAGGCGGAAGATGCTCTTGCCATCGATTCCTCGTCGCTCAGCGCTGATGCAGTGAGGGAGCGCGTGATGATCGAAATTCGCAGAAAAAGATTAGAAAATAAATAAGATCGGAGTTGAGGTTAATGGCTCAGAACGAACAAGAGAATAAGGGCGCAACCGCAGGCGGCGCTAGCGATTTTGAGGCGCTATTTGAAGAAAGCCTGCGCACAGTTAAGCCGGGCGGGGTTGTCAAAGGCCGTGTCGTGGGAATTACTTCCACGCATGTCCTGATCGACGTCGGTTACAAGTCAGAGGGACAAATTCCGTTGCAGGAATTCACCGATCGTCACGGCAACGTTCAGGTGAAAGTAGGCGACGACGTTGACGTCTACTTTGATTCTTCCGAAGGCGAGAACGGCGGCATCGTATTATCGCGCCAGCGCGCCGAAAACATGAAAATCTGGGAAGAGATAGAAAAGGCCTACAACGAAGGCAAAGGCGTTGAAGGGCACATTGTTGGGAAGGTCAAGGGAGGATTCAAAGTAGACGTCGGCGTGCCGGGATTTCTGCCCGGGTCCCACGTGGACATTCGTCCTAGCCGTAACTTGGATAAATTCATTGGAACGACGGATCGCTTTGCGATTCTCAAATTTAACCGGGCGCGCGGCAACGTGGTGCTATCACGCAGGGCTTTGCTGGAAAAGGAACGTGACAGCCTGAAACAGGAGATTCTCAAAGTCTTGGAAGAAGGGGTGATTCTCGAAGGCACGGTAAAGAATATCACCGGTTACGGGGCATTCGTCGACTTGGGCGGCATCGATGGAATCCTCCATATCAGCGACATGTCCTGGGGACGAATCAATCACCCCTCAGAGGTTGTCCAAGTCGGCGAAAAGGTCAAAGTCGTAGTGCTGAAATTCGATCCGGAAAAAGAAAGGATTTCCCTTGGCATCAAACAGTTGTCGCCGGATCCCTGGCATACGGTGGCGGAAAAATATCCCGCCGGCACGCGCGTCCAGGGCAAGGTTATTAGTCTGATGGACTATGGTGCTTTCGTGGAGTTGGAAAGCGGTATCGAGGGGCTCATTCACATCTCCGAGATGTCCTGGACGAAAAAAATCGCGCATCCTTCGAAAATCCTCCAGGTCGGTCAAACCGTCGAAGTGGTGGTCCTTAATGTGGATCCTGGCCACCGGCGGATATCCTTGGGCCTGAAGCAAGTGATGGCGAATCCTTGGGAAGAGGCCAAAGAAAAGTACCCCGTGGGAAGCATCATCAAAGGGCCGGTTCGCAATGTCACGGATTTCGGGATTTTCGTCGGCATCGAGGAGGGTATCGATGGGCTGGTGCACATATCCGATCTCCACTGGACCAAAAAAATCAAACATCCCTCCGAACTCTACAAAAAGGGCGATATCGTGGAGGCCAAAGTGCTTGGCGTCAATGTCGAGAACGCCAGGTTTTCTCTGGGCATCAAACAGCTCACGACTGACCCGTGGAAAATTATTGCAGACCGCTACCCGGTCGGTTCCAAAATTAAAGGGCAAGTGACGAGCGTGCCTGATTTCGGCGTTTTCGTGCGTATCGAGGAAGGCGTGGAAGGTTTGATCCACGTTTCTCAGTTGAGCACGGAGCGCGTAGAAAAACCATCGAGCGTGTTCAAGGTCGGCGACGAAGTCGAAGCCGAGGTGATTAATGTCGATCCTGCCGAGAGAAAAATCGGGCTCAGCATTCGCGCCTTGCGCCGCACCGAAGAACGGCAGGAAATGGAGAACTATCTCAAAAAGGAAAAGGAAGGCGGCCGGTTTTCCTTTGAATCGCTGCTCAACGACGAATTGCGGCTGGACCGTGATGAGGAAGGGCAGCCGGGTCGCAAAGGAAAATGACGGCTCAATTTCTGCAATCGCTTCGGGAGCGCAATGGCTAGAAAGCATCCGATACTAAAGGGACTTGGAGTTCTCTGCGTTTTCATTCTCGTGGTGTTTGTCGGCGTGTTCTTTTACGGCTATTTTACCGGCGGCGAATCTAAAGTCATTTCACTGCTGGCCGGCGAGGGCATTGGCGTGCTTCGGATCGAAGGGACGATCGATGATTCGCGCGATGTGTTGGACGAACTCAGGCGCTTTCGCGAGGCCCCTTGGATCAAAGCCGTCGTGGTGCGCATCGACTCGCCGGGCGGAGCCGTGGCGCCCACCCAGGAAATCGTCGATGAAATTCTAAGAACCCGGAAAAAGAAACCTTTGATCGCATCGATGGGCGGAACGGCCGCCTCGGGCGGCTATTATATTGCCAGCGCGTGCGAAAAGATTATCGCCAACCCCGGGACGCTCACCGGTTCTATCGGCGTCATTATGCAGTTGAACAATATTGAAGAGCTGATGAAAAAAATCGGTGTCAAAGGCTATAATATCAAGAGCGGCCCGAACAAAGACATCGGTTCGCCATTTCAGCCGCTGACGCCCGAAGGGCGGGAAATCCTTCAAGCCTTGGTGGATAACGTTTACGGCCAATTTGTCAGCGCCGTGGCCAAAGGACGGGGCATGAGCGAAGCCCAAGTGAGAAAGCTTGCCGATGGCCGCGTTTATTCCGGCGCTCAAGCCAAAGATTTGGGCCTGGTGGATCAATTGGGCAGCCTGGAAGACGCAATTGAATTTGCCGCCAAACGCGCGGGCGTCGAAGAAGCCCCGGCGGTTTATTACTCTCACCCGGAAGAGGAGCGTTGGTGGGAACGGATGTTCTTTGCCGTCACCGGGCGCCGGCTGTATAAAGCCGAGTGGGGTTGGCTGCGCTACGAGTGGTCGCCGCCACTGCTTCGTTAAACGAGCTGCCGACTCGGTGTCGGTATTCGGTACGAACAAAAGTATCTGCTTCTATCGCGAGGGGGATGATATGACAAAAAGGGATTTGATCGACGAAGTCAACAAGCGATTTCCTCATCTATCGAGGAGAGACTCGGAAGTGATCATCAACGCGATATTCGATTCCATGGTGGACGCGCTGGCGCAGGGGGATCGCATCGAGATTAGAGGCTTCGGCAGCTTCGTCGTCAAGCATAGACGGGCTCGGCAAGGACGCAATCCAAAAAGCGGCGTGCTGGTTTCAGTGGCCGCCAAACGAGTGCCTTTCTTCAAGGTCGGCAAGGAGCTTCGCCTCCGTGTCGATGGCAAGGAGGTCGAGGGAGTTTCTGAATGAGGCGCCTCTGGGCCCCCTGGCGGATGGCCTACATTGATGAAAACTCAAAGGAGACGGGCTGTATTTTCTGCAATAAATCGCACAGCCGAGATCGCCGCGAAAATCTCCTGCTGGCGCTAACCCGTCACTCGATAATCATGCTTAACAAGTACCCCTACAACAACGGGCATCTTCTGCTTGCTCCCAAACGCCATGAAAAACACCTTTCAGACTTGTCACTGGAAGAATACGGCGATCTCAGCGAAGCCTTGCGGCAGTCCATCGATATCATCCGTAAAATACTAAGTCCGGGAGGAATCAACCTGGGCATGAATCTCGGAAAATGTGCCGGAGCGGG
>Ga0316628_100000976_pt1 | contig 19328 bp, 14 predicted proteins | sample OWC_Aug_M2_C1_D5_FD_207648 | JGI IMG/M metagenome (GOLD analysis project Ga0316628, IMG submission 207648) | Wetland soil microbial communities from Old Woman Creek delta, Ohio, United States - OWC_Aug_M2_C1_D5_C | ecosystem: Environmental > Terrestrial > Soil > Wetlands | place: USA: Ohio... | reverse complement strand
AAAACCTAACCCCTCCATGGCCCTGGAGCAAGAGACCGTAACCGTTCATAATACGCCGACCTTCATCAAAATAGGCGGCCGGCACGATATCTGCGCCATACCGAGGATTATTCCAGTCTGCGAGGCCATGGTCCGCCTTACCCTGGCCGACCATGTGCTGCGGCAGCGGACAATAACCTTGTTGCGATAAAAGGAGAGCATGAATGGCCCTTCAAAAAAGGAAGCCGTCTATTACTAATATCTGGATGGTCACCCGGGAATACGAAGGCTTGGCAGGGGCGGGGGGAGTAAAGGATGTCTCCCGGCAATTGGCAGAGGCCCTGGCAAGAAAGGGACGAAAAATAACGGTAGTGCTCCCGCTCTATGGCTTTATTAATCCCACGGACAAGGGATTTAATCTGACCAGGATTGTCTTTCAGGTGGATATGCCCTATGTAGGGGTGGAACGGCGTGAGACCGTGAAGATCTGGGCCAAAAAAGAGCAAGGGGTCTCTCTGTATCTGGTGGACGCCGACCGGTATAGGGAAAAGCGGAACGTCTATCTCTATACGGCCAAGGAAGAGGCGGAAAATCCAAATCATCGGAAGGGCGACGGCCACTTTGACTATTTTGCCATGAATGTCCTGCTCGAGAAGGCAACCCTTGATCTGATCATATTGCAAGACGAAAGGCCTGCGGTCATCCATTGCCAGGATGGCCATACCGCCCTTATTCCGGTCATGATGCGGGAGATCGAAGGCTATCGACACTATTTCCGAAACACCGGCGCCCTGGTAACCATCCATAATGCCGGACAAGGGTATCATCAGGAGGTTGACGATCTGCCCTTTGCCCAGACCATCTGTAATCTGCCGTCGCGGGTGATTATGGGAAATCTTCTGGATGGTGCATTTGACCCTTTGCTTGCGGCTTCCTCCTGTGCAATAATGAACACCGTAAGCGAGAACTATGCCCGGGAACTGCGTGAAACAGCCCTTGATGAAGAGACGGGCGGGCTTGGGCATCGGTTGCTCGAACGGGGCAATGTGCTCGCCGGGGTGACCAATGGTATCAATCCGGCCGACTTTGATCCGACCAGACCCGAGAAGCTTGGTCTGGCCGCGGCCTTTGATCCGGCAAGTGGTGATCTTGCCGGTAAACGTAAATGCCGTGACGAGCTGATAAACATTATCAACGGAGAGAACATCAGCGGCGTTAGCCGGGCCGGCACGCTTAGAGACCAACCCCGATTGCCGCTTTTTACCTTTATCGGCCGGCTTACGGCCCAGAAGGGGGTGGATGTGCTAGCTTTGGCCCTCGAAAATCTGCTGCCCAGGGACGAGGGGTTTCAGGTCGTTATCCTCGGGAGCGGCGACAAAAAAATAGAGGAGGCCCTGGTGCAACTTGCCGGGGAGCCTCGGTATCTTGGCAGGATCTGTCTATTTAGGGGCTATAGCGATACCCTGGCCCCCAAGATATTTGCCGCGGGCGACTTTTTTCTGATACCGTCCCACTATGAGCCCTGTGGTCTTACCGATTATATGGCCCAGCTTATGGGGAACATCCCGATTGTGCATCATGTGGGCGGTTTGGTGAAGGTCTTGGATGGTAAGACCGGGCTAGTGTATCAGGAAAATACCCCTGAACAGTTGATAACGGCCATGGAAAGGGCCCTTTCTCTTTACCGGCAGGCTCCGGATACCCTGAGATCCATGCAGCAGACGGCAGTGCGCCATATCCAGGAAAATTATACGTGGGACAGGGTGGTCGGAAGGTATCTTGGTCTCTATCAGACCGCCTTTTCCTACCTTCACAGGTAAAGGAGAGATGTCCAACCAGTGGCTTAGCAAAAGGCGTCATTTTTTTGTGTGCAGGATGGTTAAGGAGTTTATCGAGACCTCCTTCTATTTTAACCATCTCTACCATAATTTTTTTATTGTCAAGGCCTTGTCCTATGAAGATATTGCTGAATGGGTGGGCTCGGAAAACAAAAAAGGCGCCCTTTGGCGTCTTAAAGACAGTAGCCATCAGTTGTGGCGGGAGCCGGGTGACGACCCGGACCACAATGCCAATATTCTCGACTGGGTGCTCGGGTCTATCTTTCACGAGGCCATGAAGCTTAAGGAAAATATCTACATGGTCCAATACTATGGACCATTGGTGACTGGGATGAATAACCAAAAGGGCTCCTCGGTCAATAAACAGTTCTGGGCCGAAGGCCGGAAGCTTATAAAAAAGACCGAGCAGGGCATCACCGAGCAGATGGAAAATCTGGGCGGCCTTTGGGGGCATGCCAATTATCTGGTCCGGGCCATGATGCCGTCCCGGGCTCATAACAATTTACTGGTGCGTTTCCTTATTGAAAATGAATCTAAAGTCGAGCAGTTGTGGGGGGAGGAGTTAAACGAGTTGCTGCGGGAGATGTTCCCGGCGGGCCCTGAGTATGCCTATTGCGCCGCCGGGAAGAGTTACCTTGAAGGACATTGGTATGAGAGTGCTATAAAGGCCTATTCCACGGCCCTGAACCTGAACGAACATTGTGAAGAGGCTGGGAAGGAGATACAAAACCTTAAGACCATAATGCAACACAGAAAAGACCAACAAATCAAAGCAAGGGGGAAAACATGGCAATACGAGTTGGAATTAATGGATTTGGCAGAATCGGCAGGAACATCTTCCGCGCCATCGGCAAGGATAAGGCCTTTTCCGGCATCAAGATAGTAGCGATCAACGACCTTACGGACAATCCGACCCTCGCCCATCTCTTAAAGTATGACTCGGTGATGGGGCGCTACGGGGTTGAGGTAACAGCGGACGACAAGGGGATCATTGCCGCCGGCGAGCATATCACCGTCTATAACAAGAAGAGTCCGGCCGAGATTCCCTGGGGCGAGTTGGGGGTAGAATATGTGATTGAGGCCACGGGCCGTTTTACCGACTCTGCCTCGGCCAAATCGCACCTTGAGGCCGGGGCCAAGAAGGTGGTGATCAGCGCCCCGGCCAAAGGAGAGGTGAAGACCATTGTCATGGGCGTAAACGAGGACGATTATAATCCCACCGAACATCATATCCTCTCCAACGCCTCGTGCACCACCAACTGTCTCGCGCCGGTGGCCCGGGTTATTATGGACCGGTTCGGGATCAAACGGGGTCTCATGACCACCATTCACGCCTATACCAATGACCAGCGGCTCCTCGATTTTCCCCATAAGGATCTTCGCCGGGCCCGGGCCGCGGCCGTTTCCATGATTCCCACCAATACCGGCGCGGCTGCTGCCGTGGCCCTGGTTATTCCGGAGCTCAAGGGTAAATTCGACGGCCTTGCGGTCCGGGTGCCGACGCCCAATGTCTCGCTGGTGGATGTGGTCATGGAGGTGGAAAAGGAAACCTCGGTCTCTGAGGTGAATAAGGCCCTGAAAGATGCGGCCAACCGGTATCTCGCCTATTGCGAGGAGCCTCTGGTGTCCATTGACTTCCAGGGCGATCCCCATTCCTCGGTGGTTGATGCCGCCTGTACCAGGGTAACCGGCAACATGGTCAAGATCATGAGCTGGTATGACAACGAATGGGGATACTCAAACCGGGTGCTCGATCTTATTCTTCATATGGAAGGGAAAAAAGTGATTTGAACCTCGATTCCGATGCCCTCCGGGCAAACCTTCTGGAGACCGCGGTCGGGGAGGTGATCATTGATCCCTCCTTTGAGGTGCTGCGGGAGGTGGTGAAGGACTATAAGGGGATTAACAATTCCCTTGATCACCTCCTTTATGAGCTCAGTCACCCTTTCCGGAACTGGAAGCTTATCCTGCCGGAGCTGCGCGTGTTCGTGCTGAAAAACGTGGTCCATTATCAGGGCCATCCAAAAGGGCCCGTAGCGCTCAATCGTTTTGCCGGAATTTTTTTTTCGGCCCTAGAGGAGGGCAAGAAGAACGACGAACTCGTGAGCCTGGCCATGGAGTCGCTTCTTGCCTTTCTCGACAAGGTAGCCGGACAACTTACAACGAAGACCCTTCCATTATATGGCGAGGCGCTCAATAGCTGTTTTATCCGGCTCCATGACCTTGATGACCGGACCCTGATGTTCATGGTCCAGGGCCATCACCCCGTGAAGCGGATTGCGGACCGGCTTATGGGGCTTGCTGCACCTTCCTTTGATTTTGACCCCTTAAGCCGGCTGATGATGCGCCTTCTTACCCTCAATTACCTTTACTGGCTTTCCGAAGATGATCCTCTGCCCTGGTTCATCAATGAATGCGGCGAGATGTGTACGGGATGGCAGGCCGGCCAATCCTTTGCCGCCATTTCCCATCAGCAGATAGGGTCCCATTTAAAGACCTTGACCCGTCTTGCAGAATTGCCCGATGGTAAGGAGGCCCTGTCGCAGCTCCTCACCCTTCCCGCCCACATGGATATTGTGCGTCTCTATAAGGAGATACCGGACAGACTAGTAAATGACCAGGGGCTGGGGGGAACTCCTCTTTCCTTGGCCGGGGCCGGCCATTTTGCGGAGAACCGTAAGCTTCTCTTTCTTTTCCGAATCATGGAGACGCGGGGTCTGTTCCTTATCCACGAGGAGAGCCTACGGGAGATCAACCGGAGTCTCGTGCACCTGGTGCAGCAACAGAGTTTTGAGGAGATCAGGGCCTTTCTGGTGCGGACCTTCTCGCTCCTGAAGGCCAATATCCGGAAATATCCGTACACCTCCCTCCAATGTATCCAGGTCCTGGGCACGGAGGTCTTCAAACGGGGAAACAGCCGGCTGGTGGAGGCCTTTCTCTGGGAGACGGCACAGTTCGGTTTCCAGTATGCCAATGTGAAGGGCGTTGACGAAAACTGGCAGCCCCTCTGTAATCCCGCCCATCTGACCAATATCCGGGTGTGGCTCTCTCTCATCATGCAGGAACCCAAGTGGTGTTCCACCCTGCTCTCCGCCCTGATCATCAACCTGAAACTTTCCGGGACCTGCATCAAGGATACCGATCTCTTCCAGCGGGATGTGAGCCGGCTCCTTAACCATCCCATTGAACCGGTCTATAATCTGGTCAAACAATTCAACAAACTGCTTCCGGTGTTCTTTAACGAGATCGGCGCCGAGGGGCTGTTGCGGGATGTCTCCACCGAGATTGACGAGATCCGTCAGCGCCAGGATATCCTTATCCATTTCCTGCGCAAGCAGAGCCATGTGGAAAGCACCAACCTTATTGTGGACTTTATCCGGGAGATCTTCGTTTTCTGGAAAACCGGGGAGGTCTCTCGCCTCACCCCCTATCTTCCCCAGGAGGTTTTGACGCGCATTGCCCGGACCGGCCCCCTGGTGGATGATCTCCGTCGACTTTCCCTGGCGGTCTTTTCCCAACCCTCTGTGTCCCGGGTTGAGGACCTCCTGGAATGGGACGAACACCGGCTGGAAGGCTTTCTTGTAGACCAGCAGGATATTTCCGCCCCGGAAAAGAGACGTTTTGCCCTGCTGGTCAAGATGTTCAAGCTTACAAATCAGAAATATAACCTGGGCTTGCAGGATCTGCGCCAGCAACTAAAACAGGCGGCCGGCAACGGGTTCCCGGAAATGGAGCAGTTGCTGGCCGACCTGGAGATCTGTGAACCCTTTTACTGTCTTGCCGCACTGCTTGACGCCCTGGAAGGTCTTAAAAAGGTGATATTATTCAGCGAGACCTTTGAGCCCAGCGAGGACATCTATCAAAAGCGGCACATTGCCGCTGATATCCCTTCCATTTACGGCCGTTACCGGGAACGGAAGTTTGATGCCCTGGGCCTCACCTTCAGGCTGGAGAACCTTGCCAATATCTATCTTGAAAAACTGCCCGGGACGCTCAATCTCTCCTTTGTTACCCGGGTCACATTCAGCCATATCATTAAGTGTCTTAAGCTCTATTTCCGGGCCCTGGCCATTGACGGCATAAGTTGCCGGCGTCTTGAGACCCATCTGAGCCTGCTTGAACATTCCCTGGGGATCAAACGGTTTTCCTACACCCAATACCTTGACATATTCCGGGGGCTCTCCGAGGGAGTAAAGGATGTGATCTACGCCTATTACACGAACATTCATGAAAACAATCTATCCATCATCATTCCCCAGATCAGCAAGGACAACCTTCTGCCCAGATACCTCGGCCTGTGGAATGACGAGGAACCGATCGCCAATCTCCATCGCCTGTCCGAGGCCTTTTTGCGGGACATGATCTCCACCACCTTCGGCCTTCAGCATCTTGACAACCTTATCACCCGGATTTATCAGACCCTGGAGCGCCAGGAAGAACTTTTAGACGAGAAAAAGCTCGACCTCCTCATGACCTATGATCCTGAAAAGGCGATAAGTTTTTTCCATCAGAAGAACGGCCTTACCTTTGATCTCATTCATCTGGGCAACAAGGGCTATAACCTTACGGTCCTTGCCGATCTGGGGGTGAAGGTGCCGCCGGGTTTTATCATTACCACGGAAATCTTCCGGTGCCGGTCGGTGGTGATGGATTTCTCGACCGCCAAGGATGAGTTGATGACCCAGCTCCGGCATGGACTTGCCAGGCTCGAAGAAATGACCGGCAGGATTTACGGCGATCCCCAAAATCCCCTCCTGCTTTCGGTTCGAAGTGGGGCCGCCATCTCCATGCCTGGGATGATGGGCACCATCCACTATGTGGGACTCAATCAGGATCTGGTGGACGAATTTGCCCGGGCAAGCAATGAGGCCTATTTCGCCTGGGACAATTATCGCCGTTTCCTCCAGTCCTGGGCAATGACCCAGGGGGTGGACCGGGAGGCGTTTCAGGTCCTCATGGACGCAGCCAAGACCAGATACGATGTTACCTTAAAGAGCGAGTTTACGCCGGAACAGATGCGGGAACTCGCCCTTGAGTATCAGAAGAAGGTGCTAAGCGTGGGCCTTGGCATTCCCGATGACCCGTGGCTCCAGCTCGTGAACGCCATCGATATCGTTTTTCATTCCTGGGACGCCAAAAAGACTGTGGAATACCGAAACCTTATGGACATCTCCGAGGCCTGGGGCACGGCAGTGATCATTCAGGTGATGGTCTACGGCAACCGGGGTCAGAATTCCGGCAGCGGGGTACTCTTTACGGCCCATCCCTATCGCAAGGTCCGGCGGGTGGCCCTGTGGGGTGATTATACACCGGCCACCCATGGCGAGGATATTGTGAGCGGCCTGGTAAGTACCTATCCCATTTCTGTGGAACAGGCGGAGATTGATGGCCGGCCAACGGAAAATGCGCTTGAAAACCGGTTTCCGGAGATTTATGCAGAACTTCTGGCCCTAAGCCGTGAGCTTGTCTATGAAAGACGGTGGAACCCGCAGGAGATAGAATTCACCTTTGAGGGTCCCAAGGCCTGCGACCTCTCTATTCTCCAGACCCGGGATATGATCACCATAAAAACCGAGAGTGTGGACGTCTTTGTGGAGACCCCGGCACTTTCCGTAAGCCTCCTGGGAAAGGGCATCGGGGTGAGTGGTGGGGCGCTTTCCGGCCGAGCCGTGTTTACCGCGGCAAATATCCTTAAACTTAGGCGGCGGGATTCCCAAACCCCGCTTATCCTCATCCGCCAGGACACGGTACCTGAAGATATCAAGGAGATCTCCATGGCCGACGGCCTTCTTACCGCCCGCGGCGGACAAACCTCCCATGCCTCGGTAGTCGCCTTTCGTCTGGGTAAGACCTGTGTGGTGGGGTGCCGCTCCCTGCGGGTGTATGAGAATGAGAACCGGTGTGAAATCAACGGACAGGTCATTCAATTCGGTGACGAGGTAAGCATTGACGGACGTAAGGGCCTCTTTTTGAAGGGCTGCCACGAGGTAAAAAAGGAGGTCAGGATCCAGCCGCTCTGACGAGTGTCGAATAATTGTGTTGCAAAAAAGAGAGGGTGGGGTATTTTGACTTTCTTAAAAAATTTAAAGGTTAAGTGTTTAGCATATTCTTTTCACGTCATTTTTCTTGGAGGTGCAGGTATATAACAAATAACACCTCGTTAGATGCCGTTAAACCTTCTGCTTCTCACTTGAAGGAGAAACAGTATGAAACTCTATGTCGGCAATCTTCCCTACAACATGGACGACACCCAGTTAAACGAACTTTTCGTCGCCTTCGGGACCGTGATCAGCGCGAAGGTTATCACTGATCGTTACTCAGGACAGCCGAAGGGATTCGGCTTTGTCGAAATGTCCAGCAGGCCCGAAGGCCATAAGGCAATGGAAGAGCTGAACGGCAAAATGGTCAGCCATCGCGCCCTGATCGTGAATGAGGCCAAACCGGAGAAAAAAAAAGGCTCACGCCGCTGGTAGTCCTTCCGTCGGTCCGTCTGTAATCTTTAATGGCCATGGCCCTTGTGGAGTTCGACAGACATGATGCATGCTGCGCCGGATGATTTCCCGTTGACAACCGTCAGCAACAGGTTTAAACTATTGCATTTAGCAACAGGATCGGGGCCCATAGCTCAGCTGGTAGAGCCACCGGCTCATAACCGGTCGGTCCCTGGTTCGAGTCCAGGTGGGCCCACCACGATTTTATCATGCGGTCATTATCTATTAAAAAAAATTTAAGCGAACGAAAATATAGATGGGGCGCGGCCGGAAACCTGCCGGCCAGCGGGAAAAGGTGCAGCCAAAACGGTTGCGCCTTTTTTATTTCTGTTTACCACAGAAGACAAAAATACTTGGCAAGGAGACGGTTTTGAAAGAAAATATCAGGAAACTCGTAATACTGCAAACGCTTGACGCGCGGATTAAGGCCTTGGACGAAGAAATGGCTAACAATGCGACCGAGCTCCAAAAACGGGAGTCTGCACTTGTTGGACGTAAGACAGCCATCACCGAATTTGCTGAAAAGAAAGACGCTATTGATAGGCGGAAGCGGGAACTGGAGACTGAAATCGACGATGATTTGCAGCGCATCAAGGACAGACAGGCAAAGGTTATGGATGTTCAGACCAATCGGGAACATCAAAGCCTGCTTCGGGAGATTGAGACCTGCAAAAAGGCAAATAAGACGAGAGAAAATGAAATTATCCGGCTTATGGAGGAGTCGGAAGGGCTTTTCACTACCCTGCAGGAACTGACCAACCTGAGCTCTGCCGAGGAAAAACTTCTTAAAGAGGAGATTAAACAAGTAGAGCAACAGAAGGCACTGATTTTCTCCCAACGGGCGGAAATTGAGGAAGAACGCCAATTGCAGCTAAAGGAGATCCCTCCCGCGCTTATGTCAAAGTATGAGTTGTTACTTTCCAGGCGTAATGGCAGGGCAATTGTAGAGACCATCGATGCGGTATGCCAGGGATGTTTTATGAACATTCAACCCCAGTTGTTCAACCAGATTATGATTGGTAACTCCCTGGTGTTTTGCCCTAACTGTCAGCGGATCCTTTACTATCAGCAGCCAAGCGAGGAGAAGTGAGCGGAAGAGAAGGGGGCCCGGCAGGTGAAATTCTAAGGACCCTCTCCCATGTCCTGCCCGACGAGAGCCTGGCCTTGTGGTTTCCCTCCCTTCCCCCGTTTGCAATTAGGGGTGTCTTGTTACGGGCGGCGGAAGAGGTGGATTTCCCGGTTGCGGTCGAGACGGTTACGGACAATGACGCAACGAATGGCGATAGAAGGGAGATCTTTAATCGCCTCTCCCTTTTTACCGATGGCGCCTCCAAGGGAAATCCCGGCGAGGCGGGTGCCGGCGTTGTTGTTTTTGATGAGAACCGACAGATTGTACGTGAGGCCTGCAAATATCTCGGTTACTGTACCAATAATGTAGCGGAATATAAGGCCCTGATCCTTGGTCTGGAAGAGGTTCTGCAATTGGGCGCCGGGGAGGTTTCCATCTTTGTCGATTCGGAACTGCTTGCCCGTCAGATTCAGGGCCGTTACGCAGTGCGCAATGCCAATCTGCAGCCCCTTTTCAAGGAGATTCAAAAAAAGTTGTCTGTCTTTCGCAAATACACCATTCGGCATATTCCCCGGGAAGAGAATGTCCGGGCCGATCAATTGGCCAATGAGGCCATCAAAAACAGACGCAAGGCATAAAGGTTAGGGAGCGGGCGCATGATCGCTGGTCTCACCGGACCAGAGGAAAGTCCGAACTCCATAGGGCAGGGTGGTTCGTAACCCGAACTGGGGGCGACCCTAAGGAAAGTGCCACAGAAAACATACCGCCGGTTCATGCCAGTCTTGATGAACAGGTAAGGGTGAAAAGGCGAGGTAAGAGCTCACCGCCTTCCTGGTGACAGGAAGGGCACGGCAAACCCCACCCGGAGCAAGACCAAATAGGGAAACATCCGAGGGCTGCCCGTCCGACGTTTCCGGGTAGGTCGCTGGAGGTGCGGGGCGACTCGCATCCAAGAGAAATGATCATGCCCCCGCAAGGGGGACAGAATTCGGCTTATAGCCCGCTCCCTTTTTTTCAGCTATCCAGAAAAGTATTTTCCGGCGGAGAGTAGTAGGAATGAACTCCCGCAGAGGCGCAGGGACGCAGAGAATGACCTAAAAAATGTCCTCTGCGTCTCTGCGCCTCTGCGGGAGGAAGAAACTTTTCTGGATAAGTATACTGCCTTCAGTCTATCCACCTTTAAAAATGGCAAACGCGTAATGGCCCCTATTTCCATCACTGCTGCGGCCATCATTCCTGCTGCGGGCAGCGGCCGGCGGATGGGTTTGAGTACCCCAAAACAGTTCCAGGAAGTGGCCGGGGTACCCCTTCTTGTCCATACGGTCAATGCCTTTCAGGCCGTCCCGGCGGTACAGGAAATTATCCTCGTTGTCCCTCCCGACCATATCGATTTTGTTCGTGATCTCCTTATTAGATACCGGCTTCTACGGGTAAGCGCCGTGGTCCCCGGCGGTGCGCGGCGCCAGGATTCAGTCAAGGCAGGGTTGCTTGCGGTCTCGGCAGAAATAGAGGTCGTGATCGTCCACGATGGTGCCCGGCCCCTGGTCTCGCCCGGGCTTATCTCGGTCTGTATCGCGGCGGCCCATGAGCATGGCGCGGCTATGGTTGCGGTGCCGGTGAAGGATACCCTGAAGGCCGTGACCAATGAAGGCTGGGTGGAAAGGACCGTGGATCGGACCGGTATGTGGCAGGCCCAGACCCCCCAGGCGGTCCGGGCCGCCCTGCTGCGGGAGGCATTTCGTTTTGCGGATGAAACCGGTTTTTCCGGGACCGACGAGGCCTCTCTGCTTGAACACCTGGGACATCCGGTCCGGGTGGTATCCGGCGCCGAGACCAATATCAAGGTGACCCGGCCCGATGATCTCCAGATGGTACGGGCCCTTCTTGGCCCGAAGGAGAATGATGATCTCATGAATTTCCGGATAGGTATCGGCTTTGATGCCCACCGATTGGTTCCGGAACGGACCCTGATCCTGGGGGGGGTGAAAATCCCCCACGCTCTTGGCCTTCTTGGTCATTCCGATGCCGACGTCCTTGTCCATTCCCTGTGTGATGCCCTGCTCGGCGCCCTTGGCGAGGGGGACATCGGCAGGCACTTTCCTGACCAGGATCCCGGATACAAGGATATATGCAGTTTGGTGCTTCTCGAACAGGTGGTGTCCCTGGTGCAGGGAAAGGGGTTTCGTCTGGTGAATGCCGATATCACGGTTATTGCCGAGCGGCCCAAGCTTTCTCCCTATTTCCCCTCCATGCAGGAAAACCTTGCGCGTATCTGCAAGACAGAAAGGGAAAGGATCAATCTCAAGGCCACCACCACCGAGGCCATGGGTTTTGAGGGCCGGCAGGAAGGGATAAGCGCGCAGGCCGTAGTGCTCCTGGCCGGAAAATGATATTTGCCAAGGGGCAAAGAAAACCGGATTGTTCTTCCCGATTTTATTTTTTCCTGGCCATTTGGGACAAGAATATGACAAAATAGATTTACGAAATCTTGCGGAGGAAGGGACATATCTATGGCCGCGTCTCTCAGCTTAAACGATACTATTTAAGGGATAGGATAGTGAATATGGAAGAAGACGGCGGGCTTAGCGAACGACGACGGAGTGTGCGCTTTCGGGTGCGCGAGTGTGCATTGGTCTTTGATGAACATCATCTGGGTGAGCTCGTGGATATCAGTTCCAGCGGGATGGCGTTTGTCTCCCGGAGTAAAGAGATTGGACATAGCGGGTTGTTTGAGCTCAACATCATCTGCAGCGACGGCTTTCATATCAGCCAGATTCCTTGCCGGACCGTCTCGGATTGCGAAATTCATGATCAACCCATGTCAATTCTCAGGGGCATGAGAAGGATCGGCGTCGAATTCCGTTCCCTCTCCCACAAGCAGGAGATGGAACTTGAATCCTTTATCAAGAGCCATGCCCTTGGCACTGCATAGAGGATGGGGAAATGGAAGATTAGGCCATCTCCTCCTGGTGGCGGCACAGGTCGCCAAGGATCAGGGGAGGGGGGATGCATTCCGCATCGTCATCAACAATGGCGCCGGCGCGGGCCAGGCGATCTTTCATCTGCACATTCACCTCCTTGCCGGACGACCGTTCACCTGGCCGCCGGGTTGAGTCGGTCCGCCTGTTCTGCCAATTCTTTTTCCAGTGCCGCGAGTTCCTCCCGCACCCTTTTTCTCATCTGAAGGGCGAAGGGATTAAAAAGCTGCAATCCGGTAAAGAGCCCCGGGGAATCATGGCAGGTTGATTCCCTTAGGCGCAGCAGGGCCTGGAAGTTTTTCGTGTCGATGGGGGAAGAGTCGATGGCAAGGCGGTCGAGGAGTCGCCCTAATAACTGGGTAAGGCAGAGGGAGGAGGCGGTGATCCGGTCATGTTCCTCACAATCCATCTCGACCACCCGAAAACCCTTGTTGCCAAGATACCCCCGCCAATAGCATAAGGAGTCCGGAGGCGTTTCCGGGGTCGGGCAGAGGACGAAGGGAAGGTCGGATAGCCCCTCCCCAATGCTGTCCGGACCGAACATGGGATGGGTGGGAAGGATTCCCACGCCTTTTGGCAGCAGCCTTTTCATGACCTCGTAGGCAAAGACCTTGACCGACAACACATCAAGGATGAGCGCATCCTTGCGAAGATAAGGTATGGCAGCCTGCAGGGCCTCTTCAAAGCCCAGGATCGGCACTGCGAAAAAGAGATTTTTTTGAGCCGCCACCATCGGCATTGATCCTTTTCTTATAAAGGGATAGTCGGTGAGGTCCGGTTCCACCGGATCATAGACAAGGATCTGGTGGTCAACAGAGAGTATTCCGGCAAGAAGCCTGCCAAAACGGCCAAAACCAATAATTCCCGCCTCAATTCTTGTTTTGACTTTGTCATCCATAGGGTGCATCATTGTCGGTAGAGCCGTTCTTTAAGACCGGATATCCGGCAAAGGCTGGTGCGGGCGGCATGGAGGATAACCTCGTCTGTTGCCCGGATGGAAACCGCCTGGCGCGCCCGGGTTATGCCGGTGTAGACCAGTTCCCTGGTCATGAGCAGGTCCGGCCGGTCGGCAAGGAGCAGCGATACCCGGTCGAACTCTGAACCCTGGCTCTTGTGAATGGTCATGGCAAAGACGGACTCATGCCCCGGGAGACGGCTGGCCGGGAACCGGCGCCCGGCGCCGTCAGCAACGGGGAAAAAGACCCGTAAATCCCCCTGGTCAAGAAGGGCGATGCCGATATCGCCGTTAAAGAGCCGCAAGGGAAGGTAGTTCCTGGTGATCAGTATCGGCCGGCCCGGATACCATAGACCACTACCCCGGATAAGGCCTTGTGATCTTAGGGCGGCCAAAATAAATTCGTTCATGGCAATTACCCCATAGGGGCCGTCACGGTGGGCGCACAACACCCGGAAGCGGTCGAAGGCGGCAAAGATCTCGGGCCCGGTCGCGCCCCGGTTGACGAGCTTAAGATACTCGCCGTAGCCATCCACGACCTCTTGAGCAAACCCCTTTTGCCACCCCCGGTCAAGTCCATTAAGCGCTAGATCTACGTAGGTTTTTTCTTTAAGGATCGCCAGGGCCTCCTTGCCGTCTCCAGTTGTCATGGCCTGGGCCAGGGCGCCGATGCCGCTTTGCCGGCTGAACCTATGGCTTTGCTTTAAGATAACGATGCTGTCTTTAATCAGGGGTCCGTCTGCGATGGGCATTGCCTGTCCGATGATGGCGCCGAGGCGATCGCCAAAGGCCGGGGAAAACCCTTCCGGGTTGGGGCCGCAGAGGTCACCTAACACGGCCCCCGCCTCCACCGAGGCAAGCTGATGGTGATCGCCGAGCAGGATCAGCCGCGCCTTTGAATGGAGGGCCTGGACCAGTTTGGCAAGGAGGGCAAGATCCACCATCGAGGCCTCATCCACGACCACCACATCAACGGGCAATGGATTTTTTTGGTTATAACGAAACAGGGTCGATCCCGGCCGGGCGCCGAGGAGCCGGTGGAGGGTGGATGCCTCATCCGGGATGGCCTGTAACACCGTCTCGTTAACCGAGATCTTGGCCTTTTGGTTGCGGACCGTCTCCTGCAACCGGGCCGCTGCCTTGCCGGTGGGGGCGGCAAGGGCGATGCGCAGCGCTGGTCCGGCCTGGTCGATGAGCAGGGCGAGAATCCTAAGCACGGTAAAGGTCTTGCCCGTGCCCGGCCCGCCGGAAATGACAACAACCCGTTTTAACGCCGAGACCGCCGCCGCCACCCGCTGCCAGTCCGTAGCATCGGCAGAGGGGCCGAAGAGCCGGTTTAAACCCTCCTTTAATCTTTCCTCATTCGCCTCGATCGGCAGGGCAAGACGGCGTATAAGATCCTCGCTAAGTCCCTGTTCGTAGGCCCAGTAGCGATGCAGGTATAATCTGGCCCCGGGGGCGAGGACCAGTGGCGTAAAGGCGCCCGGTTCGCCGACCACCGGGCTGGCTCGAAGGGAATGGATCCAGGTTTCCAGCTCCGGGACCTGGATCGATGCCTCGGGAGGACCGAGAATGGTGCCGGCAACCCCCCTAAGATCCAGACACACATCGCCACGGCCGATCCTCTGGCTTGCAAGTGCCGCGGCCAGGGCGAGCGCCGGGTTATTGGACCCGTCCAGTTTGGTCATCAGCACGGCAAAGTGGAGGTCAAGGTCGGCAATAACCCCCAGACGATGAAGTTTTTCCAGCCTGATCATTTACCATTTACCATTTAACAATTATGAATGACCAATGACCAATGACCAATGACCATTGTTCATTGATAATTGTTGATTGTTGATTGTTCACTGCACCAGGACCCTGGTAAAACCCTCGGGGGGCTCCAGCTTAAAATCAAGGGCGGAAAAGGTGACATCCGGGAGCGGGTCGCGAAATCGAACCTCTGCCTCGCCGAATTGATTGGGAAAGGAAAAGACCACCTGCATGGGAAGCACACAGCTATCGCCGGTCTTGCTGGCCCAATGGTACACATAGCGGGCCTTCAGCAAAATATCGCCACCGGCGTTCTCAAGGACGTATTCCTTCAGGCGTTGGGTCTTGGGATCATAGAGGGCATGGTGTCTTAACCCATCCCCGTTCTCCTCATAGGCATAGGTCAGCCAATACTGGTGCAGGGTGTTATGTCGCTTGGTGTCATGAATATGGAAAGGGCCGGGAACAACGCGGCCGGTCAAGAGATAAAAGAAATGTTGGGGATCAAGTCCGCTGGGGGCATAGGTTGTAAACAACTGGGCATTGACATCGCCCTCATAGAGCGTGCCTTCATACACCGGCAGATAGGCGAATGACTTGCCGTCCGTAGCGAGAATTATCCAGGGCTGGCCCAGGGGATTGACCTCGACAAAACGTAGAAAGGACGGTGCCTTGGCCTGGAGAAAGCCGTCTACCTGCCCGGATGCAAAGGGTGATTTCCAGGTTACCTCCACGCCGGAGTCCACACAGCAAAAGCAATCCTGTTGCCTTTCCGTCATGGCCGTAAAGGAGTCGCGGATCCGTTTTTCCTCGTTTTCTCCGATGGACCGGCCCGCCGGGGCGGGAACGCTGGCGCACCCGGACAACAAAAAGAGCAAAAGGATGGCGTTGATCACTTCTTTGAGGCCGGTTGGCGGCTTGCCTTCGCCGGGAATGGTCGAGGATAACTTTTTCATGGCCCTACGTCCCTTCTTGAAGCGGTTTTCGTCAAGCCCCGAAGGGGCATTTGTCTTCATCCGGAGCCTTGTTGCATATGTTCCTGCGCCCCTGTCGGGGCGCTGTATTGTGTTGGGCTTTTGATTCCGGGGGCCGGCCCGCTGGGCCTGCCCCCGGCTAATATCCATCTGCCCCGCTGGGGCAAGAGCAAAATTGCATGTTTGTGTCGGCCGTTGGGCGATGCCCCGGAGGGGCATTTGGATATTAGCCGGGGGGTGGCCGCAACGCGGCAACCCCCGGAACTGAGTCCGTGCGCGTCTATCTCTAGTATAGTGTGAAATACGGGTCAATTTCAATCGAGATTTTTTCTCCTGTCGGTAAAATGATTCAAGGCCAAGTCTGAACCAATTTGGAAGTCATCTTATTAAATTTTCGTTGCGTGAGACAGGAGTTAGCCGCTATCTTGAAATGATAATCAGCGGTGAAATAATTAATGATCTCGATCATGAATAAGCGTTGCCGCAGAATACCGGAGCGGCAACGGGCAATGATACCAACCTGTGGCAAGGGGGGGCTGATCCGTTTTCTGGCCCTCGTCCTTTTGCTGGCGTTTAATCACGTTGCCTGGGCCGCTTCTGATGAACAATCCCCCGGTCCAGACAAAATTGTCGCCGTTATCCTGGAGGATGCACCTCCGACGTTATATCGGAACAAGATAACAGGAGAGGCCGCCGGATTTGCAGTGGATATTACCAACGAAGTTGCAAGGCGCGCTGGGTTTTCCGTGTCGTACAAATTTACGGACAATTGGGACACCATCCGTGAAATTGTCCAGCGCGGCGATGGCGATATCGGCCCCGGGTTGTCCATCAGCCCCGAACGGGAGGGGTATTATTCCTTTTCCGAACCCTTCGACAATTTTACGATCTCCTTCTTCGCCCGTGCCGGAACCGGCATGACCGAGCTGAAACCGGGCGCCTCGGTCGGGGCGAACAAGGGGAGCGTGGCCTATGAGCTTCTTCACCAACGGCCGGGATTCCAGATGATCCCCTATGTTAATTTTCAGACCGGGCTCTTCGACGTTCTTACCGGCAAGATCGACGCCTTCGCCGGTCCAACCCCTGTTCTCTGGCGACTTGCCCAGGACGCCCACGTCGAAGACCAACTCACGGTTGTGGAAAAACCGTTGACAGAGGTCAAACGGGCCTTTGGCGTAAAAAAAGGCCGCATTGAATTGGTGACGCGGCTCAACAAGGCACTTTACGGCTTTGTGGGCTCTCCCGAATATCAGAAGCTCTATTCGAAATGGTACGCAAAACCGACACCGTATCTCGCCCTCACGAAACAAACTATATGGACCCTGATCGTAATATCCCTCGTGATTATCATTCTGGTTTTCTGGCGGTACCTGTCCGTGACGGGTCTGACCCGCCAGCTTCGCCGCGAGATCGAGGAACGTAAGAAGATAGAAGAGAATGTTTTATTGAGTGAAGAACGGCTGCGGCTGGCCCTGGCCTCTTCTCAGCAAGGTTGGTTCGACCTGGATATTCCGACCGGCGCGATCAAGGTAAGTCCGGAATATGCGAGTATGATAGGCTATGACCCTGCTGAGTTTAGTACGAGCCTGCAGGGATGGATCGATGGCATGCATCCGGAAGACCGGGACGCTGTCCTGAAGGAATTTCATGAATGCCTGGAAAAAAAAGACATGTGTACGATGGAGTATCGTCGGCACACGAAGACAGGAGAGTGGTTGTGGATTAGCACCGTGGGGAAGGTTGTCGGATTCGATCCTGAACAAAGACCATTAAGGATGACCGGTACTCATAAGGACATCACCGAGCGTAAGCGGACAGAGGAGGAGCTGAAAAAGGTTTACGATGAACTGGAAATTCGGATTGCAGAGAGGACTTTTGAATTAAAAACACTCAATGAACAACTGATGAAGGAGGTCGCCGAGCGCAAGCAGGCGGAGGAGGCGTTACTCTTGTCCCGAAATCAGATGGAGGCCGTGGCGAAGATTGGGGCCATGGTCAACTCCACTCTGGATATCGGCGAGGTATTAAGTCACATCCTGACGGGCACTCTTAAGGCCGCGGGCGCATCGGTAGGCATGATATTTCTCCGGGAGCAGGAGACGGGCTGCCTGAAATGGGGGGCTTCACACGGCTTGTCCGAGGCATTTGTGGAGGCTTTTAGAGCCCAAGTTATAATGCCCGGCGAGGGCTTGACCGGTCTCATCGCCCAGACAGGCGAAACAATTTTTATCCCGGAAGACTCCTCACACGACCCGAGGATTGCCCGGCCCGTAATCAAGGCCGAAGGGCTTAACAGCTTTATTGGTGTGCCGGTTTATGCCGAGGATAAGATCGTCGCGGTGATGAATATCCTGACTCGGCCGCCGGATGTTTTACGGGAAAAGGAAATTGCCTTGATTAAGGCCGTCAGCACCCACGTTGGCTTCGCCATTCGAAATGCACAGCTCTTTAAAGAGCGCAAGCAGGCCGAGGAGGCGCTACGCCGGTCCCACGATGAATTGGAACTACGGGTTGAGGGGAACGGACGGCGGAGCTCTCCCAAGTCAACAAGACGCTGCATAACGAGATCACCGAGCGCAAGCAGGCAGAGGAGCAGCTCCTGCGCTCGCTCAAAGAAAAAGAGATACTGCTGAAGGAGATCCACCATCGGGTCAAGAACAATATGCAGGTGATCTACAGCCTCTTGAATCTCCAGGCAATGGGCATAGCCGACAGCAAGGTCAGGGCCATGTTCGAGGTGAGCCGGGACCGGGTGAGGTCAATGGCCCTGATCCACGAAAAACTCTATCAATCGAAGGACCTGGCCCATATCGACTTCAAGACCTACCTGAAGAGCTTTGTTCAAGGGATTGCCGACTTCTACAAACGGGATGAGGTCGTTTTGTCCGTGGACATGGAAAGCATTGCCCTGGACCTGAATGCCGGCATCCCCTGCGGCCTGATCGTAAATGAGCTGATCTCGAACAGCCTCAAACACGCCTTCCCTGAAGGGAAAAAGGGAATGATCCGGGTCGGGCTCAACAGAAACAGCGAGGGAAACTATGTTCTGATTGTTGAGGACAACGGCATCGGCTTACCGGCCGATGTGGACATTATTAACACCTCGTCGCTTGGTCTGCAACTGGTCAATATGCTGACCGAGCAGCTCCACGGAACGATTGAGTGTTCAAGGTCGAAGGGGACGAGGTTTTGCATAACCTTTCCGGGCAAGAATGATAACAAGGGCTAATGTTAGGCAGAAGGCAGAAGGCAGAAGTTAGGAGGCAGGATACAGAAGTAAATATAAGATGGA
>Ga0316628_100000975_pt1 | contig 19329 bp, 18 predicted proteins | sample OWC_Aug_M2_C1_D5_FD_207648 | JGI IMG/M metagenome (GOLD analysis project Ga0316628, IMG submission 207648) | Wetland soil microbial communities from Old Woman Creek delta, Ohio, United States - OWC_Aug_M2_C1_D5_C | ecosystem: Environmental > Terrestrial > Soil > Wetlands | place: USA: Ohio... | reverse complement strand
GCGTGGACTCCCTCGGGGTGGCCTGGAGCCGGACCGTCAGAGTCTAACGCCCGCGCGGCCCGTCGAAGCCTCCGTCGCTCGAGCGCGCATGGCCCCCTGGGCAAGCGCAGCGCGCAGCGAGCCGCAGGCGAGCGTAGGGCGCAGCCCGGCGCCAAAGGCGCCGGTGCGCCTGACACCCGGCAGCGCGCAGCGAGCCGCAGGCGAGCGTAGGGCGCAGCCCGGCGCCGAAGGCGCCGGTGCGCCTGACGCCCGGGAGCGCGCAGCGAGCCGAAGGCGAGCGTAGGGCGCGGCCCGGCGCCGAAGGCGCCGGTGCGCCTACGGCCGGGTCACGACGCCGCAGGCGATGCGGCTCCCGGCGTTTCCGGCGGGATCGCTCTTGTAGTCGTCCGCCTTCTCGTGGATCACCAGGGCGGAGCCATCGGCGTCGAAGAGGCTGGCCTTGCCCGCCTTCAGCGAGACCGCCGGCGCGAAGACGTCGACCTTCAGCTTGCCGTCGGCCGGCACCTCGAGGTTCGGCAGGTCGCCCGCGTGCATTCCCGCCGGGTTCTCGACCCCGTGCTGGTGACCCGCGGGGTTGAAGTGCCCGCCCGCCGAGGTGAAGTCGGGCGGGTCGCACTTGCCGACGGCGTGCACGTGGATGGCGTGGGTCCCAGGCGGGAGGCCCTGGAGGTCGAGGTGGATCACGACGCCGTGCGGTGTCTGGTCGAGCAGGGCCTCGCCCACGCTCTTGCCGGCCTTGTCCGCCAGCACCGCCCGGGCCGACTCCGCGCGGGCAGGGCCCGCCGCCGCAAGGATCAGGGAAGACGCTGCGATCCAGATCCAGGCACGCATCGCTCACCTCCTTGGCCAGGCCGGGCCCGGCCGCCTCACCTCCCTGCGACGGCCCGGCGACGCGCCGGCTTCACGCCCACGCTAGCGTGAGAGAGGCAGATTCCGCTGCCGGAGGATCCCGTGCCGCCTTCGCCGCCTGGCCGTGCGACCTGGCTCCTCCTCGGCCTGGCCCTGGCCGCGGCCCCGGCGCGAGCCGAGACGCGGCTCCTCCAGCTCGATCCCACCGCCACCCGGATCGGATTCACGCTCCGCGCCACCCTCCACACCGTGGAGGGCACGGCCAAGCTCCTGCACGGCGCGGTCCGCTTCGATCCCGCCGGCGGCTCGGCCGCGGGGGAGATCGTGGTGGACGCCCGCAGCGCGGCCACGGGTGTCTCGAGCCGCGACGCCCGCATGCACGCCGACGTGTTGGAGAGCGAGCGCTTCCCGACCATCGTGCTGCGCCCGGAGAGCCTGGTGGTCTCGCAGCGCGACGCCGCGAGCGCACAGGTGGAGCTGCGGGGCGTGCTGGAGATCCACGGCGCCAGCCATCCGGTGAGCCTCCCGGCGAAGCTGACGGCCGACGGCGACCACCTGACGATCGAGGGCGTCTTCGTCGTGCCCTACGTGAAGTGGGGAATGAAGGATCCGAGCAGCTTCCTGCTGCGGGTGGCGCCCGAGGTGACGGTGCAGGTGCATGCCGAGGGCCGCCTGGCGCCGCCGTGACGCGGCGCCCGGTCTGCGTCAGGGCGCCAGGGCCACGGGCTGCAAGACCCTCTTCTGCGCCTCCATCCACTCGACCCAGCGCCCGAGGCCCTCCCCCGAGCGCGCGGAGACCACGATCATCCGCGGCTCCGGCATGACGCGCGCGAGGGCCTCGGCCACCCGCTCCACCGACACCTCCGGCAGGTGCGGCAGCAGGTCGGCCTTGGTGAGGAGCACCAGATCCGCGGCGCGGAACATCACGGGGTACTTGAGGGGCTTGTCCTCGCCCTCCGTCACCGAGAGCGCCACCACGTTCGCTGCCTGGCCGAGGTCGTAGATCGCGGGACAGACCAGGTTGCCCACGTTCTCCACCACGAGGACGTCGAGCGGGGCCTCGGGCAGGTGGTGGAGCGCGTGGTGCACCATCCCGGCGTCGAGGTGGCAGGCCGAGCCCGTGGTGATGGCCTCCGCCGGAATGCCCGCCGCACGCAGCCGCTCGGCGTCGCGCTCGGTGGCGAGGTCGCCGCTCAGCGCCGCCAGACGAAGCCCGGGAGCGGCGCGGCGCGTGGCCTCCAGCAGCGCCGTCTTGCCCGATCCCGGCGAGCCCATGAGGTTCAGCGCCAGGAGCCCGCGCCGGCGGAAGTGCTCGCGGTTGTGCCCGGCCATGCGCTCGTTCGAGCCGAGGATGCGCTCGTGCAGCTCGACCGACACCTGCTCGCGATCGCCGCAGCCGCAGACGTCGCACATCACGCCACCTCCATCTCGACGCGCTCGAGCAGGAGCTCGGCGCCCTCCACCAGCCGGGCCGGCGCGGCGCAGGCGGCGCAGCGCAGCTCGAGCCCCGGCGGCACGCTGGCGGCGCAGTCGCGGCAGGCCCAGCGCGCGGGCACCCGCCGGATTTCGAGGCTCGCTCCGGCGCAGACGCTGCGCTCGCGGACCAGCTCGAAGGCCTGGCGCAGGAGCTCCGGCTCGACCCCCGCGAGCTCGCCCACGCCCACGTGCACCGCGAGGACGCGCGTGGCGACGTGACGTCGCGCCTGCTCGTCCACCAGCTCGAGGAGCGCCGAGGCGATCGAGTACTCGTGCATCAGTCTTCCGATCCCTCCGCCGGGCGCCGGCGGAAGAACCGCTCCAGCCCTTCGCTGAAGGCGGGGGCGTCGGCGCTCGAGACCAGCGCCTCCACCTCCTCGCCGAGATGGGCCTCGAGGGCATCCATCCCGGCGGCGCGGTTCAGGAGGCGCTTGGTGCGGGCGACGGCGTCGGGATCGAGGGTCGCCAGACGTCGCGCGATCGACTCGACGGCCGCGTCGAAGCCCTCCGCCGGGAGGAGCTCGGTCACGAGCCCGACGCGCAGCGCCTCCTCGGCGCCGAGCCGGGGCGAGAGCAGCGCCAGCCCCATGGCGCGGCCGAGGCCGATCCAGCGCGGCAGGAAGAAGGTGGCGCTCTCGGCGCCGGAGAGCGCAGTCTTGCCGTAGGCCCACTCGAAGCTCGCGCGCTCCGACGCCAGCACCAGGTCGCAGCAGAGCGCGATCCCGAGCCCGCCGGCGGCGGCCACGCCGTCCACCGCCGCCAGCACCGGCTTCGGGGCCCGGCGGATCTCGAAGATCGCGCCGTTCAGGTACTCGAGCGTCTGCTTGAAGACCGCGCCCGGACCCTCGGGCTCGTGCGCACCCTCGGGCTGGAGATAGGCCAGGTCCTCGTGGGCCCCCCCGGCGCGCACGTACTTGAGATCCACGCCGCTGCAGAAGACGCCCCCCGTGCCCCGCAGCACCACCACACGCGTGCCCGGATCGCGCGCGAGCTGGAGCGCGGCGCGACGCAGATCCTGGGCGGTCCGCACGTCCAGCGAGTTGAAGCGCTCGCGGCGGTCGATCGTGAGGAGCCCGAGGCCCTCTCGCCGCTCGACTCGGATGTGCGTCATGGCTGGCGTCCTCCCGGCTCAGCAGATCCTCGGCAGCAGCTCTCCCTCGGCCTCCGCCACCAGCCGGCGCCCGAAGCCGGTATCCAGGATCACGGCGCCCGGGCGCTCCGGCGTGCAGACGCCGATGCAGCGGGCGTCGCGGCCGAGCGGGTGGGCCTGGAGCGCCTCCAGCACGCGCTTGGCGGCCTCCGGCCGCACGCCGAGCAGCGCCTTGCCCTCGTTCGCCACCTGGAGCGGGTCCAGGCCCAGCAGCTCCGCCGCCGCTCGCACCGCGGGCCGCACCGGCAGCTCCGCCTCCTGCAGCAGCACGCCGACCCCACCCTTGGCCGCCATCTCGTGGAGCGCGCTCGCGACACCGCCGCGCGTCGGATCCTTCATGGCCACCACCGCCTCGCCGCCGGCCGCCAGCGCGGCCCGCACCAGGCCGTTCAGCGGCGCCACGTCGGAGCGGAGCTCCTCGCCGAGCCCGAGGTCGTGGCGGCGTGCCATCACCGCGAGCCCGTGGTCGCCGAGGGTTCCCGTCACCAGGATCCGGTCGCCCGGACGCAGGCCGTCGTCGCGCACCGGACGCTCCGCGAAGCCGATGCCCGCGGTATTCAGCACCACGCCGTCGAGCTCGCCGCGACCCATCACCTTGGTGTCGCCGGTCACGACGAAGGTCCCGGCCTCCCGGCAGGTGGCGTCGATCGAGGCCTGGATGCGCTCCAGCGCCTCGCGCTCGAAGCCCTCCTCCAGGATCACGCTGCACGAGAGACCGAGGGGCTCCGTCGCGCCCATCATCGCCAGGTCGTTCACCGTGCCCGAGACGGCCAGGCGGCCGATGTCCCCGCCCGGGAAGAAGACCGGCTTCACCACGTGCGAGTCGGTGGTGAAGACCAGCCAGCGCGCGCCGACGCGCAGCAGGGCGCCGTCGTCCAGGGCACCGAGGCCGATGCGATCCGGCGCGTCCTCGCGCTGGCCGGCGGCGAAGAGCGACTCGACCAGCCCGCGCATGGCCGGGCCGCCGGCGCCGTGGCGCAGGCCGATCCGCGCCTCGCCCGGCGGGCGCGCGCTCACGCCGAGACCCCGAGGTCCGGGTGGCCGCCGTACTGGTGCCAGATGCGGCAGGTGCCCTCGCTGCTCACCATGCAGGCGCCGACCGGCGTGGCCGGCGTGCAGGAGCGGCCGAAGAGCGCGCAGTCCGACGGCGAGGCGAGGCCCGCCATCACGTCTCCACAGACGCACTGCTGCGCCAGCGGCGAGGGCGCCGGCCGCGCCGGATCGCGCAGCCAGGCCTCGAAGCGGCGCCGCGCGTCGAAGCGCACGAAGGCCGGGCGCAGGCGCAGGTTCCCGTTCGGCACCCGCGTGATGCCACGCCAGCAGCCGCCCGCCGGCTCGAAGACGCTCCAGAGCCGCTCCTGCGCGCGCCGATTCCCTTCTCGCGTGACGCAGCGCGGGAACGCGTTCTCCACCCGCGGCTCGCCGCGCCGCACCAGCTCCACCAGCCGCGCGAGCCCGGCCAGGACGTCGAGCGGCTCGAAGCCCGCCACCACCACCGGCACGCCGTGGCGCGCCACGAAGGGCTCGAAGACGGCGGAGCCAGTGATGGTCGCGGCGTGTCCCGCGGCCAGGAAGCCCTCGATTCGCGTTCCCGGCATCTCGGCCACGATCTCCATCACCGGAGGGATGTACTTGTGGGCGGAGAGCACGGAGAAGTTGGGCGGCGGATCGCCGAGCAGCACGGCCGCAGTGGCGACCGCGGTGGTCTCGAAGCCGGTGGCGAAGAAGACCAGCTCCTCGTCGCAGGCGCGAGCCGCATCCACCGCCTGGGCCACGCTGTAGACCACCTCGACCCGCGCGCCCTCGGCGCGGGCGTCGGCCAGCGAGCGGGCGGAGCCCGGCACCCTCAGCATGTCGCCGTAGGTGAGGACGCGCAGCCCGCGCTCGGCCAGGGTCACGGCCTCGTCCACCTCGGGCGCGTCCGTCACGCAGACGGGGCAGCCGGGGCCGGCGATCACGCGCAGCCCCTTCGGCAACGCGGCGCGCAGGCCGAAGCGCGCGATCGCCTGCTCGTGGCTGCCGCAGACGTGCATCAGGCAGACGGGATCGGCCTCGCGCGGGCGCGTCGCGCGCTCGAGGACGCGCAGCAGCGCCCGGGCACGCACGGGATCGCGGAAGCGCAGCGCCTCGCCGTCGGCCGGGGGGGCCAGGCCGCTAGCGCTCATCGCCGCCCTCCCCCTCGCGGGCCGCGGCGAGCTCCGCGCGCACGTCGTCGGCCATCGGATCCTCGGCCTCCATCGAGCGCAGCAGGGTCTCGTAGAGGGCGAGCGTCTCCTCGATCTCGGGCTCGGGGATGCGGCGGATGGCGAAGCCCACGTGGTTCAGCACGTAGTCGCCGGGGAGGACGGGGGCGTCGACCACGTCGAGCCGCACCGTGCGGCGCACGCCCCAGAAGTCCACCGTGGCGAGGAGACCCTCCACCGCGACCACGCGTCCCGGTACGCCGAGGCACATCAGCCCGCCTCCCCGCGCGCGAGGCGCTCGTCGGCCACCCACACCTGGCCGAGGGCGATCCCGCCGTCCCCCGGCGGCACGCGCCGGTGGAGCCACACGGTGTGGTGTCGCGCGAGCCGACGCCGCACGTCCGCCGCCAGGAGCGCGTTCTGGAAGCAGCCTCCGCTGAGCACCACCGGGAGCTCGCCTCTCTCGGCCGCGGCCTCGCGCACCACCCGCTCCGCCATGGCCCCGAGGGTGGCATGGAAGCGGGCGGAGATCTCCCCCGGCGGGCGGCCGGCCCAGTGGTCGGCCAGCACCGCCCGGGCGAGCGGGCGCCAATCGAGCTCCCACGGGCTGCGGGAGCGGTCGAGCGCGAAGGGATAGGGCGGCGCCTCGCCCGGCGCGGCCACGGAGTTCCAGGCCAGCGCCACGTCGCCCTGGAAGTCCGCCTCGGCGCGGCCGAGCACCAGGGCCCCGACGGCGTCGAAGAGCCGGCCCACGCCGTGGGCGGGCACGCAGGCGACGTCGCTCCGCAGCAGCCCCCGCACCGCCTCGATTCGCTCCACCGGGACGCCGAGCGACGCCGCGAGCCGCTCCCACGGCAGATCACCCTCGCAGGCGTCGTCGACGAGCGAGAGCGCCGCGCGCCAGACCTGCCGGATCGCCGCCTCGCCGCCGGGCAGCCGCAGCGGCCGGAAGGTGGCGAGCCGCTCGAAGCCGCCGGCGTCGGCCAGCAGGAGCTCGCCGCCCCAGGCGGCGCCGTCCGGGCCGTAGCCCGTGCCGTCCCAGACGAGGCCGAGGACGGGGCCCGGGAGGCCGTGCTCCGCCAGCGCGCTCGCCACGTGGGCGTGATGATGCTGCACGCCCACGTGGGCCTGCGCCGGCCGTGCCAGGCCCCAGAGCGTGGAGCGATAGAGCGGATGGAGGTCGTGGGCCACCACCTCCGGCTCGACACCGATCAGCGTCAGAAGGCGCTCCGCGTCCCGCTCGAAAGCCTCGAAGGCCTCGGGAACGTCGAGGTCCCCGTGGTGCGCGCTCAGGAGCGCGCGATCCCCCACCGCCAGGCAGAGGACGTGGCTGGTCTGGCCGCCGCAGCCGAGGATCGGCCGCCGCACCGGGCGGCGCAGCAGGATCGGGCGCGGCACGAAGCCACGCGAGCGCCGCAGCACGACGGGCGCGCCCGCCACCACCGCCGCCACCGAGTCGTCGCACGGAGCCACGATCTCCCGGTCGTGGACCAGGAACGCGTCGGCGGTCTTGGCCAGGCGCTCCAACGCCTCCGGCACGCGGTGCGCGATGGGCTCGCCGGAGCGATTGCCCGAGGTGAGGACCAGCGGGCGCCCGAAGCCCTGGAGGAGCAGCTGGTGCAGGGGGGCGTAGGGCAGGAGGAGGCCGATCCAGGCGCTCCCGGGCGCTACCGCCTCGGCCACCGCGGCGCCCGGGCGCCGGCGGGCCAGCACGATCGGCCGCTCCGGCGACTCGAGGAGCGCGAGCTCGGCAGGATCGAGCTCGGCCAGGCGCTGCGCCGCGTCGCGGTCCGCCACCATCACCGCGAAGGGCTTGCGCCAGCGTCGCTTGCGCGCGCGGAGCTCGGCCACCACCTCCTCGCGCGCCGCGTCGCAGGCCAGATGGAATCCGCCCACGCCCTGCACCGCCACCACGGCGCCGGCCCGCAGCGCCGAGAGCGCTTCGGCGAGGGCCGCCTCGCCCTCGGCCCGCGCGCTCCCCTCCGGCGTCAGCAGGCGCAGGCGCGGGCCGCAGCGCGGGCACGCTGTCGCCTCGGCGTGGAAGCGCCGGTCCTCGGGGTCGGCGAGCTCGCGGGCGCAGTCCGCGCAGGGAGGGAAGTCCGCCAGGCTGGTGCGGGCCCGGTCCCAGGGCAGCGATCGCGCGATGGTGTAGCGCGGACCGCAGGCCGTGCAGGCGAGAAAAGGGTAGCGGTGACGCCGGTCGGCGGGGTCGGCGAGCTCTTCCAGGCAGGAGCGACACGGCGCAGCGTCGGGCGCCAGGGCCAGGTAGCCGCTGCCGGCAGGCGCGCTCGGCGCGATCTCGAAGCGCGGCGGCGGCGGGCCCGCGACCTCGAGCCGCTCCAGCGCGAGGACGCTCGCCCCGGGAAGCTCGCAGGATTCGAGCCGAGCCACGAGCTCTTGCAGCCGCTGCGGGGGGCCCCAGGCCTCGACGGTGACGCCGCCGGACTCGTTGCGCACGCTTCCGGTCAGGCCGAGCGAGTGCGCCGTGCGCCGCAGCCAGGGGCGGAAGCCCACGCCCTGCACCACACCGCGCACGCGCAGGCCGAGGCCGCGGGCTCCGGAGTCGCGGCGCTCCGCCCCGTGGCCCCAGGCCTCGAGGCAGGCCCGCGCGTCCTCCACCAGGGCGTCGAGGGAGGCGGCCACCGGCGGGCTCAGCTCCGCCCGCGTCTCCACCCGCTCCGGCTCGATCCCGAGCACCACCAGATCCTTCGGCGGGCGCCCGCGCAGCTCGGCCAGCGCGAGCACTTCGGCGAGATCGATCTGGTGCGGCGAGAGCCGAGTTGCGAGCCGCCGCGGAACGCCGTCCCCGCGGAGGGTCGTACGGGTGCCGGGCTTCGCGCCGCTCCGCACGGCATCGAGCACCAGCACCCGCTCCGCGCCCTCGAGGAGCGGCAGCAGCGCGAGCCCGGAGGTGCCCCCGTCCAGCAGCTCCACCTCCTCGTCGAAGGCGTAGCGCGCGGCGAGCCGCGCGAGCGCCGCGGGCCCGATGCCGTCATCGCCCTGCAGCGGGCTTCCGAGCCCGAGCACGAGCACGAGCGTGCGGCCGGCCGGGCGCTCACTCATCCTCGAAGCGCTCTCCCACCGGCACCCAGCGCCCGCCGCTGAAGATCGACGAGAGCGTGCCCTCCCGGTCGACGATGTCGGCCCGGGTCCCGAGATAGAGATGGATCGGCACGAAGGTGAGGAGAAGCCACGTCACCACGTGGTGCACGAAGCGGATGCCGCGGATTCCGTCCGGGAACCAGGCCTGGAGCGCCGTCACGTGCGAGAACAGGCCGCCGGGGTCGGCGAGACCGTAGAGCGCGAAGCCCGTGACCACCTGCAGTGCCACCAGCGCGTAGACGCCGGTGTAGGCGATCTGCTGGAGCGGGTTGTGGCCGAGATAGTGGGGGTGCCGCGCTCCCGGGAAGAGCAGGTAGTAGCGCGCCATCGCCAGCAGCCCCCTCAGGCTGCGCAGGCTGAACGGAAAGAGCGCCGGCCAGCGCTCGAAGCGATTGCCCGCGAAGAGCCAGTAGAAGCGCACGATCCCCGTGCCCACCAGGATGCCGGCGGCCACGAAGTGGGCGAGCCGCATCCGGCCCATCAGGAAGTGCGCGCTCGCCTCGCCCGACGACATGAAGTACGGCCGGCCGATGTAGAAGCCCGTCAGCACCAGGACCACGATGCAGGCGGCTGCGATCCAGTGCATGGCGCGGATCGGCCAGTGCCAGAGGTAGACCCAGCGGTACTCGACGCGGCTCCCGCTCGCGCCGCTCATCGAACGCGCACCTCCGCCAGCGCGCGGCCTCGCGCGTCCAGCACGTGCACCGCGCAGGCCATGCAGGGATCGAAGGAGTGCACGGTGCGCAGGATCTCGAGCGGACGCTCGGGGTCGGCCAGCGGATGGTTCGAGGCGAGCGCCGTCTCGTAGACGCCCGGCGCTGCGTCCGGGCCGCCCCGGGGCGAGGCGTTCCAGGTGCTCGGCACCACGCATTGATAGCGGGCGATGGCGCCATTCTCGATCCGCACCCAGTGCCCGAGCGTGCCGCGCGGAGCCTCGAGGGCGCCGTAGCCCTGGGCGCTGGCGGGCCAGGTGCTGGCATCCCAGCGCGAGGGGTCGAAGGTCGTGACGTCGCCGGCGCGGATGCGCTCCACCAGGAGATCGAACCAATGCTGCATGCGGCGGGCCACCAGCACGGTCTCGACGCCGCGGGCGGCCGTGCGACCGAGGGTCGAGTGCAGGGCGGCCGGACCCACGCCGAGCTTCCCGAGCGCCTCGCCGATCAGCTCCTTCGCGTCGGCGTGGCCGCTCGCGTAGGCGACCAGCATGCGCGCCAGCGGCCCCACCTCGGTGGGACGCTCGTCGTAGCGCGGCGCCTTGTTCCAGGAGTACTTCGCCTGCCCCTCGAGCGTCTTCCACGGGGGCTTCGGACCGGTGTAGCGTGGCTTGCTCTCCCCCTCGAAGGGATGCAGGCCGACCCCGTCGCCCCCGGCGTACTCGTACCAGGAGCTGTTCACGTACTCCTTCACCTTGGCCTGGTCGTAGGGCTGCACCGCGTCCAGGCGTCCGCCGACGATCACGCCGGCCGGCAGGTAGGCCGAGGCCGTGTCCTTCCAGTCGTGGTCCGACCACTCGCCCGCCGAGAGGTAGTTGCCCGGCCCGGCGCCGATCGCGGCCCAGTCCTTGTAGAAGGAGGCGATCGCCAGCAGGTCGGGCCAGTAGACCTCCTCCACGAAGCGCAGCGCGCGCCGGATCATGTCCTGGATGTCGCTCAGCCGCTCGGCGTTCAAGGTGGCGCGCGAGTCGAGGTTGATCGCGGAGGCCATCCCGCCCACCAGGAAGTTCGGATGCGGGTTCTTGCCGCCGAAGATGGTGTGGATGCGGATCACCTCGCGCTGCCAGTCGAGGGCCTCCAGGTAGTGTGCGAGGGCCATCAGGTTCGCCTCGGGCGGGAGCTTGTAGGCGGGATGCCCCCAGTAGCCGTTGGCGAAGATCCCGAGCTGGCCGCTCGCCACGAACTTCTTCACCCGCTCCTGCACCTCGCGGAACCAGGTGGCGGAGTTGTTGGGCCATGGAGAGAGCGAGCGCGCGAGCTTCGAGGTGGCGTCCGGGTCGGCGGAGAGCGCGCTCACGACGTCCACCCAGTCGAGGGCGTGCAGATGATAGAAGTGGATCACGTGGTCCTGGACCGTCTGCATGCCGTGCACCAGGTTCCGGATCAGGTGGGCGTTCGCCGGGATCTTGATCCCGAGCGCATCTTCCACCGCCCGGACCGACGCCACGGCGTGTACGACGGTGCAGACGCCGCAGATGCGCTGGGCGAAGGCCCAGGCGTCGCGGGGATCGCGACCCTCGAGGATGGTCTCGATGCCGCGGAACATGGTGAGCGAGGTCCAGGCCGAGCCGATCCTGCCGCCCTCGGCCTCCACCTCGATGCGCAGGTGCCCCTCGATCCGCGTGATCGGGTCGACGACGATCCTAGTCTTCGCCATCCGAGCCTCCCTCCTCGCCCGGCGGCGATTCCGCGGCGGCCTGGCGGCGCGCGTGGACGCGCTGCACGCCGGTGATCGCCGCGTGCGCCACGACGCCCGCCGTGGCGCCCAGGGCCACCGCGGCGCCGAGGGTGTCGGCGGTGCGCTCGACGCCGCCGAAGCCGAGGATGTCGGGGAGCTGGCGGTAGAAGGGAGTCATGGTGTCCCAGAAGTTCCGCTCGGTGCAGCCGAGGCAGGGATGCCCCGATCCGATGGGCCAGCTCGTGCCCCGGTTCCACTGGATGATGGGGCACGGCGAGAAGGTGGCCGGACCCTTGCAGCCCACCTTGTAGAGGCACCAGCCCTTGCGCGCGGCCTCGTCGTCGAAGCGCTCCACGTACTGGCCGGCGTCGAAGTTCGCGCGGCGCGGGCACTGGTCGTGGATGCGCGCGCCGTAGGCGAAGAGGGGGCGGCCGTCGGCGTCGAGCTCGGGCAGGCGCCCGAAGGTCAGGTAGTGGACGATGGTGGCGGTGATCACGTCCGCGATCGGCGGGCAGCCGGCGATGTTCACCACCGGTCGGTCGGTGATCACCTCGGAGACGCCGACGGCTCCCGTGGGATTGGGGCGCGCGGCCTGCACGCTCCCGAAGTGGGCGCAGGCGCCCACCGCGATCACCGCCGCGGCGCCCTTCGCGGCCTCGCGCAGGATGTCCTCCGCGGTGCGGCCGCCGATGGTGCAGTAGATGCCGCCGTCGGCGCGCGGGATCGAGCCCGTCACCACCAGGAGGTACTTGCCGAACGACGCGCGCGCCGCCGCCTCGCGCGCGGCCTCGGCGGCGTGGCCGGCCGCGGCCATCAGGGTCTCGGAGTAGTCGAGGGAGACCAGGTCGAGGATCAGGTCGCCGACGGTCGGCGAGTCGGAGCGCAGCACGCTCTCGACGCAGCCCGTGCACTCCTGCAGCTCGAGCCAGATCACGCTCGGCCGCCGCACGGCCTCGAGGGCCTGCGCCAGGCGGGGGATGCCGCTGGCCGCGATCCCGAGCACCGCCCCGATCTCGGCACAGAAGCCCAGGAACTCTCGACGGCTATAGCCGCGCCGTTCGAGGGTCCGCCCCAGCGACTCGCCGTCGCTCCACGGATGCGAGGTCGGAGCGATCATGGCCACCCCCCGCTCGCCGGGCGCGGATGAGCCAGAGCTTCAGAACTTGTAGGCCGCGCTCAGGCCGAAGATGTGTGCGTTGTAGTCACCCCAGCGGTTTCCGAGGAAGACGTCCGTCGACGGGTTCACCACTCCCGTTCGAGAGTTCACGTTGGAATTGACCATGAACGGAAGCAGGGCGTCGGTCCGGAAGTCGGTGATATCGTAGCGCTCCCAGCGCCAGGAGGCCTTCAGGGTGAGGGCCTTGGTGGCGTGGTAGGAGAGCGTGGTCGCGAGCTCGTGCAGGGTGTTCACGTCGGCGGGCCAATCCGTCGCACCGGTCACGCTGCCGATCCCGCTTCCCGTGGAGCCGTGGGTACGGCTCTGATCCTTGGAGCGCTGGAAGGCGTAGTCCACGTCCAGGTCCAGGAGCTCCGGGATCAGGGTCAGCTGCAGGCCCGCGGTGATGTTGTGCATCGCAGCGCTCCAGGGGCTGATCCAGTCCGCCGTGGGATCGTCCGGGGGCGGCGGTGTCGGGTTGCGATACCGGTTGCGCTGGGTCTCGTAGCTGTTCTCGTACTGGTAGCCCACGCGGAAGGCCAGCCATTCGAGCGGGCGGTAGGCGGCGTCGCCGCCGACGCTCCAGTCCTGGGCGCGCTTCAGACCGTAGCTCGACTGGTCGTAGCGGTCGTTGTTGAAGTTCGCGTTCACCGAGAGGTCGAGATTCTCGAGCGGCATCACCTGTCCCATCAGGTTGAAGCCGTGGCGGATCCGGTTGGCCTGGTCGAACTTGCGCAGCCCCGGCACGTTGCCGGTGTCGCCCACCCGGTAGTCCGAGCCGTCGCGCCCGGAGTACTTGTAGCCCGCACGCAGCAGCGCCCACTCGGCCGGGCGGTAATCGAAGGAGAGGCGCCCCGTGCTCTCGTTGGTGTGGAGCACCTCCCGCTGGAGGCTGCGATCCCAACGCTCCCACGCGTAGCCGAAGTTCAGGGTGAGCGGGCGCGCGACGTAGTACGCGGCGTCGAACGACGCGTTCTGGGTGTGATAGCTCAGCGGCTCGGTCTCGGTCGCCTCCTCTCCCGGGGGGCCCACGCTGAGGGTGCGGTCGTTGATCACCTCCTCCGGGAAGCCGATCGACCCCGTGTCGTTCGAATACTGGTAGTTGCGATAGCGGATCTTCAGGTTCAGATCCCGGATCGGCCGCGAGGTCACCACGAAGTTCGCGAGGTAGGTGTTCACCATTCCATCGAGCCTCGACTGCGGCAGCGAGCCCGCCGCCAGCGCCGAGTTGATGGTGTAGGGAAGGAAGGGGTCGTTCTGGCGCCGGTACTGCCAGGCGAAGGCGCCGGTGACCCGGGTCGGGAACGCGATCGGCAGCGTCCAGCCGCCCGACAGGCCGAGGCCGTTGGCGCTGTTGCTCGGCGCGACCGACTCTCGACCGACGCTCGAGCCGGCGGTGGCGCTGTCGGTGGCGCGCAGGAAGTTGTCGACGACGAGCGAGTGGACGTCGTTGTTGTAGAACGAGCCCAGGTAGTTCAGGCTCAGGCTCCAGGTCTTCTGTTGGAACGAGAGCCCGGCCTTCGCCTGCTGGGTGCGGTCGTCCACGGGCGCCGCGAAGCTGGTGAAGTTGTTGCCCGGCGAGCCGAACGCCATGCCCCAGGGCTTGCTGCCCGTGCGGTGCTGGAGCCAGTAGTCGCCGTCGAGCCGCCAGCTCTCGTCGGGCATCCAGAAGGCCTTCGCCTCCAAGGTCCGGTACATGAATCCGAGATCGACGGAGGTGGCGCCCGCGAGCGCGTTCCCGAGCGCTGCGCTCTGGGCCGCGCCGGTCAGGCCCTGCAAGGCGGCCTGGAGCGAGTCGGCTAGCAGGAAGGTGTTCTGGCCGTTGCGCTCGTAGAGCGTGCGGGCGGTGTCGCTGTAGGTGTGCGGGAAGGCGCCGAGATCGACCTCGATGCCATAGCTTCCCCAGCGGCCCAGGCCCATCTCGTAGCTCTGGTCCTGGCTGCCGACCCACTGCTCGTTGCCGAGGCTGAAGTAGTCGAGGTGGTTCGCGTCCTCGACCAGCAGGTTGCCGCTCCCGAAGAAGCCCGGCCCGTAGTCGCGGTACTCGTTGAAGACCCCGGATTGCCAGTTGTTGTTGGTGACGGCCCGGTAGCCGAGCTCGACGTCGCCCGAGAGCCAGCCGGTTCCGACTGGCGTCTCCGCCAACGCGTCACCTCCGACGGTGCACAGCAGCCAGGTCAGGAGAACGGAGCAGGTTCGAGTCCTCATCGTGTGAGCGCCTCACCCGACGGGTGGTTCGACCCGTGGATGTTCACGTGGCAGTTGAGACAGGCGGCTCCGATCACGAACTTGCTGGTCGGACGATAGGGATCGGTCGGATGCCGCGTGGGGTCGTGGCATTGCTGGCACAGTCGGGGCGGAGACTGCGTCAGCATGAACGGCCGCGGCGAGCCGTGTGGCTGGTGGCAGTTCAGGCAGTTCTCCGTCACCGGCGCGTGCTCCCACAGGAAGGGACCCCGCTTGTCGGCGTGGCACTTGTAACAGTTCTCGTTGACGGTGGCGGCGTCGATCAGCTTGTCCGTCACCGTGCCGTGCGGGTTGTGGCACGAGGTGCAGCTCATCTTGCCGTCGCGATCGGGAATGGTCCCACCCCGCAGCGGCATGTGCCCGTTGCGGAAGATCTGGGCGGTCTGGAGCGCATGGCACGTGCCGCAGGTGGCGACCTCCGAGGCCTTCGCCAGCAGATGCTTCCGCGACACGTTCTTCATCACGTTGTGGCAGTTGGTGCAGGAGACGTCCCGCATCGCGTGCGCGCTCCCGTCCCACTGGAGCTGCACGCCGCTGCGATGGCAGGTCAAGCAGACCGCGTTCTCCTGCTCGATGGACTTCGCGTCCACCGCGCGGAACGTGAGCATGCTGCCCATGAACTTGCTGTCGTCGGATTGGGCGTGCTCGGAGCCGGGGCCGTGACAGCCCTCGCAGCCGTGCCGCATCGCCTCGGTCCGACCGTTCTCCGGGGTGAAGAGCTTGCCATGGACCGTGGCGACGTAGTCGTCGTGCACGTCGTCGTGGCAGCTCAGGCACTCCTGGTCGCCCACGTAGGTGGCCTCGGCGCGAGCGCCGGAGGCCCATGACAAGGCCGCGACCAGTGCCGCAGCCACGATCCACAACCGCATCGTCCCCTCCGACAAGCGGTCCGCTCTGCGCGATCTTCCGCTCACCGCTCCACCGCTTCTGTCGGGCATCCGACAGCCCGCGGTGGACCCAGCGTCACCCTCAGGGCTTCTTCCCCGCTGCCAGCTCCATGGTGTACTTCGACACCGCGGTGATCTCCTCGTCGTTCATCTTCTTCTCGAACGACGGCATCTTCTTCTTCTTGTTGCCCTCGTGCACGGCCTTCTCGATCTTGGGCAGGGCGTCGGCCGTGGTCCACTTCGGATCCACCAGGCTCTCGATCTTGAGCTTCCTGCCCTTGGGCGTGTCGCCGACCCCGTCCGGCCCGTGACAGCCCTCACAGTGCTTGCCCCACAGCTTGGCGGCGTCGATCTCCTGAGCGAAGGCGCCTCCGGCCAGGAGCAGCGAGATCACCAGGGTTGCGAACACGCGGCGCATGGATCCTCCTCAGAGCTTTCGACCATGGTTGGCGAGGCCCGCATTCCGCCCGCGAGCGCGCAGCAGCGCCCCGCCGTAGAGCGCGAGCCCCACCAGGAAGCACGGACCCGCCACGAGCATGTGGGCCGTCGCGGTCTGGCCGCTGGTGTGCACGACCATCGAGAGTGCGATTCCCAGCACCACGAGCTGGAAGAGACAGGCGAGGCGGATCATCCCTTCCCTCCCCCCGGGCCCTGGAGCGCCTCCTCCGGATGCGCTTCGGTGTGACAGTCTCCCGTGCACGAGAAGGTCCCGTCGAGCAGACCCGACTGGACGTCGGGATCGGTGTGCGAGTCCTCCTTGCGGAAGTTCTCGGCCTGGGCGTGGCAGTGCAGGCAGATGCTGACGGGATAGGGACCGTTGTGCTGGATCGGGAAGCCATAGAGCCCGAAGGCATTGCGGACCACGTGCATCACTCCCGCCGACTTCGCCTGGACCGTTCCCCAGACGCCGTAGTCGCTGTGGCAGGCGTAGCAGGCCTCCGTGCGGGGAATCGCCCCCAGCTCGATGTGCCGAGCGGCCAGCGTCTCACCGCCGCCCAGTGCTGCCTTCAAGATCGGTGCCATCACGTGACACGACCCGCAGAAGCGCGTGTCCCTCGAGGCCTCCAGCAGGTAAAGGTTCGCCAATACGAACACGAATGCGGGGATCGCGAAGAGCCCGAGGCCCGAGGCGGTGCGGGAGAGCCGGCCCGTGAGGAGACCCCAGAGCAGGATCGCCACACCGGGCGCGGCGAAGAGCACCAGTACGCCCAGGAGCCAACGGCTGGCCTGGAAGGGCGGCGTGGCGAAGAGCGGTCCGAGATCGCTGCCGTCCATGCCGCCGCCCCCCTCCACACCAGCGGGTTTCGCAGGTGACCTACGGCGCATAGGTCTACCACGAAGTTCGGGCGAAGAGGAAGCCTTCGCGTGAGAAACCGGGGCCGAAGCACCGCTGGGCCGCTTCGGGCCCGAGAGGGAGGGTCAGCCGCGCAGGGGGGAGAGGCAGCCCGTGCGGGCGAGCACGGCGTTCAGCACTCCGTCGTGTTGCACCGCGGTATAGCGAGCCTTCAACGCCGCGAGGGAGCGGGCGTGGTACTTCTGGACGTCCTGCACGAAGGGCCGGCCCTCGAGCTCGACCTCGAAGCGCTTCTCGCCTGCGGCGAGCGCCCGCGCGTTGGCCTCGGCCCACGGGAAGTAGAGCCCGGCCACCTCGCGGGCCAGGAAGGGCTCGAGGGTCGGCGCCAGCGCCTCCCACGCCTCGAAAGCCCCCATCGCGCGCGGCTCCAGCATGCGCTCGATCCACGCCAGCACGCGCGGAGCCGCCTTGCGCATGCGCTCGCCGGGCGTGGGATCGCTCGCGCACTGATGGAGCTGGGCGAAGAGCCCGAGATCCGCCAATGCGGGGCGTCCACCGAGGAGGTAGGGCCGGGCCCCGAGGTGTCGCTCGAGCAGGGAGATCTGGCGCTCGAAGGATCCCTCGATCTGGTCGGCCGTCGCCTCGTTCGATCCCACCAGCGCGAGCCGCGGGATCATGCGCTGCTTGATCGCGTCGGCGGCCTTGCGGACCGCACCCTCGGAGGCGTCGGGCAGGTTGGCGCGCGCGATCCGCTCCGCGGCCGACTCCTGGTCGGGCTCGTAGGTCCAGCGGTAGTGGAACATCGGCTTGTTGCCCCACTCGTCCGCGTACTCCTCGAGCAGCGCCGAGAGGAAGGCGAGGCCGGGATCGGAGGGCTGGAGCGCCGGCTCGGGATGACGGCGCTCCAGGAGCTCGATGATCGGGGTCGAGTCCTGGAGCCCCTCGCCCTCCGGCGTCACCACGAGCGGGATCAGCGGCAGCTTCGCATGGCGCTGGAACTCGTCCATGGTGGCGGCGCTGCGCACGATCCACTGGTGCGGAATGCCCTTGTAGCGGAAATAGGAGCGTACCTTGACCGAGTAGGGCGAGAGCTCGAGCCCGAAGATGCGGTACGGGGGAGGCATCCCGCGATCTCCTCTCCGAGGTTCGCAGTATCGCATCGGAGAGCGAAGATCGGAAGCCACGGAGCGGTGTGGAGCCGCTGCGGGGGAAGGCGCGGCGCCCCCCCGGCGCCGGCCCCCCCGCTCGGACCCGGGCGAGGCTCGCCTTCCGACGAGCGCTAGCGCCCGAGCGCGATCCAGTCGCCGTCCGCGACGGCGGGCGCGGTCAGGTTCCCGATCACGGCCTCGGCGTTCATGCGCCAGCCCACCACGCTGCCGGTGTTGTCCTGTCGCCAGAGCAGGTCGGCCTTGCCGTCGCCGTCGAAGTCGCCGGCGGCGAGGAGCGACCAGCCGGCGCCCATGGCGAGCACGTTCTTCTGCACCGATGCCCCGCCGGCGTCGCTGATCCAGAGCTGGTTCTCGCCCGTGGTCTCGTTGCGCATCAGCACGGACCCGCGGCCGCTGCCCGCGAAGTCCGCGAAGGCCACCGCACGCCACGGCCTGGCCAGCGTCCCGAGCGAGAGGCCCGCCGCCTTCCCGCCGGTGCTGCCCGTGATCATCATCAGGAAGGAGCCGCGCGCGGGGGCCGTGTAGAGCACGTCCGCCTTGCCGTCGCCGTTCCAGTCGCCGACCCCGGCCACCTTGAAGCGGGAGACCATCCTCGGGAGCGCGAGCTCGCCCTGAACGCTGCCTCCGTTCATCAGCCACACGCGCACGTCCGAGCCGTTCGTGGCGCGCCAGAGGATGTCCGCGCGGCCGTCGCCATCGAAGTCGGCGACACCCGCCACCTCGTCGCCGAGGGGCGCGGCGGGCAGGACGAACGCCGCGCTCACCGCCGTCCCGTCGTAGAGCCAGACGGCCAGGCTCCCGGTCTGGCTGTTCTGCCACAAGAGGTCGGCATGACCGTCGCCGTCGAAATCGCCGCTGCCCACGATCTCCCAGACGAGGTTCGTCTGGTCCGGCAGCGCGATCTCCGACACGAGACCGGTGGGCCCCATCTTCCAGAAAGCGTCGTGGCCGCTGCAGCGGTCGCGCCACAGCACGTCCGCGTGCTGGTCGCCGTCGAAGTCGGCGGCCGAGGTGGCCCGGGCGAGCACGTCCTGGGCGCTGACGCAGCCGGCGCCGGAGGCCGAGGTGTTGCTCGGCAGGGTGCCGGCACCGCCGCCGGCGGGGGGCGGCGGGGGTGTCGTCGTGCCTCCCGTGCTGCCGCTCCCCCCGCTCGAGGTCGGTGCGACGAACGTGAAGACGCTCGACGAGGGCGAGAGCGGACCCTGGTTGCCGAGCGCGTCCGCTGCCGCCACGCGCACCACCACGGACTCGCCGTAGGCGCCCGTCACGGTGGTGAGCGGGCTCGCCACGGTGCTGGTCGGCGTGGTCGGGAAGGCGCCGCCGTTGCGGGCGACGAAGACGCGGTAGGAGGCCACCGGCCCCGATGCCGGGCTCCAGGTGAGCTGCACCGAGTTCTTCCCCACCACGTCTACCGCGTGCGCGGAG
>Ga0316628_100000974_pt1 | contig 19352 bp, 16 predicted proteins | sample OWC_Aug_M2_C1_D5_FD_207648 | JGI IMG/M metagenome (GOLD analysis project Ga0316628, IMG submission 207648) | Wetland soil microbial communities from Old Woman Creek delta, Ohio, United States - OWC_Aug_M2_C1_D5_C | ecosystem: Environmental > Terrestrial > Soil > Wetlands | place: USA: Ohio... | reverse complement strand
CAGCCCTCGCCGAAGGCGTCGATGGCGAAGCCGGCGATGGCCGGGCCCAGGATGCGCGCGCCGTTGACCCTCGACGAGTTGAGCGCGACCGCGTTCATCAGGTTGTCGCGCCCCACCATCTCGACGACGAACGACTGTCGCGTCGGGATGTCCACCGCGTTGACCACGCCGAGCAGCGCGGCCAGGACCATGATGTGCGGGATCCGGATCGTGCCGCTCAGGGTGAGGGCTGCCAGCGTGAAGGCGAGCGCCATCGCGGCCGTCTGGGTCACGACGAGCACCGCGCGGCGCGGGTGGCGGTCTGCGATCGAGCCTCCGAGCGTGGCGAAGAAGAAGACAGGCGCCTGCTGGCAGAACGTGACGACCCCGAGCCAGAGCGGCGAGCCGGTGAGCCGGTAGACGAGCCAGGTCTGCGCGACCGACTGCGTCCAGGTGCCGACGAGCGAGACGAGCTGGCCGGCGAAGAACAGCCGGTAGTTCCTGTGCCGGAACGCACGCCAGACCCCGGCCTGCTCGCTCGCGTCTGCGGTCATCGCGGGCCCGCACGTTAGCAGTGTGGTTCGCGGCCGGCATCGCGCGCGTCGTTTGCGTGCGCGCGCAAGCCAGGCGCGTCCTGCGACGCGCCCGGGATCTGTCATACGACCCGTCCGGGCAGGGGAGCGAGCATCACGATGCCGGGCACGCGGCGTGCCTGATGCGACCTTGCTGCTCGCTCCGATGGCCCACGAACACGACACCTTCCTCCAGCTGATCCTCGACGGCGATCGGCGCGGCGCCAGAGACTGCGCTCGTCAGCTCTTCGAGCAGCACGGCGTCGTCTTTCTCTACGAGGAGGTCGTCCAGCGGGCGCTGCACGAGGTTGGCGCGCTCTGGCTCGCGAACCGCATCACCGTCGCCGACGAGCACCTCGCGACCGCGACCGCGCAGGCCGCCGTCGCGGCGCTCTATCCTCTCTTCCAGTGGCCCCCTCGTGGGCCGCGGGCGATCGTCGCGTGCGCCCAGGGCGAGCGCCACGACTTCGGCGCGCGCATGGTCGCCGATCTCCTCGCGCTCGACGGCTGGGACGAGCGATTCCTCGGCGCCGATGTTCCGGTCGAGGACCTCGTGCGGAAGGTTGGCGAGCTCGCCCCCAAGGTCGTGGCCCTCTCGGTGACGCTCCCGCACCACGTACGGATGGCCGAGTCGGCGATCCGCCTCGTGCGAGCGACGCTGCCGGCGGCGAAGATCCTTCTCGGCGGCCGCGCCATTCTCGATCGCCCCGAAGGCTCCGGGTCGCTCGGGGCCGACGCGATCGCGCAGAGCGGCTCCGAGGCCGTCGAGGTGGCCCGTGGCTGGAAGTGACGCTCTCGAAGGCTGGCGCGCGGGACTTCTCGCCGAAGGCAGCGGAATACCGGTCGTGGCGGTCCGCGACGGCCTGGTGCACGCCGCCAACGGCGCCGCGCGCCGGTTGTTCGGAGACGTTCGCGAGGGGATGGAGATCGGCGAGCTCTTCGACGAGAGCTGCCGCGACAAGCTCCGCAGCTTCCTCGACGGCGCCTCCGGCGCGAGCACGGAGCTGGAGGTGACCCGGGCGGAGCTGCCGCCGGCGGCGGTTCGCTTTCTGCTCCTCGCCGCGCCCGGAGAGCAGCTCCTCGTCGGCGGGGCGAGCGATCAAGGCTACACCGAGGAGATCGGTGCCAAGCTCATGGCGGCCAACACCGAGCTCGCCGACCTGACGAGGGAGCTCTCCAAGCGGATGCACGAGCTCGACCTGGCCGCGCGGGAGATGCACAAGCTCGCGGAGCAGCGAGAGATGTTCATCGCGGCTCTCGCCCACGACTTGAAGGCTCCTCTGAGCGTCATCCTGTTGAGCGAGTCGCTCCTGCGCAAGAGGACGCCGGCCGCGCAGGCCATCGAGATGGAACAGCACATCGGGAAGGTGGAGCGATCCGCCAAGAGCATGCTCGCGGTGATCGACAGCCTCCTGTTCGCGGCGCAGCTCGACTCAACCGAGCCGCCGGGCGTCCAGTCGCTCGAATCTCTCCTCGTCGACGACATCGCGCGCGAGACGGCGCGCGACCTCGCGCCGCTCGCGGACGACGCCGCCGTGGCGATCGAGGTGACGGCGCCGGAGCCGCTCCGCGTGCGCGGAAACCGCGTCTGGCTGGGACAGGTGTTCGCGAACCTGCTGACCAACGCCATCCGGTACTCGCCGGCCGGTTCGCACGTCGTCGTCGCCGTGACGGCGGAAGGTTCGGAGGCGCGGTGCGACGTCGCCGACCGCGGTCCGGGCGTCCCACTCGCGGAGCGCGAGCGGATCTTCGAGCGATTCGTTCAGCGCGGAGAGCGGCGCGGGACCATCGGTCTCGGCCTGTACGTCTGCCGCAAGATCACGAGCCTGCACGGCGGTCGTATCTGGGTGGAAGACAACCCGGGCGGTGGCGCCCGATTCGCGTTCAGCCTTCCCCTCGCCGACGCTACCTGAGCGCTCTTACTTCGCCCCGCCGCGCAGGAGCCGGCCGAGCTTTACGTGGAGCCCCAGCACCTTGCCGGTGATGTCGTGGCGCTCCCCTTCGCTGGGCGCGCACTCCTGCCAGTCGAGGACCGTGTCCCGGAGCGTCGTCGCCCGCTCGGACAGCGCGCGCGCGCCTTCGCGGCCGTCGACCGCGGCGAGCTTCTGGAGGACGGAGTCGATCGCGCTGAGCAAGAGGCTGTCGCACTCCGACGGTTTCTTCTCGACGGCCGGCGCTGGTTGCGAGGGCTGCGAGTCGCGCCTCACCTTCCAGCGGATCGCGGCGTCGACGGTGACGTACTTGCCGCCGTGGCAGAGGGTGCAACCCATGCCGGCTCCCCGGCAGACGGGGCAGGGGACCAGCCCGATGGTTCGCTCGGCGCTCGGCGCACGTCGATTCGCTGTCATGACTTCGCACCTCGACGATGAAGAAGCCCCCAACCTCATGATTGGCGATGCGACGACGGACGCCGATGACCAGGATCATGCGCACATTTCAATACCTTCGTTTCGACATCGCGCTCGCCGCCTTCGAGTCGCGCGGCGACGTCGCGCGGACGTTCGTCTTCAAGCTGGACGACTACGCCGACTGGGGCATCTTCAACGCCGACTGGACGCCGAAGCCGGCAGTCGCGACGTACCTCGCCCACGACAAGGGCTGCACGCCAATCCCTGCGCCGAGCCCCGACGCGGGCGCCGCGGACGGCGGCGTCGTCGAGGCGGGGATCGACGCGGCGCCGGACGCGACGGCGCAGGGGGACGGTGGATCGATCGCGCCCCCGAGCACGTCGGGCTGCGCGTGCCGCCAGTCGACGGGTCGCGACCGAGGCGGCGCGCTCGGCGCGCTCGCGACGGCGATCGTTCTGGGGCTCGCTCGCAGGCGCCGCAGCCGGACCGTCAGCTCGCGTGGCGGTCGAGCCACTCGAGCACGTGCTTCATGCTGCCCGTCGCGAGGGCGATGCTCGTGTCGGCCGCGCCGTAGTAGAGGTTGATCGTGTCGCCGTCGTCGCCGAGCGTGGAGCCGCACGGGAAGACGACGTTCGCGACGTCGCCGTCGCGCTCGTAGGGCGCCTCGGGGCCGAAGATCCACGAGTCGCCGCGCGCGAGCAACCGCGTCGGATCGTCGAGCGCGAAGAGCGCGACGCCGAGCCGGTAAAGGCAGCCCGCCGCGGTGTGGCGCACGCCGTGGTAGAGCATCAGCCAGCCGCGCGGGGTCTCGATGAGAGGCGGCGAGAGGCCGACCTTGTTCGCGTCCCACCACGCGCCGCGGCGGGCGGCGAGCATCAGCTTGTGACTGCCCCAGTTCTGGAGATCCGGTGACAGCGAGATCCAGACGTGCGCGCCGGACTCCTGGGTCATTGGCCGGTGGATGAGCGCGAAGTTGCCGTCGATGCGGCGAGGCAGCAGCGCCGCGTCCTTGTCCTCCGGCTGCATGATGAGGCCGTACCTCTGGAAGGTACGGAAGTCCTCGGTGACGGCGAGGGCGACGCCGGGCCCGCCCCGGCTGAAGGCCGTGTAGGCGACCGCGTACTTGCCGAGCTCCTCGACCCAGGTGATGCGCGGGTCCTCGATCCCCCACAGCTCCTCGGGGTACCGATCGGGATCGGGCATCAAGGTCGGCTCGGCGTCGATCTTCCACGCCGTGACGCCGTCCTTCGAACGCGCGGCGCAGAGGTGCGAGTGGCCGCGCCGATCTTCCACCCGACAGAGGAGCAGCGTCGTCCCGTCGCGCAGGCGCGTCGCCGCCGCGTTGAAGACCGTGTGCGCGGGGTAGGGCCAGTCCGCGGCGGTGAGGATGGGATTGCCTTCGTGCCTGACGAAGAGAGTCTCGTGATGGCGGAGGCTCATGAGCTTACTCCGGCCTGCACGACGCGGCGGTCTTCGCCGGGCCGAGGCGCCAGGTACTTCGCCGCCGCGCGGCGGGCTCGCAGCTCGAGCAAGCCGAGCAAGTACGAGACGGTGGACTCGGCGCCCTGGTTCTCGTTGACGCGATCCTCGTGCAGGCCGTCGCGGCAGCCGCCCGTGCGGGCTTCGTAGAGCGGCGCGCGAAGGGCGTTCTGCCCGAGGAACCAGTCGAACGCGCGCTGGGCGTGCTGGAGCCACACCGGATCGCCGGTGAGGCGGGACGCTTCGAGGCACGCGCAGATGGTCGCGTTCGCCTCGACGGGCTGCTGGTCGAACCATGCGCGGGCCTCGTCGCGCACGTAGAAGCCCCGCGAGCCGATGGGAGCGAAGTAGCCGTCGCGATCGCGCTGGAGCTCCATGAGCCACGACAGCGACCGCAGCCCCACCGCGCACATCTCGTCGTTCGCCGTGCGCGCGCCCGAGACGAGCAGCGCCTGGGGCAAGCGCGCGTTGCAGTACGTCAGGCGGTCCTCGAACCACGGCCAGGCGTCGTGGCTCTGCGCGCGGAACAGCGCGAGCAGGCGCTGGGCGAGGTCGGTGCGAACGATCTCGACGCCGCTCTCGCCCTGGAACGCGCGGAGGTACTCGTCGATGCCCAGGACGGCGTAGGCCCAGGCGCGCGGGCTGGTGAAGCGCGTCACCGCGGGCAGCGCGGCGTGAAAGAGCCCGCCGCCGAGGCTCTGGCTGCCCGGATCGGCGGAGCGCCCGACCACGGTTCCGAGGGCCCAGATGGCGCGGCCGTGGCTGTCCTCCGAGCCGAGCCCCTCGTGCCATTGCCGCGAATACGACATGAAGTTTCGAAAGCGGCCCGTCTCCGGGTCGAACGCGTGCCTGACGAACGCGAAGTACCGGGAGCGGAGCGCGCGCACGGTCTTGTCGTCGTGCTCCTCGCCGTCCTCGATCAGCGCCATCGCCATGAGCGCGCGGGCGTTGTCGTCGAGGCAGTAGCCGTCGTCGTAGCGCGGCACGTTGAACGCGGCGTGCTGGAGCAAGCCAGTGTCGTCCGTCATGACCTCGAGGTGGCCGAGCTCGAGCTCGGGAAGCTCGGCGGGGCGCTTGGCCAGCGTCTTGGCCTGGAAGGCGCTGCTCATTCGCGACGCGCGCTCGGTGCGCGCGCGCTCGAAGCTTCGGACGTAGCTGCGGGCCACGGCGGGCCACACCATGTCGCGGCCGTACGGGGCGGCACGCTCGCGGAGGGCGAGCCGCTTCGCGTCGTCTCCGAGCAGGGCGATGACCTCCGCGGCGATGGCGCGCGGGTCCCTCCACGGCACCAGGACGCCGCGCCCGCCCGCGAGCAGCTCGCGCGCGTACCAGTACGGCGTCGAGATCACCGCCTTGCCCGAGCCGACGGCGTAGGCGAGCGTGCCGGAGGTGATCTGCTCCTCCTTCAGATACGGCGTGATGTAGATGTCGGCGGCCGAGAGGAACTCGGCGAGCTCCACGTCGCTCACGAAGCGATTGTGGAAGATCATGCTCGAGTCGACGCCGAGCCGGCGCGCCTGGGCCTCGAGCGAGAGGCGGTACGTCTCGCCGTGGTGCTGCTTGACGTGAGGATGGGTGGCGCCGAGCACGATGTAGATCGCGTTGGGGTGCGCGCGCAGGATCGCCGGCATCGCGTCGATGACGTGCTCGATGCCCTTGTCGGGCGACAACAGCCCGAACGTGAGGATCACGTGCCGCCCCTCGACGCCGAGCTTGTCCTTGCTCTGGCTCGCGGCGGGGAGGGTGGGGATGCCGTGCGGGATGAGGTCGATCTTGCGCGAAGGGATCCCGTGCACGCTGCGCAGCAGGTCGGCGCCGGTCTGGCTCATGACGACGAGGCGCTCGGACAGCTCGGTGAGCTCGTCCATCACTCCGCGCTGCAGCGGCGTGGGCTCCGCGAGGATGGTGTGCAGGGTGGTCACGAGCGGCATGCGCAGCTCGCGGAGCAGCTCGAGCACGTGCGCTCCGGCCTTGCCGCCGAAGATCCCGTACTCGTGCTGGACGGAGACCACGTCCACGGCGTTGACGTTCAGGTAGTCGGCGGCGCGTCGATACGAAGCGACGTCGCCCTCCGACAGCTCGAAGCGCACGCGCGCCGGATAGTCGTGGCGCTTGCCCGGATCGTTCATCGCGAGGACGAAGCAATCGATCTCGGGGTGCTCCGCGGCGATCGCCGCGCCGAGGTCCGTGGTGAACGTGGCGATGCCGCACTGCCGCGGCACGTGGTTGCCCAGCAGGGCGATTTTCTGGAGAACGGTGTCGATGACTCCTCCGACCGAGCGCGCACTGTCGAGGCCGAAATCGTGCGCGCGCAGCCGTCACGCCCGACGGCCGAACCCCGAAGAGCGGTCAGTATGCGCCCTGGGAGGCGAAGCGCAACCTCGCTCGCCGCGCGGCCGTCGATTTGCCTGGTTCCCCGCGCACGGACACCTTCGTCCTCGCCTACCAGATCGCGACGCGGCGGCGGCTGCGCGCCAGCTGATTCGCGTCGCGCGATCGCGACCGAGTCAGAGGGCAGGGGCGGCGCACACGACGAAGGTAGCTCACTTCTTCGGACCGAACGTCACCTGGTACGCCACGTAACTCTGAAACACGTTCGGCCCCACGAAGCCGCGCCCGGCAGAGAACATCAGGTGGTGCAGATCGCTGAAATCGATCACCGCCCCCACGTTGAACCGCGCGTCCTGATCGCCTCCGTGCTCGTCGGGGGTCTGGTAGAAGACCTCCCCGCCCACGCTGAGCCAGTCGAACAGGCGCCGTTCCAGGTGCCAGCCGAAGAACCACCAGTGCCGGTCGCGATCGCCGAGATCGATCCACACGCCGACGCCGCCGTACGTCATCCAGCGGCCGAAGGTCTTCTGGAGCCACACGGGAACGAAGAGCTGCGTGCTCCCGTTGCCGAGCCCGGCGGAGCGATCGCCGGTCGGCGCCTCCACGAGCGGGAACGTGCCGATCATCGGGATCCACTTCGTCTCCTGGACGAAGCGGAGCTTGGCCCCAAGCTCGGTGTCACCGTAGCCGTAGGCGCTCGGCCCGACGAGTGGCACCGAGAACGCGAGCGGCGCGATGACGTGGAGCTGGAGGTTGGGAACGACGCCGTAGTTGACCTCGACGTGCGGCGCGGTGCCGGTCCAGCCTTCGTCGTCGTCGAACGACTGCGACGCGAGGTAAATCTCCCAGTGGCGATACTCGACGGGCTCGGGATCGTCGGTGATGTACGGCGGCCCCGCGGCGGCCCGCCCCGCCACGAGCACCAGCGCGAGGGAGAGATCGACGCGGGTCCTAGTCATCTTCGAACAGCTCGCCGAAGAGCTCGCGCACCTTCTCTCTGGCGTCCTCGAGCTGCCGCCGGCCCTTCGCCGTGGCGCGGTAGACCCGGCGGAAGCGCTTCCCGTCACGCTGCTCGCTCGACCTCAAGTACCCCTTCTGCTCGAGACCGTGCAGCAGCGGATACATCGTCCCGGCGCTCATCTTGTATCCGTGACGCGCCAGCTCCTCGATGATGCCGAGGCCGAAAATGGGCTCGAGCGTCGCATGGTGGAGGATGTGGAGCCGAATGAGGCCGGAGTAAAGGTCCTGGTCGGTCATCGTAATTCGCTATCGATATTCGATATCGATATCCGTTGTCAATTTGCGACGGATGAGCTGCTGGACCAGGTGCTCGAGCGCCGCTGAAGGTATGCCGAGGGGACTGCACGCCGGTGCAGTCGATCCGAAGCGCACCACCGGTTCGTCGCGCGAGCTCGATGCAACATGGGGGCGAGATGACATTCACTTCGGCGACTCACCCTCTGCGCGTGGACTGGCTGCCGCTCCAGGCCGCGCCCCTCCCCGGCGAGATCGGGCTGACCTTCGCGCCCGGCAAGACGCACGCGGGGATCGCGGGCAATTGGCAGCGCGACCTCGGGCGCTGCTGTCGCGCTTCCAGGGGTGTCTGCTCGGCGGCGCCCTGGGGGACGCGCTCGGCTACCCCGTCGAGTTCGTGCAGAGCGCGGGCGCGATCCACGAGCGGCTCGGCGCGCCGAGCTCGTCGGCGTTCCCGTTCGCGGCTCCCGCGAAGGTCTCCGACGACACGCAGATGACGCTCTTCGTGGCGGAGGGCGTGCTCCGCGGCCTGCAGCGTCTCCGCGACCGGGGGATCTGCTCGATGCCCGCGGTGCAGAAGATGGCCATACGGCGATGGCTCTCGACGCAGGGAGAACGTCGTGCCAGAGCATCTCCTCGACGGCTGGGTCGTTGCGGTCTCGGGCACGGAAAATCACGTTACCGGCCATGAGACCGCGAGCAACGCAACTTTGGTTGCGCCGTCAACCATCGACGAAAAGCGCCTTGGTGCGATCGATCGGTGCCTGTATCCTACGCTGAGGGAGGTTGCTTTCCGTGTTGGAAGCGGCGCGCGACGTTCAGCGTGTCTTGGTTGTCGAAGACAATGCAACCTTGCGCTCAGCGGTTTGCCGGGCGCTGCGGACGGGCGGGCGTGTCATCGAAGAGGCCTCGACCTGCGAGGAGGCCGTCGCGGCGCTGAAACACGGGTGCGATCTCCTGCTGCTCGACGTCCGGTTGCCGGGCTTCGACCCGGCGAGCCTGATGCGCGAGCTCGCCGCCTTCGGGACGACCAAGACCGACGGAACTGGGTTGGGCCTGTACACGGCCGAGCGGCTCGTCGTGGCGAGCGGCGGGCAGCTGCTTCGCGCCAACCGCCCGGAGGGGGGAGCGGTCGTGCGCGTCGTGCTCGCAAAAGGAGGGATCGCGTGAGGGGAGCCAAGCCATGAGCGGGGGCGTGCTGTTCCAGGAGTCGCTGCGCGTGCTGTCGCTCAGCGGCCTGCACGAGATGGCGGAGCGCGACGTGCTCAAGGCGCTCGACGTGGCGCAGGCGCACGGCCCGCTCGATCTGATCTACGACTGCGGCCTGGAGGCGAAGCTCGAGCGGCAGACGCTGCTGACGCGCGGAGTTGCGATCTTCTTCAGCTACGCGGCCGGCAACCTCGCCGACGATCTGGCCGACGGCGATTGCACGTACCTCGCGGAGCCCGCGCGCACGGGGCCGTGCGTCCAGTTCGTGCTGCAGAACCTGTTCTTCGCGGCGGCGCTGCGCTCGGGCGTGTCGTGCGCGGTGCTCGACGAGGTGGCCAGCACGCTCGCGCGCGCGAGCGGCCCGCAGCTCATCGAGGTACGGACGCGGCAGTGGACCGCCGAGCTGACCCGGCTGGTCGCCGAGTCGATCGCCGGCCTGCAGTACGCCGCCTACCTGCGCCTGCTCTGGGACGGGACGCCGCTCGAGGCGCGGGCGCGCGAGATCGGCATGTCGCTCGGCGTGGCCAACCACGTCGCGAAGGACCTGCTCACCCAGGATCCTCGCACGGCGACGCTGTCGCCGGAGCATGCCGCCGAGGTCGTGGCGTGGGCGCGCGAGCACGCGGAAACGCTTCGAAGAGAGGGCCTCGCATGTCTGCAAGCCACGCTGCGCTACATCGATCCCGTCCTCTCGCACGCGTCCTGACGGCGGGCGGAGTCGCGCCATCGAGTACGCCTACGCGACTACCGGCGCGGGTGAGCCTCACTCGGGGACGTGGATCCCGGTCTTGGTCGGGTCGAGCAGGCTCCCGAGGTTCGCGACCTTCGCGTCGTTGTGATTGAGCTGCCCCACCTGGCCGACGAAGTTGTACTCGAGGAAGCGCACGATGGAGGAGTGCTCCATCGTCACGTGCGAGACTGCGCCCTTCTTGGCGAACGGCCCGATGGCGAGCAGCGGCACGCGCGTGCCGTAGGGGACGGGCTGGTTCGCGTCGTCGGTGTCGATGCTCGGCGGGGGAGCGACGTGGTCGAAGAAGCCGCCGCCCTCGTCCCAGGTGAGCAGGACGAGCGTCGAGCTCGCGTAGGACGACTGCTGAATCGTCTGGAGCACGCCCTGGACGAAGTTGACGCCGTCCGTGATGTTCGAGACGTTGGGGTGCTCGTTGCGCGTGGTCAGCGCCTTGATGTAGGCGAAATTCGGCAGCTTGTTCTGCGCCACGTCCTGCGCGAGCTGGGTGTAGTCGACGATGTGCGGGCCGTCCGAGAACTGCGCGTAGTAGGCAAACGGGATGTCGGAGGCGTCGTAGCGGCAGGCCTGGTACGCGATCGGGTGCTGGAACTGGTTGTAGTTGCAGTCGCTCGCGATGTTCGGGCAGTTGCCGTAGCCCGCCGCGACCGCGTCGGCGTAGCCGTCGGCGTAGACGGTGAACGTCTTGCCCGCGTCGAGCAGGAGGTCGGCGACGGTCGAGCGGCCCGTGTACTTCGCCTTCGTCGCGGAGAGACAGACGGCGTCGGCGGTGCAGTTGAGCAGACATCCGATCGCGTCCGGCATCTGCTTGTTGTCGGTGAACTGGTAGTGGGCGATCGCCAGGTACATGTCGTTCGACGACGTCCCGCCGGCGATGGGCTGGAAATAGCGATCCGCCAGCGCCCCGTTGTCCGCGAGCGACCAGTAGGCGCCGACCGTCCCCGAGCCGGCCAGCGCGAAGTTGTTCGTGCTGGCGCACGAGGGCCCCGTGCCGAGGCACTGGTCCGCGCCGCTCGCCCCGGTGACGAAGTGGTCCATCTTGCCGTCGTCGATCTGCTGCACCTCGCACGCCTGCTGGTGATCGCGATCGGTGGCGAAGTTCGAGCTGTCGTCGAGCACGATGGGCGAGGCACCTCCCGGCTCCTTGTCCGGCGCGCGCTCGCAGCACGACGGGCCGCTCGTGCACGACGGGTTCGAGCCGGCGGGCGCCTGGCAATAGCGGCCGAAGTAGGAGTCGAAGGTGTGGTTCTCCTCGACGATGAGCACCACGTGCTGGATGTTCGAGTCGCGGCACGTGCCGCCTCCGCAGTGCTGCGCCCCGCTGCACGTCTTGCCGCAGGCGCCGCAGTTGGCGTCGTCCGCGGTCGTGTCGATGCACGCGCCGCCGCAGAGCGCCTGCCCCGTCGGGCACGTCGACCCTCCGTCCGGCAGGAGTGCGTCGGTGCCGGCGTCGGACGGTTCTCCGCCCGAGCTCCCACACGCGACGAGAAAGACAAGAGCCAGCCTGCGAAGCACCGAGCTCCGAATTTACCGCGGGCCGGCCGAGAGTGTCGAGCCGAACTTGGCGCGCGCGCTTTCAGTGCAGCGAGCCGGACACGGTCAACGTGCCCTCGACGCGCATTGTCCCACCCGTCGAGGTTGCGCCGAAACCGTACACTCGGATCTCGACCGCGCCGGTCGCGCCGGTCACCGAGAGCGTCGCGGTGGCCGTGCCGTTCGACGTGACCGAGGTGCTCGCGGCGAAGTTGTCGTCGCTGGTGGCGATGGCGCCGTGCGAGGGACCGGTCGAGCTCGACTGGGTCTGGATGGAGAGCGAGCCGATGTCGAGCGCGCACCCCGAGCCGGGCGTGAGCGAGAAGGAGTAGTAGCGCGTCGGGTCGAGGCTCGACGACGTCGCCCACGCGCTCGAGTTGATGGAGTTGGCGCCGCTCGTGGGCGTCAGCGCCGTGGCTCGGGCGATGGCGCTCGCCGTGACGTCGGGCGCGGATGACGCGGCGGGCGTGGAGGTCTGGTTGCCGGGCTCGCCCGTGAAGTCGAAGGTCGCGAGCGTGCCGGTGTACGAGCAGCCCGTGTTGTTGGTGCTCGCGTCGGGCGGGTTGTTGCTGCTCGCGTCAGGTGGGCTGTTGTTCGGGCTCCCGGAGTCGGTCGCGACGGGCGCGCTCGCGTCGTCGCCGCCGCCGCCCAGGATCGGACCCGAGCCCGCGTCGTCCTTCGGCGCGAACGCGCCGGCGTCGTGTGCGCCGCCGTCCTTGCCGCTGACCGGCGTGTCGCTCGAACCCGCGGCGCCGAACGCGCACGCCGACAACCCCAGACCGAAGACGAGATAGAGACAGCTTCTCATCGCAGCGGGTCCTTACCGCGGAGCCGGGCGGGCGGGGATGACGAAGATGCGAAATCGACGTGCCATTCGAGTGCGGTGCCACTTTTCCGTGCGCGCTAAACGGCTGAGGTGTCGTCTCACCGCACCCCTCGCACCACCGCCCCGACGATCGCAGCACCCGCGATCAGCCACGTCGCGTTGACCTTGAATCGCACCAGCGCCACCGTCCCCACGAGCGCGATCAGCAGCGTCGGCACATCGACGATCGCCGCGCGCGCGAGCTGCACCGTCACCACCGCCATCAACCCCAGCGACGCCACGTTCACCCCGTCGAGGAAGGCGCCGGCCGTCGCCGAGCGCCGGACGCGCGCGACGAGCGGGCGCGTGGCCGCCACCAGCAAGAACCCCGGGAGAAAGATCGCGACCGTCGCGACCGCTGCGCCCGGCACGCCGGCGACGAGGTACCCGATGAACGTCGCGGTCGTGAAGACGGGGCCCGGCGTGACCTGACCGACGGCGACGGCGTCCAGCAGCTGCGGCTCGGTGAGCCAGTGGAGGCGATCGACCAGATCGGCGCGCAAGAACGCGAGCAGGACGTAGCCGCTTCCGAAGACGACCGCGCCGAGCTTCGCGAACGTGAGGAACAGCCCGAGCAAGCTCACCGGAGCGGCCGCGGTCGCGCCCGCCGCCGCGCTCGAGAGCAATGGAGCCATCAACGCCGCGCCGCCCTTGCGTTCGCGCGCCACACCCCGCGCCAGCATGGTGAGGACGCCCGCGCCGACGAGCACCGCGAGCGCCTCGACTCCGAGCGCCGAAGCGACGCACGCGCAGGCTCCGACGAAGCCGAGCAGCGGCGAGCTCTTGACGGCCTTCGGCGCGAGGCCCCACAGCGCCTGGACGATGACGCCGATGACGACCGGCTTGATGCCGTACAGCACGCCCCCGAGCGCCGGCAGCGCGCCGAAGCGGGCGTACGCCCACGCGAGCGCAAAGACGATGAGCGCGGCGGGTAGGATGAAGCAGGTGCCCCCGAGCAGCAGGCCCGCCCAGCCCGCGCGCTCGTAGCCGAGATAGATCGCCAGCTCCGTCGAGCTCGGCCCGGGAATGAGGCTCGCCGCGCCGAGCAGATCGAGGAAGCGCTCGTGCGAGAGCCATTTGCGCCGCCGCACGAGCTCGTTCTCCATGAGGGCGACGTGCGCGGCCGGTCCGCCGAACGCGGTGAGGCCGAGCCGCAAGAAGACGGCGGCGACGTCGCGCAGCTTGCCGTCCGAGCCCGTCATTCGCGCTCGAAGCCGACGCACTCCGCGCCGAACTCGGCCAGCCGCGTCGCGGCGACCCGCACGGCCTCGGGGTTGTCGTCGACGAGGACGAAGCCGCGGCCGTGGCGAGCCGCCGCCTCGCCCGTCGTGCCGCTGCCCGCGAAGAAGTCGAGGACGACGTCGCCCGGCCGAGTGTGCACCTTCACGATGCGGCCGAGGACGCCGAGCGGCTTTTGCGTCGGGTAGCCGGTCTTCTCGCGGCCGTTGGTGGGCACGATGGTGTGCCACCACACGTCCGTCGGAGTCTTGCCCCGCTCGGCCTTCTCCTTGGAGACCAGGCCCGGCGCCATGTACGGGATGCGGTCCATCGCCTCGAAGTCGAAGACGTAGTCGTCGGGCTTCATCGCGTACCAGAGGATGGTGTCGTGCTTGCTCGGCCAGCGGTTCTTCGGGCGCCCGCCGTAGTCGTAGGCCCAGATGATCTCGTTCATGAAGCGCTCGCGCCCGAGCAGCCGATCGAGCGCGACCTTGATGTAGTGCACCTCGCGCGAGTCGAGGTGCACGAAGAGCGAGCCGTCGGTCGTGAGGCAGCGGAGCGAGGCCTCGATGCGCGGCATGAGGAAGGCCTCGAAGTCGTCGAACGCGTCGTCGTACGAGCCGCTCTCGATCTTCTCGACGTCGTAGCGGCGCCCGCCGAAGCCGCCGCGCTGGCCCTCGCCCTCGGTGGCGGTCACGCGCACGCGCTCGCGGCGTTGGACCTTGCCGGTGTTGAACGGCGGGTCGATGTAGATGGCGCGCGCAAAGCCGCCCGGCAGGGTCGGCAGGACGGCAGCGTTGTCGCCCAGAATGATGCGCTTCATCGCCCGGCCAGGATACTCCGACTCCGACCCCGTCTCCGCCTCCGCTATCCTCCTCACCGAAGATGCCCCCCACGTTCTTCCCAACGCCCGCCGAGTTTCGCGCCTGGCACCACGCCTGGAGCGCTTACCGATCGTCGCTGATGAAGCGTCTTCTCCTTCTGCTCGCGCTCGGATGCGCGGCCTGCTCGCGGACGAGCCCGCACCAGCCGCGCTACGGCGAGGCGATGGGCGAGGTGGGGCGCCGCTTCGAGCTCGCGGGTCGGGCGGCCGCCGCGAACCGCTTCGAGCTCGCCGCGTTCGAGGTCGACGAGATGGGCGAGGTGTTCTCGCAGCTACCTCGGGCCGAGCTGCCGAAGGAGGGCGACGCGAAGGTGCTCCCGCCGATGGTGGAGGGCTTCCGGAAGGCCGAGCTACCGGAGCTCGCGCGCGCCGCCAAGGACAAGGACGGTCGCGCGTTCGCCGACGCGTTCGCGCGCGCCGCAGCCGCGTGCAACGCGTGCCACGTCGCCTCCGGTCACGGCTTCATCGAGATCCCCCCCAAGCCGGGCAAGCCGGTGCCGGACGTCGATCCGGCGCCGTCCGGTTGACGCGTCACTGCACGGGCGGCGGCGGGATCTTGAACACGTCCCACGCGGGCGTGTGGTTGTTCTCGTTCGCGGGCTGGTTCCACAAGTACAGCGCCTGGTACGTGCGCACCGTCGATCCGCTCACGACGACGGGCGTCACGTAGAGCTGCGGGTTGCCGGCCTCGTCGCGCGTCGAGCTGAAGACCACCCAGTAGAACACGCGGCCGTCGCCCGTCGTCGACGCTTGCGGAGCCCACTTCGGCCAGCTGTTGGTGACTCCGGGGGACGCCTTGCCGCTGCACGCCGGCGGATCGTTGGCGGCGAGCCGCGTCGGCGGCGTGCCGCCCGCGCTGGGGATGACGTACACCTCGGCGGCGGCGTTGTTGTACATGCTGCCGCTGGCGACGCGATCGAAGGCGAGGAGCTGATCGTCGGGCGAGAAGATCGGGTAGTACTCCTCCCAGTTCGCGTCCGATGCGCCGGGGATCGCCTTGGCGTTTCCGCCCGCGCGGTTGTTGTAGGGGACCGACCAGAGGTCGGCGGGGCCGTTGTCGAGGCGTCCGTCGACGATCGCGTTCGTCGAGACGTACACGATGGTGTTGCCGTCGTGGCTCCAGGTGGGTGCGCCGCCGTGGCGACCGTCGCCGTTGCGCGCGATGATGCCGCTGGCCGTGCCGGACGTGGCGCTCAGGTCCACCCAGCTGAGGTCGGTGTTGCCGAGCGTCGAGATGGTGACGTAGTCCGAGGGGCCCCAGTGCGCAGGAGAGAAGGTGCTGATGCCGCGCGGCGCCTGCTCGAGCGCGGCCTTGCCGGCGGCGCCGAGGAACGGCGGGACCTGACCCGTCTTGCCTTGCTCCACGTCCGCGATCGCGTTGTTCCAGCCGTTGCTGGTCGTCACCTCGGCGTAGAGCCCGTCGGGCGTCGAGGTGTGGCAACCGATGCACGACGCGCCGAACTCCTGCACTTGACCCGGCGTGAGCACCGGGACGACCGTTTCGTCGCCGATGGAGAAGCCCTTGAGCGCGGAGCCGCCGCTGGTCGTCCAGTAGACGATGGCGCCGGGCGCATCCACCGGCGCGATGCCGATCGGGCCGTTCGAGCCGAGCGCGATGCTGCCGAGGTTCGGGGTGGCGTAGACGCCGCCGCGGATGCTGACGCTCATCGGCTGATCGTTCGAGTGCATTCGCAGGCCGTCCCACATCGTCCTCGGCATCGTCCAGGTCTTCTGCGCCGTGTAGACGACGAGGTCGTTGACCTGGTTGCCCGCGTGGATGCGCAGCTCGAACAGGTTCTCGCCGCCCGGCGCGATCCAGTGGAAGCGCGGGCGGAGCCAGTTGCGCGGGTAGAGCGAGCCGATCTCCGGCTCGACGAGGCACGGTCCGCCGCTCTGCGCGCCCGCGTCCGGATCGCCGAAGAGCTGCTGCGAGGTCGGCGGGGCGGCCTGACCGGCGTCGGGCGAGTCCACGACGGGCGACGACGGGAAGTCCGAGTACGGCCCGGTGAACGCGTCGTTGCCGAAGGGCGAGTCGAGGCCCGACGGCGAGTCGGAGGAGAAGCTGCCGTCGCCCGCGTCGAACCGCGAGGAGTCGCCGCCGCCGCACGCGGCGAACATCGCCGCGCCGCCGACCGCGAACAGGGGGAGGAACAGGAGTCGCGCGCCCATGATGCGGAGCAGCCTAGCACTTCGCCCGCCGGATATTGGCCGACGGTCGGCGAAAATCCCGAGCCACTTCACGCGTCGATTCACACCGCAGTGGGGGTTCGTTCACGCCCGCGGCGACCGACACGAGACAAAGGCTGCAGAGTACAACGAAAGATCGAGCGCGCTGCCTCCGCCCGCGGGCACCGTCGTCGTAAGCCAGCCTCCGCCGCCCGTGTCTCGAAGGTGCCAATCTCGGGCGGCGCAACGACTACGCTCGCGACGGCGACGACCCCGAGCGCGATCGCGGTCGACGCGGCGAGCGTCTACTTCGCGGATGCCGATGCAGGAACGATCGTGAAGGTCACGCCGAAGTGACTTCTGCGAGTCGGTCACGGCCTCGGAGGCGGAGGCAGGGGCAGAGACGGAGACGGAGGCGGAGGCCGCTACGGAGGCCGCTACGGAGGCGGGAACCCTCGGCTTTTCCCCCTTCCAAAAAATCGTCACGACCGTTGTCACTAGCCGCACTCCCACCGCGTTGGTCCCGTAGAGAGCCAATTGGATGGCTCCTTTTCCCAAAGGACCCTGCGATGATGCCCATGCCGTCCGTGCCGACCGAGTCCCGCCTCGTTTCCCCCGATCCCGCCACGCTGCCGCTGCGCGGCGCCGCCCTCCATTGCGACGCTCGGGGCGGATTGGCGCGCGTCGTGCTCGAGCAGCGCTTCGCCAACGTCCACGCCGAGCCGTTGCATGTAACCTACAAGCTTCCGCTCCCCGCCGACGCCGCCGTCAGCGGCTTCCGCTTCCGCGTGGGCGACCGCACCATCGAGGGCGAGATCGACCGCAAGGCCAGGGCGCGCGAGCGCTTCGAGGATGCGATCGCCAAGGGGCACACCGCGGCGCTGCTCGAGGAGGAGCGCTCGAGCCTCTTCACGCAGGAGATCGGCAACGTCCCGCCGGGCGCCGAGGTGGTCTGCGAGATCACGATCGACCAGAAGCTCCGCTGGCTGGACGAAGGCCAGTGGGAGTGGCGCTTCCCGCTCGCCGCCGCGCCGCGCTACCTCGGCGCGGCTGGCGACCTGCTCGGTGGCTCGCGCCACCATGGTCGCGTCGCGGACGCGGCGGAGGTCTCGCTCGACGTCGCCCAGGCGCTGCCGGTGCGCGCCTCGCTCGCGATGGCGGTGCGCGACGCCTCCGTCGCGGGTCGCTCGCCGGAGTCGCCGTCGCACCCGCTCTCGTGCCAGCCCGAAGGCGCGGGCTACCGCGTCGAGCTCGGGTCGGGCAACGCCGTGCCGCTCGACCGCGACGTCGTCGTGCGCTGGTCCGTCGCCGCGATGAAGGTCGGCGTGACGATCGACGCGGCGGGTCCCCGCGACGGCCGCCTCGCTGACGCGCATGCTCTCGTCACCGTCGTCCCTCCGGCCGCCGAAGCGCACGCCGCCCCGGTCGCGCGCGATCTCACGGTGCTGCTCGACACGAGCGGCTCGATGGGCGGCGCGCCGCTCGAGCAGGCCAAGCGCGTCACCCTCGCGCTGCTCGACGGCCTGACCGACGCCGACGGCTTCGAGATCATCGAGTTCTCGAATTCGCCGCGCCGCTTCCAGCCGTCGCCCATCGCCGGCACGCGCGAGAACAAGCGCGCCGCGGAGAAGTGGGTGAAGAGGCTGCAGGCGAGCGGCGGCACCGAGATGCGCAGCGGCATCCTCGAGGCCCTGAAGCCGCTCCGGCCCGGCTGTCCCCGCCAGGTCGTGGTCGTCACCGACGGGCAGATCGGCTTCGAGCGGGAGATCGTCGGCGAGATCCTCGATCTGCTGCCCGGCGACGCTCGCCTCCACACCGTCGGCGTCGGCTCCGGCGTCAACCGCTCGCTCACCGCGCCCGCGGCGCGCGCCGGCCGCGGGATCGAGATCATCCTCGGCCTCGGCGAAGACCCCGAGCGCGCGGTGGCGCGCCTGCGCTCGCGCACCGACGCGCCCATCGTCGTCGACGTGATCGTCAGCGGCAGCGCGCTCGTCGAGACGGCGCCCGCCAAGGTCCCCGACCTGTTCGCCGCCGCGCCCGTGCTCGTCGCGGCGCGCGTGAAGCCCGAAGGCGGCGAGCTCGTCCTGCGCGGCCGCACCGCGACCGGCCCGTGGGAGGCGCGCTTGCAGGTGCCCGCGACGCCGGCCGGCTCGGGGAGCGACGCGGTCGTCGCGCTCTTCGGCCGCGAGGCCGTGGAGGACGCCGAGATGCGCCTCGCCGGCGGCGCGGCGCCGCGCGACACGGACGCGCGCGTCGAGCAGCTCGGCCTCTCGTACCGAATCGCCACGCGCCTCACGTCGTGGATCGCCGTCGACGTGAAGCCCAGCGTCGACCCGCGCGATCCGGCGCGCCGCGAGCGCGTCCCGCAGGCCTTGCCGTACGGGATGGCCATCGAGGGCCTCGGGCTCCGCGAGGAGGGCCTCGTCTACGCGCAGTCCGCCGTGGTGATGTCTCGGGCGATGCCCGCCATGGGCAGGTCCCGGAGCTCCGGCTGGGCACCTCCGCCGCCAGCAGCTCCGTCGCCGCCGCGGGCGATCCCCGCTCCCGCGGAGCCGCCCGCCCCCGCGGGACGGATCGAGCTGGACGCTCTCTCGGACGAAGAGCCGGAGGAGCTCGGGGAGACGTCCCGCGCGACGATGCCGCCCGCCCTCTTCGGCCGTCGTCCCGTCCGCCTCGTGGGTCGCGTCGTCCTCGCGAAAGGTCGCGAGCTCGTCATCGAGATTGCGCTGACTCAGGCTCTCGACTGGAACCCTCGGATCGCCGCGCC
>Ga0316628_100000973_pt1 | contig 19364 bp, 12 predicted proteins | sample OWC_Aug_M2_C1_D5_FD_207648 | JGI IMG/M metagenome (GOLD analysis project Ga0316628, IMG submission 207648) | Wetland soil microbial communities from Old Woman Creek delta, Ohio, United States - OWC_Aug_M2_C1_D5_C | ecosystem: Environmental > Terrestrial > Soil > Wetlands | place: USA: Ohio... | reverse complement strand
CGTCCATCGACAGCTCGTTGTAGCCGGTACCTTTGTGCGTGTCGGATTTGACGCCGCTCGTCACCGCGCCCGCCGGAAACCCGAACGGCGGCTGGCAGTCGGCGTTGTACACGCGTCCCGTGATGATCGGCTGGTCGGGGTCGCCCTCCAGGAAATCGACGACGACTTCCTGGCCGATGCGCGGCGTCGCCACCGCCCCCCACCCCTTGCCGGCCCATGGGTGCGACACGCGAATCCAGCACGAGCTGTTCTCGTCGCGCTTCCCGTAACGGTCCCAGTGGAACTGCACCTTCACGCGGCCGTACTTGTCCGTGTGGATCTCGTCGCCCGCCGGCCCCACGACGATGGCCGTCTGCGGCCCCTGCACGAACGGCTTGGGTGTCACGCGGCGCGGCCGGAACTGCTGCGCGGTGGACATCGCGGCGAAGCTGCAGCGGTAGCTCGCCCCGGCCGACTTCGGGAGCCCCTCGTACGCGCTGTATTCGAGGTCGTGGCTCGCGGACACGACGAGGTGCTCGCGATTCTGGTCGGTCCGCTGGTGCCGCTCCAGGGTGAACAGGCACCCGACGCTGATGCCGCGTGCGTTGGTCACCGCGTGGGCCAGCTCGAACTGCGCGCCGAACTCGTCGAGCCGCACGGCCGCGTACGACTCGCCGTCGGCCTTCTTCAGGTACCGGCCCGGGTAGTCGTAGATCTCGTACCCGCTCACCGCGTGATTGCGCGGAAACGCCTTCTGTGTCTGCAGCTCGACGCCCGGCCGTTCCAAGTCGTAGTCGTCGTGCACGTACACGCCCGGCTGGATCTCGCGGGCGAAATCCCATTGGTTGATGTGCTCCACTTCCGGGCGGGTCAGCTTCCCCGGCGGGATGAACGGCAGGCTCTCGGCAGTCGGAAACGTCGCGTGGCCGCTCGGTGAATCGGTCAGCACCAGCGTGTCGTGCCCGTCGGTGTGGCGAAAGTAGTAGTAGATGCCTTCGTGCTCCATCAACCGGCTGACGAAATTCAGATCCGTTTCGCGGTACTGCACGCAGTAGGGCCAGATGGCATACGCCTGCGTCAACTCGAGCTTGAACTCCGCGGCGGCGTGGTCGCCGAACACGGCCTTGATGATGTCGGGCACCGCCAGGTTCTGGAAGATGCGGCAGTCGGCCGTGCGCGAGAGAAACCAGAGCCACGGGCGAACGGCCGCCAGGTAGCGGTGATACCGCCCGTACATGCCGGCCTGCGCGAACCGGGTCACGTACCCGTTGAAGTACCGTGTCTGGTCGTTGGCGAGTGCCAGCTTGACGGTGACGTTCTGGCCCAGGATGTCGTCCAGATTGATGTCGCACCGCGCGCTCAACAAATCGATCTGGTACTCGCCGACCTGGCTCAGCGCCTCTTTCGCATGCATGCCGTGGAACAGCAGCACGTCCGTCCCCAGTGGCGTGTCGATCTCCATCACCCTAGTCATCGTCCACTCCGCAGGCGCGAGGCCCCGCGTCGGCGGGCCTGGCGGCTCGCACCACCAGGCCGGCCACGGGCAGCCCGCTCTCCATTCGCAGGTCGGCGCGTGCGATCACCGGTCGAAACCCGACCCGTCGTAGAACGGCGTCGACGTACTCGAACGTGTGCACGTAGCGGCCGTGCGTCTCCAGTTCGTACCCGGCGCGCGCACCCTCGGCAGAGGCGCCGGAACGCGAGCCCTGCGTGGCGTCGGCCTCTCGGCCTGCTCCCGGGTCCCGCGTCCGCTCTTCCAGGGTGAAGATCAGCCATCCACCGGGGCGCAATGCCCACGCCGCGGCCGTCATCACGTCTTCCAGGGTCCCGAAGTACACCAGCGTGTCGGCCGACACGATCGCATCGAACGCACCGGCACAGGATCGGAAGTACTCCGTCAGCTCCCCTTTGCACAACTCGTCGTACACGTTGCGCTTCCGGGCCTCGGCCAGCATGCCACCGGACAGATCGACGCCGACCAGCCGCCGCGCGTACGGCCTGACGAGCGGCCCGCACAGACCCGTGCCGCAGCCGGCGTCGAGCACTTCGAGGCTGCCGGTCGGCTGTATGCCGGTATCCGCCAGCATCTGGGCGACGAGCCGTGGCGCGCGGTACGCGAGCCGGGCCAGCTTCGCGTCGAAGCTGGCCGCGAAGTCGTCGAAGATCCGCTCGACGAACGCGTCGGCGGCTCGCTCCGGCACCTCCTCTCCCGAGCAGGCCGCCAGCATGTGGCGCGCGATGGGACTGTCCGGCTCCTCCTGCAGCCACCGCTCGTAGATGTCAACGGCCCTGTGGCGTTCTCCGAGCGCGCAGTAAGCGAGCGCCAGCAGCCTTCGGGTCTCCTTCGTTTCCGGCTGCAACACCAGCGCCTTGTTGAAACAAGCGACCGCCTCGGGTACCCGTCCCCGGCTCGCGAGCAGCGCGCCGAGGTTGTGATGCGGCTCCGCGTAACGGGGATCGAGCTGTATCGCCGTCCGGTACTCCGCCTCCGCCTCGCCTGGGTACCCCTGCTGTTTCAGGACGATGCCGAGATTGTTGTGCGCCTTCGCATGGTCCGCGTCGAGGGCGATCGCCTGACGATAGGCGAGCGCCGCCGCATCCAGGCGGCCGAGACCCTTCAGCACGATGCCCAGGTTGTTGTGCCAATCCGCCTGGGCGGGGTCGGCCTCCAGGCTGCGATGAATCAGGGCAACGCCCTCCTCGCTTCGCCCCTGCTGGTGGGCGAGCACGCCTGAATAGTGCAGCGCCACGGGATGATCGGGAGCGACCGCGAAGATCTTCCGGTACAGGCGCTCGGCATCTTCGGTCTGGCCGTTCTTCTGGAGCAGGATCGCGATTGAGATCGCTTCATCCAGAGAGACCTCGCGCAACTCGGTGGCCGGCCGCTCCGCTTCGTCCTTGGATGGCGGGGACCCCTGCACCCCGCCAGGCTCCTCGCTCGCGGGGGCCCCTTCGCCCCGCTCCGCTTCGTCGCGTAACCCGGTCGCGGGCCGCTCGGGTTGTTCCGGTTCTCCCATCGCTCACTCGAAGCGGTACACGAAGTCCTTGTTCTCAACGCCCAGACGGATGCCAGCCAACGGCACGCCTTCCATCGTTCTCGTCAGGAACTCGCGGCTGATGGCGGGCAGCACCGTGTTGGTCAGGATCGCGTCGATCATCCGGCCGCCGCTCTCCACCTCGGTGCATCGGCTCACGATCAGCTTGACCGCGTCCTCGTCATAGGCAAACGGAATCCCGTGATGTTCCCCGACGCGCTTGGTGATGCGCCCGAGCTGCAGTCTCACGATGCGGGCAAGGATGTCGTCGCTCAACGGGTAGTACGGCACGACGACCAGGCGGCCGAGCAGTGCCGCCGGGAACTTCTTCAACAACGGTTCGCGCAGCGCCTTCGCCACACCCTCCGGATCGGGCATCAGATCCGGGTCCTTGCACATGTTGGCGATCAAGTCGGTTCCCACGTTCGACGTCAGCAGGATGATCGTGTTCCTGAAGTTGATGTGGCGGCCCTCGCCGTCCTCCATCCAGCCCTTGTCGAACACCTGGAAGAACAACTCGTGGACGTCCGAATGCGCCTTCTCGATCTCGTCCAGCAGCACGACGCTGTACGGCCGGCGCCGGACGGCCTCCGTCAGCACGCCGCCTTCGCCGTAGCCGACGTAGCCGGGCGGCGCGCCCTTGAGCGTCGACACCGTGTGCGCTTCCTGGAACTCGCTCATGTTGATCGTGATGACGTTCTGCTCCCCGCCGTACAACGCCTCGGCGAGCGCCAGCGCGGTCTCGGTCTTGCCTATGCCTGAGGGCCCGCACAGCAGGAAGACGCCGATCGGCTTGTTGGGGTTGTCGAGTTTCGCGCGCGAGGTCTGGATGCGGCGGGCGATGGTTTCGAGGGCGTGCGGCTGGCCGATCACGCGCTGGCCCAACGTGTCCGCCAGCTTCAGGACCGCGTCGACCTCGTTCTTCACCATCCGACCGACCGGGATGCCGGTCCAGTCCTGGATCACCGATCCGACCGCCTGTTCGTCCACGCTCGCCAGGATCAGCGGGGCGTCTCCCTGCATGTCGGCGAGCGTCGATTGCAGGCGTGCGAGTTCGGTCAGAAGCGCCTGGCGCTCTTCGGCCGTGAGGTCCGCCGGCCGGTCCGCCTCGCCCGCGTCCTTTTGCACCTGCGCGGCCTGCTCCAACCGGCTGCCCGTTCCTTCCACCGGTTCGGTGCCCTTGCGCAGGGCCGCGCGGATGTTGAGGATGCGATCGAGGAGCTCGCGCTCGGCCGTCCAGCGTTCCTCGAGCTCGGTGCGGCGTTGCCCGGCGGTCGCGAGCTTCTGCTCGGCGGACGCGCGGCGTTCGGCGACGTCGATGCCGACCGCTTCCTCGCGCCCGATGATTCGCAGTTCGGTCTCGAGCGCCTCGATCTGGCGCCGGCAATCCTCGAGCTGCGGCGGAACGGCGTGCTGGCTGATCGCCACGCGGGCGCAGGCGGTATCGAGCAGGCTGATCGCCTTGTCCGGCAACTGGCGGGCGGGAATGTAGCGATGTGAGAGCCGCACCGCCGCCTCGATCGCCTCGTCCAGCACCTGAACCCGATGGTGGGCCTCGAGGACCGAGGCCACGCCGCGGACCATGAGGATGGCTTTCTCCTCGGTCGGCTCGGTAACCTGGATGACCTGGAAACGCCGGGTGAGCGCCGGATCCTTCTCGATGTACTTCTTGTACTCGGACCACGTCGTCGCGGCGATCGTGCGAAGCGTCCCCCGGGCCAGGGCCGGCTTGAGCAGGTTCGCGGCGTCGCCCGTGCCCTGCGCCCCGCCCGCGCCGATCAACGTGTGCGCCTCGTCGATGAAGAGGATGATCGGTTTCGGCGATGCCTGCACCTCGTCGATCACCTGGCGCACGCGGTTCTCGAACTCGCCGCGGACGCTGGCGCCAGCCTGCAGCATGCCGATGTCGAGCGCGAACAGCGAGACGCCGCGAAGCGGCGGCGGCACGTCGCCGTTGGCCAGCCGGCGCGCGAACCCTTCGACCACCGCCGTCTTCCCCACGCCGGCCTCGCCGGTCAGGATCGGGTTGTTCTGGCGGCGGCGCATCAGGATGTCCACGATCTGGCGAATCTCCTCGTCGCGGCCGCTCACCGGGTCGATTTCCCCCCTGCGCGCCCGCTCGGTCAGGTCCGTTGCGAATCGCCCGAGCGCCTCCTGTTTTCCGAGGGCGGGCGCCGCCATCCCTTCGGCGGACTCCCCTGCGCCCGCCAGCGAGGTTCCGTCGGACGCGGACAGCCCGGCTTCCGGCGATCCGCCCACGATGCGCACGAACTGGTCGGTCAGCGCGTCGAGCTTGAGCGCCTCGAACTGGCGCGACATGCCGAGCAGCACGTTGTACAGCCGCGGGTCTTTGAGGATCGCCACCATGAGGTAGCCGGTGCGAATCTGCGAGTCGCCGAACATCAGCGTCCCGTACAACCACGCGCGTTCCACCGCGTCGCAGATGTGCGGCGACAGATCGGAGATCGCGGTCGCCCCGCGCGGCAGGCGGTCCATGGCCGCCGTCATGTCCTTCGCCAGGCGTGACGCGTCGATCCCGAAGTGCCTCACGACGCGGTGCAGGTCGGAGTCGGGGGCTTGCAGGATCTGGTCGATCCAGTGCACCAGTTCCACGTACGGGTTGCCGCGCAGCTTGCAGAGCCGCGTCGCGCCGTCGACGGCCTGGTAGGCCACCCGATTGAGTTTGCCGAACAGGACGGAACGCTTGATCTCGCTCATGCGGCATCTGCTCCGTCGATGCCCGGAGCCCGGTGTCCCGAGTCCGGAGTCCCAAGGTCACAGAGAGCGTCGGCGTTCAGGCACAGGTCGTCGGCATCGGCAAGCGGGGCACGCCGGCCCAGCCACGATGTCCAACCCAGTCGCGCCCCCGTGCCGAGGACGAGCGGGGGCACCCCGCGCCGGTCGAGCACCAGGCGAAGGTCCCAATCGAGTTCCAGGCAGAGGTACAACCGCACCCAGTCGACCAGCCGGCGCAGGGGCGCGTGGCCCGGAAGGAAACTCTCGTACTGCTCGCGCGACAGCGGGCCGAGACGAATGCGGAACTTGTGCTGCCTGTCCCAGACGCGCGCACCGAGCACCGTCTGGAGGCCCAGCGCCGCGCCGAACCGCCCCGCCGACGTGCGGTCGCGTTCCTCGAGGCACAACCAGTGCCCGACGAACTCCTCGATCGCCACCGCGACGCCGAAGAACTGGCGCAGGATCGCAGCCAGCCCGTCCCGGTTGCGCACCTGCCTCGCGAGCCCACCCACGTGAAAGAGTTTCGCGGTGTCCGGCAGGGTGTCGCGGTCGCGCAACGCGCCCGGGGCCATCCCCAGGAAGGCGCCGACGAAGCTCACGAAGCGATCCGCTCCCGGTCGGTCGCGGTTCACGTGCGGCTGCGCCTGGGCCCAGGCACGATAGAGGAGCGCCAGGAAGCGGTGATGGAAGATGTCGAGAAACCTGCTGAGGGTGGCGTCACCGGCGAGGCGCAGGCGCTCGCGCGTGTACTCCGTGATGTGCAGCGGCAGCGGGCCGTTCGCGCCGAGAAGACCCGCGACGTGCACGTGGAGACGCGGTTTCCGGCCGGCCTCGTCGTCGAGCGAGGCGATCGCCGCGGGTGCGAACGACAGGTCGGGCGCCTGTCCGAGGCGGAGAGGTTCGTCTGCCGGCCGCTGCGCGGTCCCCCACCGCGGCTGCCCGTCGTACAGGCACTCGAGGACGCGCAGCGTCTGGTAGAAGTCGAAGCGGTACGGCGCAGCGGCGAGCCCGTCGAGAAAGGCTACACGATCGGCCTCGCGCCCCACTGTGGCGTCCATCGGTTGATCTCATCCCGCCCGTCGGATCTCAGGACGGTCTCGGTGAACGAGTTGATCGAGACATAGCGGGCGAAGAAGTGCGCGAGAACCGATCCGAGCAGGCTCCCGCTGGCTCCCTCGAAGGCCATCTCGTCAATCGCGACGGTCACTTCCAGGCCGCGGCCGAACGCGAGCGGACCGGGGTTCGGCAGGCGGCGCACCACGGGGCGCACGCCGACCGACCGGATGCCGTCGATCTGCTTCCGGGCGCTGGCGTCGGCGCCCGGCGCGTACAGCCCCAGCAGCTCGCGCAGCGCCGCGGCACCTTCCCGCGGGGACGAGTCCAGCAGCGAGAAGTAGTTGAGCGACAGGTGGCTGATCGCGCGCCACGCAACGGCGCCGTCGGCGAGCGGCGCGTACGGGCGGCTGGGGCCCTTGATGACGCGGATCGCCGACACCGGCGCCGCGATTTCCAGCGACAGGTCGGTCGTGCCGCCGCCGAGCGGCAACAGTAACGGCAGGTCGCGGTTCGTGCAGAGCGTGTGCACCGACAACTGCCTCAGGTCGCGGCTGAACGGCGCGTGCGCCGGGTCCACGAGCCCGAGAAACACCTCGGTACCCACGTAGCTGGTGCGGGTGCCGCGACGCTTCTGCGACGAGGACAGGAGCCGCGGCTCACGCCGGGTGGTGAACCACGCCGACTCCTCGCCTTCGGGCTTCGACGTCCCCGGTCCGGCGCCCGTGGCCTCGCGCGCGCCGCCGGCGGCGTAGAGCGGCAGGAACCGCTGCTCGCTCTGGGCGCCCACCCCGTGTCCGATGACGTCGGTCACCTGGTAGATCTCGAAATCGAGCGGCCTGGTCCGGTCTGCGACGACGTGGTACTCGTAGGCGCCATCGGTGATCTGGATGCGATCCGCGCGCCTGGGAAACAGGTTGATCGCGGGGGTGCAGTGCAGCGCGAAGTTCGACGCGTCCACCGCGCCCTCGAGCCGGGCGTCGCCGCGCCGCAGCAGGATGACGATCTCGAGATCGTCCGTCTTCGGCCGGCGGGTCGCCGCCGCCAGGCCCCGCATCTCGAGGAAGCGGAAACGGGGCGGGAACGAGAAGTACTCCTGCAGGAGCCGGTGCCCCTGGAACACCCGCGGCGTGACGGGCAGCAACGCCTGGTCGTCCCCGAACCCGATCGGCGCAACGGCTCCGGCTGGCAGCAGCTCGCGCCACCGCGCGCCCTGCGTCCGCGGCAGCACGAGAAGGCCGAGCGCGGCGGTGCAGCACAGATCGTGCAGCCTGTTCGCCACCTCGTCCTGGCCGGTCACGTAGAACGCCAGCCGATCGATCGAGGTCCGCGCGAACTCGAGCGGCGCCTCGACTTTGAGGCGCAGCCGTACGCCGCCCTTGATCTGCGACGCGATCGGCAGCTCGTTCAGCGGCAGATCCGGCGCGAAGGTGAAATACGACGCGGCGGTCACCGAGACGGGCCACAGCCTGACGTCGTGCGCGGTCCGGAATTCACACGCCGTCGTCTCGCCCGCGGTCAACGCGCTCTGCATCGGCGTGCCGCGCGGCACAACCGGCCCGGCGGCGAGGTTCGGGTCTTTCACGTCGGGCCGGAACTGGGCGACCAGCATGGCGGGGGTCGGCGCCAGGTAGTGCGGGTAGACGATTTCGAGCAGCGCTTGCGTGAAGCGCGGGAACTCGGCCTCCAGCTTCAACTGGACCCGTGCCGCCAGGAACGCCGCGCCCTCGAGCAGGCGCTCGACATACGGATCCGCCACCTCCAGGCCGCTCATCCCCAGCCGAGCGGCGACCTTCGGGAACTGCTCCGCGAACTCGGCGCCCATCTCGCGCAGGTGCTGCAGTTCCGAGTTGTAGTGCCGGATGAGTCGCGGATCCATCACACCACCCGCGAGGATGCGAGATCGGCAATCTCCACCTTGCCGGTCTCCAGGTCGATCTCGGTTCTCACGAGCAGCTCGAGCGGCACCGGCTGCGCCCACAGCTGTCCGCGGATGTCGACACCGATCACGTTGTGGGAGTTCAGGTCGCCCTGCTCGACGAGCGCGGTGACCTGCAGGGTCTCAGGCAGCAGGCGAGGCTCGAAGTCGACGATCGCCTGACGGATCGCCGCTTCCAGTTCGGAGAGATCGAGCGAGGAGAGCCCGCGGCCCGACAGCGGCGGCAGGCCGAAGTTGACGACGGACCGTCGCACGTGCGGGACCCGCGCCAGCTCGGCCCCCGTCTCGAGGCGGGTGGCGTTGAACAGCCACGCGAGGTCGCGGAGCACCGCCTGCCGCAACCGGCCCTTCGACATCACTCGCTGCTCGCGCGTCTCCTGGCGCGCGCCCGGTTCCTCGTCCGTGAGCCGATCGAGCAGCGCCGGCTGGAGGCGCTCCTGCGGGGTCAGTTCACCCATGGCCTGCCGCCCATTACTGCGCCGCCTGGGCGCCGATGAGCACCGTCCGCACGTCCATCAGCCCGTGGTCGCCGGCGTCTGTCGTCAGCACCCGCTGGCCGAGGCCGCAGAACACCCCGGGCGCCCGCTCCTCCCAGGCGGTCCTCCGGCCGAGGCGAACCTGGCAGTCCGGCGACTGTTCGGACCCCGGGTAGCGCGTGGGGATGAGGCCGACGGCTTCACCGCCGTTGGCGAAGTGGAACTGGGCGGGCATCCAGACGAGGTCGCGCAGATCCGCTGGTGCCTCCAGGACGATCGTCGAAAAGCGGCTGAAGGGCACCCAGTAGTACCGGCCGTTGATGATTGCCTCGCACACCGGCCCGAGCCGCATGTCGGCATCGGCGATCCAGTCGAACGGCGTGCCGTCCAGGGTGCCCGGTGAGGGCGGGGCGGCTTCGAACGCGCGGTCGCGAAGCGCCTGCCACTGGCCGGCCCGCGGGGTGCCGGAGACGAGCAGCGATTCGATGAGGAGCGCGAGCCACTCCTCGGGTTCTCCGAAGACCACCGGCGAACGCCGGCCGGCGAACACCTCTGCCCGCAGCAGTTCGCAACGCACCGCCTCGCCGTACATCCGGGCCATGGCCAGTACGCTGGCGTCCAGCTCCGCGGCGACCTCCAGCTGGGTCAGGGCCCGTTCCCACTCGCCGTCCACGGCGAGCAGTTGGAAGAGAAACACGCGCAGCTTCGCGTTCGCCGGATCCTTGCGCACCTGCTCCTGCAGCTGGCGAAGCCCCTCGTCGAGATTCCCTTCTCGAACGGCGCGTTCTGCGGTGTCCAGAGACATGGTTGCCTCGCAGGAATCTCCCGAGACACCTCTCGCCTTCGGCCCTGGACCTCGGGCGGCCTCGGGCTTCGGCCCTGGTCCTGCCCGCAAGGCGAAGGCCCGAGGCCTATGGCCTCCCATCAGCGTGAGGCGTCACATCCCGGCCTGCGCGTCGGCCTCGAACACATTGGCCGCTCCGCCCGCCCCTTTGGCGTCTTGCGGCACGTAGCTGACCCTCACCTTGCTGAAACCGAGGCGCAGCCGCTCGAGCAGCTCCGCATTCTGCGATTCGACGTTCAGCGAGGTCACCCTTACGTTCTGCAGCTCGATCGTGAGGTACTCGAGCGGCGTCTGACCGGCCTTGCGGACGGTCAGGCGCGCCTGCTTGATCAGCTTGTTGTTCAGGAGGAAGAGCATCAGCGTCGGCGAGCCCTGATCGACGCGCTTGACGACTTCGAGCTCCGTCATGGTGCTGCGCCCGGAGGCCTCCCCCCTGGCCGCGGACACGGACGCCTGCATGCCCCACGACCACGACACGACCTCGATCTCGCCCTTGTGCTCGGCGTCGGCAGATTCGCCCGTCACGCCCTGCACCTTCAGGAACATGTCGGCAATAGCCACCGCTCACCACTCCCGACCGCCCCGCGGTCACACCTTCTTGTTCGCGCCGAAGTCGTACTTCTGCTTCACCTCGCCCCCGAGGCTGCCGTCGGGTTTCTGCTCCTTGTAGCTCATCTCGAGCTTGACGAAGTTCAGCGTGACCGACTCGGCGGGAATCGGTTCACCAGCGCCGCCATTGGTCGTGTAGGAGCTGACGATCAGTTCTTCCATGTTGATCTTCAGGTAATCCTGCTGGTCGCCGCCCGCCTTGCGGACCGTCAGCACCGCGTTCTTGAAGTGTTCCCCGGTGGCGCACGCGATCATCAGCTTCGGGGAACTCTTGTCCATCTGCTTCATGAACGCGAAATCCTGCTTCTGCACCTTGGCGGCTCCGGCCCCGCCTCCGTGCCCGGCGGTGCCCGGCTGCACCTCTCCCCAGCTGAACGAGTGGATCTCGATCTCGCCCTTGTGCTTCTCGTCGGTGGCCTCGCCCTCGACTCCCGCGATCTTCAGGAAGTAGTCAGTAGCCATTGATTGAACCTCCCTCCTTCGGTGCCGCGACGATCATGCTCGGGCAACTTGCCCTACGCCCCGTTTGTGCCGCCCGCGACTACACGCTCGCCTTCACCGACGGCAGCTTCGTGACCAGGCTCAACGCTACCGTCAGTCCCTCGAGCTGGTAGTGCGGTCGCAGGAAGAACTTCGCCGAGTAGTAGCCGGGATTCCCCTCGACTTCCTGGACCTGGATTTCCGCGCCCGCGAGCGGCTTCTGCGCCTTCGTCGTCTCCGAGGAGTTGGCGGGGTCGCCGTCCACGTAGTTCATGATCCAGGTGCTGAGCCAGCGCTGCATCTCGTCGCGCTCCTTGAACGAGCCGATCTTGTCGCGCACGATGCATTTCAGGTAGTGCGCGAACCGGCAGCACGCGAACAGGTACGGCAGGCGCGCGGCGAGGTTGGCGTTGGCGGTCGCGTCGGGGTCGGTATACTCTGCCGGCTTCTGCAGCGACTGTGCGCCGATGAACGCCGCCACGTCGGTATTCTTGCGGTGAATGAGCGGCATGAAGCCGTTCTTCGCGAGCTCGGCCTCGCGCCGGTCGCTGATCGCGATCTCCGTCGGGCACTTCATGTCCACGCCGCCGTCGTCGGTCGGGAACGTGTGGACGGGAAGCGCTTCGACGGACCCCCCGGATTCGACGCCCCGGATGCGCGAGCACCAGCCGAAGACTTTGAACGACCGGTTGACGTTCACGGCCATCGCGTAGGCGGAGTTCGCCCACGTGTAGCGCGAGTGGTCGGCGGCACCGGTGTCCTCCTCGAAGTCGAACTCCTCGACGGGGTCAGACTTCGCCCCGTAGGGCAACCGCGCGAGGAACCGGGGCATCGCGAGGCCGACGTAGCGAGCGTCGTCCGACGCCCGGAGCGATCGCCAGGCGGCGTATTCCGGCGTCGTGAAGACCTTCGTCAGGTCCCTGGGATTCGCGAGCTCCTGCCACGACTCCATCTGCATCACGCTCGGCGCGGCGCCCGTGATGAACGGGCAGTGGGCGGCCGCCGCGATCCGGGCCATGCCGCCGAGCAGCTCCACGTCGGCCGGGCTGTGGTCGAAGTGATAGTCGCCGACGAGGCAGCCGTACGGCTCGCCGCCGAGCACGCCGTACTCGGCCTCGTAGACGCTCTTGAAGAGCGGGCTCTGATCCCAGGCGGCGCCCTTGAACCGCTTGATCGTCTTCCCCAGATCCTGCTTGGTGACGTTCATCACGCGGATCTTCAGCATCTCGTCCGTCTCGGTGTTGGTGACGAGATATTGCAGGCCGCGCCAGGCGCCCTCGAGTTTCTGAAACTCCTCGTGGTGCAGGATCAGGTTGACCTGCTCGGTCAGCGTCTTGTCCAGCTGCGCGATGATCGCCTCGATCGACTGCACGACGTCGGCGCTGATGAGCGTGGACTGTTCGAGCGCCTGGGCCGCCAGCGTCCGCACTGCTTTCGCGACGGCTTCCTTCGCCTGATCGGTCTTCGGCTTGAACTCCTTTCTCAGGAGAGAATCGAGTTCGCTGACTTCAAGGGGCGCAGCCGCCTGCTGTTCCTTCTGGGTTCTTCGTTCGGCCATGACTCATCTCCGGTGGAGTGGGGCGATGCTACTGGCCCTCGCCCTCAGGCTTCTTCATGCTGGCAAGCGACTGCAGCAGGGCCGGGTCCTGCAACAACCGGCCGACGAGGTCCTCGGCGCCGCTCTTGCCGTCCATGTACGTGATCAGGTTCGCCAGCTGCTGCCGGGCGTCCAGCAGCTTCTTGAGCGCGTCCACCTTGTTCGCGATGGCGGCGGGCGAGAAGTCGTCCATGCTCTCGAAGGTGAGCTCGACGTTCAGGTTCCCCTCGCCCGTCAGCGTGTTCGGCACCTGGAAGGCGACCCGCGGTTTCATCGCCTTCATGCGGGCGTCGAAGTTGTCCACGTCGATGTTGAGGAACTTGCGCTCCTCGATCGGCGGCAACGGCTCCGCGGGCGTGCCCGCCAGGTCGGCGAGCACCCCCATGACGAACGGGATCTGCACCTTCTTCTCGGCCCCGTACAGCTCCACGTCGTACTCGATCTGCACGCGGGGCGCCCGGTTGCGCGCGATGAATTTCTGACTGCTCTCCTTCGCCATCGGATCCTCCTCGCCGTCCTCGGCGACTACTCGTCGTCTCTGATTCCACCGGCCGCTCGCGCCTGGGCGACGCCGTCGGGCGCCAGGTCTGCGAGCACGTCGAGAAAACTCTTCGACACCAGCCGCGCCGCCCGGTCGAGCAGCATCGGCACGGGGCTCGACGGTTCGTTCTGCCGGAAGAACTGCGCGACCGCCTGCAGCGCCCGGACCGCATCGTCGCGCGACCTGATCGGGCCGACGCCCGGCTGCGCCGTCGCCGCACCTGGCTGTGCCAGCATCGTCTCCGCGGCACCGGCGGCGCCGACCACGTGGGCGGCCATGACGCGCTCCATCCTGCCCAATTGCGCCAGGAGCGGTTCGAAGCCAGGGGGGGCGTCCACCTCCCGCATCCGCGCGTCGATGGTCTTGAGCGACGCGATCGCCCCGAGCGCGGCCCGATGCAGTGCGGCGAGATCGGCCTGCGGCGTATCGGCGAACGCGGCTTCGATCTGCCGCTGGTCGGTCGGCGTCTCGTCTTCGTTGGGCGCCGCCGAGCCCGACGCGAGCTCGACGTCGCGAAGGCCGAACCGGCCGTGCTGCCGGCTGCTCGCGATGACCGCGCGGCGCAGACCGTCGAGCACGGCGGTCGGATCGCCGAAGGCCGTCAGCGCGTTGCGGCGCATGACCGCGTCCTCGTCGATTCGTGGGTACACGTCGGCCCAGTACACGTCCAGCCACCCGGACGCGACGGTGATTGTCTCGAAGAACCCGGTGAGACCGGCGGTTCTCAACACGGCGGCGGCGAAGTGGGCCAGCGCGCGCAGGTCCTTGCTGCGGGCGAGCGCCTCTCCTGCCCGCGCCTTGATCTGGTTCCAGTCAGGGGGAGTCTCGGGCGGGATCGGTTGGCCGAACAGCTGATAGGCATCGAGCGATGCCATCAACTGCGTGTCCTCGAGATTCTCCCCGCACGGCCGATCGGGCTCAATCGGCGCCAACAGATCGAGGCCCTCGAGCATCATGTACCGGCCCTCCCGAGCGCTCGCCCGACGCGCCCGCCACGTCGGGTCACCCGGATTCTACTAGCAATTGTCCGGCGCCGCGTTGGCTTCTGCGCAGAATCTCGCCGCCGATGCCGGCCGGTCCCCGCGGGTGGCCGCGGCCACGGAGCGGCCGCTCCTGGGTGCGCTCGTACCAGCCCGTCAGCAGGCTTCGACCACCAAAACTGTAACGTTGTCCGGCCCGCCGGCGTCCAGCGCCGCCTGAATGAGATGCCGGACGGTCTTCTGGATGTCGGGTCCGCCAAGCGACGCCTGGATGCGCGCGTCGGGCACGGTATGGGTGAGGCCGTCCGAACACAACAGGAACCGGTCGCCGGGACGGACGTTGTACCGGGACACGTCGAGCGCCAGGTCGGGTTCGGCGCCCAGCGCGCGGGTGATCACGTTCGACGGGGCCCGCCGCCCTGCGTCTTCGGCCTCCGCCAGGCTGTGGTCGCGCGTCAGCCGCTCGAGTTCGCCGTCGCGCCACCGGTACGCTCGGCTGTCCCCCGCCCAGATGACCGCGCACTCGGCGCCGCGCGTGAGCAGCGCCACGACGGTCGTGGCGATCCGTTCGGCGTGCAGCGAGCGGGCGGCGAGGTGCACGAGGTGGTCGTTGACTTCGTCGATGCGGCGGCTCGCCTGCTCGATCGTCCGTTCGAAGCTGGAATCGGGAATCCAGTCGGCCAGCGCGTCGCACACCATGCGGCTGGCCAGCTCGCCCTCGCTGTGGCCGCCCAGCCCGTCCGCCACCGCCCACACCCCGACCTCCGGCCGTTCGAGGAACGCATCCTGGTTCTTGGCGCGGAGGCGGCCGGTGTCGCTGGCGGCCGCCGATCGGAACCGGCACGGCTGCGGCTCGGCGCTCTCCGACGCGTGGACCCGGCGCGAGCCCATCTCGAGATGGACGGGCAGCGAGGGCCAGTCGCGCTCGATCCACAAGCCGTCGAGGAACGCGGCAAAGCGCTCGGGACGCGGCAGGCCCTTCGAGACCAGGCAGCTGGAGCCGACGATCGACGAGCCTTCGGTCCACCAGAGGGCCAGGGGGTGGTAGACCGCGGCCAGGCGTTCGAGCGCGAGTTCGGCGAGACTCGACCCGGGACGAGCGGGAGAATCGAGCGGGATATGAAACGCGTCCGGTGGATCGTCGCCGAGCATGGAGGCGGCCGCCGGGTCCAGCACGAGGCGGGCTGTGCCGAGCACGGCCTCGAGGTGCCCGGTCAAGGACGTCACGCTCTCGTCGAAGCGATCGAAGTCGATGTCCTCGGCTTCCAGCGTCTCGATGATCAGCTGCTCGGCCGCGTCGAAGAAGGCCGTCGCCTGCATCGTGGTTGCGACCGTCGTGGACGACGGCAGTTCGGCCACGACGGTCAGTGGAAAGTAGCGGCCGACACGATCGACGCTCGGCGCCATGACGCCGGCGACGGCCGCCGGCCCGCAGGCGCCGGGCGCGCAGGCGAACCGCCAGGCCGGGCTCGTGAGGTACACGTCCAGCCACCGCTCGCCGAGCAGCGAACGGCTGGCGGCGATGCCGCCCTGCAGCCAGCGATCCCACGCGCCGACGAACGCGTCGGACGCGCGGCGGCGCAGGAAGTCACCGTGGCTCGGCAGCTTACCGTAGAAACCCGCCTGTACTTCCTGGCGCATGGCGTGGGCGTCTTCAGAAGCCGCAGCGGAACTGCTGCCAGCTGCGGTCGGTGAACGGGTTCTCGATGCGTGTCGCCTCGAGCCTGATCCTCACGGAATGTCCGCCGAATGAGAGCCGCAGCGCCGAACGCACGTCGGTCTCCTTCTGGGCCCCCGCGAAATCGAGCAGCCGGAGCCACCCCCACGGCCCGTCGAACGCCTTGGTCGTCTGGCCGCCGAACATGCCGCCGTCGAACGTGGCGAGCACCTGTCCGGCACCCTCGCCCGGCCAGGTCACCGCGAGACTGCGCGCCGGGCCCTGCTTGTACTCGAAGCGCTTCCCGTCGATGTCCAGCCGGAACTTGCCGACGTCCATGTCGATGGCCGCCAGGTTGAACCGCACCTGCGGCATCCTGGAACCCGGCTGGAAGAACATGCGGCGCACGCGCTCGGCGAACTGGAACTGGCGCAGCATCGCGGACGACGTGCCCACGGACCCCGGCCGCCATTCCCAGGTGGGCCGCGTCGTGTCCACGACTTTCTCGAGGTTGGCCGTGAAGAACGCGTCGAACACGCCGCCGTACCCGAACAGCCGCCCGAAATCGTCCATCGGGACGTCGGTGGTGCTGGTGGAACTGAAGGGATAGCGGCCCTCGATGATCGCGCTGCACTCCCGGCGCACCTCCTGTTGGTAGCGGGCGAGCAGGTCGCTCGTCGCGCCCGAACTCACGGCCGCCTGCGTTCGCCCGCGCACCTGGTCGACGAGCGCGCGGACCACCGGGGGCAGCAGCGCCGCATCCTGCTTCAGCGAAGTCAGCAGCGCGTTCAGCTGCGTGTCGGCGACGACGTCCAGCGGCCGCGTCTGTCCCGGTCCCGTGCCCGTCGACACGAGACCCTGGCGAATGGCCTGCACCTGGGCCAGGATGCGGTCGATCGGCGCGCTGCCCGCGGTGCCGGCCAACAGCTGATGGATCGCCGCGAAGTGAGACGTCACCTGCGCACCCGGCGCGGCCGCGGCCTGCACGCCGATTGCCGCCTTGCCCTGGGCGAGCACTTTCTGCGCGGCTTCGCGCGCGGTCGCGACAATGCCGCCCGAGGCCGTGTCCTCCGGTGTCACGAGGAACGTGTTCTCGTCGACCGTGCGCAGCAGGCCGCGCAGCGGCGAGGTCGGCGCCGCCAGGATCGCCAGCTCGTCGCCCGTGACGGCGAACGGCACGAGGTCCACGTCCTGCAGGATGTTCTCCCACGCCGCGATGTAGTCGCGTTCGTAGCAGTCGATCACGTCGACGCGCAGCTTGGCCGCGTCGCCGAGGGAGAGACCTTCCTCGCCCCACACCCACGCGTCCGCCCGGAACTGCGACACCAGTTCCTCGGCTCCCGCACCGGTGATTTCCTTGAACCCCGCTTTCGTGTAGAGGTACGGAACGGGATCCGACAGTTTGCGTCCGCCCTTGCGCCGCAACACCCGGTCCGCGCCGACGCCCGCCGTCTCGTTCAGTCGCAACCCACGCGCGGTGTCCGCGTGCGTGAGCTTGACGCGGTTGTAGACGAGTTGCGGGATCGAGGCCCGCCGAATCGTGGCGCGCGCCTGTGCGACCAGCGAGGCGTCGATCGGAACCGCGCGCAGCGTCACACCCTCGTCGAGCAGTCCCTTGAAGTGCCTCGAGAGCGCCGCCGCCATCTCCGGCGTGGACCCGGTGCTCCATTCGATCTCGGCAACCATCGCCAGGTGGGCCCTGTCGAGGTGCTTCGGATCGCCGAGCATCAGATACGCCTTCAGGTACTCGTACAGCTTGTCCGGCTCGGCTCCGTAGTCGGTCAGGCGTTGGGCGAAACGCTGGGCGAGGTGCGGCAGGAGGCCGCCGTCCAGCTCGCGGGCGTACGCGTCGCGCGCGCTGTTGCCGACCGAACGCCCCTGGAACAGCCCCCACCGCATCGACCACGGCCGATGGTCGCGATACCGGTTCGCGACGTCGGCGACCGCGCGAACGGCGTCGAGCCGGGGCAGGACCAGCTCGAGCGGCGAGCCGGCCACGACCGGTGGCGTCCTGGCGAGCGTGCCGACGGCCTGCGATACCTGGCGCAGGTAGCCGCTGTTCCTCCCGTAGCTGACCGAGAGCACGACGACGCCGGTGACGGCGAGTGCGGCCATGGCCGCGTAGACGCCGAGCTGCAACGCGCCCTGCCGCAGCTCCTGGCGCCAGTTCAGGCCTGCGACGCCGGACTCGCCGAGCACGACATCCTTGAGCAGGCGCTCGATGAAGTACGCCTTGCCGCGGCCCGGAGGCGGCAGCACCGCGTCCGACGCGAGCGCGAAGCGGCGGCCGATTGCCGACAGCAGCCGGTCGATCGGTGTGCCCTCCTGGGTGCCGCTCGTGAAATAGACGCCGCGCAGCAGGACGCGCTGATCGAAACGGGTCGAACCGAACACCTCGGTGACGAACTCGTCGAGCAGCCCGCGGAGCGCGGCCATCTGCTGCGGGAACCCGAAGATCTTCGTGCGGCGGCGCGCGTCGCTCTCCTCGTCGAGCCGCGCGAAGACGCGCTGGTTCAACCGGGTCATGAGCGCGTCGAATTCGGCCGCGAACCCCCGGGCAGCCTCGGCGCGCGCGGTCTGCTCGTAGGGGAACGTCACGCCCCAGACCTGCGCGCGGCCGTCAGCCGCCTGGTCGTCGAAATACTCCGCGAACCCCGCGACCAGGTCGCACTTGGTGACCATCACGTAGACCGGCAGCTGCACGCGCAGATCGCGATGCAGTTCGTCGAGGCGGCGCCGCGCGGCCACGACGTGCGCCGCGCGGCCCTCCGGACCGGCCGTCATCAGGTCCTGCGCGCTGATGGTGAGGATGACCCCGTTCAGCGGGCGGCGCTTGCGATACTGCCGCAGAAGCGCGAGAAACTCGGTCCAGGCGGCGCTGTCGGCCGACGCGTCGGAGTCCTGCGTCGTGTATCGCCCGGCGGTGTCGAGGAAGACCGCCTCGTCGGTGAACCACCAGTCGCAGTTCCGGGTGCCGCCCACGCCGCGCAGGGCGCCTTTGCCCATCCTCTGCTCGAGCGGGAACTTCAGCCCGGAGTTCACCAGCGCGGTCGTCTTCCCGGACCCCGGGGCGCCGATGAAGACGTACCAGGGCAGGTCGTAGAGGCTGCGGCCGCGGCGCTGCGTTTGCCGAAGCGTCGCCACGGCCTCCTCGAACCGCTCGCGCAGCTGCAGCACCTCGTCGCTCGGCCGCTCGCGCTCGGCCGCCCGCGGCCGGGAGACGTCGGCCACGAAGCGATCCGTCGCCCGCGAGGCGCGAAGGCGCCTGGCGAACAGGAACGCCGCCCGCAGCGCGACGACCACGGCGATCGCAGCGAGCCGCGCGCGCACCGATTCGAGCGGGTGAAACTCGGCAAAGGCGAGGTACGGGCCCGCGTACCAGATGACCAGCGCGAGCAGCACCAGGCCCACCCCGACCAGCAGCGAGCGTCGTGTGAG
>Ga0316628_100000971_pt1 | contig 19380 bp, 19 predicted proteins | sample OWC_Aug_M2_C1_D5_FD_207648 | JGI IMG/M metagenome (GOLD analysis project Ga0316628, IMG submission 207648) | Wetland soil microbial communities from Old Woman Creek delta, Ohio, United States - OWC_Aug_M2_C1_D5_C | ecosystem: Environmental > Terrestrial > Soil > Wetlands | place: USA: Ohio... | reverse complement strand
TCTACTCTCTCAAAGGCTAGTTTCTCCAGGATGCTGCGTAATGATTTGATCTAAAACGTTTGTTTTTGGTAGTACTCAGGAGTCATAAAAAGAAAAGAGGAAGCCCCGGTTTTGAAATGCATTTACAAGCCTTGTAAACAAAAATACTGACTACTGCAGCTCACCCAAGTATCTTTTTCACCCTTCCCACTTCTCCGCTCTGCAGGCGAACTTTAATGCCGTGCGGGTGATTGGACGACTTGGTGAGGATGTCTTTTACAATCCCTTCCGTGAGCTTCCCGGTCCGCTGGTCCTGCTTTAGTACGATCGAAACGCGCAAGCCCTGGTTTATATCGATACGCTTAGTTCCATCCATATATCAACCCAAGTGCTTTCCTTTCATATTCGATCCGCCCATTCGGCTAAATGTTTCTTTCTCTTTGTTTTTGGATAGTAGGACATTATAAGACATCTTCTGCAGACTATGGGGAGGTTTGACAATCATTGAAAACCGGATAGAATTTGTGTAATATGATTTTGCTCTTATTTATTTGGGCGTGACGAGGTAGGAACTGAAAAAAACATTATCCATCGCTGTCCTGCTGACACTTTTTTTGATTGGGAATGTCCGGGCCGGGCAGGCCGGCTACCCGGAAGCCGGTCTGGATGAAAGGCCGGGCGGCGTCATACCGCTCGCTCTGACTTTTCGGAACGAAGAGGGGAAGAGCGTTCTCCTCAAGGAACTCATCGACAGACCAACAGTCCTAATGCTTGTCTATTACGACTGCTCCCACATCTGCCCGCAGATGCTCGGAGGTCTCGCAAAATCCCTCGGCGATGTTCAGCTTGTACCGGGTGATGACTACAGGGTGATAACTGTAAGTTTCGACGACAGTGAGAAGCCTGAGGAGGCGCGGACGCAGAAGAGAAATTACATCAGGGCGATAAGCAGTCCCTTTCCTGTAGACGCCTGGCGGTTCCTGACCGGCGACAGGGACAACATAAGAAGGCTTTCTGACGCTATGGGGATAAGATACAAGAGGGCAGAGCACGGCTTTATACATCCCGAGGTCCTTGTCTTTGTCTCCCCCCGGGGGCTGATTACGAAGTACATGCATGTCTCGAAATTCAATTATGGAGTGGCAGACCCCATGGTCTTTTCCGCTCTTGCTCTCAAGAACGCCTTCCTGGATGCGTCGGACGGGAAGGTCTCGACCGGCGGCAGTATAACGCCGATGTACTGTTTTCTTCACGAGCCTGCCAAACAGGAAAAATTTTTCAATATATTGAAGGTCTCGGGGGCGCTTACGGTCCTGGCCTTTTTTCTGCTCTTTGTGTATCTGAAGGGGCAGAGAAGGCCCGCAGAATGAAGGGGAGGCGAATTGGAAGACACCGCATCTGATTACGAAAACAGTTTCTACCGGGAAAAGGGCAAGTATAAGGGCGTCTTTTCATGGCTGATGTCGACAGACCATAAGCGGATCGGCATCCAGTATCTCGCCGCTATCCTGACATTTTTTTCGATAGGGGTTATGCTCGGCCTGCTTGTCCGTTTGAGTTTGATAGCGCCGGGGAAGATACTCAGCCAGAACACTTATAACCAGGTTTTTTCGGTCCACGGGATACTCATGATCTTTCTCTTCATCATTCCCGGTGTCCCCGTCGCATTCGGCAACTTCTTCCTGCCGATCATGATAGGCGCGCGGGACGTTGCGTTCCCCCGCTTAAACCGCCTCACCTGGTGGCTTTATCTTACAGGCGCGGTCCTCGTCGCACTCTCTCTTTTTACAAAGGGCGGACCGCCTGATACGGGCTGGACCTTTTACGCGCCTTACAGTATAAGGGCCCAGGCCAATATCACCCTCGCTGTCTTCGGGGTGTTCGTGCTCGGTTTTTCCTCGATACTCACAGGCCTCAATTTCGTAACTACGATCCACAGGCTGAGGGCGCCGGGGATGACTTGGTTCAAAGTGCCGCTCTTTGTATGGACGCTTTATGCGACGGGCTGGGTGCAGATGCTTGCTACGCCTGTCCTTGCGATTACGCTCGTCTTCATCATACTCGGCAGGGTCTTCGGGGTGGGGTTCTTCGACCCGTCCAAAGGCGGCGACCCTATCCTCTACGAGCATCTCTTCTGGACCTATTCGCATCCGGCGGTGTATATAATGGTGCTTCCGGCGATGGGCATTATCAGCGAGGTGATCCCTGTCTTTGCGAGGAAGACGATATTCGGGTATAAGGCGGTGGCCTTTTCAGCACTCGGGATCGCCAGCGTCGGATACTTTGTCTGGGGACACCATATGTTCACCAGCGGGATGAGCGATACGGCGAGGATAATATTTTCCTTCATCACCTTCCTCGTCGCGGTCCCGTCTGGCATCAAGATATTCAACTGGGTCGCCACCCTGTACAAGGGGTCGATCATGCCGAATGCGCCGATCTATTTTGCGCTTACCTTCATCTTCCTTTTTTCGATAGGAGGGCTCACCGGGCTTATCATCGGCTCGCTCGCCCCGAACCTCCATCTCCACGGAACCTATTTTATAGTCGCCCACTTCCATTACGTGATGTTCGGGGGAGCTGGGTTCGCGATCCTGTCAGCACTTCATTACTGGTTTCCGAAGATGTTCGGGAAGATGTATAACGAAAAGGCGGCTAAGGCCGGATGGTTCATACTCTTCGTCGGGTTCAACCTCCTCTACTTCTCGATGTTCATACTAGGCTACAGGGGGATGCCGAGGAGGTATTTCGACTACCCGCCGGAGTATTTCAACCTCCATCTTGCGTCGACGATAGGCTCGTGGATACTTGCGGCCGGGCTCGCTGTCATCCTCGTGAATCTTATAAGGGCGCTCTTTAAGGGGCCTCGGGCACCCGCAGACCCGTGGGGCGGCAGGAGCCTCGAGTGGACGATAGCATCGCCGCCTCCCGCTGAGAATTTCCGCGAATTACCGGTGATCAAGTAGATGGAAATAAATGCGGAACAAAGAGACCGCACAGGCGCCAAATACGGCATGTGGTTTTTTCTGTTTACCGAGATCCTCTTTTTCGGGGGGATGTTCATACTCTACTCGGTCTACCGGGCGAAGTATGCACAGGACTTCCATGCGGCGGCCGCGGAGGAGAACCTCCTCCTCGGGTCGATCAACACCGCGGTGCTTCTGTCGAGCAGCCTCTCTATAGCGCTTTCGATATCCGCGCTGAAAAAAGGCGATTACCGTCTCTCCGTGCGGCTGCAGACCGCGACTATCCTGATGGGATTGGCCTTTCTTGTCATTAAATACTTTGAATGGACAGCAAAGATAGCGAAGGGGATATATCCGGATTCGCCGGTGCTTTTAAAGATGAGCGGGGGGGAGATACTCTTTTTCGGGCTCTATTATGTGATGACTGGTGTCCATGGACTCCATGTCCTCATCGGGGTTGTGGTTATTGCCTTCATGGTCTATTTCACAAGGACAGGAGACATCACCAGCGAGAACTTCTCGAAACTCGAGAACACCGGCCTCTACTGGCATTTTGTGGATATCGTATGGATATATCTCTTCCCGTTGTTTTACCTGATTACTTAGGAGAAGAAGATGGCGCAGGATGAGGCCGAAAAAAGTGTTCATATAGTCGCCAATAAGACATATGTATATGTCTGGATCGCGCTGATGCTTCTTCTTGCTGCGTCGATAGCGGTGGCGAAGGTCGAGTTCTCGAAATACAGCGTGCTCGTGAACCTGCTGATCGCCTCGACAAAGGCGGGGCTCGTCCTATTCTTCTTTATGCACCTGAAATATGAGCGATGGCTGCTGAAGGCGATGCTCTTCATGGTGATCGCCACGCTGACGGCCGTGATTGCTCTCTTCTTCGCGGACGTCTCGTTCAGGTGAGGAAAAAGACATGGTGTTAGGACCCTCCAATATAGCCGGAAAGATCGAGACCTCCTTCCTGATCGTCGTCAGCGCCTGTGTCGCACTTTTAGTGCTGGTCACGGTGACGATGCTCGTCTTTATCTATAAATACAACAGAAAGAGGCACCCGGTCCCGAAGGAGATAAAGGAGAATCTTTCGCTGGAAGTGTTATGGACGGTCATCCCTACGATACTCGTGATCTTTATGTTCTATTTCGGCTGGGTGGATTTCGATTACATCCGCAATCCGCCGAAGGACTCGATGAATATCGATGTGATTGCGCGGCAGTGGTCCTGGACCTTCAGGTATGCAAACGGCAGGCAGAGCGACACACTTAAGGTGCCCGTCGGGAAGGCCGTCAAGCTGACCATGACGTCGGAAGACGTGATCCACTGTCTGTTCATCCCTGCCTACCGCGTGAAAGAGGACTGCGTCCCCGGACTGAAGACACACCTCTGGTTTACGGCGAACGAGGCCGGGACATATGACATCTTCTGCACGGAGTACTGCGGGGTCGAGCACTCACATATGCTCTCCAAGCTGATCACGATGCCTGCTGCCGATTTTAATGAATGGTATCAGGGCAGAGTGGAAGCGAAGGGTAAAGAGAAGGGGGCTGAACTCCTTCAGACCAAGGGCTGTCTCGGATGCCACACAACTGACGGGACACCGAAGGTCGGCCCCACTTTTAAAGGCCTTTACGGAAGCAAGGTGACGGTGCTGACGGGCGGCAAGGAGCGGGTGACCGCCGCGGACAAAGAATATCTGAAGAGGTCGGTGCTCGAACCGGCGGCCGATATCGTAAAGGGATACCAGAATATTATGCCTAAGTTGCCGATGACAGAGGAAGATCTGGATGAGATAGTGGATTATATGGAGACGCTGAAATGAGGGAACTTTGTTCCGTCACGAAGGTCTATCTGGAACTCTGCAAGCTGAGGATATCTCTCTTTTCAGCCCTTTCTGCGGCCATGGGCTTTTTGCTCTCGGCAGACAGAATCGGCCTCGGCATGCCCGGCGTGACCTGCGGGGTCTTTTTCCTTTCATGCGGCGCCTGTGCACTCAACCAGTTTCAGGAAAGGGATACGGATGCCCTTATGCCCCGGACAGCGGCCAGGCCACTGCCTTCCGGCAGAATAGATCCGGTCAAGGCCCTTTATGTCTCGGCTGCGCTCCTGTTTTTTGGTTTCCTGGCACTTTTTCTGACCGGTAAGACGGCCCCTTTTTTACTGGGACTTTTCGCTGTTGTCTGGTATAACGGCGTGTATACGTTTCTGAAGAGAAAAACGTCCTTTGCTTCAATTCCTGGTGCATTAATAGGCGCAGTGCCGCCCGCCATGGGATGGGTCTCGGGAGGAGGAATGCTTTCCGATCACAGACTGGCCGCGGTCTGTTTTTTCTTCTTTATGTGGCAGGCCCCGCATTTCTGGCTCCTCTTGATGGACCGCGGCGAAGAATACAGGCGGGCAGGCCTTCCGTCCCTTGCAGCGGTCTTCAGCAAGTCGCAGCTGCGGAGGATATTATTTATCTGGATAAGCGCAGCCGCTGTAAGCGCCCTTTTCATTCCCATGGGTGGAGTTGTCCGGAATCACGGTACAGGGTTTTTTCTTTTTGCTGCCGCATTATGGCTTGCCTGCAACGGCTATAAAGTCCTTCGAGGGGAACATGGGGACGGCTGTTTCTTCGCCTTCAGGAGCACAAATGTCTTTGTACTTATCGTAATGCTTCTTCTGTCTCTGGATAAACTTGTCGGGAGCTTTGTTCTCTGATGCCGCTTCGAATCGCCCCATTATTTTTAACTCCGTGAACCTGTGTCTCTGTGGTCAACTGAGATACCCTGTGACTATTGCCTCGGCAGGGTGAAGCTGAACGTGCTCCCCTTCCCGGGCGCACTCTTTACCCAGATCTGGCCCCCATGTGCCGCTACGATTGTCCTGGCAATGGACAAGCCGAGGCCTGATCCCCTCACCTCGTGGGCCGCACGGTAGAATGCATCGAAGATATGCGGGAGCTGATCATTCGATATGCCTGCGCCTGTGTCTTTGACCTCCACCAGGACGTCCTCATCAATATTCATTACCCGAACTGTTATCGTTCCTTCGATAGTATACTTGACGGCGTTATCAAGGAGGTTTGCGATGACCCTGTGTATCATAGCTCCGTCGGCCCGTATAATCGGGAAGGGATCTTCCGAAAAATTTGATGATATCTTTATGTTTTTCCTGTCCACTTCCTTTTTTGTGCTCTCAATCTGTTTGAGCACCGCCGCCTGCAGATCGAAAGGGGCGAACTGGGGCTTATATTCTTCTGTCTCAAACCGCGAAAACTCGATGAACGTTGTGAGTAAATGTTCGGCCGTCGTTAACTTGTCCCTCACTAATTCGAGGTCGGCCTTCGCGTCTTTGGTCTTGCCCGACAGCGTCCTCGTCAGGAAACCTAAGGAAGGGATGATCGCGTTTTTGATATCATGGGCAAACATAGAGAGGATATTCTTACGCTCCCTACCTAGTTTCCCGATTTCCCTCAATCTGTCCTCCAGTGTCGTGATCAACTTTTGGCGGGCAATAGAATAACGGAGCGATTTCAGCAGGAATTCGCCTTCGACACGGCCTTTGACAAGATAGTCCTGGGCCCCGCTCCGCACCGCCTTCACCGCTAGCTCTTCATCGTGGAGCCCGGTCAATACGATCACGGGCAGGTCGGGATAGAGGGTATGAATCCTGATGAAGGTTTCAATCCCCTGACTGTCGGGCAGCCCCAGGTCTGAGAGGACCACATCGAACTTTTCTCTTGCCAGATGCTCGATCCCGGAAGACAACCGGTCGGAATAGGCAACACTCACCTGACTTGTCGTTTCCGATAATAGCGCACGGATGTAATCGGCGTCGCCGGGGTCGTCCTCGAGCAATAAGACTTTTATAGAGCCATAATCCAGCGTCGCGTCATCAGGACTTATCTCCAAGTCCTTTTTCAATCTCTCATCTTTAAGTATCTTTTCATGGAGATCCGGATTGACCTTTTTCATGCATCGGGGACAGATGCCATGGGTAAAAGAGGCATCGGTATGTTCCTCAACATATTTTTCGACCTTCAGCCAGTACCCTTTGTCGTCACGTATGTTCCTGCACCATGCGCACATGGGGATCAAACCCCTCAGCGTTTTGATTTCTTTCAGGTTCTTTTCCAGTTGGGCTATCATTTTTTGCCGTTCTATCGCGTACCGCATGGAACGGATGAGCAGGTCTCCTTCGACTCTACCTTTGACGAGATAGTCCTGCGCGCCGCTTTGCACCGCCTTCAATGCCAGCTCTTCGTCGTTCATCCCGGTCAGCACGATTATGGGGATACCGGGATAGCGGGTGTGGACCCTCAGAAATGTATCTATGCCCTTACTGTCGGGCAGCCCCAGGTCGGACACGATGATATCAAACTGTTCCGCGGCGAGATTGTCAAAGGCCGAGGACAGTCTGTCCGAATGCCGGATGTCGACAGAAACACCTCTCGCATCCCTAACTATCTCACAGAACAGAAAGACGTGGTCCGGATCGTCCTCTATCAGTAATGCCTTTATATGTTCCTTAGTTCTCATCTGCCGTTATCTCCTTCTCGTCCGAAAAAAGCCCCATTTCATTGTTTCACACATGGGGGACTTTTACAACGGCCGCCTCTTTCCGGACAGTCAGTCGGATTCTCTTTTCGGGTGCGTGCTCACTCCCCCGCCTTTCTGTCGGGGATGGTGAAAAAAAACGTGGAACCTCTTCCGACCTCTGATTCCGCCCAGATACGTCCGCCGTGTCTTTCAATGATCTTTTTGCAGACGGCCAGCCCGATGCCGGTCCCGGGATATTCCGCCTGCGTATGCAGTCTCTGGAACATTACAAAAATGCGGTCAAAAAACTCCTCGTTTATCCCTAATCCGTTGTCGCTTACCGAAAAGAGCCATCCATCTCCCCCGCGTTCGGCAGAGATATGGATGCGCGGCTTTGAGTCGTTGCAAAACTTGACGGCGTTACCGATAAGGTTCTGAAAGACCTGGCCTAATTGCAGTTCGTCCGCTATCAATGTCGGCAGTTCATCGTGTGTTACGACGGCGCTGCGGCTCTTTATTGGTTTGTCCAAATCCGAAAGGACACGGTCCAGGACCTTATTGCAATCGGTCTGGAGAAACGGTTTTCCCGCCGTTCCCAGGCGGGAATATGCGAGCAGGTCGTTAATAAGCATCTGCATTCTCTTCGCCCCGTCCACGACATATTGCAGGTACTTCTTCCCTTCCTGGTCGAAGCTGTCTTTGTAACGTTTTTCCAAAAGGCTGATAAAGCTCGCGATCTTTCGCAGAGGCTCCTGCAGGTCATGGGAGGCGACGTAGGCATACTGTTCCAACTCCTTATTCGATCGTTCCAGCTCCGCCATGGTGGCGGCCAGTTTTCGTCCCGTGCGCAGATGTTCGTCGAGTTCTGTTCTGAGCTTCTCCTTCATCTCTCTTTCATAGATCTCCCTTTCCCGAAGCTCCAGGGAGAGTCGGTGGCTCGAAAAAAGAAGCCCCGCGCCTTGATACGCGGCGATCCCGCCCAGGACCAGGAAGGTGGTCGAAAGGAGAACAAGACCGACTGCGATCTCTCTTGAGCGATGAAAGGCCTCCTTCACAGGTCTTTGCATGACCAGGCCCCAACCCCATTTCATGAAGTGGAATGTTGAGATGACCGGCTCATTATTTGCCGGATCCAGGCCCTGTTCGGTCCCTGTAAGACCTCGCCTCACTTTATCGACCGCCGGTACCCTGGAAAAATCGACTATACTGTCCAGTCGATATTCAGGGTGATAAATAAGGTTGCCGCGCCTGTCGACGGCGTATATAAAGCTCTTTCCTATGCGCATCGGACCCAGCACGTCCTTCAGATAATCCTCCTTCGGCTGGAGGACGAGCATCCCGGCGGCTTTCCCGGATTGGTCCCTGATCGGCACAGCGATCACAAAGAGATATCTCCTGGGATAAGTCTCCCTCAGGAAAAAATCAGAGACATAGGGGACCCACTTCTTCGAGACGCCCTGATACCAGTCCCGGAAGGAGAAGTCGATGCCTGCGGCCTCCGGGTTCTCAGGGTATTCGGAGAACATAACTGCGGTGGGAAGGGTTACGGCGGCCCTTTCGATGGTCCCGAGGTTTTGGAGGAGGTCTCTCAGGTCTGTACGGACAGTCTTTCTGTCGCCTTTCTCTAATGCCTCTATGACCTGCGGCCTGGCGGCAAAGATCGTTCCGGCCGATATGTCGTTGTTGATTTTCTCTTCGAGATGATAGGCTGCAAGATTGAAAAATGCCCTGTTTTCTTCAAGACCGAGCTGTTTGAATTGCGAGATGACTTGCAGATAGACATATATAGTGATGCCTACGAGAGGAAGTGCCACAGTGAGAAATCCCGCAAGGAGTATCCGCCATCTCTTTTCGAGAAGCCATTTCTTCAACTTACTTTCCCCTTTTTCTTTATATTACGATATTATCGCCATTACGGTAAAATACTACCAAACTATCAACAATTGAGACGAGAGTGAAAGAAGCTCAAGGACAGAATGACGATACGCCTGTCGAACTCCCCATAGACGGGGTGCTGGACCTGCATACCTTTCATCCCCGAGAGGTAAGGGAACTGCTTCCCGATTACATAGCCGTATGCAGGCAAAGGGGCATATCAGAGATACGCATAATCCACGGCAAGGGGACAGGGGCCCTGAGGGAGACGGTGCATTCGATCCTCGGCAGACTGCCGGGGATCGCTTCTTTCAGGCTGGCGGGTGAAGACGGCGGAGGATGGGGCGCAACACTGGTCGTGCTCGAACGAGTGTACCTCTTTCCAACTGCTTGATTTGGACTTATACGATGGGGGGGACAAGGCGGAGATAGTATTGTCGCTCGTTCTCGGCCCCGATAAATCGGGACCTCCGAGGCTTTTGCCTCTTGATATCAGAAAACATAACCCAGGAATATCGGCAAAAGAAATCGCTCCAATACCATCCCCGCCTTGTCGCGCACGGTGACCAAGGGCTAGTGCGGCAGAGAGAACTCGACCTCTTTCCCGGTGAAAGGACACTTGAATCTCAGTGAAACAGCGATAAGCTTCATGCCTTCCGAATTCTTGTTCCCCTTCCCGTATTTCGGGTCTCCCATTACAGGATGCCCTATCATCTCAAAGTGCCTCCGTATCTGGTGCAGCCGTCCGGTCCTGATGACGATATCGACAGCCGTCGTATTCCTTCCCGGATCATACGAAAGGACCTGATATTCAGTCATCGCAGACTTGCCGTCGAGAGGTAGTTTTATCGTACCCCTCGGGTCTTTTTCCCCCAGATCGCCGACGACCTCGGCGCGATATCTCTTTGTGATGAGATTTTTTTGAAAGAGCGCAGAAAGTGCGGCAGCAGCAAACCTGTCATGGGCGATGAGTATGACGCCGGACGCCTCGCGGTCGAGGCGATGGACGAGAAACACCTTCCTCTGAGAGCTGAAAAAAAGCTCCGCATATCTCATAAGGGAGCAATGATCGCCATACAGGGTGCCCTGCGCAGTCATCCCTGGGGGCTTATACCATGCGCTGTAATTTCCGCGGTCGCTCAGGCAATCGGCGGAAGGAGGCGTTATCGAGAGTATTCTTTCGTCATAATGCAGTTCGATATGGTCTCCTTTTTTGAGAACTGCGGTCGCCCTCCTCAGCCTTTTCATTCCGCCTTTTTTCTTCTTCAGCCAGACTGCACCCTTATTCATTGCGTCCTTCAATTTACTTTTGGAGAGGCCGGATTTCGCGGTGAGGAAATCTGCGACTGCTTCACCCGTATTCGAATTAACGTCTATTTTCAGGTCCATCTTGTTCACCGTTTAGTTTACATCGTTAGAAGGTCAAAGATCTTCTAACGGTGTTTACCATCAGCGGCTGTGGGCTTTCGGCAGTTCTGTTGCCGGCCTGATCTGCAACCATTGCAGACATCACGGATTTGTGTTAGCATTTTTTATGTTTGGCCGATCTTATGAGGAGGCGGCGATCTTTGGCTGAGGTCTATCACGCACTCGGCCTCAACATGCATCAGCCGCCCGGGAACCTTCTCGCTCTGCATAATTCAAAGGAATCGTGGGAGGCAAGGCAGATCCTATGGTGCTATGACAGACCGACACGTATGCTCGAAGGATATGAGGACGTGGCGCGGTTGCATATGAGTTTTTCGGGCACGCTCCTGAAACAGCTCGAGGATACTGCCGTAAGAGAGACCTTCCACGATGTTGTGAACATACACGATTTTCTGGAGCGCTACAAGAGGTCGAACATCGAATTCACAGGGACAGGACTCTATCATCCTGTATATCCCCTGACCCCTCCGACCGACTGGGACGCTCATACGTCCTGGTGGCTGGGCCTGGGACGTCATCTCCTCGGCAGGGAGCGGTTCCAGGGGTTCTGGCCGCCTGAAATGGGTTTTTGCATGGAGATGATCCCGATGCTTAAGCGTCACGGGTACCGCTATGTTCTGGTTGACTCGTGGTACATCAAGCCGAGGCGCGAGATGCGATGGGAAGAGCTGAGATACAGGCCCCATATCGCACGTCATGAAGGGGCGGAGATTATCGTCGTGCCGCGGGACCGGGAACTCTCCGACGCCCAGGAATCAGGCCTGGACCCCTGGTGGTTTCAGTATGAAATATATGAGAGGACGAAGTGGTGCGACTTCCCGGCGCTCGTTACTACCTGGACCGACGGAGAAAACGGGGGCTGGTTCAGGACGACCCATACGGAAAGCGGGTTCTGGGGCCACTTTTACCATCCCATCCTGGACAGGTACCGGGGGGGAACACTTGGATTTAGTCCGGTCCATATCAGTGAGTACCTTGACAGATTTCCTCCGGAGGAGGAAGTGGAGGTTCACCGCGGCGCGTGGAACACAGGGCATCACTGGGGCGGAGATTTCACACAGTGGACCGGCTCACTCTTACAGAAAAGGGGCTGGGACGAGATCCGCAATGCAAGCGCCTACTATCAGAAGGTGAAGAAGCGCTTTGATGCACATCGTGACAAGGCGTCCGATCCCGAAGACGTCCTTCAGCTGATCATGAAGGCCTACGACCATATTCTTATAGCGGAGACCAGCTGCAATTTCTATTGGGGAAGCAGATGGGTGCACCGATCTTTCGATGACCTTGAGCAGGCGTATTATCTCCTAGACACTGCTATGGGCCTCCTGAGGGGAGGAAAGGCCGGTGGCGATTAAAGGAGTGATGTATGCAGTCCTTCCAAGAAGGCCGGCATATCAGGTATAATTTGATATTCATATGTATACCTTTTTCACAGGAGGTCGTGAGTTATGAATCTTAAGCCACTTCAAGACTGGGCAGTAATCAGAAGGTCGGAAGCCGAGGAGAGGACCTCAGGCGGAATTATTATACCGGAGGTAGCGAAGGAGAAGCCTCTGGAAGGCGTCATTGTCGCAATCGGCCCGGGCAGATATAAGCTGGAAAAGGGAAAAGAAAAAGAAAAAAAGAAGAAGTTCGTCCCTACCGTTCTTAAACCGGGTCAGAGGGTCATCTACCAAAAATATGCCGAGCGGGAGATAGAGCTGGACGGCGAGGTCGTCACGCTCGTCAGGGAAGAAGACATCCTCGGCACCGTCGAAGGCTACGCCGTCACCGAGAAAAGGACGCACGCCCTCGAGGAAAAAAGGGAGGGGTCAGTAGAGGTCAGGAAAAAGGCCCATGTCCCGGCGGTTACGGCCGCGGGCGTGTCCGAAAAAAAACCTTCAGTCGCCGTGGAAAAATCTCCCTCAAAGAAACAGGCGCTAAAGAAGACGACTCCGAAGACAGCCTCGTCAAAAAAGGAAAACCCTGCGCGGAAGAGGGCGAGGGAAGTGAAGAAGTCCGGTGCGAAAAAACCGGTGAATAAGGCGGCTGGAAAAACCGTCCAAAAGAAGACCGCCAAGAAGGCCGCAAAAAAAACTCCCCCTTTAAAGAATAAGGTCCAGTCTCCTGCCGGGAAATCCGCAGCCGGTAAGAAAACGCTTAAAAAGACCGTAGCTAAAAAAACGGCTGTAAAGAGGCCTGTCCCGAAGAAGCCGGCGAAGCCCGCGCCAAAGAAAACTGCAGTGAAAAAGGTCACAGTTAAAAAGACTGCGAAAAAGAGACTGCCAACCAAGGGCAAAAAGAAATAATCTGACTTTTCCGGGGGGCTTTTCCAAGCCCTCCGGCTTAAACCGTCCCGAATGGATAGGCGCGGCTAATATCTCCGATTATCGTGTCAAGCAAAAAAGGCGTATTCCCGAAAAAAGGTGAATGGCTGATACGGAGGTTATTCAATTTGCGGCCCTTTGCCGATTTTCATCTTGCCGAAAAAATATCTCCGTTTTACTTCGGACGTTTTCTTCTTCCATTCTTCCACTCCGTGGCGCTGGATGTACGTGAGGGCAAAAAGTTTTATGTTATGCGGCAGGTCTGTGGCCCTGTCCGCCGCAGGATTGAATTTTTCGCAAGGGAACTCCGCGCACTCGAAGCAGAAGTCGTGCCCGCGTTTGCTGATGCAGGCATAGGTTTCGCATGTGCCCTCGACAAACTGGCATTTTCCCTTGAGCGGCCTGCATCCCTGGCAAGGAATGCCGTCCCAGTTGAATTTCTTAGTCAGCACTTCTCCCCACGACGGTTCGTCCTTCACCTTGTAAGCTGGACAGTCTCCGCAGTACCCTCCGCAAGGCGATACCAGTGTGATATCATCCATAGCTTTCATGCAACAATCCTCCTTTGGTCAGGATCTATAACTCCACAAGCTTTTTTGGCGCAAAATTAGCCTGCATTGTCCATATTGAGGCTACCCCGTTTTTGATGCGGTACACAGCTAAAGGATCATATCCCGCCTCATCCACAAAAGGTTTCAGAAAGTCACGGTTTCGCACTATCTCCTTCTTCAGCTCAAGGTCTTCGACAAGCTCAACAGTACCGCTGATCCTTACCTGGATGAGATTTTCAGAAGAGCCGTTATTAAAAGAGAGTTCCACATGAGGATTTGCGGTCAGCTGGCTGTGGAGGTCTCTCATCTTTCCGGTGTGGAACAAGATCCCTTTTTCATCGGCTCTGTACAGGAGCATGCCCCGGACACGAGGCTTGTGCTCCTCCACGGTCGCGAGGTGAAACACCGGATTGGCGTTCAGAAAAGCGATTATCTCGGTTTTGTTCATTGCACTTCTCCTTTCTTGTTTATGAGATATCGCTGAATTATAAAGGAGCCGGAGCTCTAAGTCTTTCGATTTCCTGCGGTATTTTTCAGAAATCCTGCTTTGTTCAGGGTATTCCTGAAATCAGAAGGTCTGGTTCTATATTTTTTGAAGAAGGATGTCGAGAAGTATGCGGAGCTGGTAAATCCGCATTCAAGGGCGACTTCAGTGATCGACATATCGCCTGCGCCGAGAAGTTTCTTGACCCTCTCCATCCGGATCCGGTTTAGATACTCCATCGGAGCCGTCCCGATCTCGGACCTGAATATTCGTGAAAAATGCGACGGCGACATATTCGCTATTCTTGACATATCGCCCACAGTAATCTTTTCACCCAAATGCGAATGCATATATTCTATCGTCCTGTCTATTTCCATGCGGGGCGATACCCTGTTGTGCTCCATCCGATAATTAAATATGTCCCTGATAAGAAAATGGCATATCTCAACACTGAGCGCATGCAAAACAGCGTCGGCGCCAGGTATTTTGTTTCCGGCTTCGATCATGAAGCGTTTCAATAATTTCAGGATTTGGGGATTTGCGTCGAACAACTCTCCGCGAAATTCGACAATTGGACCGAGCGGATACTGTTCTAATTGCGATTCGAAGAATTCTCTCTCGATTAAAATCGCGATATAACGCGGTGGGGTTTCCGAAGGGAGTTCATGATGAAGAATTTCGGGGGAAAGAGCGAATAGGGCTCCGTGTCTGCCGGTGATGACCTTGCCGTCTATTTTCAGGGAAGTTGTGTCATCAAACTGAAGTACGAACATGTATGACGGATGGCGGTGAAGAGGTGTTATCGCATAGAAACATGGTCCGCCGACCGGCATGAAAAGCCCGAGATGCCGTCCAACGAAAGAGTCCACGTAACGAAGCTGTTCTTTGTCAACGGCGCCGACGAGAGCGCGAATCTCCTTTAGCCGTTTCTTTATGTCGAAATGCAATTCCTTCTCCCTTTTTTTCTTATTTGATAATGCCCCGTTAGTCCGATTCCCGGCAATCTTCCCTTTACATCTTCATTTAGGAATTTTCGTGAGCTTGGTTTCTTTGTCTTTGGGGACCGGGACTACTTTTGGATAAAAATCCCGATTAATCTTTCTTAAATCCTTTCCGAATATTAATAAAGCTTCCTGCCTGATTATAACTCAGTGGGTGGAAAGAAAAAAGGGAAAAAAATATCGCAGTAATTTCCCGGCAAGCAGCACAATCCGCGGCGTCAGTTTGAATTTTCAGCCGCAAACATCCAATGTAAAAGAAGGTTTATTCCGTGCGCTTTCGCTCTTCAGGCGGCTCGTATGTGCATCCCATCTTGCCGCAGTAATGACCTACGTATTCCGACTCGGGCCTGTATAGGGCGGGTTTTGCCTCTGCGTCTCCGAACTTCTCCTCGATAATATGCGCACACCATCCTGCTATCCGCGAGACCGCAAAGAGCGGGGTCATGAGATCAACTGGAACGCCCATCATATGGTACACAGAGGCGCTGTAAAAATCGCAGTTCGGTTTTATCGTCTTTTTTCCCCTTCTTTCGAATTCTTCGAGGGCGGCCTGCTCGACCTGGATCGACAGGTCATACCATCTCTTGTCTCCCAGTTTCTCACCGAGTCTGCGTGACATATCCCTGAGTATCGCTGCCCTGGGGTCCATCGTCTTATAGACCGCGTGCCCCATGCCCATGATCCTCCTGCCCTGATCGATCTCCTTCCGCACCCATTCCCCGATCTCCTTTTCCGTTTCCAGTTCCATGAGCATCTTCATGACCCGGGCGTTGGCGCCTCCGTGAAGGCTTCCCGATAGTGCTCCTGCTCCCGCTGCCACTCCGGCATACATATGGGCCCTGGTCGAGACGACCTCCCGGCATGCAAAGGTAGATGCGTTGAATGTGTGGTCCGCGTGGAGGATAAGGCAGATGTCGAGGTCCCGGGCGATCCCGGGGTCAGGGCTTTTCCCGTGCAGCTGCCAGAGGAAATTGCCGGCATGCGAAAGGCTCTTGTCGGGAGGGAGAGGCTCTAGACCGTTTCTGATCCGGTGCCAGGCGGCGACGAGGACAGGGATCCTGGCTATCAGTCTGATCGCTTTTCTTAAGTTCCCTTCCCGGGTCTCATCCAGCAGTTCCGGGTCGGCAATGGCAAGAAGGGGTACGGAAGCCTGGAGCACGTCCATCGGGAGCGACTGTTTCGGCCATCCTCTGAACGAATCGTATATGAAATCCGGCATCTCCCTCGACTCCTCTATATGGCCGATGAAAGAGTTGAGCTGATCTTTAGCCGGAAGTCCGTCATTCAGGAGAAGCCAGACCGTCTCGGGAAAGGTGGACTTTCCGGCCAGGTCCTCGATCCGGTAACCACGGTAGATGAGTACGCCTTGTTCTCCGTCTATGAAACTGATCTTCGTATCGGCCACTGGGACACCGCGGAGGCCGGTATTTTTTATGCGGACTGTTTCCATTTTTATCGTTCCCTTTCCTCAATGCAGAAAATTATTCCCAGGTGATGCTACTGCACCTCAACCATGAAACTGAGGACTGCCACTCTGCCCTTGTGCTGCACCTGGCTGAATATCTGGTAGAGCCCCCTGGCCGGAAATAAGACCGGAACGTCTATCTCGGGGCCGAATTTCTTCGGGACGTTCATATGCATCATATGCGCCATATGCTCATGTCCCATCGATGCCCCGGGCAACTCGCCGTGCTCGTGCATGAAGTTTTCGAGGTCCGAAGAGATTATCGCAACATGCATAGGCGCCGCCAGATAAGGCTCGAGGTCTGTGACCGGCCCGCCGTCTTTCCTGATCATATATTTCAGCGTCGCTTCTTTCCCGGCGGTGATCGTTTCAGGGACGGTTGTCAGGGTGACCGATAAATCCCCGAACTTCTTCTCGCGGGAGAGGTCTTTTGTAAAGGTACCCATCTTCGGTCCGCCGCCGACATCAACGGTAAAATGCTCGGAAATGAGATTGTCCTTCGCGGCCGTGTCGACTGCGGCAATATATTGCCCTGCCTTCGGAAAGGTGAAGCGCACCGGGTATTCCGCCTTCCTTTTCATCTCATCAGTTATCGGCCAGAATTCCTCGGGGTGGATATGGGCAAACATGGTGAAATCGGCCGAGGCGATGACCACATGGACCAGGCGGTCGTGTGTGATCTGAAGGTCCTGGACGGGTTTGCCTTCGCCGTCTTTTATCGTAAAGAGTATCTTTGCCTCTGACCCCGCCTTCAACTCCGCGGGCACTGTCTCCAGGTCGACAACTACTTCGGAGGCCTTCATCATATGCATGTCCTTCATCTGTCCCTCTCCGCCATGGCCGCTGTGATTATGTTCGTGCATCGCGGCCATTTCGGAAAAAGCGCTGCCGCAGAAGATCAGAGGCATGATTACGGCAATTAATACGAAGACATACCGCAGACAGACATCTCGTCCCTTTAAGGAAATGTTGGGTTTGTTCGTCATGATATAGCTCCTTGATGTAAATACGTAAACATTAAAAAAAGTATATCACGATAAAATTATGACGCAAGATAATAAGGCCACTTTGTCTGATAATTGCAGGGACATGCTCCAGAAAACTTTATAATGTCGCAACTTGCTTCATCATGTAATCGGACCTTTTTGCGGGTAACGATATCCGCATATTAATTATAAAATCCCTTACAAAGGTGGCGCAGATAAAGTTTTCTTCCACATATCCCCGCAATAGTCTATTTTGAAACGCTTTTTCGAGTTAGTTGATTTTAGTAAAGTCACCGTCAGATTTGCCTGAGGACCGCATTCCAGCGGTTTCAGCGGCGCATATTGCAGCACCCCTGGTGATGAGCGACGGCGCCCTCGGAGGTCCGGAGCTTCGACGGACCGAGAATGAGCGGGGTTGCTGGCCTCAGGCAAATATTATTATCAAGTGGATTGTAAATATGCATATCGGGGAGAGCCGCGGGATTACTTAAGGAGAATGTAAAGCGCGCCGAGGCCGCCGTCGCACTGACGGGCCGTAACAAAGGCGATGACATATTTCCGGTATTTGCCCGAGAGGCGTTTGATAAGAGTTTCTTTCAGCACGGGCCCGCGGGGCGAACGAAGCCCTCTGCCATGGATAATCTTCACGCATTGATATCTTTTTTTGAGGGCTTCTCTGAAGAAGGCTTCGACTTCCTCCTCGGACTCCTCTACTGAAAGACCGTGGAGGTCGAGGCAGTCCTTTACCGAGAAGCGGCCTTCGTGAAGGAGTCTGGCAATGTCGCCGCCGATGTCCTCGTTCACCCATTCCACATACTCCTGCGTGTCGGCGAGATTGAAAGCCCGGCGACCCGCGACGATTTCCCTGAGTGCAACTAGCGCTTCGTTCTCTCGGTTATTTTTTTTGCAGGGCAGGACGGCCCTCTTCACATCAGCCCGCAGTGACCTGAATTCCCTGATCTCTTTCACGCCCGACATCTCCCGGATAAAGAGCTCTTCGTCGTTGAGAGGTTCTTCATTTTTGAGGACGGCGTTTTTCCGGACTGCGGGTTTTGCAGCGACTTCAATCCCCCGGCCCTCGATCATCTTCTTCAGGCCCTCGAAAGGATGGAATGTAAAGGTCTCGGGTGTATTCCTTTTTGCTCCCACGTTCATACCCCTGCGTTATTATAACAAAAAGGATTATCCTGAGCACTCTCCTTTTTCCCCCCTGCCGCCGCAGAGTATGACCTCGGTGCTCAATGTACCATCGGCATGAAGATTGACCGCGACCGCGTGATGGATTTTCTGCTCGGGTTTCTTCAGGTCATTGATCATAGCTGCGCCGCCGGCGCTGATCGTGACGTGGTAACCGTCCAGGTGATAATCGTGATATCCATGAATGTGAGCGCAAAAGATATGTCTTACCTTATCCCTGTGCCGATCAAGCACTTTTTTGATCTTTTCCCATTCTTCCGGCAGGAGGTGGTTCCGGTCGATGTCGGTGGGAGGGGGCACATGCATAAAGAGGATGAAATTCTTTCCCCGGAACTTGTCCAGCTCTTCTTCCAGGAAGGCAATGTCCCGGTCCGAAAAATATCCCGTGGGATTGGACAGAAAAATACATACAAATATGTCCAGCACGATGGCGTAAGACGACAGGCCCGGGAACTTGTCATAGCCGGGCAGATCATGGTTCCCGCTTAAGGCGAAGATAGGCGCTTTTACGCGGCGGTTGCAGAAATCCATGATTTCCTGAAATTCCTTGTCTGTTCCGGTAAAAGCGAGGTCACCGAGGAAAAGAAACAGATCGGTCTCCTGCCCAAGGATTTGTGCG
>Ga0316628_100000970_pt1 | contig 19386 bp, 16 predicted proteins | sample OWC_Aug_M2_C1_D5_FD_207648 | JGI IMG/M metagenome (GOLD analysis project Ga0316628, IMG submission 207648) | Wetland soil microbial communities from Old Woman Creek delta, Ohio, United States - OWC_Aug_M2_C1_D5_C | ecosystem: Environmental > Terrestrial > Soil > Wetlands | place: USA: Ohio... | reverse complement strand
CAGCATTGAGAGCCAGCTCATATCCGCCGGGCACTCGATGGATTTGCTTATTCCGAGCGCTCTCGTCAGTGGCAACCAGAACACCGAAAAGCCGTAGGCCATGCCGATGCAGAGGTGAATGCACAATGCTGCGGGTGGTACCAGCCACCGACTGAACGTCGGTCCCGCGATGGTGTGTTCCTTCTCCAGAAATCCGGCCATTTGGCGGCTCCTCATCGTTATATTTTTCAGGCCGGGATTGTTTACTCTCCTTCCCGGTCGACGCCTGTGGTGCTGCCGAATAATACCGTAAACCCCCTACCGTCCATACCCGGCAAGCATAATCAAAAAGGGTGATAACCTCGCGACTTGTATTAAATTTGGGCATTGGCACTTCAGTTCATAAGCCGTTGGTGATCGGCCTTGTCCCCTCAGAATTCAGCACCTAGGGGCGTAGCCCGGTTATGGCGAAGCCGGTATCCCATGCGCAATCCAGCGAAATCGGGCAGTACTCGATCCTCAGGGACACGCGAGCCGGTAACCGGCGTGATCCTGGCTGGCGGCCGTGGCCAGCGCATGGGCAATGTCGACAAGGGATTGGAGTTGCTGGAAGGTCGCCCGCTCATTGACTGGGTATTGCAGCGCCTGACTCCGCAGGTCGACGAAGTCCTGATCAACGCCAACCGGAATCTGGAGACCTACGCGACGTTCGGTCATCGCGTGATCGAAGACCGCATCGGCGGATTTGCCGGCCCGCTGGCCGGGTTGCACAGCGCCCTGTCGGAAGCAAATCATGCGCTGATAGTCAGCGTGCCCTGCGACACTCCGTTTCTGCCCAGGGACCTGGTTTCCCGGCTACTTGAGCCGCTGAAGGACGATAGCGTGGATCTGAGCGTGGCAAAGACCGGCACGCAGGCGCATCCGGTCATTTGTCTGATGCGCAAGCGCCTGCTGCCGCATCTGACGAGCTATCTCGATTGCGGCGGGCGCAAGGTGGATGCGTGGTATTCGACCCTGCGCGTTACTGAAGTCGCATTCGACGATCAGCCCCGGGCATTCAGCAACATCAATACGCCCGAAGAATTGCGCACCGCCGAGCGCGATTCCCGGTCTTAGCCCGCAGCTTCCCGCAGGTAACGCATGTAGAAACGCACGAACTCCTCGTAGTTGTGGACGCCGATGCGCTCATTGACGCCGTGATAGCGCTTCAGGTCTTCGCGTCCCAGCCGCGCCGGCAGGAAGCGGAACAGGTTGTCCGCGATTCCGATGAAATGGCGGGTGTCGGTTGCACCGAGCACCAGGGAAGGCGAGACGATCGCATCCGGGAAAGTGGCCTTCACCGCGCGATGCAATGTCCTGAAGGCATCGCTCCGGATATCGGCAACGGGCGACGGCTCGCTGCGCGACGTGCCGGTCGCCATGATCTTGACCCGCGGGTCGTCGATAATCGCTCCGACACGGTGGATCACCTCGTCGCTGCTCATGCCGGGCAGCAGCCGGAAGTTGACCACGCCGCGCGCGCGCATCGGCAATACATTCTCCTTGACGCTGCCCTCAAGCATGGTGGGTGCGATCGTCGTACGCAGCATCGCGTTGGTCGACGGCGCCTTTTCCATCTGCGATTTCACCAGCGGCGCGAACAACCACAGATTTGAAAATATGACCCGCCGCAACCAACCCTGCTCGGGTCCGAGATAAGTGAGCTGGCTTCGGACCGGATCGGAAATCGTGGCCGGAAACGGGCTGGCTTCGAGGCGCGCAATGGCCGCACTGAGGATTCCGATCGCCGTATGCGGGGGCGGCATCGAGGAATGGCCACCTTCGGCTTCGACCACGAATTCGAGGCTCAGATAGCCTTTCTCGGCAATGCCGATCAGCGCGACCGGCTGGTCGAAGCCCGCGACGATGCCTTCGGTGACAACCTGTCCCTCATCGAGCACCGATTCCAGCCGTATGCCTCGGGATGAGAGCCTTTCGGCAATTTTCGCGGCCCCCGCCTGGCCGCCGACCTCTTCATCGTGACCGAAGGCAAAATATACGGTCCGCTTCGGCTTGAATCCTTGCGCGAGCAGGGCTTCGGCCGCTTCGTGCAGGGCCATCACCGCGCCCTTGTCGTCCAGCGTGCCGCGACCCCAGATGAATCCGTCCGCAATGACGCCGCCGAACGGCGGCTGCAGCCATTTGTCGGCGCTGACCGGATCGACTGGCACCACGTCCTGGTGTGCCATGACCAGGATGGGTCTGGCCGAAGCGTCGGCGCCGGGCCATTCGTATAGCAGGCTGTAGCCGCTGATGCTTTCCTTGCGCAGCGCAGACTGCATGCGCGGGAAGCTCCTGGACAGAAATGCGTGGAAGCCCTCGAATTCGGCGCCGGGAAATTTCGACGGATCCTGATGAGAAAGGGTCTGGAAACGCACGGCCTGCGCCAGGCGCTGCGCGACCGCCGGCATGTCGGGCGTCGCCTCGTCGCTGGGCGGAACCTCGATCTGCCTGCTGCCGAAACGTGCCGCGTTGAAAGAAAGAACGGCCGCCAGCACGGCAGCCAGCGCGATCGCTGCGCCCACCCATTTTTTCATCTACATCTCCGGAGCGGCGCCGGGCGGCATCGCAATGCGCGGGCGAACTCAGCGCTTGTCGGGGGAATAAGCCGTCGGCGCACGGGACGGCTGCAACAGCTGGAAAAACACTTCGTCCTGCTTGACCATGCCGAGCTCGGAGCGGGCGCGCTCTTCGATCGCGTCGTAGCCTTGCTTCAGGTCGAGTACTTCGGCATTGAGCATCGCGTTGCGCGCAGCCAGCTTCAGGTTGGTCTCGCGCTGCGTTTCGACCTGGGCGTCGAGTTCGTGCACGCGCAGCCAACCGCCTTTGCCGAACCAGAGCGGATTCTGGATCAGCGCGATCAGCAGCACTAGAGCGAGGCCGAGGAAGCGCATTCGATCAGGTTCGATTCAACTGGTAGAACGCATCGCGGCCGGCATAGCTCGCCGAATCGCCGAGGTCTTCCTCGATGCGCAACAATTGGTTGTACTTGGCCAGGCGGTCGGAGCGCGACAGCGACCCGGTCTTGATTTGCAGGGTATTCGTGCCGACTGCGAGATCGGCGATGAACGTGTCCTCGGTTTCGCCCGAGCGGTGCGACACCACAGCCGTGTAGCCCGCGCGCTTGGCCATCTCGATGGCCGAGATGGTCTCGGTAAGCGTGCCGATCTGGTTGATCTTGATCAGGATCGAATTGGCGATGCCCTGGCGAATGCCTTCGGCCAGGATCTTGGTGTTGGTGACGAACACGTCGTCGCCGACAATCTGCACTTTCTTTCCCAGCCGGTCGGTGAGGATTTTCCAGCCTCCCCAATCGCCTTCGGCCATGCCGTCCTCGATGCTGATGATCGGATATTTGTCCACCCAGGCCGCCAGATAGTCGGTAAATTCCCCGGCGTCGAGCATGAGTTTATCGGAGGCGACGTCGTATTTGCCGTCCTTGAAGAATTCCGAGGCGGCGCAGTCGAGCCCGATCGCCACCTGGGATCCAGGCGTATAGCCGGCGGCATCGATGGCTTCGATGATGAGTTGCAGCGCGGCTTCGTTGCCCGGCAGGTTGGGCGCAAAACCGCCTTCGTCGCCCACTGTCGTAGAGAGGCCTTTCTTGTCGAGCAGTTTCTTCAGCGTCTGGAAAATCTCGGCCCCGCAACGCATCGCCTCGCGGAAACTCTCCGCGCCGACCGGAATGATCATGAATTCCTGCAGGTCGAGGCTGTTGTTGGCATGCGCCCCGCCGTTGATGACGTTCATCATCGGCACCGGCAACTGCATCCTTCCCGCACCGCCGAGGTAGCGATACAGCGGCAGGCCCGATTCTTCGGACGCCGCCTTCGCGACGGCGAGCGACACCGCCAGCATGGCATTGGCGCCCAGCCGCGATTTGTTCTCGGTGCCGTCGAGGTCGATCAGCGTCTGGTCGATGAAGCACTGCTCGACCGCATCGAGACCGACGATCGATTCGCATATTTCGGTGTTGATGTGTTCGACCGCCTTGAGCACGCCCTTGCCGCCGTAGCGGCTCTTGTCGCCGTCGCGCAGTTCGATCGCCTCACGCGTGCCCGTCGACGCTCCCGAAGGCACGGCGGCGCGGCCGCTGACCCCGGATTCGAGCAATACATCGGCTTCGACGGTGGGGTTGCCGCGGGAGTCGAGGATCTCGCGCGCAACGATGTCAACAATGGAACTCATCTTCTTTTTCCTTGTGATCGATCTGTTCGGTTATCGGCCCCGCGGTGCCATCAACTCCCTTTCGGCGAGCCCGCGGGATTTCACCAGTTCATCGAGCGACTTGAGCGTTTCGAGCAACGCCTTCATCAGATGCAAAGGCCATGCGTTCGGTCCGTCTGACAGCGCCTTGTCCGGATTCGGGTGCGTTTCCATGAACACGCCCGCGACACCGGTTGCCACGGCGGCGCGTGCCAGCACCGGCACGAATTCGCGCTGGCCGCCGCTCGACGTCCCCTGCCCGCCCGGAAGTTGCACCGAATGCGTGGCATCGAATACGACCGGGCATCCGGTCTCGCGCATGATCGCCAGAGAACGCATGTCGGATACGAGATTGTTGTAGCCGAACGATGCGCCACGCTCGCACACCATGATGTTGTCCCACCCGCTCGCTTCGCGCGCCTTGTCGACCACGTTCTTCATGTCGCCCGGGGCCAGGAACTGCCCTTTCTTGATGTTGACCGGCTTGCCGCTCATCGCCACGGCGCGGATGAAGTCGGTCTGGCGGCAGAGAAAAGCGGGCGTCTGCAGAACGTCCACCACCGCAGCGACCGCCGGAATTTCGTCTTCGGCATGCACGTCGGTCAGCACCGGCACGCCGATCTGTTTCTTCACGTCGGCAAGAATCTCCAGACCCTTGTCCACGCCAAGTCCGCGGAACGATTTTCCGGAACTGCGGTTCGCCTTGTCGTAGGACGACTTGTAGATGAACGGAATGCCGAGTGCGGCGGTCATTTCCTTGAGCTTGCCGGCGGTGTCCATCGCCATCTCGCGCGATTCGACAACACATGGCCCAGCTATAATAAAAAGCGGATGATCGAGCCCGACATCGAAACCGCAGAGCTTCATGTCAGGCGACGCTCTTGATCTTGGCCAGCCCTTGCGCAACCCGGCTCTCGCGATAGCGCACGGCTGCTCGAATGAACGCCGAAAACAGCGGATGCCCGTCGCGCGGCGTGGAGGTAAATTCGGGGTGGAACTGGCAACCGACGAACCAGGGGTGGTCCGCCAGCTCCATCATTTCCGGCAGGTTTTCGCTCGGCGTGCGCGCAGAAACCTTGTAGCCCTTCGGCTCGAGCAGGGGCACGTAGGCATTGTTCACTTCATAGCGGTGGCGATGCCGCTCGTTGACCCGCGCTCCGTAAATCTGCGCGGCCAGCGTACCAGGCTCGACTGGGCAGGATTGCGAGCCGAGACGCATGGTGCCGCCGAGGTCTGAGTCGCCGGACCGGCGCTCGACACGGCCGGTACGGTCCAGCCATTCGGTGATCAGCGCGACCACGGGATGCGGCGTATCGGGATCGAATTCCGTGCTGTTGGCGCCGTCGAGTCCGGCGACGTTGCGCGCGAATTCGATGGTCGCGAGCTGCATGCCGAGGCAGATGCCGAGATAGGGAATCTTGTTCTCGCGTGCATGGCGGATCGCCGCGATCTTGCCCTCGACACCACGCTTGCCGAATCCGCCCGGCACCAGGATGGCGTCCATTTTCTCCAGGCAACCGACGCCATCCCTCTCGATGCTTTCCGAGTCGATGTAGTGGATGTTGAGTTTGGTGCGGGTATGGATGCCGGCATGGATCAGCGCTTCCGACAGCGACTTGTAGGAATCCGCGAGATCGACGTACTTGCCGACCAGCGCGATGTTCGCCTCGTGCGTGGGATGCGCACGCGCATCAAGCAGCTTCTCCCATTTCGACAGGTCGGCCGGCGGCGCCTTGATGCCGAGCTTGCGGCAGACGATTTCGTCGAGCCCCTGGCTGTGCAGAAAACCGGGAATCTTGTAGATGGAATCGACATCCACCGCCGAGATCACCGCTTCTTCCTCCACATTGGTGAACAGGGCAATCTTGCGGCGCTCGTTGTCCGGGACCATGCGGTCGGCACGGCACAGCAGGATATCGGGCTGGATACCGATCTCGCGCAGTTCCTTGACCGAATGCTGCGTCGGCTTGGTCTTGATCTCGCCCGCCGACGGGATGTACGGCACCAGCGTCAGGTGGATGAAGCAGGAATTGCCGCGCCCGTTCTGGATGCTCATCTGCCGGACCGCCTCGAGGAAAGGCAGCGACTCGATGTCGCCCACCGTCCCGCCGATTTCGCAGATCGCCACTTCGGCGTCGCCCGCCCCCATGCGGATGAAGTTTTTGATCTCGTCGGTGATGTGCGGGATGACCTGCACCGTGCCGCCAAGGTAATCGCCGCGGCGCTCCTTCTTGATCACGCTCTCGTAGATCTGGCCCGTGGTGAAATTGTTGCGCTTGGTCATCTTGGCGGTGACAAAACGCTCGTAGTGCCCCAGATCCAGGTCGGTCTCGGCGCCATCCTCGGTCACGAACACCTCTCCATGCTGGAAAGGGCTCATGGTGCCGGGATCGACGTTGATGTACGGGTCGAGCTTGAGGAGGGTGACTTTGATGCCGCGGGATTCGAGAATTGCGGCGAGAGACGCGGAAGCGATACCTTTGCCCAGGGAAGAGACGACACCACCGGTTACAAAGATAAATTTGGTCATTCCATATTCGCTCCGACTTGCCTGCGAAATATTAACCCAATACAGCGGCGGGCGTCACAAAATATTGTGGCGCCGCCTAACCGTTTCAAGCCGGCCGCTTTCAAGTCCGGCCGCGGCTCAAGCCGCCGCGGCTTTTCTCTGCGCGTACTTGCCCAGGAACATCCAGGTCTCGACCACGGTGTCGGGATTCAGCGATATTGCGTCGATACCGAGCTCCATCAGCCACTCGGCAAGGTCGGGGTGATCCGACGGCCCCTGTCCGCAGATGCCGACGTACTTTCCGGCCTTGTGGCAGGCCTGGATCGCCATGGCAAGCATGGCCTTGACCGCCGGGTCGCGCTCGTCGAACTGGCCGGCGACGATGCCCGAATCCCGGTCCAGGCCAAGGGTAAGCTGGGTCATGTCGTTCGAACCGATCGAAAAGCCGTCGAAATGCTGCAGGAACTGGTCGGCCAGGATGGCATTCGACGGAATCTCGCACATCATGATGACGCGCAGGCCGTTTTTGCCGCGCTCCAGCCCGTTGCTCCTGAGCAGCTCGATGACTTTCACGGCTTCGCTCTCGGTGCGCACGAACGGCACCATGATTTCGACGTTGGTCAGCCCCATTTCGTCGCGCACCTTTTTCAGCGCGCGGCATTCCAGCTCGAAGCACTCCCGGAACGAATCGGATATGTAGCGCGATGCGCCACGAAAGCCGAGCATGGGATTTTCTTCTTCCGGCTCGTACTGTTTGCCCCCGGTGAGGCTGGAGTATTCGTTGGACTTGAAGTCCGACATGCGCACGATCACCGGCTTCGGAAAGAACGCGGCGCCGAGCGTGGCGATGCCTTCGGTGAGCTTGTCGACGTAAAACGAGACCGGGTCGGGATAGCCCGCGCAGAGCGCATCGATCGCCTCCCTGAGTTCCGGCTTGAGCCTGGGATAGGCCAGCGCCGCCTTCGGATGCACGCCGATCATGCGCGCGATGATGAACTCCAGCCGCGCCAGGCCGACGCCGGCATTGGGCAGGCGCTGGAAATCGAATGCCAGCTCGGGATTGCCGACATTCATGCTGATCTTGACCGGAATGTCCGGCAGCTTGTCGAGCTGGATATGCAGGACTTCCACGTCGAGGATGCCCTGGTATACGTAGCCGGTATCGCCTTCGGCGCAGGACACCGTGACGCGCTCCCCCTCGGCGAGCTTCATGGTCGCGTCGCCACAGCCGACGACGGCCGGAATGCCGAGCTCGCGCGCGATGATGGCCGCATGGCAGGTACGCCCGCCGCGGTTGGTGACGATCGCCGAAGCCTTCTTCATGACCGGTTCCCAGTCGGGATCGGTCATGTCGGTGACCAGCACGTCGCCGGGTTTGACGCGGTTCATTTCGGAAGCGTTCTTTACCAGCCTGACCGTGCCGGTGCCGATGCGATTGCCGATCGCGCGTCCCGTGACCAGCTCGTCGCCGCGCTTCTTCAGGCGGAATCGCTCCTGTGTTTCTTCCCGCGCCTTCACGGTTTCGGGCCGTGCCTGCAGGATGTAGAGTTTGCCGTCGACCCCGTCGCGGCCCCATTCCACGTCCATCGGCCGGCCATAGTGTTTCTCGATGGTCATCGCGTAGCGGGCAAGTTCCTCGACTTCCGTATCGGTGATCGAGAACCGGCGCTGCTCCGCTTCGGGCACATCCAGCGTTTGCACCGAGCGGCCTGCCGCGCGGCTGTCGGTGAAGACCATGCGCAGCGCCTTGGAACCCAGGTTGCGGCGCAGGATCGCGGGCCTGCTGGCGGCGAGCGCCGTCTTGTAGACGTAAAATTCATCCGGATTGACCTGGCCTTGCACCACCGTTTCGCCCAATCCGTAAGCGGAGGTAATGAACACCACCTTGTCGAAACCGGATTCCGTGTCCAGCGTGAACATGACGCCGGCCGCGCCCCGGTCGCTGCGCACCATGCGCTGCACGCCGGCCGAAAGCGCGACGTTCGAATGGGCAAATCCCTGGTGGACCCGGTAGGAAATGGCGCGATCGTTGTACAGCGAGGCGAACACGTGGCGGATCGCGAGCAGTACGTTGTCCAGCCCGTGGATATTCAGGAAAGTTTCCTGTTGCCCGGCGAAGGACGCATCGGGCAGATCCTCCGCGGTCGCCGAAGAGCGTACCGCGAAGGTCGCCTCGTCGCCCTGCCCTTCGACCAAAGCCTGATAGCCCAAGGCGATGTCGGCCCGCAAAGTAGGTGGCAGCGGCGCTTCCAGGATCCATTGGCGAATTTTGCGGCCGGCATCCGCCAGCGCGGTGACATCTTCGATGTCGAGCTTCGACAGGGCCTGCTCGATCCTGGTCGCCAGGCCGCCGGCAGCGAGAAACTCCCGGTAGGCTTCAGCTGTCGTGGCGAATCCGCCCGGCACCCGCACGCCGGCACCCGCCAGCTGGCTGATCATCTCGCCGAGGGATGCATTTTTGCCGCCGACGCTCTCCACGTCGGTCATGCGAAGCTGTTCAAATGGGATGACGTAGCGCTTTTGGCTCATTCGGCGGTCCGCGATGAGGGAGTGAAAAAGATGTTATTTTACCGATGGAACCATTCTTGTGCACCACAACATGACGCTCAAGCGCACCGCTTTCTTCATTTCGGACCGTACCGGCATCACGGCCGAGATGCTGGGTCACAGCCTGTTGACCCAGTTCGAACATGTCTCGTTCACGGAGGTCACCTTGCCGTTCGTCGATTCATCGGAAAAAGCCCAGGAAACGGCACGCCGCATCGACCAGACCGCCGCCAGGGATGGCAGCCGGCCGCTGGTATTCAGCACCCTGGTGGACAAGAACCTGAGCGGCATCATCCAGGCGGCAAACGGGTTTTACATCGACTGTTTCCAGGTGTTCATCGCGCCGATGGAAAACGAACTCGGCGTAAAATCTTCCCACACCGTAGGACGCTCGCATAGTGTGCGCAACACGAATTCGTATTTCAACCGGATAGACGCCGTCAATTTCGCGCTGTCGCACGACGACGGGCAGACTATCAAGGAGCTGGACGAGGCCGACGTCATCCTGGTGGGCGTATCACGCTGCGGCAAGACGCCGACCTGCCTGTACATGGCGCTGCAGTTCGGCATCCGCGCCGCCAACTATCCTCTGATCCCGGAGGATTTCGCCGCGAAGAAGCTGCCGTCGGCATTGAACAACTATCGCAACAAGATGTTCGGCCTGACCATCCGCGCCGACCGGCTGCAGCGCATCCGTCACGAGCGGCGGCCAGGCAGCACCTACTCGAGCCTGGAAAATTGCGAATACGAAATCCGCGAAGCCGAGATCCTGATGCGCGCGGAGGGCATTTCGATCCTGGATACGACGACCCGGTCGATCGAGGAACTCGCCACGACGATCCTGCAGAAGGCCAACCTGCAGCGGCACGTTTACTAGTCACCTCACCCCCCGCCCTCTTCACAAGTGGAGAGGGTGCTGCAAGAAGAACGGGCGGCTCTATGCCGCCGGTTGTATGTCCATCTCCCTCTCCGCCCTCAGGGGGGAGAGGGCATCGCTGACCCGGCGAAGGGAAGTTGAACTTGGGGCGGGAAACGATGCCTAGACGCGCTTCCCGCGGACGGGCGATTTTATCGCTAACGTGTCCGCGCGTCGGGGTGAGGTGGGAGGGTCGATGAGCGCCCTTACTGGCGCGAAGGTGCGCCGGTGGATGGGGCAGACGCCGAAGCGCTTCAGGGCCTCCAGGTGCTGGCGCGTCCCATAGCCCTTGTGGCTGGCGAATCCGTAGTCGGGATAGAGGTCGTGCATTTGCACCATCAAGGCATCGCGCGCCGTCTTCGCCAGGATCGATGCCGCCGAAATTTCCGCGACCAGCGCGTCGCCATCCACGATTGCCCGTACCGGAAAACGCACCTCCGGGCAATGCAGTCCGTCGACCAGCACTTCGTGCGGCTCGATGACGAGTTGCTCCACGGCCCGCCGCATTGCGAGCAGGCTGGCCCGGAGTATGTTGATGCGGTCGATCTCTTCGACCGAGGCGCTGGCCACCGCCCAGGCGACGGCACGATTGCGGATCTGGATGGCCAGCTCTTCGCGTCGCTCGTGCGACAGAACTTTCGAATCGGCCAGCCCCTCGATCGGATCCTCTTCGCGCAGGATCACGCAGGCGGCGAACACCGGCCCGGCCAGCGGCCCCCTGCCCGCCTCGTCCACGCCGCAGACGAGCGAGCAGCGCGTCATGCGCGCAAGCCTTCGCCTGACGACGTAGCCGCCGGCAGCGACGTACGGACGGTGTTGAGCAACGGCAGGATGGCCTCGACAGCAAGCTTCGCAGTGTCCTGCCTGAGCGAGCGGTGGATTTCGAGAAATCTGGCTTCCAGTCTCTTGCGCACTTCCTTGTCCTGCAACTGGTTGCAAAGAGCCTGCGCGAGATTCTCCGCGGTGGCCTCTTCCTGCAGCAGTTCCGGAACGACGAACTCTCCGGCCAATATGTTCGGCAGTCCGGCATAGGGCAGATGGGCCTTGCGTCGCATGATCCAGGCAGACAGGCGCGGCATCTTGTAGCTGATGACCATGGGCCGCTTCAGCAGCGCGGCTTCCAGCGTGGCCGTTCCGGAGGCGACCAGTACTGCATCGGCGGCGGTCATCGCCATGTGCGCATGCCCGAACAGGATGGTGATCGGCAGGGCTTCGGCCTGCTGTCGATAGATCGCCTCTTCGAAGATATTGCGGGTCTCGCGGCTCACCAGCGGCACCAGAAAATGCATGTTGGGGATCTGTTCCGACACCAGCCTCGCCGCAGCGACGAACAACTCGCCCATCTCGCGGACCTCGCTCTGCCGACTGCCGGGAAGGATGGCGACGACCGTCTGCTTCGGCGATATTCGCATCTGCTCGCGTGCGGCGTTGCGATCGGGATATTCCGCGAATCCATCGGCAAGCGGATGGCCGACATAGGCAACCGGCACGCCCGCGCGTTCATAGATTTCCGGCTCGAACGGAAACAACGCCAGAATCTTGGACACCGCGCGCTTGATCTTATGGATGCGCTCACCCCGCCATCCCCAGATCGCGGGACTGACATATTGCACGGTGGGAATGCCGCCGGCACGCAGCGCGACTTCGAGGTCGAGATTGAAATCCGGGGCATCGATGCCGATGAACAGGTCGGGCGGATCGGCCAGCAGCCTGCGCTTGAGCTCCCGCCGCACGCGCAACAGCTTGGGCAGGCTCCTAAGCACCTCGACATACCCGCGCACCGCGAACCATTCCATCGGGTACCAGGATTGCATGCCGACAGATTGCATGCGCGGCCCGCCGATGCCGAAGGCTTCGAGGCGCGGAACGCGTTCCTTCAGCGCGGCAAGCAAGTGCGCGCCAAGCAAGTCGCCGGAGGCTTCTCCCGCCATGAGGGCGACACGAATCCTGCGGCCCGACAGATCGCTCATGACTTCTAGCGGATGATGCTGCGCGTCGAGGAATCGAGAAATTCCACGAAAACTTGCAGATCCTTGCAGCCAGCGGCCTGCTCGCGCAACGCCGTCTTGGCTTCCTCCAGCGCCAAGCCGGATTTGTACAGGGTCTTGTACGCGCGCCGGATCGCTTCGATGGATTCCACCGCGAAGCCGCGGCGTTTCAGTCCTTCGACATTGATACCGTGCGGTTCCGCTGAATTTCCACTTGCCATGACGAAAGGCGGCACGTCGCGCAATACGATCGACCCTCCGGCGGTAAACGCATGCGCGCCCACCCGGCAGAACTGGTGGACCATCGTGCCGCCGCCGAGGATGACATGGTCGTGGATAGTGACGTGTCCGGCCAGCGTGACCATGTTCGCCAGGATGGTATGGCTGCCGACCTGCGAGTCGTGCGCGAGGTGCGCGTAAGCCATGACCCAGTTGTCGTCGCCGAGCCGGGTGACCCCGACGTCCTGCACGGTGCCGGTATTGAAGGTGCAGAACTCGCGGATCGTATTGCCGTCGCCTATCTCAAGGCGCGTTGGCTCGCCGGCGTATTTCTTGTCCTGTGGGGCCTCGCCGAGGACGACGTGGTGGAAAATGCGGTTGTTCCTGCCGATGCGGGTATGGCCGGAGATGACCGCATGCGAACCTACGGACGTGCCGGCGCCGATCTCGACATGTTCGCCGACGACCGTGTAAGGACCGATCTCGACATCCGGCGCGAGTTTAGCGCCCGGATGAACGATGGCTGTCGGGTGGATCATTGCCCGGCATTCCCCGGATTCGCGCGCATGGTGCAGAGCAGTTGCGCTTCCGAAACCGGAACGTCCTCGACGAAAGCCTGCGCCGAGAACTTCCAGATGCCGCGTATGGCGCGCAGGATCTGCACTTTCAGGATCAGGCGATCGCCCGGCACGACCGGCTTCTTGAAACGCGCCTCATCGATGCCGACGAAGTAATACACGCTTCTGCTGTCGCTCTTCAGATTGAAGGTCTTGAAGGCCAGCACCGCAGCGGCCTGCGCCATCGCCTCGACGATCAGCACTCCCGGCATGACTGCATAGTGAGGAAAATGTCCGGCAAAAAAAGGTTCATTGATAGTCACGTTCTTCAGCGCAATGACTTCCTTGCCCGGATCCACCGACAACACGCGGTCGATAAGGAGCATCGGATACCGATGCGGCAGATGCTCCATGATTTCCTGAATTTCCATCGCGTTCAAAGTCATCCCCTTGTCAGTTTTTTTACTTCGTCCTCGAGACTGCGCACTCGCTCCATCAGCTCGTGCAGATGGCGTACGAGTGCCGCATTCTTAACCCATTGCGCATGCGGCTGCATGGGGAAGACGGCGGTATACGTTCCCGGCGCCGTAATCGATTTGGCAACCAGCGTGCCGCCGGAAACGACGACCCGGTCGGCAATCGTCAGGTGTCCGGAAATCATCGCATTGCCGCCGAGCATGCAGTATTTGCCGATTCTCGTGCTGCCGGCGATCCCGGTGCAGCCGGCAATCGCGGTATGGGCGCCGATATGACAGTTGTGGCCGATCTGGATCTGATTGTCCAGTTTCACGCCTTCTTCGATGACGGTATCGTCGAGCGCGCCGCGGTCGATGGTCGTGCTGGCACCGACTTCCACGTCGTCTCCGATCACCACCCGGCCGATTTGCGGAATTTTCAGCCAGCGCCCCTCGTCCATCGCCATCCCGAAACCGTCGGCGCCGATGACTGCGCCGGAATGCAGGATCACGCGCTCGCCGATTATGCAGTCATGGTAAATCGTGGCATTCGCATGCAGGCGGCTATGCGCGCCGATGCGCACGCCCCGGCCGACGAAGCAGTTCGCGCCGATTACAACCTCGTCCCCGATCTGCGCACCCTGCTCGATCACCGCGCAGGGTCCGACCGATGCCGACATGGACACGCTGGCCTGCGCATCGACGACCGCTTTGGCATGGATGCCCGCCGCAGGCCGGTCTTCGGGATTGATCAGTGCCGCAATACGCGCGTAGGTGGCGTAGGGATTCTTGCAGACTATGCGCGGCAACTGGGTCGCCTCGGCGGAATCTTCCGCAAGCAGGACCGCGGCAGCCCGCGTCGTGGACAGCAGTTTCTGGTATTTCCGGTTAGTCAGGAAGGACAGTTCGTCCGGTCCGGCGGTCTCGAGCGGAGCCACTTGCCGGATGCGAACGGCGGCGTCACCGAGCACGGTGCCGCCGAAGCGCCCGGCCAGTTCCGCCAGGCTGAAAGATTTGCGCGCGTCCCCTTTCATTCGAGCCTGGTCGCTGTGCTGCACCGTCGAACGCGCGGGCCGGCGTCCAAGCCAAAGACGCCGCGGCCCGCTACTTGTCTGCGAGCGCCTTGATCACCCTGTCGGTGATGTCGATGCGCGGGCTGATATACACCGCTTCCTGCAGGATAAGGTCGAACTTCTCGCTCTCGGCGATCTGCTGTATGACCTTGTTGGCCCGCTCCAGCACCGCGGCCAGCTCCTCGTTCTTGCGCAGGTTCAGATCCTCGCGCAACTCGCGCTGCATGCGCTGCAGATCGCGGTTCATGCGCGCGAGTTCTTGTTCCTTGTCCCGTCGTTCCGATTCGGCCATGGTCACGCCGTCCTTCTCCAGGCTGGTCTGCAGGTCGCGCGCTTGCTTGGCAAGCTTTTGCAGTTCCTGGTCGCGCGCGGCGAACTCCTTCTCGATCTTCTTTTGCGCCTTGACCGCCGGTGCTGCTTCCTTGAAAAGGCGTTCGAGCTTGACGAAACCGATCTTGAGCTCCGCGGCGGGAACAAGGTTCGAACTCGCCATCAGCGCCGCGGCGGCAAGCACAAGCGAGATTTTATTCAACTTCGGTTCTCCTATGGTCAGACCACACACGACTAGAATACATTGCCCAGCGTAAACTGGATGCTCTGCAGCCGGTCATCGGGCTTCGGATTGAGCGCCTTGCCGAAACTGATTTTCATCGGGCCCACCGGCGAGTACCAGTTGAATCCAAGGCCGGTCGAATAGCGCATCTGCGAAGTATCGTATGTCTCGCCGACCGTGCCAGCATCCACGAACCAGCTCAATCGCACCGACTTGTCCTTCTGCAGCCCCGGGAAGGGAAACAGGATTTCGGCGCTGGCCCGCAGCAGGTGGCTGCCGCCTAGCGCATCTCCGTTCGAATCCTTGGGCCCGACCGCGGCGGTTTCGTATCCACGCAGGGAATTCACGCCACCCAGGTAAAACACCTTGAAGAAGGGCAACGGCCTGTTCTGATATCCGCTGGCGTAACCGATCTGGCTGTCCGTAAAAAACACCAGATCCCGAGAAATCGGATGATACCACTGAAGCTGATAACTGGTCCTGTAGAAGCTCAGGTCCGCACCAGGCAGTCCCACCTCCGCCGTGATGCGCTGGAGGGTGCCGCTCGTGGTGTAGATCAGGCTGTCGCGCTTGTCCCTCGCCCAGCCCAGGGTGGCCAAATAGCTGCTGGCCTGGGAGCCGAATTGATTGACGAAATCGATGTATCGTTGCGGCGTATCGGGAAGCAGCCCGATCCCGGTGCTCTCGAACGCGAGCCCGTAGTTGATGGTGTCGTATTCCGAAATCGGCACGCCGAAGCGCACACCGGTACCGAGGGTCGACGTGTTGTAAGCACCGACCCCGACCAGGTTTCCGGCGAAGACGCTGCGCTTGTACACGTCGAATCCGCGGCTCACCCCATCGTCGGTGTAATACGGATTGGTATAGGACAGCGAATAAACCTGGTCGACGGCGCCTGTGCTGACCTGAAAAGACAAAGCATTGCCCGTGCCAAAGATATTTGTCTGCGATACGCCGGCCGAAAGAATGACTTTTTCCACCGTGGAGTAGCCGATGCCCGCGGTCAGGCTGCCCGTGGCACGCTCTGTCAGTTTGACCTCGACGTCCACCTGGTCGGTGGTGCCGGGGACCGCGGGCGTATCGACCTGGACGTCCGAAAAAAAGCCCAGCATGTCGACGCGTTGTTTCGAGCGATTGAGTTTTGCGGTGTTGTACCAGCCGCTTTCCATCTGGCGCATTTCGCGCCTCACGACCTCATCGCGCGTGGTCGTGTTGCCGAAGATGCTGATACGGCGCACGTAGACGCGGCGGCCGGGATCGACATAGAGCGTGAACGTGACTTCGTCTTTTTCGCGATTGATTTCCGGCACCGGGTTGATGCTGGCGAAGGCATAACCTTCGTTGCCGAGGCGGTCCTGGATCAGCTTTGTGGTCTCGGTCAGGCGCTCGCGCGAGAACACGTCGCCCGGTTTCAGCTTGATGAGCTTGGTGAGTTCCGCTTCCGGGACGATCAGCTCGCCGGCGAGTTTGACTCCGGCAACCTTGAATTTCTTGCCTTCGGTAATGTTGATCGTGATGAAGATGTCTTTCTTGTCGGGCGTAATCGACACCTGCGTGGAGTCGATCGTGAATTCGAGGTAGCCCTGGTTGAGGTAGTACGAACGCAGGTTTTCCAGGTCGGCCTGCAGCTTCGGCTTGGAGTACTGGTCGTTCTTGCTGTACCACGTCAGCCAGCCCGGCGTGCTCAATACGAACTCGTTGATCAGATCCTTGTCCTTGAACACTTTGTTGCCAACGATGTTGATCCCGCGAATCTTCGCCACCTCCCCCTCGGAGATGTCGAAATTTAGCGCCACCCGATTACGCTCGAGAGGCGTGATCGTCGTGGTGATCTGTACGCCGTACTTGCCCTTGCCGATGTACTGGTTCTTCAGCTCGCGCTCGGCGCGTTCCAGCAGCGCGCGGTCGAAAATCCGCGACTCGGCAAGGCCTACCTGCTTGAGCCCTTCCTTGAGTTGCTTCGCGTCGAATTCCTTGGAACCGGTGATTTCGATCTGCGCGATCGCCGGCCTTTCCTCGATCATCACCACGAGAACGTCGCCGTCGGCCTCCAGCCTGACGTCCTTGAAGAAACCGGTGGCGTACAACGCCTTCACCGCCGCGGTGACGCGATCCTCGTTTACGGTGTCGCCGATCTTGATCGGCAAATACGAGAATACTGTTCCGGGTTCGGTGCGTTGAATGCCCTCGACGCGGATATCCTTGACCTTGAAGGGTTCGAAAGCGTGGGAGGGTAGGCTGACGAGACTCGATATGACCAGGAGCAATAATCGCTTCATCATCCGCTTGTCAGCCACCGAAAAGGCGGTTTATATCGTTATAGAGTGCGAACGCCATCAAGCTGAACAGCAGAACCATGCCCACCTGCTGGCCCACCTCCATCACCCGATCCGATACCGGGCTGCCTTTGACGATTTCGGCGACATAATACATGAGGTGCCCACCGTCCAATAATGGCACCGGCATTAAATTGAGTACGCCGAGGCTGATGCTGATCAACGCGAGGAAACTTACGTAGGCCAGCCAGCCCAGCTGGGCGGACTGCCCGGCGTAATCGGCGATGGTGATCGGGCCGCTCAGGTTTTTCAGCGACACCTGGCCTGCGATCATCTTGCCGAGCATCTTGAGCGTGAACATCGACACTTCCCAGGTGCGCTCGGCGGCTTTCGCCACGGATTCGAGCGGGCCGTAGCGGACTTCGGTGATCAGCCGCTTTAGCGCGATTTCGTCGATTTTCGGGGCGGCACCGATGCGTCCCAGCGTCTTGCCCGCCTCGTGCTTCGGCTCGGGCGTCACGGTGAGTTGATGCGTCGCACCGCCGCGCAGAATTTTGAACTGAAGCGCACGGCCCGGCGCGGCGCTGATCGAGGCAACCAGTTCCTCCCACCCCGCAATCGCGTGGCCATCGACCTCCACGACTTCGTCGCCCTCCCTGAGACCGTCGCGCTCGCCCGCGCCTCCCGCGATCAGGCGTCCGATGACAGGCTTCAGCGGCGGCTGATAGCGTGTCAGTCCGATCGCCTGCATCAGGTCGCCGTCGATCTTTTCAGGTCCGATCGACGACAGGTCGAGCCGGCGGAACTGGATGTCGCCACGTTCGGTATGCATCTCCAGCTCGACGGTCGCCTTGCGCAACGACTGCTCCAGCAACGCCCACCTGAGATCCTGCCAGGTCGCCACCTCGGCGCCGTCGATGCGCGCGATCAATTCGCCCGGCGCGAGCTGGGCCTGGGCCGCAGGTGTGCCCGCAACCGGTGCACCCACGACCGGGCGAATGCCGGGAACCCCATGCATGAACAACAGCCAATAGAGCAGGATGGCGAGCAGGAAATTGGCCACCGGTCCGGCAAGCACGACGGCGAAGCGCTTCGCCACCGTTTGCCGATTGAATGCGCGATGGCGCTCTTGCGGCGCAACCGGACCTTCCCGTTCGTCGAGCATCTTCACGTAGCCGCCCAGAGGGATCGCCGATATAGCCCACTCGGTCTGATCGGCACCGAACCTGCGGCGCCACAAAGGCAGCCCGAAACCGACCGAAAAGCGCAACACCTTCACGCCGCACAGGCGTGCAACAGCATAATGGCCCAGCTCGTGGAACACGATCAGCAGGCCGAGGGCAACGACAAAGGCAATCAGGGTCGAAAAAATGGACATGATTATCGGGCTATCCCCACGGCGCCCAGCTGTTGTTCGGCCACGATGCGCGCCTGCGTGTCGGAGGCGAGCACATCGTCGAGCGTGCGCACGCGGCTGGGCGTGATGCGCGCAAGCACTTCTTCCACAAGGCCCGCAATCCGAGAAAACGCCAGACGGCCGGACAGAAAACTTGCCACCGCCACCTCGTTGGCTGCATTCAATGCGATTGGCGCATTGCCACCCACTTCGAGCGCCCGGTAGGCAAGCCGCAGGCAAGGAAAGCGATCCAGGTCCGGCGGCTCGAATTGCAGCGAACCGATCGCGCACAGATCCAGGGGTTGCACGCCGGGATCGATGCGCTCCGGATAGGCCAGGGCATGGGCGATGGGCGTGCGCATGTCCGGATTACCGAGCTGCGCCAGCACGGACCCGTCGACATACTCCACCAGTGAATGCACGATACTTTGCGGGTGTATGACCACCTCGATCTGCGCGGGGATCGCCTTGAACAGGAAACTCGCCTCGATGACTTCCAGGCCCTTGTTCATCAGCGTCGCCGAATCGACCGAGATCTTGCGCCCCATGCTCCATTTCGGGTGGGCGCAGGCCTGCTGCGGCGTAACGTTGTCGAGCAGCCCGCGTGCCGTGCGCAAGAACGGCCCGCCGGACGCAGTCAGCCACAACCGCCTGACGCCCGATCGCGGAAAGC
>Ga0316628_100000969_pt1 | contig 19388 bp, 9 predicted proteins | sample OWC_Aug_M2_C1_D5_FD_207648 | JGI IMG/M metagenome (GOLD analysis project Ga0316628, IMG submission 207648) | Wetland soil microbial communities from Old Woman Creek delta, Ohio, United States - OWC_Aug_M2_C1_D5_C | ecosystem: Environmental > Terrestrial > Soil > Wetlands | place: USA: Ohio... | reverse complement strand
GCGTCTACATCATCCTCGGGCAGGACGGCACCGCCACCATCGAGGTGCCCCTGGAGAGGGGCTCGTCCAACCGGATCGTCGTGGTCGCCGAGGACTCGCTCGGCAACAACGCGTCCGAGAGCCGGGTCGTCACCTACTCCCCAGGGGAGAGCGGCGCCGGGGGGCTGGACTCGGGCTCGCTCCTGCTCCCGCTGCTGAACATCGCGCTCGTCGTGTGCATCCTTGCCGTGGTCCTGCGCTACCGCGGCATGGTCAGGAGGGCCGCCCGAAAGGGCAACGGCGGCAACAGCGGCAACGGCGGCCACCGCAACGGCAGGGCGCCCCAGAACGGGGGTGGCACCGCATGACGCACTCCCAGTACCGGACGGTCCATCCGCACCGCAAGGCCAGCAAGTACATCGCGCTGCTGCTCGGCCTGGGCGCGCTCGCCTTCCTCGCCGTGCTGTGCGCGGTCTCCGCCCTCGCCCACGGCGCTGTGACGGGCACCCCGCCCCCGGCGGACGGCGTGGGCGACTGGACCATCGCCACCAGCACCTCCGTCGCGGACGCGCGCCTGCGGCTGGACGGGGACATCGTGGTGAGGCCGGGCCTCACCCTCTCCATCGACCGGTCCGCAATCGAGCTCGCGGGCTCCGGTCCCCACTCCATCGTCGTCATGGCCGGCGCCACGCTCCTGGCCGACCGCACCGTCATCACGGCGGCCGCGTGCGGACCGGACCTCACCTTCAAGGTCCGCGGCGCCGCGCGCCTCACGAGGTGCGACATCTCCCGCGTGGCCGGGGGCGTGCAGGCCCTCTCCGACGGGCTCGTCATCGAGGGCACCCGCATCCACGACTGCCCCGGCCCCGCCATCGAGCTGCACGGCAACGACGCGACCATCATTGGCTGCACCATCGAGTCCGTGGACGTCGGCGTGTCCTCCATCGCGACGGCGGGCATGCCCGGCATCATGGCCATCGACGGCTGGTCCTTCGTCCTTGCGGACACGACCATCTCCGCCCGCACTAACGGTGTCTACCTGTACTGGAAGAAGACGCTCACGGGCGACCTGGACCTGGACTTCGCGACCGTGCTCAGCAACGTCAACATCACCACGTCCACCAAGGACGGCATCTACTGCTACATGGACCTCCTGGACTCCGGCGGCTCGGGCGTCCTCGACTCGCTGTTCGACCTGAGGGTCACGGGCGGCTACTCGAGCAAGAACGGCGGCTCCGGCATCTATGTGTACCACTACATCAAGACCTCCTCCATGAGCGGGAAGATCACCGCGAGCTGCCAGGTCTCGCTCGTAGGCACCAAGCTCGACTCCAACGGCGCCCACGGCCTCTACCTGCTCGACACCCTCTACAACGACCAGGGCAGCGCCCCGAGCATCGCCTACAAGACCGACGTGTCCCTCGACGGGTGCCAGGTCTCCTCGAACGCCAAGGACGGCGTCCACGTCGAGCGTCCGCGCACGGTCTACTACAGCCAGGGCACGGGCGACAAGGTGCGCTCCGCCACCATCACGCTCAAGGATACCACAGTCAAGGGCAACACGGAGAACGGCGTCTACGCCTACGACTCCCACTACGCCTACAGCGCGCGCGCCAAGTTCCTCTGGACCAACACCATCAACCTGCGCGGGGCGACCATCGACGGCAACGGCAAGGACGGCGTCTACGACTACCTGTACGAGACGCTCTACTACGGGGACCGCGTGGGCGTGGACTACAGGCAGTACTTCGACTTCCAGGACTCGACCATCTCGAGGAACGGCGGCAACGGCTTCGACCTGCTCACGGGCGGGTACATGTATTACCACGGGGAGATGTCGCTCCGCAACGAGCTAAAGCTCGCGCGGTGCCGCGTCCACAACAACACCGCGCTGGCGGGCAAGGCCCAGTTCGACATGTACGGGTACGACTGGCAGTACACGTTCTACCGTCGCGGGCAGTACCTGCTCGACAGCAACCGCATCGAGGACAACCAGGCCGGCGGCGTCTCCGCGAAGTGGACGGGCTGGTCCTACCTCGCCGAGTTCGACGTCACGGCCCGCGTGGTGGGCAACCTCGTGCGCAACAACGGCGCCGACCGCGGGATCGGCCTAGAGGGCATGCAGGGCAACAAGGGCGAGGCGATCGCGACCGCCAACACCTTCGACGGTGGCGGCGGGGGCGGTGGTACGACCGCGCTCGACTTGGTGTACTTCAGCCAGTACGTCGTCTACGCCAACACGTTCAAGAAGGACACGCACCGCGCGCTTGTGCGGTGCTACGCCTACGGCACGGCCGGCCCTAGCCCCAACGTGGGCCCCAAGTACGGCGACTGGGTCCAGATCTACGAGAACACGTTCCTCGACTGTGGCCCCGGCACGGGGACGGGCGACGGCGCCGCCGTCGTCGACAGCTACTCGGGCGCGGGGTCGCTGCTCGTTGTCGACAACGTCATGCGGGGCTGCACCGGCAACGGCGTCGCGGCGACCCGCATGTACGGGGGCGGGACGCTCTACGTCAAGAGGAACACGTTCGAGGGCATCGGCGGCTCGGCCGTCGCGCTCTCGGCCAGCTCGACGGCCGCCAAGGCCGAGGTCGTCGGCAACTACATGGGCAACGCCACCGGCCCCACCGGCACGGCCTTCGCCCTCATCCAGGACGACACGGGCTCCTCCGTCAAGGTCGAGGACAACCGCGCCATGGGCGGGACCTGCGCCGGCGTGGTCTCGACGGGCGGGACCGGCCCCAAGGCGCTCACCGTCCGGAACAACCAGCTCGTCGGGCTGGGCGGCAACGCCATCGACCTCGTGGGCCAGAGCTTCACGGTGGAGGGCAACAACCTCACCGACTGCAAAGGGTTCGCCATCGCTCTGCGGGGCTTCACCTCGCTGCCCACGGTGGGGCTCAACACCATCGCGCGCGCCGAGAACGGCCTGCTGCTGGAGGCCAAGGAGCGCACTGACGGGAAGAGGCTCAAGATATTCATGGACAACGTCACGTGGGAGGTCAACGAGACGGCCATCTCGACCGACCATCTGGACCTCGTCGTCACGAACTCGACGCTCCTGGGCCGCCGCGCGCTCGTGGCCGACGACGGCACCCTCACCGCCATCTCCAGCCAGGTGCCGTACATCTCGGGCAGCACCGGCACGGAGGGCCGCATCGAGGTCTACTACAGGCTCTCGCTCAACCTGACGTGGGCCAACGCCACGGGCGTCGACTCGGGGCTGCCCGCGCCCGACTCGCTCATCGTGTTCAGGCGCGCCACGGGCGGCTACTACACCTCCCGCATCGCCGACCGCGAGGGCCAGACGAAGCCCGAGCTCTTCCCAGCGTGGATGGTCGTGGGGGGCCACCTCGACAAGATATCGCCCTACGACCTCGAGATCACGGCCTCGGGCCTCACCACCCACGCCCAGCTCAGGCTCGAGGGGGACCAGGACGCGCACGTGGGGGTCGTCGACTGGGCGCTGCCCTCCGTGTCAGTCGAGAAGCCCTACTCGGGCGCGCTCGTCAACACCGCGGACCTCACCGTCAAGGGCTTCCTCTCGGAGCGCGGCTCAGGCCTCGCGGGCGCGTGGGCCAGCCTCGACGGCAAGGAGTGGGCCGAGGTCGCCCCCGACGACGTCTGGGTCGCCAGGTTCGAGGGCCTCAGGCACGGCCACGCGCGTGTCTACGCGCGGGCCATGGACCGGTCCGGCAACACCAACGTCACGTTCGTGGACTTCGACATCGACCTCATGGGCCCCGCCCTCGAGGTCCTGAGACCGCTCGATGGGACGCGCACGCCCGACTCGTACGTCGTCATCGAGGCCAAGACGGAGAAGACGGCGGAGCTGTTCCTCGACGGCGTGCCCGTCCCCAACCGTAACGGGATGATGTTCGAGCGGATGCGCATCACGCAGGGCCTCAACATCATCGTCGTGGAGGCCGTGGACGGCTCGGGCAACGCGAACGTCCAGGTCCTCCACGTCTGGCTCGACACCGTGCCCCCGGCCCTGTTCGTCTCGTCGCCCCTGGAGGGCGAGGTCGCCTCCGCGGCCGACATCCTCGTGGAGGGCCGCACCGAGGTCGCCGCCACCGTCACCGTCAACGAGCTGCCCGTCACGGTCGGCCCCGACGGCTGGTTCCGGCTCGATTACCACCTCACCTCGCGAGAGAACCTGCTCGCCATCGAGTCGAGGGACGAGGCGGGCAACGTCAACGCGAGCTACAGGAGGGTCACGCTCGACGACATGCCCCCGGAGTTCTCGGTCCTACAGCCCAGGGACGGGCTGCTCACCTCGGCCACGCAGGTCGTGGTGGAGGGCTCGGTGGGGCAGTCCGACCTCGACTCGACCGTCTACATCAACGGCGAGCGGGTCGAGCAGCTCGGCCGGTTCACCACTACCGTCGTGCTCGTCGAGGGCGAGAACCGCATCACTGTCATGCTCGTGGACCCGGACGGGAGGAGCTCCTCGCAAGTCGTCCGCGTCGTCAGGGACACGACCGCCCCCATGGTCGCGCTGAGGAGCCCGCCGTCGACCACGTGGACCACGCGGTCGGGCGAGCTCGTCGTCGCGGGCATGGCCCCGACGGCGAGCGAGCTGCTGCTCGGCGGCACCCGCATCGCCCTGGGCGCCGACGGCTCGTTCAACCACACCCTGCAGCTGGAGGCGGGCGAGAACGCGCTCGAGCTGGTGGCGAAGGACGCCGCGGGCAACGCGGACACCCTCGTGCTGCACGTCATGTGGGACTCGAGCCCGCCCGAGCTGCGCCTCGTCTCCCTCCCCAGGTCCACCACGGAGGAGACGCTCCTCCTCAACGGCACCACCGAGGGCGTCGTCGTGCGCGTCAACGGCGTGCCCGTACCAGTGGAGGAGGACGTCTTCAGCGTGCCCGTCCACCTCGGCCTGGGCATCAACACGTTCGAGGTCGTCGCCGAGGACCCCGCTGGCAACATCGCGAGCTCCACCGTCTCCATCGAGAGGACGGACGCCAGCAGCGTCACCGCCGAGGAGGGCCTCGGCATCGACTGGCTCGTGCTGCTGCCCCTCGTCGTGACCGTCGCGGCGCTCGTCGCCACCGCTGTAATACTGCGGCGCGCCCCGCCCATGGCGGGCCGGCACCGCAACGGCAACGGCAGGCGGGGGCCCAACGGCCACGCGCCGACGATGGACGGCACCGGACGTCCGGCGGCGGTCCCCCCCGCGCCTGAGCCGCTGATGGTCGACCTGGAGCCCGTGCCGGCACCCGTGCCGACCCTGGCGCCGCTACCCGCGGTCGAGGCACCCTCCTACACGTCGCCCCCGCCCCCGCCCGCACCGGAGCCCTTCCCGGAGCAGGGCAGGAGGGCGAGGCGCCGCCTCGAGGTGGCGCGCGAGCCCCCGGCCAGTCCCCCCGAGCCGGCCCCCATGAGGGCCAGGCGCTCGGAGCCCGAGTTCGCGCCGTTGCCGGTCTACTCCGTGCCGGACCCGAGCACGGTCGGCACCGTGGACGTGGGCAGCAACGGCGAGTACGCCATGAGCGCGCCGCCGCCCCCGTCGCCCCCCGAGGTGGAGAGCGTGCGGTGGATGGGGTCCGCCCCATCGAGTGGTCCGCTGGCCTTCGAGCCCCCGACCCCCGAGCCCGTGCTCGAGCCGACGGCGATGGCCGCCCCGGAGCCGGTCCCCATGGACACGCCAGAGCCCGTCCCGTGGGCGATGCCCGAGTCCGAACCGGTCCGCGAGCCCGCCCCGGAGATGAGGTTTTGGACGCCCCCGGCACCAGAACCCGAGCCCGAGGTCCCCCCGTGGACCCCGACCGCCCCTGAGTCGGTCCCTGAGCCCGTACCGGAACCCGTGCCGGAGCATGTGCCGGAGCCAGTGCCGGAGCCTGTGCTGGAACCCGTACCCGAGCCGGCACCTGAACCGCAGGTGAGGCTCTGGACGCCACCCCCGGTCCCAGAGCCGGAGCCCGAGGTCCCGCCGTGGACCCCGCCCGTTCCAGAGCCGGTCCGCGAACCCGTACAGCAGCCTGCGCTCGAGCCCGTGCCGGAGCCTGTGCCGGAGCCCGTGCTGGAGCCCGTCCCTGAGCCGGCACCTGAGCCGCAGGTGAGGCTCTGGACGCCGCCCCCGGTCCCCGAACCTGAGCCCGAGGTCCCGCCATGGACCCCGCCCGCGCCCGAATCGGTGATGGCGCACGAGAGGGAGCCCACTCTCGAGCTCGACCTCGAGCCGGACGCCGATGACACCCCCAACGAGGAGGTCGTCGCCGTGCGCCCGACGGAGCGGCCCACCCCGGAGCCGATCCGTGCGCCTGCGTCCGAGCCGAAGGCCATGGACGCGCCCCCGGTCGCTGCGAGGCCGGTCGCCCGGGCCATGCCCGCCACTGCCCCGAGGCCCGCGCCCCGGCCGGTGGCAAGGCCGGTGCCCACCCGCGAGGCCGTCCCATCGCAAGTGGAGAGGCCATCGATGAGGGTTCATCGCGGTCCACTGCCCGCCAGCCGCGGGAAGGACGCATCGGTCTACGTCGCGCCCTTGCCCCAGAGGCCGGTGCCGAAGCCCGTGATGGTCCAGCGCGGGGAGGTCCAGCCGGTCCATGCGCCCTCGGCCAAGCCGATGGTCGTCAAGGTCCCCGCCGACCGCCTGAGGCCCGCGGAGCACCAGGCCGCCCCCCAGCCGAGGTACCCACGGCCCTCGGTCACGTCCGCGGCGGTCTCCAAGCCCCACATCAAGAGCCGGTTCTTCTCGCACGAAGGGCGGCCGGCCCCGCACGAGGCCCCACCACCGCCACCGCGGGAGGTTATCCCGCCCCCGGCGACCGACGTCCCAGCCCCGCAGGAGCCCGCCGAGAGGACGCCACCGTCCGAAGCCGATGCGGATATCACCACCCACGCCAACGGCAGCAAGGAGCTCAGGGTGATCAAGGAGCTGCTCGAGGAGCTCGACATGGGGGACGGCGACGAGACCTGAGCACGGCCCCTTGAGGGTGCGCCGAAAGGGATATCATCCCGGCCCGCCAACCCCACTGGAGCCCAGCGTGAGGCCACATGGACGGCGATGGCGACGGCCCCGGGGATGGTGCAGGAGGCGATGCGAGGCCTATGCCGCCGAGGCCGCCCCGGGACGGCGAGGGTGCAGGGGACGACGGCGGGCCATCTCAGCTCGTCGAGGTCGACGTCGAGCGCGAGGTCATCGGCAGCTCGCTCTACCGCGAGCGCGCCATCGTCGAGGAGGTCGAGGAGGAGGAGGTCGCGCCCGGCGAGCTTGCGCGATGGCGACGTGCGGACCGGAGGGAGGCGCGCGCCGCGAACGCTCGCGCTCGGGGGCCCCACGAGGGGCTCCAGGCAACACTGGCCTACAAGATATTCTACGACCTCGTCTGCAACCGCATCGGGGTCGTGCTCATGGGATTCGGGCTGGCGCTGCTGATGTTCACGGTGCTGTACGACCCGATGCGCCACGAGCCACTGAGCATAGGGCCCCGGCAGCTGCTGGCCACGGTCGTGGCCGGTGTCGTCTACTTCGCGGGCATGGGGCTCGAGATGCTGCGCGCGTGGTCCTGGGAGTGCGAGGGTGAGGTGGGGGCCATCCGCGCGGGGCCCAAGGACCGGGCCCGTGACGGCGACGCGCCCATCCCGCTCGTCCCCGAGGAGGCCCTGGGGAAGCTCATGGGGCATCCAGATGATGAGACGGACGCGAGGGACCGGTAGGCCCCCCCAAACCGCCCTGAGCATGACGCGCGCCGATCGGGACTGTCGCCGCCTCATCCCCACGGCCGCGCGCGCTCGACCCCCATCTCGGCCCGCGGGCCCCAGATGGTGATGGGCCAGCGCACCTCGCGACCGCCCCAGTCCAGGCCGCCGAGCAGCTGCACGTCGCGGGCCGCGTCCGCGGGCGCGACCGCGCCCCGCGCGGTGAGCATCAGCACCTCGGGCGTGCCCCGCGTCTTGATGGGGAACCCCGAGGTCGCGAGCAGCGCCATCCGGTCGTCGAGGACGGCGAGGCTGCCGGCCCTGCACGTCGCGGGCCCGGTCTGGCCCTCGAGGAGCAGCCGGTAGGGGTGGTCCAGCGACATCTCCACGAACCCGATGCGCGCGCCCTGCGCGACCGCGCCCGACGCGGTCAGGTCCGCGAGCATGGCCTCGATGGCGCCCCGCTCGGGCCGCGACAGCACGCCCTCCCGGTGGACCAGCACGGACGCGGGCGGCCCTCCCACGGCGGCGCACCGGCCGAGGGCGGACGCCACTGCGGCCCGCGCGTGCTCGCCCTCGAACCTCCCCCGGGGCAGCGGGACCACGCCCCCCATGTGGAGCGACCCCCCCGAGCGGGCATCGACGGCCGTGACGAGCCCCGTCGCCGACCCCCCCTCCTCGAGGTGGGGCGAGCGGCCCAGGAGGCCGAGGCCCAGGTGCGCCTCCGCGCCCGCGGGGCGGTCCAGCCTCCACGGCGCCCGCCCGGCCTCGCGCTCGAGCGCGGTGGCGAGCCAGAGCACGGTGTTGAAGTAGCCCGCATCGCCGCCCTCCTCCCCCGCCTGCGAGGGGCGCGAGGCCACCGCCCCCGAGGAGACCGCCTGCACCGCCGCGCCAGGCAGCGCGGACTTCGCGGAGGCGTAGGCCGCGACGGGGTCGTCGGCCGCCACGACCGCGGCCGAGGGCGCGGGCGACACGGTCGCGAGCAGCGCGCCCAGCTCCGCGGCCGCCCCGAACTCGAGCGTGCGCGCGGGCCTGGGGTCGGCCTTGGTCCCGAGGTAGCGGTAGAGGTTGTAGCGGACGTCCGCGTAGAGGGTCGCGGCGGCGCCGCGGGGCACCGACTCCTGGAAGGCCAGCACGGCGGGGCCCAGGCGTGCCGCCTCCGCGGGCAGCGCCAGCGCCTTGAGGGCGGCGCGCCGCTCGACGTCCCACCTCCCGAGACGCTCCTCCGTCGGCAGCAGCCGCGAGCCGTCGCGCAGGACCTCCGTGGGCGGCGGGATGACCTCCTGCTCAGGGGGGCGCCACGGCCGCTCGACGTCGACGCGGACCTCGTGCGCGCCCAGCCGTGCCTTCCCGAGCTGGTTGGCCATGCCCTGCGAGATGCGCCACCTCGCGCTCGGCGGGGGGTCGAACTGCGGCACCTCGCCCGGCCTCGCGAGAGGTCGCACGAGGGACGCCGCGTGCGGCTCCTCCCGCCCCGCCCGGCCGTGCAGCACGCGGCGCAGGTAGACCACGTGGTCCCTGGGGTCGACCGCGCGGGCCGTCGCGGCCTGCCCGGTGCGCAAGTAGTGCTCGACGAGCGTCTCGCGCTCGCCGTCGGGCCCCACGACGACCGGGTCCCCGGCCGTCACCTCCTCGACCACGCGCTCGACGGTGCCCATCCACACGCCGTCGGGCGTCGAGAGCATGGCCGCCATGCCCCGGACCTCCCCGGGCGCGGGGGGGGAGGCCGACAGGGACGCGCGCCGCACGGCGAGCTGCCCGATGTCGACGGCGAGCACGAGGGGACCCGGGTAGTCCACGCGGAAGCTGAGGCGGCGGTGGAGGTCCCAGGGGCCATCCTCGGCGGCGGGCCGGGTGTTGGCGAACGCGTTCTGGCCGACCATGAAGAAGTCCGATCGGGAGGACATGTAGTCCCGAAGCCCCTGGTGCACCAGCCGCACGACCGTGCGACGGTCCTCGGGGACGCGGGCGTCCAGCGCGACCTCGCCCACGGTCGCGTACTCGCGGCCGTGCACGCCGCCCTGCGCCTGTGCCCCCACGGGGCCGAGCGCGAGGACGACCTGGCCCAGCGACGGGTGGCCGTAGAGCGCGGTCGGGGTCCCCAGCCTCCTCGAGAGCACGCCCATGTCGCTGAGGAGGTCGGCGGGAGGGCCCGCGGCCCCGCCGTCAGGCCCGCTGGGCCGGAACGCGACGCAGGCGAGGGGCGATGGGAGCCCCTCAATTTCATACGCAGTGAGGAACAGCCCCATCGGCCCCATCTAGTGGCAGCAGCGGTATATCTCAGTGTCGGTCGGGAGGCCGTCCGAGAGGGGGCCGGTCAGGCCAGCGGGCGACCGATGCACCGCGATGGCCGATTCGCGGCCGGTCCCCGCCGGGTCCCTTCGCCCGACCGACGCCCCGGCCTCACCGGACGAGCTCGTCGAGCCCCCCCAGGGGCGCCCGCGCGGGACCAGGGCCCTGGACGCGGACCTCCTCGAGGCCCGCCAGGCCGCGCCAGCGCCTGAAGAATGCCTCCTGGAGCTGGGTGCGCATCTCCGCCACCGCCCACGCGACCATGGCGGGGTCGGTCGAGCCCACGCGCAGCGTGAGCAGCCGCTCGTCCCCGCCCACGACGGTGAGGGCGACCCACATCGGCGTGCGGCCGTGCACCGCGCCGGCCTCGACCGTCCAGGACGGAGGAGGGCCGGGCGCGCGGGACCCCGGGCCGAGCTCTAGGCCCCGCGTGCCCAGCGCGGTGCGCGAGACGCGCACCACGTCGACCGCGCCCAGCCCCGCGGGGTAGCGCCAGGCGCGCGTGGCCGAATCCAGCCAGGAGGCCCCCCCGGGGCCCGAGGCCGGGAAGGGCCTTCCCTCGGCCAGAGGGCGCCCCCGAGCGGACGGTCCCTCGACCGCGACATGCCTCCGGGGCAGCTCGAGGTGGCGCGGCGCGCTGCCCTTGCCGAAGAAGGTGAGGGTGCCCTCCACGAGCGCGCGCCCGACGGCGAGGGGCTCGAGCAGCGCCGCCACCGAGCCCGCCTCGCCCTGGGGGACGGCCCCGATGCGCATCGCGCCCGAGGGGTCGAGCGCGCCCGGCGGGCTCGCGCCCGAGAGCCGCAGGAGGTCGCGCCCGTAGCTGAGCTCGGCGCGCGCGTCCTGCACCCCCTCGAGGCCCGCGCTGAACACCCCCACCTTGAACCGCGCGCACCCGCCCTCGAAGTCGACCGCGGTGACGGGGAACACCCCCCGCGCCCGCATGGTGTCCTCGACCTCCCCGGGCCCCCACCCCGCCGTCCGCGCGACGACGGAGCCCACCGGCCCCGCGAGGCACTCGAGGCCCTCGGGACCGCCAGGCCAGTCGGCGAGGGCGTCAGCGCACCCCTCGGAGATCGCGCGCGCGGCGGCCTCCATCGAGCCGCGCAGCAGGGGGTCGGGCCGGCCCCGCAGCACCGCGCCCACGTGCGCCAGGCGGCCCGGCACGAGGGCGAGCACGCGCTCCCCGTAGACGGCCGAGACCGGGCGGGCCCGCCGCATCAGCCCGTCCTGGACCATGCCCTGGAAGGCGATGACGACGGGCGAGAGCAGGTCGGGGGAGAGGGAGAGGGCGCCCCCCCGGCCCACGCGGCAGAGCGCGCGCGAGTCGGGGTGGAAGGCGTAGGCCTCCCCGACCCAGTTGGCGTGCAGCTCCCCCTCCAGCACCGCGGCGCAGGGCACCATCGCCACACGTATGGACGGCGCGCGCTATATGGCCTTTCGTGATGCTTGGGAGGGAGGATGATGGCCGGTCGCCTGCGGGCGCGGTGGGGCGGACCCGTCCGCCGCCACATCCCTTCAGAGGGGCTCGCCGCCGGAGCGCAGCCCGCCGCGGCGGCGGCCAGGCCGCGAGCCGATGACGGCCGCGGCGGCCTCCCGCTGCTTGCGGGCGACGTCGGCGAAGCCGCGCCTGTTCTCCTCCCAGATGCGGCGCTTCTCGGCGAGCGTGAGGTCGTCGTAGATGACCTTGATGTCGCTCAGGCCGCGCCAGCCCTCGTGGTCGAGGCGGAAGCGGGGGATGAGGTCGAAGTGGAGGTGGGTGGACTCGTCCGGGGACGTGATGATGACGACGTCGCGGACCCTCGGGTCGAAGGTCTTGACGACCTCGGCCGCGATGATGAGGTCGTCCAGGAGGGTGGCCCTGGCCGCGTCGATGAGGGCGGGGTCGGGACCGTCGGGGGAGGGGCCGCGCAGAGCGGCGAGGTCCCTTATGTGCTCCTTGCACACGAGCCTCAGGTGGCCCTCCGCGATGGGCTCGCGCTCGAGGATGGCGAACCAGGAGTCGTCCTCGAACACGAGGAGGTCGCAGGGGATGAGCCCGTCGATGCGCCCCGGATGTGGCTGCCTGTCGAGGAAGCCCTGCATGGCCTCCTTCCACCCCTCGAGGGGGGCCTTGGACTCCTCGCTCCAGTAGCAGAAGCCGCACCGTGGCGCCATCGGGCCTGGGAAGACGCTCCCCCGATATAAAGCTACGGCCGGCCCTTCTGGGCGGGCCGGCCGCTGCGGCGGCGCGGCCCTCCAGCGCCGCCTGCCCCCGTCGAGGGCCTGGACCGCAATGTATTAACGGGTTGCCAGGCATGTATGGGCCGATGGTGGACTGAAGATGAGGGCCTTGAGGCGTATGACGCTAGCGGCATTGGTGGTGGGCATGCTCGCGGCGACTGGGACCCTGTCGGTCCTCGACCTGATGCTGGCCCCGCATGGCCCGTCCGACGTCGAGGGGGCTTCCCCGAGGCCGTCCGCCACCCTGACCGTGGGGGCCGGGGGCTTCCCGACCGTCTCCGAGGCGATCAGGGCGGCCCGGCCCTACGACATCGTCCGCGTCGGGGAGGGCGTCTTCTCCGAGCCCATCGTCATAGACAAGCCCATCACGCTGCAGGGCATGGGGCCCCAGACCGTGTACACGAACATGCTCACCGTGAGCGCGGACGACGTCACGATCGACGGTGACACGTTCTCGGGCATCAGGGGCTCCAACTGGGACACCGCCGGGATCATCACGAGGAAGTACAACAGCGCCTCGGTCTACCGCCTCGCGGTCAAGAACTGCATCTTCACCGACTGCCGGCAGGGCGTGTTCCTGTTCGGCGCCGTGAGCTGCATGATCGATGCCTGCAAGTTCGACAACTGCACCCGGGGCGTCACCATCAGGGGCCACAACACCGGGTATTACTCCTATGCTGCCTACGACAACACGGTCAAGGACTGCAAGTTCTACGACCAGAAGGCCAGCGGTCTCAATGACGGCGAGGCCATAGCCATCAATGGCACGTACGATTTCCGCACCTACAACAACTACATCCTGGACAACGTGATGGAGGGCAACGTCTATGGCGTCCACATAGACAGCAGCACGGGGAACGAGGTGAAGGGCTGCACCATCACGAGGAGCACGCACGAGCCCCTCTCGTTCCTCAATATCGACGGGGGGCTCACCGTGACCGGCAACACCCTCTCGGAGAATGCCGGCTATGTGAGCATCAAGGACAGCTACGGATTCTCGTTCAGTTCCAACACGGTCCGCAACAACACGGGGGACATCTTCCTCCTACGCTGCACGAGCTTCGTGTTCAACTCCAACACGATCAACGGTTCCACCGTCATCCTCATGTTCTCAGAGGGCGGGTCCTTCTCAGGCAACACCTTCGAGATGTCGCAGAAGACGTCATTCGCGTTCTGGGTCTCGGGAACCGCCGATTACGACCATGCGATAGCGACGGACAACACCGTGGGTGGCCTTCCGATCTACTACATCTACAACGGGCACCAGACGAGCCTGGCCGACAAGACCGCCGGGGCCATCATGCTCGTCGGCTGCCTCGACCCGAGGGTGACGAATTGCACGGTGCTCGATGGCGACGGCGTCGCGGTCTGGTATTGCGTCAATGCCACCGTCAGCGCGACGGTCTCCAACTGCCTGCTCGGGATATCCATCCTCGGCTCGAATGGGTTCACGCTCGAGAACTGCACCGTCTCGGCATCGGACAGGGGCGAGCAGCCCCTGATGATAGGGTCCACTGGTAGAGTCCTCGACACCGTGCTCTCGTCCGGGAACAGCCAGAACGACTGGCGGATCGTCAACGGCGCGACGGTGGACTGCTACAACACGACGTTCAACCTCAGCCGCGTGGATGCAAATGGGCAGCTGAGGGTCCACAACTACCTCGGAGTGAAGGTCTGGGACAACGGGTCCGTGGACCCGCTGCCCGATGTCCAAGTCCAGGTCCTAGAGGGCGACGCGCCCCTCTACGCGACCTCCCACTTCGGGGGCACGGACGCCCCCACCGATGCCGACGGCGAGGTCGCCCGCATCTGCCTCCTGGACAGGGTGTACTACTTCAACATCAAGGTCACCGAGCACTCCTACAACCTCACCGTCTGGGCCAGCATCGACGCCGTCTGGACCGAGACGCGGAAGGACCTGAACATGAGCGCGCCCCGCACCGAGGCCTTCGAGGCGGCCGACATCAGGGCGCCCGGCACTCCGACGAACCTCATCGCCGTGGACAGGCCCCTCCTGGACGCCATCGACATCTCCTGGGACGCGAACACGGACGACACCCAGGTCTACTCGGTCTACTGCGACGCGACCGGCGAGTGGAGGCTCCTCATGAACGTCACCGCCCCGAACGCCTCGTGCCGCATGGAATCGGGCCTGGTGCACAACACCACCTATCGGTTCAAGGTCTCCGCCTGGGACGAGGTCCCGCTCCAATCGCCGCTGTCAACGCTCGCTGGGGTCTTCCACACCGACGGCCTCCCGCCCGGCGCCCCGACCGGGCTGAGGGCCCTGAGCATCAACGGCACCAACTGCACGCTCGGCTGGGACGCCAGCCCCGAGGCCGACCTGGCCGGCTACCGCCTCTACGTCAACGCCACGGGGGCCGGCCCCTCGGGTCCGTGGACCGCCCTCACCCCTGCCGCTGGCACGCTCGAGACGCGGTCCTGGGTCCAGGGGCTCACGAGCGAGACGGACTACTTCTTCAGGCTCACCGCCTTCGACGAGGTGCCCCTCGAATCGCCGGGCTCCCTCGTGCTCAAGGTGCGCACCTTGGACATCACGGCCCCCCTTGCCCCCGTGCTGGACGCCCTCTCGGCCTACACCAACGAGCCCGGCCCCGACGTCACAGGCCACGCGGAGGCGAACTCCACCGTGACCGTGTTCGTCAATGGCAGGGAGGCCGGCACGGGCAAGGCCGACATGGACGGCGCGTTCTCCATCGCCGTCACGCTCGCCGACGGCGCCAACACCGTCGCCGCGTGGGCCACCGACAACTCCAGCAACACGGGGCCCCTCTCCCCCGCGGCTGAGACCATCCTCGACATGCGCGCGCCAGAGGCCCCTGAGCTCGACGAGCTGCCCGCGCTCACCAACGTCCCGGTGCACACCGTCAAGGGCGTCGCCGAGGCCTTCTCCACGGTGACCGTCCTCAACAACGGGGAGGCCACGGGCACCGTCACCACGGGCGAGGACGGCGCCTTCGAGCTTGAGGTCACGTTCACCGAGGGGAACAACCTCATCTCCGCCTTCGCCACCGACAGGGCCAAGAACGCGGGGCCTAGGGCCGCCGCGATAAAGGTCGTGCTGGACACCATCGCGCCACTGGCGCCCGTCCTCCAGGCCCCGGTCGAGTACGTCAACGACCCCGAGCTGACGCTCAGGGGGACCGCGGAAGCGCTCTCGAAGGTCGAGCTCCTGGTCGGCGGGGCCGTCGTCGCCACGACGAGCGCGGACCTGAACGGCGACTTCTCCGTCACCATCACGCTCACGGTGAGGAGGACCGACCTCTCGGCCCGCGCGACCGACGCCGCGACCAACGTCGGGCCATCGAGCGCCACGGCCACCGTCATCCTCGACACCGAGCTGCCCGTGGCCAGGGCGGGCGCCGACATCAACGATGTGGAGGAGAGGGAGGTCGTGCTCGACGCCTCCGCCTCGACGGACAACGAGGGCATCGCGGACTACACGTGGACGTTCAATCTCGGGGGGACGGACGTCAAGCTCTCGGGCGCAAAGGCCAACTACACCTTCCCCGATCCCGTCACGCTCACGGTCACGCTCGTGGTCAGGGACCTCGCGGGCAACACCGCGACGGACACGCTCGACGTCGTCATCGTCCGGAAGAACCTCCCGCCCACCCTCACCGACGACACGATGACGCCCGAGAAGGGCACGACCAAGACGGACTTCACGTTCACCGTCACGTTCACGGACATCGACAGGGACAACGGCACCGTCTACGTGGTCATCGACGGCCAGAGGTTCGGCATGACCGCGGACCCGGCGGACACGGACTCCACGGACGGCCGGGACTACACCTACACGACCAGGCTCGGCCTCGGCCCGCACACCTACTACTTCGAGGGGCAGGACGACAAGGACAACCCCGCTGGGGGCGAGAGCGCGGGCCCGTCCGCGCAGAAGACGACCCCGGAGGTCACGAAGCCCAAGACCGTCAGCTCGAATGGCATGGGGATCCTCGCCATCGTGATCGTCCTGATCGTGATCGCGGCGATCGTCGCGATCGCGCTCTCAAGGCGCGGCAAGCGGTGACCGGGCGCCCGGGCCGCCGGGCCTCAGGGGCCGCTCCCCGCCGCGACCCCCTGGTCGCACTCTGGGCCGGGGCCGAGGAAGTCCCGCAGCCGCCGCACCTCCCTGTCGTAGGCGCGGGGGAAGTCGGGCGAGTCCCACATGCAGCAGAGCTCGGGACGGGCCCGCCTCAGGCGCTCCTGGAGGTCCTGCATCGTGAGGACCTCGATGACCTCGATCGCGAGCTCGCGGTGCTCGAGGAGGGCGGGCCCGTGGCGCTCGAGCACGGCGTCGACGAGCGAGATGTGCCCCTTGAGCCATGCGTCGAGCTGCGGCTCGCTCAGCCCCGCGATGCGCGACTCTATCTCGTCGAGCAGCCGTCCCTTGATCGCGAGCGCGAACAGCCTCATGGCCCGCCCGTCCTGGGATTGCCCACGGGAGGCTTGAAGGTTGGCACGACGGGCTCCCCCCCCCCCACGGCCCGCGGGCGGCGCGCCAGCGCGCAAGGTATATACCAGCGGCCCCCCCTACTTAGGGCGTGGCCGGCCCAGATCCGACCGGGGGCGAGGACGCCAGGTACGACGAGGCCGTCCGCCGATGGATGGACTCCATCGCGGACGTCAACGGCAGGAGGTTCGGCCTCGACCTCCCCCGGGCCGCGCTCCTGGTCGTGGACATGCAGCGCTACTTCGTCGACCCCGCCTCGAGGGGCTGCATGCCGTGGGCGGCCCAGGTCGTCGGGCGGGTCGTCTCACTGGTATCCTTCCTCCGCGCCCGGGGCCGGCCCGTCCTCTTCACGCGGCACGTCCACGCGCCGGACGGTTCGGACGGCGGCAACCTGGCGTGGTGGTGGAACGGCCTGCTGAGGGAGGGGACGTGGGCCGCCGAGCTCCATCCCGCCATCATCCCGCTGGAGGGCGAGCCCGTCATCCGCAAGAACCGGTACGACGCGTTCCTCGGCACCGACCTCGATGGCATCCTGCGCCGGGGGGGAGTGACCGACCTCGTCGTCTCTGGGTGCGAGACCAACCTCTGCTGCGAGACGACCGCGAGGGACGCGTTCTGCCGCGACTACAGGGTCAAGTTCGTCGCGGACGCGACGGCGGCCGAGACCGAGCCGATGCAGCTGGCCTCGCTTCGGAACCTCGCCTACGGGTTCGCGGACGTGGTGACGGTCCAGGAGATCGTCCAGGGACGTGCCTGAGACATGCTGGCCAGGCGATGCGGGTGTCCGTTAGGGTCATCTTTTTAAACCGCATCGCCCTTATCCATGGGCGCAGCCCGTATCCCGGGTTGCAGATACTGGGGGATATTCGTGAACGACCCTTACCAATCCGCAGGAGCCATGGGCGTCCAGAGCGAGACCCCGTCGTGCCCCAGGTGCGGGGGCCCGACGTTCTTCATAGACGCGGAGCGCAGCGCCATCCAGTGCATGGCGTGCGGCAAGAAGTTCCGCCGACCGGGCGGTGCCGCGCCGCCACCGCCACCGCCACCGCCCGAGGAGGCCTACATGCCGCCACTGGCCCCCCAGGAGGAGGCCTACCTCGCCCCGCCACCGCCGCCGCCGCCACCGATGGAGGCCCAGGAGGCGCCCGCGTGGGCGCGCCCGACCATGGCGGTCGAGCCGCCCTCCACGTACACCTTCCCTGGTGAGGAGCCGGAAGCCTACGCGCCGCCGGCGCCCCCGCCGCCGCCGCCCGCGCCCGAGGAGGTCCCCGACTTCGAGGTGCTGCCTGGAGAGGTCGCGCCGCCAGCGTACGAGCCGCCACCGCCCCCGGCCTACGAGCCACCCCCGCCGGCCTACGAGCCGCCGCGCCCGGCCTACGAGCCACCGCCGCCAGCCTACGAGCCGCCGCCACCGGCCCCCGAGGAGCCGGAGCAGGGCGGGGGCGCCTTCGACATCGAACCCATCACGGAGCAGGAGGCCGCCGCCGCCATATCCCCCAAGGCGGCGAAGGAGACCATCTCCGAGCTGAGGGCGATGATGCAGCGCCAGCGCTCGTTCGTCACCGAGATGGAGAGCATGCTCGTGATGGAGCGCGAGCGCCTCACGGAGGAGAGGGCCCTCGTCGACCAGCAGAAGACAGACGCCGAGGCCAAGAGCCAGCAGCTCCGCGACAAGGAGGCCGAGATCCTCAAGCGCCAGGAGGAGCTCGAGGCCCGCGAGGTCGAGCTCGGCCAGAGGGCCGACGACCTTGGCACCGACAAGGTCCGTGCCGACGCGGAGCACAAGAAGCGCATGGACGAGCTCGACCGCCGCGCCCGCTCGCTCGAGGAGGAGCAGAAGCGCCACGCGCAGAAGCTCGAGGCCGAGCGCACCAAGCACGAGGACGAGCGCAGGGCCGCGCGCGAGGAGCTCGACCGGCTGCGCAGGGACCTCTCCGACCAGGAGGGCGACCTGGACCGCCGCTCGGCCGACATCAAGGCGAAGGAGGAGGAGCTCATGCGCGCCACCAAGGAGTTCGAGGCTCGCGCCGGCGACAAGGAGCGCGAGCTCAAGCGGCACGTCGAGCAGCACGAGGCTGACCTCGTGCGCGCGAGGAGGGAGCTCGAGGACCTCCGCGCCACGATGTCGCGCGAGATCGCCGCGAAGGACGAGGAGATCGCCCACCTCAAGGGCGGCCGCGACTCCGTCTCCCGCGCCAAGGACGAGGAGATCGCCAAGCTCCGGGCCGAGCTGGACGCGCAGAGGAGGCGAGGCCCCGCGCCAGCGGCGGCGGCCGTCACGGTCCCGCCGCCGAGGCCCGCGGCGGCCCCCGCGCCGTCCGCGCCACCGCCCGCGCCGAAGCCCGCGGCCAGACCACCGATGGCCGAGGCCGTGGAGGGGCCCAAGGCCCTCGCTCACGTGAAGTGCAAGAACTGCGGCGCCCGCATCCCGCTCTACTCGCTCGAGAAGCCCATCAGCATCGAGTGCCCCACGTGCGGCAACAAGGGCGTCATCAAGTGAGACCGGGTCACGCCTGGGGCCGGCAGCACCGTCATCGGGGAGCCTTGGCCCTGCCAGCCCGGGCCCGACGGGCGACGGCGAGCATCACGACCGTCGCCATCAGCGGGGCGACTATGGACCCGTACTCCGGGATGGGGTCGTTCTTTGTGCCCTTGGAGGGGGCCGAGGTCGTGTACATGTCCGTGAGGGGATTATCATCTGAATCGCGGTATCGGCCGAGGGACCTCTGGTCCCCCACGGAGTCGTACCGGATGTAGTCCTTCCTTGTCG
>Ga0316628_100000968_pt1 | contig 19388 bp, 19 predicted proteins | sample OWC_Aug_M2_C1_D5_FD_207648 | JGI IMG/M metagenome (GOLD analysis project Ga0316628, IMG submission 207648) | Wetland soil microbial communities from Old Woman Creek delta, Ohio, United States - OWC_Aug_M2_C1_D5_C | ecosystem: Environmental > Terrestrial > Soil > Wetlands | place: USA: Ohio... | reverse complement strand
CGGCGCTTCGGGGAAGAAGGCGGTCGTAAAGATCTGGCGAAAGGCGGCGTTCTTGCCTCCCCATCCCTGGCGCATCAGTGTAATCAGGGCCTGGAAGCGCTCATTCAGCCGCGCATTACCCTTGACCCGCCATCCTCTCGCACAGCCTCCGATGAGAATCAATCCCGAGACGCGCTCGGGGTGCCGAGCCGCATAAGCGGCCGCCACGGCGGCGCCCTGCGAGATGCCGAGCACGGGCGCACGTTCCACACCGGCGGCATCGAAGATCACGCCGAGGTCGGCAACGAAATCCTCAAACGTGAGCGAGGGGGGATCCCAATCCGAGAGCCCATTGCCGCGCGCGTCGTACCGCAGTAGGCGGCGGTTTCGGCTCAAAAGATCCAGCCAGTGGGTCCATAGGGAGCCTTGGCGGTCGAGTTCAAGGTGGCTCAACCAATGCGCGGCCTTGACCAAAGGGGGTCCTTCGCCGAGGAGCGCGTAGGCGAGCCGTGCGCCGTCAACCGCCGTGCAAAATTGCACGTGCTGGGCCGGCGCCACGACCGGCGGCGGGGTTGCCGGTCCGGTCGCGTTCAACTCGCGGACCTCCGCTATCAGACGATATCCTTGCCCGCGCACTGTCTCAATTTGGACCCCCGGCGCATCGGCCAGCGCATGTCGAACGAGCGAAATGTTGTATTGAAGGTTGTTCTGTTCGACGAAGACGTTTGGCCAGAGCTGATCCATCAACGACTGTTGCCTCTGCAGGGTTCCAGCGCCTTCGACGAGCAGCTGTAGCGTTTCGAAAGCCTTGCCCGTAAGTGGGACGAGCTGGCCATCACGCAGCAGACGTCGTTCCGCGACTTCGAGACGAAAGGGGCCGAACTGGTACACCTTGGGCGCGGCGCGCTCGGTCATGGCGCGGCCGCTGCTAACTTCATGACGAGGCGCCATAACGCCAAAGTTAGCACACTCTCACTGGAACGGCGATAGCGGCCCCCAAAGCGCAGGCTGCCAAGTTCAAAATTTGAATTTTCAATTTTCGCTTAAACCCTTAAACTCTCAATCACAATGCTCACAAGCTGGCATGTAGTGCTGGGAATCGTACTGCGCACCGCCGTGATTTACGTCCTGGTGCTGTTTGGCATCCGGCTCACAGGGAAACGTGAGGTCGGGCAGATGACGCCCTTTGACCTCACGCTTCTCTTGCTCCTCAGCAACTCCGTGCAGAATGCCATGACTGGGCCGGACACTTCCCTGCTGGGCGGGATTGCGGCCGCTTCCGTACTGCTGCTGCTGAATTACCTGTTGGCCGACCTTTCCGGAATCAACCGCCGCTTCCGGCGATTCCTGCAGGGTTCGCCCACGCTGCTGGTCTATCACGGCAAGCCCATCATGTCCCACATGGCCCGCGAGCACGTCTCCATGGACGCGCTGGAATCCGCTCTGCGGGAACATGGCGTGAGTTGCCTTCCGGACGTGGCGCTGGCGGTCCTGGAGGTGGACGGCGCCATCAGCGTGCTCAAGTACGACGATGTTCCTGACCACGTGAAGCCGCAAAAAAGGCTCAGGTTTCTGCACAGGAATTGACTGGCTCGGCTGCGCAGCTAACAAGGCTCAATCTACAGAACAGGATGATGACGCAATGAATATTGAAGAGTTAAAAGAGGGTGCGGAGCACGCGCACGAAAAAGGCGAAAAACAGATCGGCCTGACCATGGCGATCACCGCCGTGCTCCTGGCTGTCGCCACCTTGCTCGGTCATCGCGCCCATACAGAGGAGGTCGTGCTGCAAGGCGACCGCAACACCCAGTGGGTCAACTATGACACCAAGACGGTGCGCGCCATCGTCTACGATGCGGATGCCAAAGTCGCGGCGCTGATGCCCGAAGGCAAGGAAGCGGCGGCTGAGTTGGCGGAAAAGGCCAAGGCGGAACGCGAAGGCGAGCCGGCCAGGAACGGCAAGCCGGCCAGACAAGGGGCGGAAAAGACCCGAGACAAGGCGCTGGAGTTGGACACGGAAATGAGGCTCACGCAGCGGCGCGCAGATCTCTACGACGCCTCAGAGCTCTTCCTGGAGATTTCCATTGTGCTCTGCTCCATCTCGCTTCTTGCCGGAACCAGGCGTTACTGGCAGCTTTCCTTCATCAGTACTGCCATTGGAGCCGGCGTGGCAGTGTGGGGATTGCTGGGCCTGCACTAGCGCGTTGTATCCAGGGCAATCCCCCGGATGGAGTTCGCGGGAATGGCGGGGCTGGTGACAACGCGGGCCGGCGCGACATTCCCGTTGGCGCTGTTGATACCGCCAAAGACCAGAATGGAACCTGTGGAGCTGTCAACAACATAAAGTTCGCCGTTGGCCGCGTTTCGGTTCAGCAGAATCTGGGCAGGAGAAGAAAGCCGGGTGTTGTTTCCCCCGATGGTCGCTACGGGCAGCACGTCGCCATTGGCCGTGTTCGCGCTGGGATAAACGGTCAGGCTTACTGGCGCAACCGAGTTGCTCACAATCAGGCGTCCTGCGCTATCCAGCGCGAGGCCATTCGGACCGGAGAGCTTTGTGTCTGGGCCGGCGATGATCGCGGTAGGCGTGGCAACCACATTCTGTACGTTCGCGCTGCCGAGAACGTCAATCACATTGTCCGCCGCATCAGCCACGTACAGGATGTTATTCGCCGTGTCGAGCAGGATCGAGTCCACAGTTACGCCCATGTTGATGGTGCGCACCGGAGCGAGATTGCCGTTGGCCGCAGAGGCATTTCCGAAAACCAGAATCCTGGCGCCGTCGGCCACATAGAGCTGGTCGCCGCCCGAATCCAGGGCCATATCCACGGGACCTGCAAGTCCTGTGGCCGTACCGGAGATCACGCGGGTGGGCGCCACGTTGCCGTCGAGCGTTGATACGTTGTCAAAAACCAGAATGGAGCTGCCCGAGCTGTCGGCCGCAAACAGGCGGTCATTTTGTGCATCGAGCAGAAGACGTTGCGGCCGGGAAAGTCTGGTCAAAGGTCCGCTGATTGTAGCTGCCGGGGTAAGGGCGGCGTTCGCTGCCTCAGCATCACTGAAGCGGAGAATGGAGTTGCCGCTGGCAACGTAGAGCTGGCCCCCGGCGCCCGGCGTAGGTGTTGGCGTAGGTGAGCCGCTGCCTTCAGCCGTCCTTCGCGGAGAGATCTGGCACCCGCAAAGGATGAGCAGCGCCAGCACAACGATAAGGAGCAAACCCTGCTTCCGCTCTGTCATTTCGCCCTCAGCTATCATGATAAACAGAACCAGCATGCCACGGCTCTATATCGCCACCACCAACCCCGGTAAGCTGCGCGAGTTTCGCGAGGCCTCCCTGCATTTGCCGCTCGAAGTCGAACCCCTGCCCGGCCTGGAAACGCTCCCGGCGCCGGTGGAAGACGGCGCCACTTTCGAACAGAACGCCTGCATCAAAGCCGAGTATTACAGCCGCCGTTCCCCGGTCGCGTTGGTGCTGGCCGAAGACTCCGGGCTCTGCGTGGACCAACTGGACGGCGCGCCCGGCGTCTATTCCGCGCGCTATGCCGCGGTGCTGAAAAGCGGCACGACTACCCATGAGAATTCCGGCGATCAGGAAAACAATGCTGCCCTGATTTCTCAACTAGAACGCCTGCCGCCCGGCAAACATGCAGGAAAATACGTTTGCGTGATCGCTCTGGCCTGGGACGGTCAGACGCTGGCGACTTTTTCCGGAGAAGTTGCGGGCGAACTGCTGACCGAGCCTCGCGGCACCGGCGGCTTCGGGTACGATCCCCTGTTCTACTTCCCTGACCTTGGCAAGACCTTCGCCGAGCTCCCGCTGCAGGATAAGCGCCGACACAGCCATCGCGGCCGGGCTTTCCATGCATTCTTGCAATGGTATGAGACCACCTTTGCCGAAGCCGACAAGGCGAAATGACGGCTGCCTTTGTCGAATTTCTGAGACAGACACGGCGGCTCATGGCGCTTAGCTGAATGATGCTCACTTTCCCGTTGCACTTCCCTGCAAATCCAAGTAAATTCAAGGCTTCCGCCGTGAAACGTCCTCAAGCAACAGCCGCAAAAACGGTGAATGGCGCCTCCGACAAGTATCAGCGGATTTTGGATGCTGCCATTGAAGTCATTGCCGAGAACGGATTCTTCCACTCCCGTGTCGCGGAAATCGCCGACCGTGCCGGAGTAGCCGATGGCACCATCTACCTCTATTTTAAGAACAAAGACGAGCTGCTGATGGCGGCCATCGACTCTGCTTTTCACCGTTTCATCCGCCGCGCAAAAACGGCGCTGGCGGAGATCACTGACCCGCGCGAGAAGCTGCGCCGCATCGCCTTCCTCCACTTGGAGGGCCTTGGCTCCAAGCGCAGCCTCGCCATTGTCTTTCAGACCGAATTGCGGCATAGCCTTAAGTTTCTTGGCCAGTTCTCTCACAACCTGATGGTGGAGTATTTTGATCTCATCAAGGGAGTGTTGCGGGAAGGGCAGGAGGCGGGTGTGTTTCGCGCTGACATGTCAGTGACCATGGCGGCCCATTGTTTCTTCGGCTCCCTGGATGAGATAGTGACTACATGGATCCTTTCCGATCGCGATCGTGACCGCGATCATCATCTTTCCGGCCTGGCGGAGTCGGTGGTTTCCATCGTGCTGCACGGCGTGGAAGCGGGTAAATGAGTATGGAACCCAAAACCCTGGCGGACATCTTCTTCGCCTCCGTGGCGCATGACCTCAATCGCCACGTAATGCTCAAGCGAGGCGCTGAGTGGCAGGTCATCTCCTCGCGCCAGCTCTACGGTTACGTGGCAGCCATGGCCCGGACCTTGCGCCAGTGGGGCATCCAGAAGGGTGATCGGGTGGCCATTCTCAGCGAGAACCGCCCCGAATGGATGATTGTGGATTTCGCCTGCGTTGCCAGCGGGATTGTGGACGTGCCCATTTACTCGACGCTTACAGCGGAGCAGACCTTGTACGTTCTGGAGAACTCCGGCGCCCGCATTGCCTGTGTTTCCAGCGAAGAGCAGCTCAGGAAAGTGCAATCCATTCTTCCCAAGACCAAGCTGGAGAAGATTGTTATTTTTGACGATCTGGCGGAAGTCAACGTGGTGCCGCTGTGGCGGCTATTGCACGATGCCCCCTCGGAACCCGACCCGGAATTCGAGCAACTGGCCAGCCGGATCAGCATTGATGACCTTGCCACCTTGATCTACACTTCCGGCACCACCGGCGTCTCCAAGGGCGTCATGCTCACCCACGGCAACCTGACCTCCAACGCTGTGATGGCCACACAGCATGCCGAGTGGCTGGAGGGTGACGTTTACCTCTCTTTTCTGCCGCTTTCCCACGTTACCGCCCGGCACCTGGACTATGTCTGCTACCTCAACGGCGTCACCATTGCCTACTGTCCCTTTTTCGACCAGCTCCCGCAGATGTTCCAGGAAGTGAAACCAACGATCATCGTCAGCGTCCCGCGGGTCTATGAAAAAGTCCGGCAGGAGGCCGAGCGCCTGGCCGCCCGCGGCATCAAGCGCAAGATTTTTGACTGGGCGCTGCGCGTGGGCCGGCGGCACATCGACGAAGTTCAACGTGGCGAGAAGCCCGGGTCCATTCCCTGGAGACTTGCCGACACGCTGGTTTATTCCAAGATCCGCCAAGGCCTGGGCGGACGTGGACGTATCTATTTTTCCGGGGGAGCGCCTCTGGGTTATGACATGGCGGAATGGTTTTGCGCCATGGGCATTCCCATCTGTGAGGGTTACGGACTCACGGAAACCTCTCCCGTTATCTCGGTCAACCGTCGCGGGGTGTTCAAGATCGGTTCTGTGGGCAAACCGTACGAAAACCTGCAGGTCAAGCTCGCTGAAGACGGCGAGATCATGGTGAAAGGCCCCACGGTATTCAAGGGCTACTGGAACATGCCGGAAGAAACCCAGGCTGCATTCGTTGACGGCTGGTTCAAGACGGGCGACATCGGCCAGCTAGACAGCGAAGGCTTCCTCAGCATCACGGACCGCAAGAAAGACTTGCTCAAGACCTCGGGAGGAAAGTTCATTGCGCCTCAACCCATTGAGAATGCGTTGAAAGCCAACGTGCTGATCGCCCAGGCCGCCCTGATCGGCGATCGCCGCAAGTACGCTTCGGTCATCATCTCACCTCACTTCCCTTTGCTGGAGGACTGGGCCCGGGCCAATGGCGCCGTATTCCACAATCACCAGGAACTGGTGGCCGCTGCCAAAGTCCGCGATCTCTACCGCGGCATCGTGGAAGACCTCAATAAGAAACTGGCACAGTATGAGACCATCAAAAAGATCCTGATCGTGCCGGACGAATTCACGGTCGCCGGTGGCGAAATCACTCCTACACTGAAGCTCAAGCGCCGCGTGATTGAAGCCAAATACAAACAGCAGATTGAAGAGCTGTACCAGGAGCCCCACCCCATTGAAACCGCTCCCGTAGGGTGAGCGAGGCGCAGTTCCTTCGAGGTTCCCTCTTTCATTACAATAGCTCCATGGATCCTTTCATCATCGCCGGCCGGCAATTCCAATCACGGCTGATCGTAGGCACAGGCAAGTACAAGTCAGGCCAGGAGACCGCGCGGGCCATCGAGGCCAGTGGCGCCGAAATGGTCACCGTGGCGGTGCGCCGCGTAAACCTGGACCGTAGCAAGGAGTCGCTGCTGGACTTCATTGATCCCAAGAAGTATTTCCTGCTGCCTAATACCGCAGGCTGCTACACCGCTGAGGAAGCGATCCGGACGGCGCGTCTGGGCCGCGAAGTGGGCCTCTCAGACTGGGTAAAAATCGAGGTGATTGGCGACCAGAAGACGCTCTATCCTGACGTGCAGGCGACCATCGAGGCGACCAGAATTCTCGTAAAGGAAGGGTTTACCGTTCTTCCCTATACTTCTGATGATATTGTAGTTGCCAAACGGCTGCTCGATGCCGGAGCCAGCGCCATTATGCCTTTGGGCGCGCCGATTGGAAGCGGCATGGGCATCCAAAACACCGCCAACCTGCAGATCCTGCGCGAGATGATCACTGAGGTCCCGCTGATTGTGGATGCCGGGGTAGGCACCGCCTCCGATGCTGCGGTCGCGATGGAGCTGGGAGCAGATGCCGTGCTGATGAATTCAGGGATCGCTCACGCTGAAGATCCGATCCTAATGGCCGAAGCAATGAGGCACGCAGTGATTGCAGGGAGGGCGGCATATCTCGCCGGCCGCATGCCCAAAAAGCTCTACGCCACAGCCAGTTCACCTCTCACTGGCGTAGTGCGATAAAGTGAAACGGCTCAGCCAGTGACTGAGCCGCATTCATTCCCGAGAGTCAAATCTCTAACGCGTGGAATCCAGCGCCACTCCGCGTGACGTAGCAGTGGTGCCTGTCGTCGCCAGTGTCGTCGATGGTCCGGCTATATCTCTCGTCGGTACGACATTGCCGTTGGCGGTTGTGTAAGCGGCAAAAATCGTGATGTCTCCATTGAACGGATTCGCAACGTACAGTTCCCCTGTACTCGATGCCGGATTCAGCGTCATCTGTGACGGGAATGAGAGCCTTGTAGAAGGGCCGATAATTGACGCCGAGGGTGCAATATTGCCAGTCAACGTAGCGCCGTTGTCGTAGACGGTGACTTGATTCGAACCGGCATTAGACACAATGAGCTTGCCGCCGGAGTCCAGCAGTATTCCTGAGGGCGCAGACAAGTTCGTAGTGGCGCCGGTGAGTGAACGGTTCGGGGTCACCGCGCCGTTGAGCGTGGAAGCCCCGTCAAAGACTCTAATGGCGTTGCCACTGACGTCCGCAACGTACAGGCGGTCGCCAGAGTCGAGAAAAATTCCCGAACCCGAGAAACTGAGGACGATATTCCGTGCCGGTGCCGCATCGCCGGTCGCCGTGGAAGCCGTGCCAAAGACGTGAATCTCAGGGCCATCTGAGACGTAGAGCGCGTCTCTTCCTTTGTCATAAGCCAGATCTACAGGCTGTATCAGTCCCGTCGTCGGGCCGACGATCTCGCGGCTCGGTGCGATATTGCCGGCCTGAGTGCTGATCTGATCGAAGACAAGAATCGAACTGGCGCCCAGATTGGCAACAAAGAGCCGGTCTGCCGCCGTATCCAATGCAAGGCGTTGCGGACTGCTCAGGTGTGTGTTCGCGCCAGTGATTTGCGCAGCCGGAGCGCTATTCCCGGCGACAGTGAACGCATTCTCAAAGCGGACGATAGCGTTGCCGCTCTCATTCGTCACATACAGTTTGCCCTGGGGACCCGGCGTCGGAGTCGGGGCAGGCGTCGGCGTTGGGACCGGAGTAGGCGTGGGCGTCGGGGTCGGGGTCGGAGTGCTCCCCCCGCCAGTTCCAGACACAAGATTGCCGTTGGCATCCCTGCGCGGCGAGATGACGCAGCCGGAGGACAACAGAAAAAGGCCCAGCAGAAGCCCAAACAAACACAGATTCAGCAATTGCGGCTTAAAGCCGTTCCGTCGATGCAGTTTCATAAATTCGTTGCGGCAAATCATACCCTACTTTCCGGGGACTGCCGAAGGCTTTGCATCGGGTACTGAAGTCACCTGTGCAAGCCATAGATATGCAACAACTTAAGAGACAAGAAAGGCGGCCTCGCCAGGCCGCCCTCCAGACAATCCTTAGTTCCTTTAATAAAGATCTCTACATGCCAGATTTGTGCTCGCCCGTCTGTTTCGCCGCTTTCGGCTGTTTCAGCATTGCCACCGAGTCAATGTGCAGTGTGTCGCCGGTTACCGTACCGGTCACCTTAACGTGATGGCCTTCATGACCCTTGACCGCGTCCTGGTTATCGATCTTCAGAATCGTCTTGTTCTTGTCCGTGACGAATACCGCGGGGACTCCTGAACCGATGCATTTCTTCGCACAATCAACGTGGCTGGCCTCAGTTCCCTTTGCCGATGCGCACTTTTCATCGGTGATCCAACCACTGATCGTCTTCGATTTCGCCTTGGGGGCGGGTTTGCTGTTCTGAGCAACAGATATTGTCGCCAGAAACGCCATTACAAGCAGCGTCAACGCGATCTTCTTCATTATCAGCTTTCTCCTGTTTGGATTGCTTCAGGGTTACGCAGCCCGGTAGTGAGCTGCAGATTTCCGGGGTATAGAGTTACCTGGCCGATTCAGGTTACAACCAGAGAAGTTCTAAACCACGTCACAGCTCCGGCGCAAGCCGGAAAAGGGACACACGGCCTTGCATTTAACGCCCCGTTCTATTTCTTTTTCTGGTTGAGATCGGCCCGCGGTGTTGGAAGAGTGTATATGACCTCGCCGGGACGCGCATATCGCAAACGTTCACGCGCTTCTTTTTCAATAGCTTGAGGATCAGACTTTAAAGCTTTGATTTGCTGTTCCAGCGCGACATTTTGCCGGCTCAAATCTTGAATTTGACCCTGCAATGCCCGTGACTCCTTGCGTTTCTGCTGGTAGACAAACAGCCCGTTGGCGCCGAACACCACGTGGTAGCCGAGTACACATATCAGCAGGCCAACTCCCACAGTCGCCAGCTTATGGCGCACCGCGAAGACCCTTTGATGCATTTCACCAAACAGCTTCTGCATACTTTTAGTTAAAGATCCAGTCTTTGGCGTCCGCAGCCAGTTTTTTCAAATCTGTTTCCGACTTCGCTTCCGAATAAACCCGCACCAGCGGCTCGGTCCCGGAGAGCCGATAGCACACCCAGGAGCCGTCACCGAACATCAGCTTCATCCCGTCTGTGCGCACCACTTGTCTCACGGTGCGGCTGGAAAGCTCAGCCGGGTCCCTCATTAACTTATTAGTAAACTTCTGTTTCACCTCAGGGGTCAAGCGGAAGTTTTCTCTTTGCGGGTAAAAGGAACCAACTTTGCCAAATATGTCATTGAGTTGTTCGCGCAGCGGTTTATTGCGCCGCGCCACAGCCTCGCAGCAAAGCAGCCCGGCGAGAACACCGTCCTTTTCCGGCACATGGTAGCGGATGGAAAGGCCGGCGCTCTCTTCCCCGCCGATGGCAATCTTGTCCTGCTTGATCAACTCGCCGATGTATTTGAACCCGACCGGCGTCTCGTGCAGCTCAATTCCATACCCTTCCGCCAGAGCGTTGATCAAGTTGGTGGTGACCACGGACTTGGCTACGCCGTTTCGCCAGCCGCGGGTTTCCACCAGATAGTCAAACAGCAGAGCGATCACATAATTCGGCTGAATAAACGTGCCGTCCTGGTCCACAATGCCAAAGCGGTCCGCGTCTCCGTCGGTCGCAATCCCGATGCGGGCGCCGGTTTCCTTCATCGTGACCCGCAATTCGTCCAGCAACTCGCCATCGGGCTCAGGCGCATGACCGCCGAAAAGTACGTCACGGGTGTCATGGATGGTTGCAACGGGCACCCCGGCTTCGCGCAGCAGTTCGTCTGAGTAATGGCATGCAGCGCCCCAGAGAGGGTCAAAGGCGACTTTCAAGCCGGATTTGCGGAGCAGCGGAAGATCGATGATTTCCCTCAGGCGCGCCATGTAGGCCGGCTTGGGATCAATTTGCTCTGGCACGGGACGGGCAGCCGTACTGGAAAAGTGTTCTCCGTCCACTGGAACAAGCGACTCGACCGCTTTGGTGACTTCAGGCAAGGCGGGCGCGCCGTCGGCTGTGGAAAACTTGATACCGCTGTATTCCGGAGGATTGTGCGACGCCGTGAAATTGATGGCGCCGTCCGTTTTGAGACGGATGACCTCGTAAGAAATGGCCGGAGTTGGGCAGGCTTCCGCAACGACGAGCGGCTTGACTCCGAAGGACGAAAGGACATCAGCTGCGATCTGAACGAACCGCTCGCCCATGTAGCGCGGGTCGCGCCCTACGATCACGCGCGGGTTGGCCGAATTCCTGGAAACTACGTAACGGGCAATGCCCGTGACCGCGCGGCGGACGTTTGCCACCGTGAAGTCCTCGGCGATGACCGCCCGCCAGCCCGAAGTGCCGAATTTGATCTGAGTGCTCATGTCCCGATATCAATTAGTTGCGTTCGTCTCTGGATGGGGTTGTGCTGAAGCTCTCCGTATCGCGGCGGTGAAAAACCTGCCGCCGTCCCGAATCCATTGTTACACTTTCGCAGGAGATTTTCATGAGCAACGCGCGAGTCGTGCTGAGCACTGCGGGATCATACCAGGAAGCCACCGCGATCGCCCACGCTCTGGTAGAGCGCAAGCTGGCCGCATGCGTCAACATCGTTCCCCAGATTGAGTCGGTCTATCGCTGGCAGGGCAAAGTGGAGACTGCCCAGGAATGGCTGCTGATCATCAAGACGCAGGAGAGCGCGTTTGAGCGGCTGCGCGACACCATCCAGGAACTGCATTCCTACGAGCTGCCGGAATGCATCATGCTGGAAGTCAGTTCCGGCAGCCGGCCTTATCTTGACTGGATCGCAAAAAACACGATCTGAGATCAGATGGCCGCGAGCGCCTGGTCGAGATCGGCGATGATGTCTTCTTCGTCCTCAATGCCCACAGAAATGCGGACCATGCCGTCCGTCAGCCCGATCTTTTTGCGCCCCGCCTCGCCCAGCGCGGCGTGCGTCATGGTGGCAGGATGAGAGATCAGAGTCTCCACACCGCCCAAGGACTCGCCCAGCGTGCAAACGCGCACTTTGGCCAGCATCTTCTTGGCATTGCGCAGCCCACCGGTTTCAAACGTGATCATGGAGCCAAAACCCGTCATCTGCCGTTTTGCCAGCGCGTACTGCGGATGGTCGGTGAACCCGGGATAAAGGACCTTTTTTACCTTTTTGTGTTTGCGCAAAAAATCGGCAACGGCGCGCCCGTTCTGGTCGTGCCTTTCCATGCGCACGGCCAGCGACTTTACGCCGCGCAGCACCAGCCAGCATTCGAACGGAGAGAGGATGGCCCCGGCGGCCTTCTGCATGAATGCCAGCCGTTCTGCCTGGTGGGGCTTGGTTGCAACGATGACACCCCCCAGACCGTCGCTGTGCCCGTTGAGAAACTTCGTGGTGGAGTGCATCACCATATCCGCCCCGTAGGCGATAGGTCGCTGGAAGTAGGGCGACATGAAAGTATTATCGACCACCAGTTCGGCGTTGCCCGCGTGCGCGATCCGGGCGATCTCGCGGATGTCGCTCAGCACCATGAGCGGGTTGGTGGGCGTCTCAATCCAGATCAGGCGCGTGTTCCAGCGCATGGTTTTCTTCACTGCCGCCGGATCGGAGGTGTCCACATAACTGAACTCCACTCCGTACTTGGCAATCACCTGATCAAAGAGCCTGGGCACGCCGCCGTAAACGTTGTGTCCGCAGATCAGGTGGTCGCCCTGTTTGAGGAAGCATTGCGTAACCGCCGTGGTCGCGGCCATGCCGCTGGCAAACACATGAGCTGAGCTGCCGCCTTCCAGCGCTGCAAGGTTCTGCTCCAACCGCGTGCGCGTGGGATTGGAAACCCGGGCGTATTCGTAGCCTTTGTGCTTCCCCAGTTCTTCCTGGACGTACGTTGACGTGGCGAAGATGGGCACGGCCACCGCGCCGGTGGAGGGATCTGGTTCCTGGCCCACATGGATTGCTTTGGTCGAAAATCCGCTTCCCGCTTTCTTTTTCATAATGCCTAATCCTGTCCGCCCTCGAAAATGTTCTTTGACATGTACCGTTCCGCCGAATCAGGTATCACCGTCACCACGCGCTTGCCTTTACCGAGTTTTCTTGCCACCTGCAAGGCGGCAAACACATTGGCGCCGGCGCTGGAACCGCCGAGCACGCCTTCCAGCCGCGCCAGTTGCGACACCGTGGCGAACGCGTCTTTGTCGCTGACCATGATGATCTCGTCACACACATCGCGGTGAAAAGTTTTGGGGACGAAGCTGCTGCCGATGCCTTCTACCTTGTGCGGCCCCGGAGGTCTGCCTTGCAGCACCGAGCCTTCGGTTTCCACGGCCACACAGTAAATACCCGGCTGTTTTTCCTTCATGAACCTGGCAATGCCGGAAAACGTGCCGCCGGTACCGACTCCTATGACGATGGCATCCAACCTGCCCCCCATCTGCTCATAGATTTCAGCGGCCGTGGTGTCATGGTGGAACTCGGGATTGGCGGGATTTTCAAATTGCAGCGCGGTAAACGCATCAGGCATGGTGACGGCGAGCTCTTTGACTTTTCGGATGGCTCCTTGCATTCCCTCAGCGTCCGGAGTACGAATGACCTCGGCGCCGAGAGCCCGCATGACCTTGACCTTTTCTTCCGCAAATTTCTCCGGAACGCAAACAATGACGCGATAGCCCTTGTTGACCCCGATCAGAGCCAGCCCGATTCCCGTATTCCCCGCCGTTGCTTCCAGGATAGTGCCTCCGGGTTTCAGACGGCCCTCGGCCTCGGCGCGAGCAATCATCCCGATGGCGGCGCGATCTTTTACGCTGCCGCCCGGGTTGAGATACTCCAGTTTGGTAAACAGATCGGCTGCGCCTTCTGGAACGATGCGCCGGCAATGGAGCATCGGGGTCTGACCGACCAGTTCAGTAATGTTTTCCGCTACACGCAAGTGAGTCATAAGCAAACTTTTTAGAGTACCACGCCGAAAAAGTTTGCGCGCCCGGACTGTCCCCGTCGTAATTTCCTGAGGTTAGAGTCTTAAGACACGCCTTTCCGCCGTTGCCAGTGATGTGCGCAGCCCGCAGGAAACCTTTCACCTGGTCAACAGAATCCGCCACAGGGGGACATTCATAAGGAAATGTACGGTTGGTGTTTTCTCAATGTACCTGATGGGGGTGAGTACCTGTCCTTCCGGGCAGGTCGCCGCCTGGAACCATAAACTAGATGAAACCTTTTCCACGTCAAATTACTCTACATAACCAGCAGGCTCATCCGTCGACTGCTAAAAGGGGGGTACGCTGATCCCCGGAAGACAGCGGACCCTCCCTTTTCTTTCGCAGCACGCAGATCTGAAAATGCCCTGCGGAGAGCGATTCCCACAGTAGAATCACTTCCCTTCCAACATCCGCTTGAGCATGACCAACTGGCCCAGATGGTAAGCATTGTGGTCAGCTACGAGCAGGGCTTCGCGCAGATACGTCTGTCCGTCGCCGTGCGGAATGGTGGCGAAAAGATCGATTTTCGAATCGCGAACAAGCCGGCAAACCGAGTCAAGATCGGCGAGAAACTGGCGCACGCTATTCTCCCATGCCTTGTCGTTCGGCGGCTTTTCCGACTTTGGCCAATACCCCTCCGGCCATTCCGGCGATTTGTGCTTTGCATCGAGGCTGAATTGGAGAATGTCCCACTGGGCAAGCCGCATGTGCTCCAGCAGTTGCCAGGGAGTGTGCGGCGCCCCTTCAGGTTTCTTGCCGTGAAAGTTTCCGGGAAAGTTCTGCAACGTACTTTGAACGTCGACGTGCGCTTCTGCCTGGGTAAGCAGCTTGGTCAGGTGCTGGCGAAGAGAGTTCATTGCGTCCATGTGCCCTCCGTGGCCAAATTCTAATCCCTGCGCGGCGCACCAGGCGGGGTACAAGCGGCCCCTGGAAGAAATTTGGAGCCTCAACGGTGGATATAACCATCGCAGAGTTGATTGGGAAGTGGGCCCATCGCCGAACGCAGTGGGTGAGCGAGCAAACGCCACCGCACTGAAAATGACCACGGCCGGGCCATCTACAGACTCACGACTTCGTTACCTTGCGTGCGATGCCGCGCATGATCAATTCCAGTTCGCACATGAGTTCGTCGTCGATGCCCAGGCCGGCTGCGCGCATCGCGGCCAGAGGATCGCGGCGAAACCAGCGGGCATTTTTTTCGGAGCCGGCAATCCACTGCTGCAGCCGGGTTTCAAAACGTCCTAGTTCATGCATCAGGCGATCTGATTGCGCGGGCGGAACAGGGCGCCGGGGGGATGTTCGCATGCACGCACTATAGGCGCTAGGCCGGCCGCAATCGATCTGTTTTTGGGAAGAGGTTCCGAAATAGTTACGAGACGGGCACTCAGGAATCGGCATTCGGGCTGAATGCTACCTGCTATCGGTTCTTGGCGGCCGTGCTCTGGTCGTTGGCGAAGTAGCCGCTGCGGGTACGGACCTGAAGATCTCTGTAGCCGGGAGCGTGGGCAATCACCCGCACAGTGCGGTAACCGCCGGCGCTCCGTGGGTTCGTCGGCTTGTAGGTGATGGTGTACTGGTTGCGAATGTCGCGTGCAACTTCTTTGCTGATTTCATCCACTTCGTCCAGATTGCGGGGAAAGAAAGCGACGCCGCCGGTCTGGACGGAGAGAGACTCCAGCGCGCGCTTGGCGCGCCGCTGATGGCCTTCATCGCCGAGGATTCCAATGGTATAGATGGTGGGTCCGTTTTCATCCTGTACGGCGCGAATGGCCTGCTCCAAAGACATCCTGCTCTCATTGTCTTCGCCGTCCGTGACCACCAGCAGGACCTTCTTTTCCTTTTTTGCAGCTTTGGACAGATGATCGGAAGAGGCATAAACCGCGTCATACAGCGCGGTGCCGCCCCGAGTGTCCACCCGGTCCAGCGCTTCCTGCATCAGGCGGATGCTGTTGGTGAAATCCTGATCGAGGTAAGGCTCGTCATTGAAGTTCACGACGAAAACTTCATCGTTGGGATTGCTGGCTTTCACCAAGTTCACCACCGCTCTGGTTACGGCATTGCGTTTGGTGCGCATGGAGCCGGAGTTGTCCACTAGAATTCCTATGGAAACGGGGATATCTTCGCGGCGGAAAGACGTGATCTGCTGCACTTGGCCGTCTTCATACACCGTGAAATCACCCCGGCCAAGATCGGTTACAAGACGGCGCTTGCCATCAATAACAGTGGCCTGCAGAGTGACTTCGTCAACGCGGGTACGGTAAACGAATTGGCCTTTGTCGCCCTTTGTGACCTCGCCCAAGGGCCCCACCTCTGGCCGCAGATCGGGCGGAAGATCGCCGGGCTTGCTTCCAGCAGGAGTGCTGCTTGTGTCCGGCTTGTTTGCCGCTGGGCTGTGAGGCGGAGCTGCCGGGCGCGCCCACACCGGCAGTGCGGGATCAGCCGGGTCAACGTCGGACGGCAGGGGTGTGGCTTGCACTTTCTGTGTTTGTGCTGTCTGTGCTTCGGGCTGACTCTGCGCCCAGGAAAAGGACATCATGGCCAGCAACGGAAGAATCCCCAGAACCCCGATGGCCGACTTATTGCGAAGGTGCATAGTATCCCGTCTTGGAATAAACGTTCAGATGCGGCAGCCCCTTGGGCGGAATGAGCTTTACCTTGATCTTGCGCCAGCGACCGTCTTTGGCCCTGTTGCTTGGACGGTATCCGAGTACATATTGGTTGCGCAGCTCGATTCCAATCTTGGTAGCCACGTCGGCCAGTTCGTTAGGATTGCTGAGGGTAAACATACGTCCGCCGGTCACCTGGGTCACCTCAGTGAGCAGCGCTGGACCGGAGACTTCTTCCGGCTGTGCGGGAGAGAGGCTGAAAATACCGATGGCGTAGACCTGGACATCGGCCTCTTTCACCATCGACTTGATTTCGTTCTCCGTGTAGCGGCTGTGGTTGTCCCCACCGTCGGAAATGATCAACAGCGCCTTCTTTGCGTTGTGGGCATCTTTCATCTTATTGATGCCCATATAGATCGCATCCAGCAGCGCCGTGCTTCCCTGGGGCACGGTATAAATCAGCTTGCCTTGCACGTCTTCAATGGATTTTGTGAAGTCGGCGCGCAATTGCGGGCGATCATTAAACGTGATCATGAAGAATTCGTCCTGTGGATTCGCGGTCTTCATAAACTCAATGACGGCTTCGCGGGCCTTCTCGATCTTGTCAGACATGCTTCCGCTCATGTCAAAGATCACCCCGAGGGAGATGGGCGCATCTTCGTTGGAAAACGTGCGCACTAGTTGCGACTCATTCCCTTCCATGACGGCAAAATTTTCTTTGTCGAGCCCGGTTACGATGCGGTTCCAATCGTCTGTTACCGTAACGGGCACCAGGACCAGGTCAACGTCAACCTGGTAAGGTTTGCCATGGTTGGCTTTCAAACCTGGGTCGGTGCTTACCTTCGTTCCTTCCGGGTTGGGCTTTGCGGCGTCAGCAGCGGGGTGCGGTTCGATGTGAACGTTTACATCCTGGGCAGCGAGATACGAGCTCATACCGAGGATGACCGCAAGCGCCAGCAAGCAACGCTCCAAGCGCCCTCGATACGGCATGAAAGGACTACTTAGTTCGGGGGAACGGCTTCTACCATACCCGCGTGATTCCCGGCGGGACATATGAAACCTCATTTTGTGCCGATCTTACCACAGTGGCGCAAAAACATGAACCCAGGAAAGTCAGCCGCCACTTTCAGGCGCCACTCCTTAAGGCTTTAGATGGTGTGTGTACTGCAACCGGTTTTCTGTTCCCCTTGGTAGAATGCATGCAGGCCCTCAGCCAATGGCAGAGATTTTCCCTTTCCGCGCACTACGTTACGATCCTCACCAGGTCAAAGTGGAACACGTGGTCACCCAGCCGTATGACAAGATCACGCCTGAAATGCAAGCGCGCTACTACGAGCTCAGCCCGCATAACCTGGTTAGAATCATTCTGGGCAAGGAAAGAGAAGCCGACACCGCCGCTTTTAACGTATATACCCGGGCAGCCGAGTACCTGCATGACTGGCGCGCCGGCGGCATCCTGAAACAGGACCCTGAACCCTCAATCTACCTTTACGCTCAGACGTTTACGGTGCCGGGTACGCGCGATCTGGCTGAACGGCGCGGTCTGATCGCCCTGGGGCGTCTGCACGACTACTCTGAAGGCGTGGTTTTTCGCCACGAACAAACATTGGCCAAGCCCCGCCAGGACCGGCTGAATCTTCTCCGCGCCACCCGTGCCCACTTTGGCCAGATTTTCATGCTGTATAACGATCCCGAAGAGTCAGTCGAATCTCGTTTACGACGGAAAAGCGAAGACGATCCTGACATTTCTATTTTGGATGAATCTGAAGTCCTGCACCGGGTCTGGAGAATCTACGATCCGGCGCTGATCGCCGCTGTTCAGGAGCAGATGCAAAACAAGAAGCTGCTGATCGCTGACGGCCATCACCGCTACGAGACCGCGTTGGCTTACCGCAGCGAGCGCCGGACGGAACTGGGCAGTGTTGATCCCAACGCCCCCCATGAGTTCGTGATGATGACTCTGGTGCGCATGGAGAGCCCCGGCCTGGTCATCCTGCCCACACACCGGATCGTCCACGGCCTGCCTGCGTTTGATCGTGAACAAATGCTGGAAAGCGCCAAGCGTTTTTTCGAGCTTGACCGCATCGATCTGCGTACGGAAAGCCGCAGCGCAACCACGCTGCTGGAGGAAGCAGGCGAAAACGGCACGGCATTCGTGGCGGTCACGCGCCAGGGGCCGTACCTGTTGCGAGCCAAAAAGCGGGCAGTGCATGACGCTCTGGGCACGGTGTCAGAGGAGCAACGCGAACTGGACGTTGTGCAATTGCACAAAATCATGCTGGAGCGGATCCTGGGGATTTCCGAAGAAGCCATCAGGAACCAGGAGCACGTAAAGTACGAACGTGATGCCTTCGAAGCCATTTCCTGGGTGCGCCAGGGCGCCAATGTGGCCTTCCTCATGAATCCGGCAAAAATTGGACAAGTGCGCAAGATCGCCTTCGCCGGTGACGTGCTGCCGCAGAAATCCACCGACTTCTACCCCAAGCTGCTCAGCGGTCTTACGATTTATGACCTGGGATAAGCGCACCGTGTATTGGACGGCGGCAGCCCTTGTCTGGTGTGTTCTGCCCTTGCTGCGGGCGGCCGTGCAGGAACAGCCTCCAGATACGGCGCAACAGACCGAGGCCACACCGCAACAACCAGCTCTGCAACCGGATCAGCCGGACAAGGCAACGCAAAAACGCGTAATTGAGCCGATTGTGCTGATCGATCCCAGCCATGGCGGTGACGACAAAGGCGCGGTGTTCAGCAGCAAACTCGCGGAAAAGGACGTGACCCTGTCTCTGGGACGCGAATTGCGCAAGCAACTGGAAGAACGCGGAATTCCGGCCAAAATGCTGCGCGAAGCTGACGTGAGCCTGAGTCTGGACCGTCGCGCGGAAGTGGCCAATGAACCTCACACCGCTCTTTATGTCTCCCTGCATGCAGGACGGCCGGGGAAGGGTGTCCGCGTTTATGCTCCGCTGCTGTCGTCCTCGCAGCCTGCGGACGGCCGCTTTCTGCCCTGGGAAAGCGCGCAGACGGCATCTCTGGAACGCAGCAGAAAGCTGGCCATCGCGGTAACCAGGGAACTCAAGAAGAAAAATATGCAGGCGGCTCTGCTGGCAGCGCCACTCCGTCCCTTGAACAGCATCGTGCCTCCGGCAATCGCAGTGGAACTGGCCCCGGACCCGGACAATGTGCATTCGCTGGAAAGTGAGAAGGTCCAAAATGCGGTGGCATCCGCCATTGCTTCGGCCGTCGCCCAGACACGCG
>Ga0316628_100000967_pt1 | contig 19392 bp, 11 predicted proteins | sample OWC_Aug_M2_C1_D5_FD_207648 | JGI IMG/M metagenome (GOLD analysis project Ga0316628, IMG submission 207648) | Wetland soil microbial communities from Old Woman Creek delta, Ohio, United States - OWC_Aug_M2_C1_D5_C | ecosystem: Environmental > Terrestrial > Soil > Wetlands | place: USA: Ohio... | reverse complement strand
TCGAGGGATGTCGGCCGGTGCGGCCCGTGGGCGCGCGGCCCCTCCCCTACACGACCAGCCTCTTCCTGGGCGCGGCGCCCGACGGTTGGGTGTCGGGCGCCAGGAACTACGCGGAGGTCGTCTACAACGACCTCTGGGACGGCATCGAGCTGAGGTACTACCTGAGCGACGGCAAGCTGAAGTACGACCTGACCGTCCGGCCCGGGGCGAGCCCGGCCGCCGCCTCGTTCCGGTACGACGGCGTGGACGGGGTTGCCGTCGACCCGTCCTCCGGGGACCTCGTCATCCCCACCCCCCGCGGGGACCTGCGGGAGGACGCCCCCCGCGCGTTCCAGCGTGCGGCGGACGGGTGCACGTCCGTGGATTGCGATTTCTCCCTGTCCGCCGGTAGGGTCGTCTCGCTCTCGGTGGGGCCGTACGACAGGACCCGCCCCCTGGTGATTGACCCCGGCATCAGCTTCTCGACATTCCTTGGAGGGGAGGCCGGGGAGAACATCGCCACCATCTGCTACGACGGCGCGGGCAACATATGCCTCGTGGGCACGACCGTCTCGTCGGACTTCCCCACGACCGAGGGGGCCTACGACAGGGACGTCGCCGGGGACTTCGACCTCTACGTCTGCGTGATGGACCCCACCGGCTCGCGCATCCTCTCCTGCACGTTCATCGGCGGCTCGCAGGGCGAGAGCCCGCTGGCCGCCCGATGCGTCGATGGCGCGTTCATCGTAATTGGCCAGACGGTCTCCTCCGATTTCCCGACCACCTCGGACGCGCTCTACCGCACGGCCCCGGGCGTGAACGGGCTGTCCTGCTACGACGAGTTCGTCCTCAGGCTGAGCGGCGACTGCTCGGCGCTCGAGTACAGCACCTACATCGGTGGCAACGCCAACGACTGGTGGGGCGTGGCCGACATCGGGGCGGACGGCTCGGTGCTCGTGGCGGCCTGGACCAACTCCACGGACATCCCGACGACGCCCGGGTCCTACTGCCAGGCCTACGACGTGGACTGCGGCATGTTCGTGATGGGGCTCGATCCCACGCTCAAGAGCATCGAACTCTGCACATATCTGGACGGGTGCCGTGGGAGCGTCCCTTACTCAATCTGCGCGGATGCCCAGGGCAACCTCCTCTTAGGCGGGGAGACCAACCGCGACAACATCTCCTGGCCTGGCGGCGGATGCTCGCACACCTATGGAGGGGGCCTGACCGACGCGTTCATCCTCAAGCTGGACCCCGACGCGTCGACCATCCTCGACTGGACCTACCTCGGCGGCACGGCGGACGACCACGTCTTCGAGCTCGCGCTGGACGAGGACGGGCGCCTCGTCGTCCTGGGGATGACCCAGTCCAGCGACTTCCCCGTGACGGCCGGCGCGCTCGACGGCACGTACGCCGGGGAGTGGGACGGGACGCTCACGCTGCTCGGCGCGGACCTGACGACGATGGGCTACAGCACGTTCATCGGCGGCACCAAGACCGAGTACATGGACGACCTCGCGCTGGACCCGGCGACCGACAGGGCCTACATCACCGGCTACACGATATCCCCGGACCTGAACACCACGGACGGCGCGCTGGAGCCCTCGCTCTGCGGCCTCTACGACGGCTTCGTCGTCGCCATCGGCCTCAAGGCGATGACGCTCGACTACTGCACCTACATCGGGGGGGCGGGGACCGAGTACGCCTACTGCGCCCTGCCAACGCAGTCCGGCGAGCTCTACGTCGTGGGGCTCGCCGACTCCGAGGACTTCCCCGTGTCGCATGACGCCTACAGCGACGACATGCGAGGCGTCCAGGACTGCTTCATCATGCTCATCGACCCGAGCCCCATCGCGCCCGGTCTCCCGCTCGCGCCCGTGCAGGTCACCGTGAAGAACGGCTGGACCAATGTCAACATCAGCTGGAGCCTCGACCTCGGGACGGCCCAGCCCCCGCACCTCTTCAAAATCTACATGGGGACCAGCCCCGACGCGCTGCTGGAGCACGACGTGTGCGGCAGACGGTTCTACGTGGACGAGGACCTCACCGCGGGCCGCGTCTACTACCAGGTGAGCGCGGTCAACAACGCCGGCGAGGGGCCGCGAAGCGCGGTGGTCGAGGGCCTGCCCGACGGCGTCCCGAGCCCGCCCGCGAACGTCACGGGCGTCTCGGGCGACGGCACCATCCATCTCTCGTGGCTGCCCCCTCCCGGCCTCGAGGGCTTCCCCCTCACGTACACCTTGATGAGGGGGCTGGTCCGACAGGAGCTCTTCGTGGTCGAGACGGGTTTCGTGGGCACCACATACGTGGACACCAACGTGACGCTGGGCACGTTCTACTACTACCAGGTCCGGGCCACGAACAAGTGGGGGGACGGTCTGCCCTGCGAGATCATCAGGGTCAAGGCGCAGGACGTGCCGTCACCCCCCACAGCGTTCACGGCCGTCGCCGGCGACGGGGTGGTCACGCTCGGATGGGGCCTGCCCTCGCAGGACGGGGGCATGATGCTCCTCGGCTACCGTCTCTACCGCGGCACGGACCCGAGTAGCATTGCCCTCCTCGCGACCAAGTCCATCTTCGACCTGAGCCACACGGACCGCTCGGTCACGAACGGCGTGAACTACCTCTACTACATCACGGCATACACCGAGGTCGGGGAGGGGAAGCCATCCGTGTCCTTGGACGCGATGCCGTTCGGCCTGCCCGGGCCCGTCCGCGACCTTGCGGCCTCGGGACAGGACGAATCCGTCCTGCTGACATGGCTTCCACCGGAATCGGAGAACGGACGGCCCATCACCAAGTACGTGCTCACCTGGGGGACGAGCTCGGGCGACCTCGCCAACACCAACGTGTTCGGGGCCTTCACCACGTTCACGCACACCGACGTCGTGAACGGCGTCACGTACTACTACCAGCTCCGCGCCCACAACGAGGCCGGGGATGGTCCCGTGAGCGCGGTCGTGCATGCGACGCCCATGGGCCTGCCGGGGGCCGTGGGCGGTCTTGCAGCGACGCTGGTGACCGACGGCGTGAGGCTCGATTGGACAGCACCCTCCGACACTGGCGGTGCGACGGGCCTGCGCTTCCGGGTGCTGCGCGGAACCGCGCCCGACCCGACGGAGCCCATCGCGGAGCTCGATGGTGTCACATCGTACGTGGACCGGAACGTGACGCGCGGCTCGACGTACCATTATCTTGTCGTGGCCGTCAACACCCTCGGCGAGGGCCCCGTGGGGCCGCCGGTCGCGGTGACCGTGGCCTTCGCGCCGGGCCAGGTCACCGGCCTCACATCGAGGGTTGGCGATGGCATGGTCGCACTCTGCTGGACCGCGCCTGACAACGGCGGGTCGCCCCTCACCGGGTACCGCATCATGCGCGGCATGTTCGAGAACGCCCTCGCAGAGGTGGGCCGCGTGAACGGGACGCTCACCAACTTCACCGACACGACGGTGCAGAACGGGAAGGGCTACTACTATGCGATTGTGGCCGTCAACGCCATCGGCGAGGGCGCCGCGTCCGCGGCACTGAGCGCAACGCCAAGGGGCCCGCCAGGCGCCCCGGGCCTCCTCAGGGGCGAGGTCGAGGAGGGGAAGGTCGTGCTGACGTGGGCCGCACCCGCGTCCGGTGACAAGGCGCCGGTCACGGGCTACGTGGTCCTCAGGGGGCTCGCGCCGACGGAGATGAGCGTCATCGCGAGCGTTGGTGTCGTCACGACGTTCACCGATGAGAGCGTAACGGCCGGGACGACGTACTATTACGTCGTCCATGCGAGCAGCGACGTGGGCGATGGTGCCCACGCCCAGGCCGTCGAGGTCAAGGTGCCGAAGAAGCAGGGCGACGGGCCCGGGTTCGACGCGACCCTCGCGCTCGCCGCGGTGGCGGCGGTCGCCATGGTCGCCTTATATAGCCAGAGGAGGAGACCGAGGGGCGCCTGAGACGGTCCGAAGGGATTAAATCGCCCCCCCTCAATACATTCCGACCCGGGGGGGTCGCAATGGGAAGGGGAATCCTCTCTCTGATAGTCGTTCTGTGCGTCAGCGTGAGCCCGCTCGGACAAGGCGTGGACCTAGGATGCGGGGGAAGCACGCTCGAAGGACCGGTGGATGATGGTATCTTTACGGTGCCGGAGGTCGCGCCCTCCCCCGAGAGGGTCGCGTCCTATCTCTCCAATATCGACGGGTTCTTCACCGAGAACAAGGGGCAGCTCGACCCGTCCATCCGCTACTACTGCTTGGGCTCGCCGCTCTCGGTCGCGTTCGGTGACGGATGGGTGGCCTATGATTACAGGCCTGATGGCTCGAAGAAGGGCATGATGTTCCATGTTCGTTTCGATGGGGCCACAGGGGCTTCATCCATCGGCGCGTCGGAGCTCCCCCATCGCAGCAACTTTTTCATCGGGAACGACCCCGAGGGATGGCATACCGGAATCCGTCATTTCAGGGAGGTCCTGTACCCGTCGGTCTGGGATGGCATCGACCTGCGGTTCTCAATAATGGATGGCGCGTTCAAGTACGAACTCGTCGTGGCCCCGGGGGGGGACCCCGCTCGGATCCGGCTCTGTCACGAGAGCGTGGACCATCTCTCGGTCGATGGAAGAACAGGAGACCTCCTGATTTGGACCGATGTCGGAACCCTCCGGGATAAAGCTCCCTTCACATATCAGGAGGGACCGAGAAGCCCTGTCCAAATCGGATCCTCGTACACCTTGATGGACGATGGGTCGACTGTTGGCTTCCAAGTCGGCGAGTACGATGATACCTGGCCCCTGGTCATCGACCCAGAGCTGGAGTATTGCACGTTCCTGGGTGGGTCGGGGGGGGACGGCTATGGATTCTCCGAGGTCGACGATTCGGACAACCTGTACCTCACCGGATCAGCTGATACCAATTTTCCGGTCACCCAAGGCAGCTATGATACTTCATATGGGGGAAGGGGGGATGTATTCGTAAGTAAAATGGACTTCCTGGGAAGTTCGATGGTCTGGTCAACCTACATCGGTGGTGCAAGCGTTGATACCCCATTTTCACTTTCAGTCGATGCCTCGTCCGACCTGTTCATCGCCGGGGAGACACGCTCCCAGGACTTCCCTACCACAACTGGTGCCTACCAGACGACATACGGGGGTGGTAACTGTGATGCTTTCATCCTCAAGCTCAATTCGACCGGGGATGTGCTCGTCTACAGCACATACCTTGGTGGGATCGAAATCGAACAACTGTGGGACCTCGATATCGATTCGCAAGGCGACGCTTACGTCACAGGACGCTCGTACGGCGACTATCCTACGACGAACGGATGCTTCTGTTCGACCTTAGGCTCAGATGATGTCGACATCTTCGTCTCGAAGCTGGATGCGGATGGCTCGAATCTCGTTTACAGCACGTACTTCCCTGGATTTACTGGATGGACGATCCAGGTGGATGAGGATGGCTGCGCGTACGTAGGGGGAAGTACCTTTGAGGATTCGCCGACAACGCCATCCGCCTATCAATCCAAGCTGATAGGGGTCGAGGACTGCGTTGTCTTCAAGCTCAACGCCCAAGGCACCGCCCTACTGAAGTCGACGATGATAGGTGGTGGCGGTGACGATGACATACGCGACCTCGTGCTGGACGAGCAAGAGAACGTGCTCATGATCGGGTTCACATTCAACAACATAAGCTCGACTGAGAACAACTTCCCGACGACGGTCGGTGCCTACGACCGGACCTATGGCAAGGGGGGATTTGACAACATCATCGTGAAGCTCAACTCCTCATTCGAGAGTCTGGACTATTCGACCTATTTCGGAGGACGAGATCTGGATGGCAATGTCCTCACATCACACATCGCTCTAGGAGAGAACGGTTCCCTGCTCTTCACCATCGCGACCCTATCGGATGATATCGAGACGACGGAGAGCGCGTACGACCAATCGCACAACGGAGGAAACGATGTGTTCATTGGAAGGATGGACGCCAACGGGACGGCCCTGGAGTATGGGTCCTATTTCGGTAGCAGCGGACACGATGAGCCGTACGGAATTCATAATGTAAGGAATGGCACGGTCATCACTGGGTCGACGTCCTCGGCCGCATTTCCTGCGACGGACGACGCGTTCCAGAAGATTCTTGGCGGGAGTTATGATTGTTTCATAGCTGTAATGGGTGCCGCGGCGGAAATACCGTTCGATGCGAAGGTCCCATCCGAGCCCCAGAACTTGACCATCACCCCGGGAGACGGGCTCATCTCCCTCTCATGGACGCCCCCATCGGACCTAGGGAACCTCACGCTCAAAGGGTACAGGGTGTACAGGAAGGGGCCTTTTGATACAGACCTGACCTTCAGGACGAACCTGAGCTCCCATGATGGGAACTTCACCGATACAGATGTGACCAACGGTCAAGAGTACTCGTATGCCGTGAGCGCATTCAACTTCCTGGGCGAGGGCGACCGCTCATCTACCGTGAACGCAACACCGCTCGGCACGCCATCCATGCCCCTGAACCTCAGGGCAACGCCCGGCTGCGGCACCGTCGCATTGGGCTGGGATGCGCCGAGCAGGGATGGCGGCACGTCCGTGCTCGGATACAGGGTCTACAGGGGTACCGTACCTATCAATCCCCCCCACCTAACGGACCTGGGGAACGTGACGGGCTATTCGGACGGGGCAGGCCTCGAGAACGGACAGAAGTACTATTACAGGGTCCTTGCGTTCAACGCCATCGGAAACGGCAGCATCTCGGACTCGGTCACCGCGACCCCGGTCGGGCCTCCCGATGCGCCTTGGGACCTGAAAGCCACCCCGGGGGATACGACCGTGGCATTGAGCTGGCGAGCGCCCATTAAGAACGGTGGCGCCATCGTCCTAGGTTATCGAATCCTCCGGGGGGATACGGAGACGAGCCTGGTGGAGCACGCTACACGGGAGAGCTACGAAACCTCCTTCCAAGATGTTGAGCTTGAGAACGGGAGGACCTATCACTATGTCGTCATCGCTTTCAACAGCATAGGAAATGGCACACGGAGCGCAGTTGTGACGGCTACCCCGGTGGGTCTACCTGGCATCCCCCGAAATCTGGTGGTAGAACCTGGCGATGGCCATGTAGTTCTGAGTTGGACAGCTCCTGATGACGATGGTGGCACGCCTGTGCTCGGGTACCGCATCTACAGGGGGACGAGCGAGAATGCACAGTTGCTGCTCCTCGAAGTCGACACAATCACGCACACGGACAGCGGGCTTACCAATGGTTTGCCATATTATTACAGGATATCGGCGATAAACGCGGTAGGGGAGGGGGCCTTCACAGGTTCACGCATGGCCACGCCCCTGGGCCTGCCAGGGTCTCCAGGGGATGTCGTTGCGGAGGCGGGGTTTGGTACGGTCGCGCTCTCATGGTCGAGCCCGGCCGAGACCGGGGGAAGTGCGCTGACCGGCTATGTCCTCTATAGGGGTGAAGGACCCAGTTCCATGGTGCGGCTGAGGACTCTTGAGCCTTCATTGACCAGCTATATGGATACCGGGTTGACCGCGGGAACAAATTACCATTACGCCCTCTCGGCTATCACCGCCGCCGGTGAGGGCCTAATGTCCGCCACCGTAAATGCCACACCGTACGGCCCCCCGAGTGCTCCGCGTGACCTCCTCGCGGCCGCCGGCGCCGGGGAAGTTGCCCTAACATGGACCGCCCCCAAGTCCGACGGCGGCTCACCCCTCGACGGCTACGTCGTCCTGCGAGGCTCCTCCGAGGCCGGCCTCCAGGTCCTCGAGATGCTCGCCAACGTGCACTCCTACAAGGACCGCGCGGTGCAGAATGGCGCGACCTATTACTACGCCGTGGCCGCGACGAACGCGGCTGGCCAGGGCGAAACGTCCTCGGTCGTGAATGCCACGCCGTTCAAGCCTGCGACCGTGCCGGGTAAGATACGCACCCTCACGGGCGAGGCGAAGGGCGATGCCGTGACCATCGTGTGGACCGCGCCCGAGGATGACGGTGACAGCGCGGTGATAGGCTACGTCATTTTGCGCGGCGAATCGCCTTCGTCCATGTCCGTCGTTGCCGAGCTCGGCCTCGTCACTTCCTACACCGACTCGGGGCTCGCGCGCGGGAGGACGTTCTACTACTCCGTCGCCGCCAAGAACGCCATCGGCCAGGGCGAGCCGTTCGCGGCCGTCGAGGTCAAGGTGCCGAAGAAGCCGAGCGACGGGCCCGGGTTCGACACCGCACTAGCTCTGGTCGCAATCGCAGCGGTGCTCGTCATCATGACCAGGTCGCGCAGGCAGCCGAGAATCCGTCAATAGGCACTCAGTGGGCGACCACCCATAGACCCCCTCGAAGGATGGGGGCTACCCCACGGGCTCGAGCTGCGGATGCTATCTCCCCTGGGGGCGGAGGGTTGGCACATCGCCGTATCCGAGGCTCAGGGACCCGACGGCCTCCTCCGGCACCCTGAACCTCGTGCGGTCGTCGAACCGGAGGCCCTCCCGGTCGACGCCCTGCCCCCATATGCCCATCGCCATCGCGCAGCCGTCGATGCCGTCAGACCCCTTCTCGGTGAAGAACACCCTGCCGCACCCATCGCATACGTCGGCCTCGAACATCCCGACGGTGAGGTCCTTGTAGGTGTACTCCACCTCCTTCCTCTTGAACCTGCAATGGCATATCGGGCATCTCATTGCCTCAACACCGCGTCACATGCATGATGAAGTAGTCGCGTGGTCCTACGATGTACTCGACCTGAATTGGACCGTCCTCGGCGTGGGTCCACGGACCACTCCGCCGCTTCTTTCCCATCGTGATGACCCAACAGATATCGGGCGTCGTCACCCCCCACATTATCATTTCCGCCTTGACGCCGCTCTCGAAATGGAACTCGCGCTCCATCACGCTCACTGGTACATTATCCATCGTAGGCTCGGATATTTATTTTTACCGTTGCCACATATATGAATTCTTCCCTTCGTCCCCGTGCAGGGATGGGGCCACTCCCTGACCCAGGGGGAGCCGCGCTCAGCCCAATTCCCTGCCCAGGTCGATCTCCGTGCGCTCGATGCGCGAGGCCGACCGCTGGTTGTTGGCCTCGATGGCATCAATCACGGGCCCCAGCGAATCCCGCCCACCGAGGACCAGGACGTCCACGCCCCTGAGCGCCGCGTCCACGACCGCGCGCTCGACGCCGAACCTGATGCCCACCTCGAGCCGCAGCTTGCGCGCCGCGACGAGCCCCACTGGGTCGGGCGTGGCCACGACGGGTCTCCTCCTCTCGGCAAGCAGGGGCTTGAGCCTCCTGAGGTCCGCCCTCGCGCTCCCCCCCTCGACCGCGCTCGGGAGCGCCGCCACGGTGACGGTCCCGGTCCCCAGCTCCATGACGCCCTCGAGGCCACGGATGGCGAGGTCCTCTCCGGCCTTCGCGATGCGCGACGCGATGCCCTTCGAGGCGCCCTTCTCCCCCGGGCGCGCGACGATCGTCCCGTCGCGCATCTCGAGCACGACCCGCTCGCCCTCCCTCAGGTCCGCCGCGGCGATGGCCGCGCACGTGTCGATGACGTTGACCTCGCGCATCGCGCGATAGGTGAAGTCCCCCAGCTCCTGGAGCCGTCCCTTCAGGAACTCCACGCCCGCGACCGTGGGGCCGACGTCGCGGCCCTCGCGCTTCACGAGCCCCTCGCCCTCCATGAGCTTGAGGTAGTCGCTCACCATCTGCGGCGTCACGCCGAGCGCGACCGCGAGCTCGCGCTGGCCCCTGCCGCGCCCCCGCGCGAGCTCGTAGAGAATCAGGACCTTCGTCGACAGGCGCACGTCCCTGAGCACTCGCATCGTCGGACCCGTCACCGTCATCGCCCCTTCGGCACTCGCCGCATGGGTATCCGAAAGGCATTTATGGTATAAAATATATTTGCCTTTTGTCAAATATATTTGACACAGGTCAGCACATGCGGTCCCCACCAATCGCCTTCGCCGTGCTGGTCGCCTCGCTCCTCCTCGCGGGGGCCCTCGCCCCCACCGCCCCCGCGTCCGGCGCGGCGCCGTTGCGCGTGAGCGTGCTGTTCGACTTCGGGGAGGGGCGGTGGCAGTGGGCCTCGGCCGACCACCCCGCGGTCGTCGGCAACGCGTGGTGCGCCACTGTCGTCGCGGCCGCGTCGGTCGGATTCGCCCTTGACTACGTCGTGACCGGGTACGGCGTCTACCTCAAGGGCGTGGACGGCGTCGAGGCGCCCAGGGACGCCATGGTCTTCTGGGGGCTGCTGCTGTGGGACGCGACTTTGTCGCGATGGCAGTCGAGCGAGGTGGGAGCCGACTCGCTCGCGGTCAAGGACGGAGACGCGATCGCCTGGCAGCTCGCCGCGTGGGGGGACCCCGCGCCCGCGCCGACGCCGATGTCCAAGGAGCCCTGGACATCCTTCCGAGGGAGCGGCCCGCTCGCCGGTGCGGCCCCTGCCGGCCCCGCCGCCGGCGGGACGGTCTGGGCGGCGAACCTGTCCGCGGGGCCCGTGGACGCGACCCCGATAGTCGCCGACGGCAGGGCCTTCCTCGTCACCGGCGGGGTCTACGACTGGGGCGGCTCCACATGGGTCAAGATGCCGGCGGTCGTCGCGCTCGACGCGACCACGGGCAAGGAGCTGTGGCGCCGGTCGTTCGATGGAAAGCAGGGATTCGAGATCCTCACGCCCGCGTACAGGGGCGGGGTCCTGTACGTGGCGACCTCCCTCGGCCATCTGATGGCCATCGAGGTGGAGCGAGGGGAGCTCCGATGGGACCGGTCCGGGATGGGGAGTAGCTCCGTGGCCGCGCCCTTCATCCCCGGCGGCGCGGTCGTGTCGGCCTCCATCTCGGGGCTCTCGTCACTGAAGGACGCGGCGGGCGATGAGACCTGGAACCTGTCGCTCGCGGAGGGGGGCGTCCTCTTCGCCCAGCCCGCCGCCTCCGGAGGGCCCGTGTACATCGCCCAGCCCGTCGTCTCCGGGGGGCGCGTCTACATCGGCACCGAGTTCGGGAGATTGCATGCCCTCAACCTCTCGGACGGTGGGAGACTCTGGAGCACGCCGCTCGGGGGCCGCGTTCGCAGCACGGTGCTCGTGGACGGTGACCGGCTCTACGCGACCTCTGCCCGCTACGAGGGGTTCTCGGCCATCGACGGGACATTGCACTGCCTGGGCCTCGATGGGAAGGTGCTGTGGAACGCGTCGCTCCCGCCCACGGGGTCCTCGCCCGCGAGGCTGGGGGACCTCGTGGTCGTGGGGAGCTACGCGGGGCTCCACGCCTTCGGGCTCGACGGCACACCGGCATGGAGCTACACCGCCGCTGGCCCCGTCTCCTCGTCGCCCGCCGTCGCGGGCGGCCTCTGCTACTTCGTGACGAACGTCAACAACGCGTCGGCCGGCCTGTTCTCGTCCCTCGTCGTCGTGGACGGGCAGGGCCACAGGATGTGGGCGAAGACGCTCACGCCGCACGATTGGGCCCTTGCCTCGGCCGCCATCGCGGACGGCCGTGTCTACGTGGCCTCGGACAATGGCTGGGCGTACTGCCTCGGCGACACGCCCCTCAGGGCCGACTTCACCGCCGAGGTCCGAGGCGGTCGGGTCACCCTTGCGGACGCCACGAACCAGTCCTCGGCCTCACTCGAGAGCTGGAACTGGGACCTGGGCGACGGTTCCACGGCCGCGGGCGTGTCGGTCGAACACGAATACAAGCGCAGCGGACAGTACAACGTCACGCTCACCGTCGTCGACGAGTTCGGGCGCAATGCCACCAGCTCGATCTGGGTCAAGGTAAAGGTGCCCCCGCGCGACGAGGGGCTGCTGCCTGGCCCGGGACCCGCCCTCGCCATCGCGGCGCTCTCAGCGGTCGCTGTGGCATCCCGCCGCGCGTGGAGGTAGTGAGTTGGGGGCGCTCGAGGGCCTGTGCGCGGGGGCTATGGCGCTCCTGCTCCTGGTCGCGGCGGCCGGCTGCCTCCAGGACGGCGATGGTGGCGGGGGCGACAAGGTCCTCGTCGACCTCAGGATCGAGTTCGGGAGCGAGGCGCCCTCCGCGCACGCGGGGATGGTCGCCGAGTGGTCGGTCGCGGATGGCGGTTGGAGCATCTCCCTCGCAAACTCCACGGATGGCTCCACCATCTACATCGTGCGGGGCGTGAACGCCTCCACGGCGCTGGGCGCGCTGCTCGTGGGCGGTGACGTCGGGCAGTTCGAGGTCCGCCATCGCACCGAGGCGATGGGCTCGTTCGTCGAGTCGGTCGCGGGCGTGGAGAACGGCCGCGACGGCCACTACTGGTCGTACTACATAGACGGCGAGTACGGGGCCGTCGCCTCCGACCGCGCTGGCCTCTCGTCCGGCCAGGCCGTCCGGTGGGTCTACCTGGGGGGTCCCGGGGGCTAGGTGTGCGCCGTGCTGCCGTTCTACCGCGACCGCGGCTCCGCGCTCCACCGGCTCCACCCCGGGGCCAAGCTCGCCCTCGCGCTCGGGGTGCTCGTCGCGTCGCTGCTCCTGTCCCACCCCGTGTACCTCGCGGCCATCATCGCGGGGACCGTGGTGCTTGCGGCCGGTGCCCGCGTCCTGCGAGAGTGGTGGGCGTTCGTGCGGTTGTTCTCGCTCGTGGCCGTGACCGTCGTGGCCATCAACGCGCTCGCGAGCATGCGCGGGGAGACGGTCCTGCTGGAGGGGCCCACGCTCCCCGTCTTCGGCCGGCTGGCCATCACGTGGGAGGGAATCGCCTTCGGCGTCGCGATGGCGATGCGGCTGCTAGCGGCCGTGTCCGCCTTCACGGTGCTGTCGCTCACGCTGCATCCCGACGAGCTCACGCGGCTTCTCTCCCGCGTCGCCTACCGGTCTGGGCTGGCGCTGTCCCTGTCCGCCCGCCTCTACCCCGTCGTCATGAGGGACGCCGCCGCCATCGTGGACGCGCAGCGCTCCCGTGGGCTCGACCTCGACTCCGGGGGGCGACTCGCCCGCGCGCGCAAGCGGCTGCCAGTGGTGGTGCCCCTCTTCCACTCCTCGCTCGAGAGGGCGGTGGGCATAGCCGAGGCGATGGAGGCGCGCGGGTTCGGCTCGGGCCCGCGCACTCGGTGGCGGCCGCGTCGGTGGCGCATCATCGACTGGGCCATCGTCGCGTTCCCCGTACTCCTCTGCTACACCGCCACTCTCGTTCGGTCCCTGGACGGCGCCCCATCGTACTATCCCACCGTCGAGCTCGCTCTGGACCAGTTCACCGTCATCTGGTCACTCGCGCTGTTCGCGTTCGTCGCGGGGCCAGCGGTCCTCCGGGAGGGCCAGCCCGGGGGTGATGCCCCTGGCCGTTGACGTCGCGGTCCGCGTGCGTGGCCTCACCTACACCTACCCGGGATCGGACGTGCCCGCGCTCGTGGGAGTGGACCTTGAGGTGGGGCGCGGGGAGCTTCTGCTGCTCGTCGGCGAATCGGGCTCGGGCAAGTCCACGCTGCTGCGCGCGCTCGACGGCCTCGTGCCTTACTACTACGGCGGGACCATCCGGGGGACGGTCGAGGTGGACGGCCTCGACGTGGGCGGCCGGTCCGTCGGGGAGATGGCTCGCCACGTGGGGCTCGTGTTCCAGGACCCGGACAGGCAGCTGGTGATGTCGCGCGTCGACAACGAGGTGGCGTTCGGCCTCGAGAGCCTGGGGACGGCCCCGGACGACATCGGCGCGCGCGTGGACAGCGCCCTCAGGTCAGTCGGGCTCGAGGGACGCGGGGGGGACTTCACATCCGAGCTCTCTGCGGGGCAGGCGCAGCGGCTCGCCCTGGCCTCGGTCCTTGCCACCGGTCCGGCCGTCCTCGCGCTCGACGAGCCCCTCTCCCAGCTCGACCCGGATGCGGCCGGCTCCTTCCTCGAGCTGCTCGAGCGCGAGCGCGCGGCGCGGGACGTCGCCGTCGTGATGGCTGAGCACAGGGTCGGCCGGTGCCTCCCACATGCCGACCGCGTGGTGGTGCTGAGGGGGGGGAGGGTCGCGTTCGACGGTACGGCACGGGCCTTCGCGGACGGCGCGTGGGATGGGATTGGCGCGTCGGTCCTGCCGCCTCTCTCGCAGGCCTTCAGGGGCGCGCCCCCCGTGCCGCTCGACGCGGCGTCCGCGCGCGAGCGCGTCTCCGCCCTCGCGAGGGAGGGGAGGCTGTCCGTGAGACCCCGCGCGCAGGCCACGGCCGGGGATGTCCTGGTCAGGTGCTCCGGCATCCGCTTCGCCTACGACGGGGGCGCCGAGGTGCTTCGCGGCGCGGACCTCGAGCTGCGCGCGGGGGAGGTGCTCGCGCTCGTGGGGCCCAACGGCGCCGGGAAGTCGACGCTCGCGCGCCACCTCAACGGCCTTCTGAGGCCGTCGGCGGGCCGCTTGGAGGTGATGGGCGCGGACGCGGCGCCCAGGCCGGTGGCGTCCCTCGCCCGTGACGTCGCGCTCCTGCTGCAGAACCCCGGCGACTACCTGTTCGAGCGCACCGTCGAGGACGAGCTACGTTTGTCGGCGAGGCTGCGGGGGCTCTCCGGGGCCGCGGCCGCGGCCGAGGTCGCGCGCGTGTCGGGAGAGCTCGGCCTAGAACCCCACATGGGGACGTTCAGCTGGGACCTGAGCGCGGGGCAGCGCCAGCGCGTGGCACTGGGGGCGCTCCTCGTGGGCGCGCCGCGCGTGCTCGTTCTCGACGAGCCCACGCGAGGGATGGACGTCGCGCACCGCACCGCGCTGGCGGCCATCCTGAGGAGGGAGGCGGCCTCGGCGCTCAAATCCGTGCTGCTGGTCACGCACGATGTCGAGCTGGCCGGCCTGTCGGCCGACCGGTGGGCCGTGATGGAGGATGGGCGGGTCGTGGCCGAGGGCGGGCCCTCTGAGGTGTTCCGCGACCGGCCGGCGCACGCGCCCGTGCTGTGGCGTGCCACCGAGGGGTTTGTGATGCCGCGCGGTGCGCTGTGCCCCGCCGAGGTCGTGGTCCGCGGGGGTGGGGGACCGTGACCGTGCGTGGGCGCATCGGGTGGGGCGACGCGCTCCTGGTCGGCACCGCGTCCGCAGTGCTGCTCGCGACCGCGTTCGCCCTCCTGGGCTGGGACGTGCCCTGGCTCACCGGGATGCTCTCCGCGCGGTGGGTCGCCTACACCGCCCTGGTCGCCATGGTGCTCGTGGTCGCGTCCGTGTTCGTGTCGTTCGAGGAGGGGCGCTCGTCCGCGCACGAGGTCGCCATCGTGGCCATGCTCTCGGCCGCGTCCATCGGGCTGCGGGTGGCGTTCGCGGCGCTGCCCTCGGTCCAGCCGAGCACGTTCATCATCATCGCGGCGGGGGCCGTCTACGGCCCCCGCGCCGGGTTCATGGTGGGGGCGCTAACCGCGCTCGTCTCGAACCTGTTCCTCGGCCAGGGCCTGTGGACCCCCTTCCAGATGTTCGGCTGGGGGGTGGCGGGCGCGTGCGGTGGACTGGTGGGGAGGGCGTGGCCCGACATCGGCCGATGGGGGCTGGTCTCGCTCGGCCTGGTCTGGGGCTTCCTCTACGGTTGGATAACGAATCTCTCGCAGTTCTTCTTCGTCGAGGTCTCATGGAGGGGGTTCGTGCTCGTCTACGGCATGTCGGTCCCCTTCGACGCGGTGCACGCCGCATCCAACATGGTCGTGGCATGGCTGTTCGCGGACGAGGTGCTCTGGGCGCTGCGGAGGTACCGCCGCCGGTTCACCTTCGTCAGGCTGGAGGACGAGGGCGCCACCGCGCCCCCTCCCCCATCCGCCGACATCGCCCCCTAGGCCCGCTGGGGCCTCAGCTCCGCAGCCGCCTGCTCGAGAACAGGTACACGCTGATGGCGAAGAGCGCCAGGGACTCGACAAGCACGATGACAACGTGGACCATCGCGTCGCCCCACGACCCGTAGATCATCACCTGCTTCATCGCCTCGGCCGCCTGGCTCCATGGCAGCGCCTTCGCGAACGCGAAGTCCACCGGAAAGAACACGCCCGTCAGGAAGGCCATCGGCATGACGATTACGACCGAGAGCTGGGAGGCCTGCTCAGGGTCGTCGATGAAGGACGAGATTATGAGGCCCAGCGAGAGAGTGGCGATGACCACGACGAGGCCGATGAGGATGGCGCCGGCGAGCGCCATGGGCAGCGGCCCGCCCGTCCTGACGCCCAGGATTAGCGCGACCACCATGAACAGCACGACCTGGATGACGCCCAGGATCATCCACCGTAGGGTCGTTCCCGCCATCATGTCGAACGACGTCATCTTCGTCAACCGCAGCCGGTTGAGCGTCTTGTTCTTCATCTCGGTGCCGAGCGTGACCGTCACGCCCATGGCCTGCATCATGAGGCCGAAGACTATGACGCCGGGGAGCATGATGTCGAAGTTGTTGAGCTCCCTCGTCTTCTTGATGGAGACCGACCGGGGCATGATGCTCCCCGCCTGCTCGGAGACCGGGCCCTCTGGGAACATCCCGCCCACGATGCCCCGGACCGTCTGGTAGAGTACCTCGGTGTAGCCCATGACCTGGCCGGTAACGAGCGTGGCCGCGTAGCTGTAGTCGAAGCTCGTGAGCTCGCCCGAGAGGTTGACCGCCGTGTCTCCGTAGTCGGGCATCGTGTAGTTGAGGGTGATGCCGTGCCCCCGCAGCTCGTCGACTACCGCCCTGTCCACGACGCCCTGGAGCGCGCGCGAGAAGTTGGCCGGGACCACGACGAGCGCGGCCGCCCGCTTGTCCGTCACCGCGTTCCACCCCTTCTCGATGGTGGGGTGCTCGATGATGCGGAACGTCCGCGTGTCCGTGCCCTCGAGCTCGGCCTTCGCGAGGACCTCATCGACGAGGAACTCGCCCCCCGTCGTACGGTTCTGGATGATGAGCTGGTCGAACAGCTCCGCCGCCGTGAGGTTGACGCTCCGGTTCGCGTTGAAGTACGGCAGCCACGGCGGGTCGCTTGTGTCCCACGGCCCCTCCCCGGTGTCGAGGTCGACCACCGCCACGGGGTACGAGGACGCGTCCGTGCCCCCCCCGCCCCCGAAGGCGATGCGGAACACGACCATGATGACGATGGGGAACAGCACCGCGAACACGAAGCTCATCCTGTTCCTCAGGAACTCCTTGACGCCCTTGACGGCGATGGGCATGATGTGCGTCGTCATGGCTCATCCGCTCCTGAGGCGCTTGAAGTGGAACGCGAGCACCCCTATCGCGAACAGGACCATCGCCCCCACGAAGCAGAGCGCCATCGCGGTTAGGGCCTCGTCCATGTTGTCGAAGATGAGCATCTGGCGCATCGCGGTCGCGCCCTGGGTCCAGGGGAAGTACCGCGTCGCCGCCAAGTTGAGGTCGAAGAAGACGCCCGTGAAGAAGGTCATGGGCACGATGATGAGCGTGGCGAGGCCCGTGGCCTGGTCGGGGTTGTTGACGAAGGCCGCCAGGATGAGCCCGAGCGCGATCGACGCGAGCACGATGAGGAGGCCGTTGATGATGGCGAGGGGCACGTTGACGGCCGGGTCCCCCGCGTAGTGCAATCCCACGCCGATGGCCACGACGAACAGGAGCACCGTGACGATGACGCCCATGACCATCCACCGCAGAGTCTCGCCGAGCATGAGGTCGAGCGCGGTCATCTTCGTGAGGCGCAGCCGGTTGATGGTCCTGTCCTTGACCTCGGTGGATAGCGACCCCGTGACCCACTGCGCGGTCATCATGAGGCCGAACACCATGATGCCAGGGCCTATCCAGTCGAAGGCGGTGAAGTCGCCGGTGTCGCCCATGGACACCCACGCGACGCCTATCTCGGAGCCCTCCACCGGGGCCGGGCCGAGCCCCATCGCGCCCGCGACCGCATGGCGGGTGTAGGTGGCCATCATCTGCACGTAGGCGCCGGTGTAGCCCTGCAGCATTCCGTTCGCGAAGGCGTAGTCCATGCTGCCGCTTACGCCCGCGATGTCCACGGTCGCGTTCGCATAGCCCTCCAGGGGGTCGGGCACGGCGATGCTGTGGGCACGCAGCTCCTTGACGATGGCCGAGTCCACAGCGCCCTGGACGGCCGATGTGAAGTTCGCGGGTATGATGAGCACGGCGCTGGCGTCGCCCTTGCGCACCATCTCCTGGCCCTCGTCGTAGGTGGTGACGTTCCTTATCTTGAACAGGACCGTCTTGCCGTCGTCGTACCTGGCCTTCGCGAGGACCTGCGTCACGTACTGGTCCCCCGCGTCGGCTGTGCCGTTGAGCACGAACTCGGCGAAGAACCCGGGGGCGGTCATGTTGGTCCCCATGGCGGTATTGAACGCCGGCAGCCACGCCGGCGAGACGGTGTCCCAGGGGCCCTCGCCGGTGTCCTGGTCGAGCACCGCGATGTCGTAGGTCGAGTTCTCGGGCATCCCCCACCCGAACGAGACGCGGAAGATGAACATGAACATGACCGGGAACAGCAGCATGAAGGCCAATCCCTTCCGGTCCCTGAAGGTGCCCTTGAGGCCCTTCATCATCACGTCCACGAACTTCATTCCGAGCCAGCCTCCCTCAGGGCGCGCCCGGTGAGGCTTATGAACACGTCCTCGAGGGTGTTGCCGCGGTACCGAACGTCGATGATCTCCGAGTCGTGGGAGCGCACGAAATCGAAAAGCTCCGGCAAGCGGGACATGGCGTTCTTGCACCTGATGACCACGCGGCCGCCAGAGACCTTGGCCGAGATGATGTCGGGCTTCCTGCTGAAGTCGGCGGCGGCGTGCTCGAGGTCCGCGCCCTCCTCGAACGCGAGCTCCAGCACGTCGCCCTCGCCAACGCTCGCCTTGAGCCTGTGGGGGCTGTCGAGCACCAGCAGCTCGCCGTTGTCGATGATCGCGACGCGGTCGCTCAGGTAGTCCGCCTCGTCCATGTCGTGCGTGGTGAGGATGAGCGTGTGGCCCTTCTTGGGGAGGCCGGCGATGTAGTCCCACAGCACGCGGCGCGTCTGGGGGTCGAGCCCTGGCGAGGGCTCGTCGAGGAGCAGTATCTCGGGCTCGTGGACGATGGACATGGCCAGGTTGAGCCTCCGCTTCATGCCGCCCGATAGCCTCTTGGCGAGCTCGTCGCGCTTCTCCGTGAGCAGCAGGTCCTCGAGGAGCTTCTCGGCCCTCGCCTGCCCGGTCTCCTTGGGGACCTCGTAGAGGTTAGAGAGCAGCATCAGGTTCTCGTAGCACGTGAGGTCCTCCCAGAGGACCGTCTCCTGGGGGCAGATGCCCAGCTTCTCCTTGACCACGGGCGACCAGGGCTTGACCTCCTCGCCCCCGATTATGGTGCGGCCCTTGGTGGGCCTGAGCAGCCCCACCATCATGTTGAGGCTCGTGCTCTTCCCGGCCCCGTTGGGGCCGAGGAAGCCGAACACCTCCCCCTTCTTGACCCCTATCGAGAGGTCCTTGACGGCCTCCTTTCCTCCCGGATAGATCATCTTGAGGTGCTCTGTCTCTATGATGAAGTCGCTCACGCGCAATCCCCCGGTAAATCTGCTA
>Ga0316628_100000966_pt1 | contig 19397 bp, 21 predicted proteins | sample OWC_Aug_M2_C1_D5_FD_207648 | JGI IMG/M metagenome (GOLD analysis project Ga0316628, IMG submission 207648) | Wetland soil microbial communities from Old Woman Creek delta, Ohio, United States - OWC_Aug_M2_C1_D5_C | ecosystem: Environmental > Terrestrial > Soil > Wetlands | place: USA: Ohio... | reverse complement strand
CGTACCCGTAGATCGTTGGCGAGATGGACGCGATCGTCCTGTCAAGGGCGTCCGGGGATTCGGCGAACTCGATTATCTTGAGCTCGTCCTCGGGTGTGATCAGGACCTCCTCGTACTCCTTCTCCTCTTCCTCTGCGGAGTTGATGTCCAGATGTATCTCGAACAGAGTGCTCTTGACCTGCCCACCTTTCTGAGCGCTCCTCAGGATGCCGTTGAGTATGACTCTGTCCCCGGGCGAGATGCGCCCCGATATGTCATCCTCGATGTAGCCAACGAGCCGCTCAGGCTGGGCGCCTCCTCTGAGGCCCTCCGGAGGCTCCTGGATCTCGATCTTCTGCGTATCTACAAACCGCGATGGATCCGTGAGCAGCCTGAACTTGGTGGATCCCGTGCCCCTGCCGCAGCCGCCCTCCTCCTTCGAGCACTCGATGGGCTCGTGGAACAGCATGCCCTCCTGCTCGACGGTGATCCTGTGACCACACCTCGCGCACTCGAACTCCGCGAGCGTGACCCTTGGCCTGACCTCAGTCGCCTTCCTGACGAGGCCCTCGACGGACACGAACGTCCCCAGGTGCTTCGCCCTCAGCTTGCGTATCTCGACCCTCGAGTCGTGCGGGAGGTCTTTGATCCTGAAGTGCACGAAGGGGTTTGTGAGCGCGTGCGAAACCATGCGTTTGACCGCGTCCTCGGCGCACTTGATTGACAGCGTCGGGTTCTGTAGCGTGTAGTTCGCCAGGTCGGGGTCGAACTTCTCTACCTCGAGGAAGTCGATGTATATGCTCCGCACATCGGGGTACAGATCTGCGATAGCGGACACGTGGTGCCTCCGCTCCTGTCCTCCCAGGAACTCCTCCCAGATGGCGACCAGATCTTCAGGCGTGTACTCCTTAGGCGTTCAGCTCCCCCCGCAGATTCGCGTCGATGCCCCTGCCCTTCCCATGATCTCGGCAAAAGGGTACAGGGAATCGGCTATGGTGTACATAAGGCTAGACGTTAGCGTCTTCATCCTTGTTCCTTGCCGCTAACTGCAGTATACCGCTCTGGATGCCGACGACTTCCGCGCTCGTCTCGGCCGCAGCGTATGCCTCGAGCAGCTCTCGGTTGATGTCGATGAAGGTCGGGCCCCATTTGAACCGGCTCATGATCTCCCCGGCGCGGTCCTTTTCCCCCATGATGTACAGGGCCGCCGCGAAAGCCTCGGCGCTGGAGAGCTTCTGGGCCTTCCCGAAATTGGTGGGGTTCGCCGCCACGAGGAAAGGTAAGGCTCTGTGCCTCAGGCCGGACCGTACCCTGGGGAACCTAGAGAGCTTGTTCCAGGAACAGTCGAGCACTAGCAGGCCGTAGCGGATCGCGGAGCCGGCATCTTCGCGTGAAACCGCCTTCTCGGCTTCCGGATCCAGGACTATCGCTCCCCTGGGGATGCGGTTGTTCCCACGCACCTCGCGCACCTCCCCCAGCCGCACGAGCTTCGCGGCAGTGCACTTCTTCGGGTCGTCCTCGCGCTCCATGAGCGCGAGCAGCACAATGTCCGGCATCGCGGCATAAGTGGGCCTGCCATATATAGGAACATTGCACAGAGGAGGCCGAACCTGGCCCATGGTTCATAAATACTGGAGGCGATACGAGCACCGCCACGATGACGAGAACATTCCTGCTGAACGGATGATGACAGACGGGCGATCCGAGTGGCGCCTCCCGCGAGGAAACTAATATAGACACGGGACGCATCCGAGTGGGGCAAGGAGCTGCATCACGATGGTAACAGGGTTCGATTACCTCGGCCGGGACAAGGCCCTTCAGGAGCATTGGCTGAGGAGGGTCGTCGCGATACTGATCGACTGGGTCATCATATACGTCCCGATCTCGATTCTGCTAAGCATCATAGGGTACGCATGGCTCGGGTTCGTCGTCATATCGATCGAGAGCGTGTTGTTCTTCCTGTACTGCTCGTTCTTCGACTATTACATAGGAGGGACCCTTGGGAAGATGCTGTTGCACCTCAAGGCGGTCGCCATCACGGGCAAGATGAACATGGCGCAGGCGCTCATGAGGAACTTCAGCAAGGTCTTCGTGCCCCTGCTTCTGATCGACTGGATCATCGGCATGGCGATAGACACGAACGATCCGAGGCAGAAGTGGACGGACCAGCTCGCGAGAACATCTGTGATACTACATTGAGCGCGGCCTTCAGTGGGCCCGCCAGAGCCAGCCCCTGTGTTCGAGCGACGCCTCGCCCTCGATGAGGCCCTTCTTCCTCATCTTTGTGAGGAATATGACAGTCTGGTCGGGGCACTTCTTGTGCTGGTCCAGGGCCAATTTCTCTATCTGCATCGTCGTCATCGGCCCCTTCTCCCTCAGGAGCTTCAGGATGTAGCTTTCGGCCTCGGCCTCGCCCATGACCGCTGCGACCTGCACACCGCTCATCGGAGACCACATCGGCGATTCCGAATATTGCAGTTGCCCTCCGAACGTGAGACGGTCCGGGCCGCAATCACGCAGTGACAGAAGAATGGTATAGAAATGAAGGGGAAGGGGTTTACAGGCTTGGTCTCAGCTGACTTCTCTGGTCGTCTAACCAGTGAACGTCACGCCAGTACCGATCTTCTCGCCCGTGGGCACGTAGACCAGGACTGCCGAGTACGAGGCGCTACCCGAGAAGGGCGTCGCGCCGCCGTATGTGAACAGCGTGATCGTGTCACTGCCACTCACATATCCGTTGCCGCCTGTGTCAGATATCAGGCAACACACCGTAATCGAGCCTAGAGCATCTGTGCTGTAGTTCGCGGTTATGGCATCGCCGCCATCGAGGTCAGCGGTAACGGGGCTCCACTCAGCGAAGAGGGTGCCGTCAGACAGCTGCACCTTCACGTCGTCCCAGCCGACATCGGTCTTCGTAATCGAGACGATGGATACCTTCTGACCATTCGTGTAGGTCGTCTTCGAGTACGTTGCAGCCGGGGTCGTCTGCGACGTCCCGCCAAATCCCAGGACCATGACATATAGCACGGCCGCTAGAACGACGGTGATCGCAACCATCAGGATGGTCGCGATGACGGGGGACACCGCCTCGGAGTCCTTTCGGACTGCCCAAATCTTCTTCATTGTTTTAGTCCTCCTGCAGGCCTTTCAGCCCGCTCAGGGATATAACCCTCGAGCTGAGTTTAAATAGCTTTGCGGCTGGTTCTCAATCTTAATCGTTATCGGGTTCGGTGATTGCCGTATCGATGCATCTGGCCATGTCGCATTATGCTGGCTCCTAAGAAGACTACGTCTTCTTGTGTTCATATACTGACTATAAAAACGACGCCTTTCCGGGGAATATCGCCATCCGTCGAGGGGGGGTCAAACGGGTTTGATCCCCGATTTGTCGAACGACAGGGGGATGATGCCCACCTGGGCGGGCCGGTTCCTCACTTTCTGGACCACAAGGAGCTTCTTGAACTCCTGACCAACCTTCTCCTTGTCCAGCTCGAATATCACGTCAGCGAGGTCCTCGAGCGAACTCTGGATCCTTGAATCGTGCACACCTTTGAGCATCGTCATCAATGTCACGCTCTCGGAGTGCTGGGTGTGCGCCTTGATGGTCCTCATGGCCGTGAGGACCTCGTGGCTCTCGTAGTTCTCGAGGTAGAAGTCCAGTGAGTTGATCACGACCCTGAACGGCGGGGTGAGCTTGGATATCTCGTATGCGAGGAATGTGAGCAGGTTCTCCTCCTTGGCGACATCCTCCTCCCTGAAGCGCCTGATGTCCCCCAGCTTGATGCCCTCCTGCCTGAACTTGCTGATCTCGAGCTTCTTCGCGAGCACGCTCTCGTAATACTTCGACCCAACGTTGACTATCTTCAGGTCGGTCCGCCACCCGTATTCGCGCATGACACTGAGGACGTCCTCGTTCCTCTCGGTCGATGTGAAGTATGTCACGGGCTCGGTGCTGACGGACGCGAACTGTTTGGCGAAGAACTCGGTCCCCGAGCCCGGGGAGCCCATGACGAGCACAGTAGAGCCCTTCTGGATACCTCCACCTAGATGCTCATCGAGCGCGCGCACGCCGATACTCGTGAAGTTCAATCTACTCCCCCTCCTTGCCCGCACGTATGCCATGGTCGCACACGAGGCTGACCATGTTGTTCAGCTCAGGAGTTGAGTGCTCCTCGACCGTGAGTATGACGGTATAGGCCTCCTTCGACCTCAGCCCCGACACCAGGATGTGCAGGAACTCGGAGAGTATCCAGTTGTTGTTGTGGATCGCCAGCGAGTTGATCGAATCGATGACGACCAGCTTGTCCTTGGACTGCGAACGCCTGATGAGGTACTCGACCTTGAGCATCAGGTTCTCGAGCATCGTGGGGCTCTCGACGAGGGTGGTCCTGTCGTCCTGCTGCGCGGTGTTCGCGCCCATCATGATGTGCGAAATGCAGTCCACGAAGTACACCCTGGACGAATCGATGTCGAGGGCCTCGAGCACGCGCTTGATTGCGTCGGATGATATCGTGGCCGTGACATAGATGGTGTCCATCTGTCGCCTGTTACCGAACAGGTCGACGACGCCCCTGATCACGTCGAGGTAGTTGTCGACGCTCATCTGGAGCGACACCGCGGACGAAGGCGGCGTCTCCGCGAGCTCGTCCGCGATCTTCTGTGCGCTCATCATGGGGGTCATCCTGTGCTACCTCCCTTGAGGAGCGGCACCAGGAGCACGCCCATCGGCGTCAGGTCGAGGACGTACTTCGCCCTCGAGTGCATCGTTCCCCTCATCTTTATGACCTGGAGGGTCCTGAGCAGGTCGCCCCTCCGTTCCATGTTGGCCATCACGACTATCCCGTCGGCTATGGCCTCCTCGACTCCGAAGCTCGAGTAGGAGGTCGACCCAGCGGGAAGCTCGCCTACCAGTATTGACGTGCAGTTCAGGTCGGAGAGCGCCTTCCCCAGCTTGAGTATGAAGTCCCTGATCTTCTCGGACGTCTTGAGCTTGTAGCACACCGAGGTGACGGAATCGATGACCATGCGTTTCGTGCCCAGCTCGTTCACGAGGCTCACGAGCGCGGAGACCAGGAGGTCTATCTCCTCCATGCTCAGCTCTGCCTTGGTCAGCCCCAGCCTCTCGTACATTGCTGGAAGGTCGATGAACACGAGCCGGCCGGATTTGATCAGGCCTCGGTCGAAGAACTTGTAGGGGATTATGTTGGCCAGCAGCTTCTCCGAGTTCTCAGTCACCGAGATGAACAGCGAGTTCTCGCCCTTCTGGGCGCCGTGAATCAGGAACTCGAGCGCCAGCGAGGTCTTCCCCGTCCCGCAGCTGCCCGTAAGGAGGACCGTGTTGGAGCGCGGTATGCCACCGTACAGAATCGTGTCGAGCCCCTCGACGCCCGTCGCGCACCTGTCGCGCTCGCCCGCCTTAGTAGGCATCGGTCCTTGACAATGCAGTGCACCTGATATTATTGTTTCTTCCAGCGCCCTCGGCGTCATCTGCCACCCGCACTCTTGCTGGAAACGGCTCGTCAGTGCTCCACTGCGACACGTTTTTAACGGTGGATGCAGGTGTTTGAGGCGATGAAACCAGTTCTTCAGGTCGCCCTCGACCTCGTGCACGGCGAGAGGGCTCTCGGAATCGCCACTGATGCGGTCAAGGGAGGCGCGGACTGGATAGAGGCGGGCACCCCCCTCATCAAGAGCGAGGGGATGGAGATCGTCAGGCAGCTGAAGAAAGCCTTCCCTGGCCACACGATAGTCGCGGACATGAAGACTATTGATGTCGGAGGTGCCGAGGTCGAGATAGCGGCCAAGTCAGGCGCGGACATTGTCGTGATACTCGGAGTTTCATCAGACCCCACAATCACAGAGGCTCTGCTGAGCGCCAGACAGTACGGGTCCAAGGTGATGGTGGACCTATTCAACGTCGGGGACAAGGTCGCCAGGGCCAAGCAGGTCGAGAAGATGGGCGCGGACTACATCTGCGTCCATGTCGGCGTCGACGAGCAAATGGTCGGCGGATCGCCGCTCTCTGAGCTGAAGGGGCTCTCTGAGGCCGTGCACATACCCATAGCAGCCGCAGGCGGAATAAACAGCGAGACCGCGCCAGGCATCCTGCGTGCGGGGGCTTCGATCGTGATCGTGGGCGGGGCAATCATCAAGGCCAAGGACGTGGCCGGTGCCGCCCGCAAAGTGAAGAAGGCCATCACTTCCGGGAAGAAGGTCGAGAGCGAGCTTTTCAAGAAATACTCTGAGGACCAGCTGTTCGAGGCGTTCTCGAAGGTGTCGTCTCCCAATGTCGCAGACGCGCAGCACAAGAAGGGGTCGATGAAGGGGATTCACCCGAGAATCAAGCACGGCGTCAAGATGGTCGGGAGGGCGCTGACCGTGCACACCGTGAACGGCGACTGGGCGAAGCCCGTAGAGGCGATAGACAAGGCGAAGCCCGGGGACGTCATCGTCGTCGATGCTTGCAGCGGCGAAATCGGCGTCTGGGGAGAACTCGCGTCCTGGAGCTGCAAGACGAAGGGCGTGGCAGGCGTGGTCATCGACGGCGCTGCGCGCGACATCGACGCGATCATTGACATGGAGTTCCCGTGTTTCTCGCGATATGTCACATCCAATGCGGGAGAGCCCAAGGGATACGGGGGCATCGGACACGAGATAGTCTGCGGAGGTGTGCCTGTGCGCACCGGAGATTGGATCATCGGAGACGAGAGCGGCGTTGTCGTCGTTCCGCAGGAGACAGCAGTGGAGGTAGCCAACCGGTCATTGGATGTATTCGAGCGGGAGAACCGCGTGAGAGAGGAGATCAAGAAGGGCGGGACCCTCTCAAGCGTGCTCAAACTGGAGAAATGGGAGAAGGTCGGGTAAGTAGTTTTGACTAGCCGATGAACCCGGTCTTGTCGGCGAGGTCCTCGAGTCGCCTCACCCTGGACGAAATCGGCGGGTGGGTCATGAACAGCGTAACGAACCCCCCGCCCCTGAGCGGGTTCACGATGAACAGAGACGCAGAAGCTGGGTTGCCGTTCGTCATCGGCCTGCGCCTGTTGCCCTCCTCGAGCTTCTCGAGCGCGCGAGCGAGCGCCAAGGGCCTCTGGATCATCAATGCTCCCTCCTTGTCGGCCTTGTACTCCCGGTTACGCGATATCGCGAGCCGGAGCAGAAGGGCGGCTATGGGCGCGGTCACGGCGACGACCAGCAGAAGTGCACCGTTCCCGTTGCCCCTCCTGGAGCCCATGGAACTGAACCAAGCCATCCTCGCGGCGAATGAGATTGCACCCGCGATCGTCGCAGCGACGGACATCAGGAGCATGTCCTTGTCCTTGATGTGAGCCATCTCGTGCGCCAGGACGCCCTCAAGCTCGTCGTTTGAGAGCATCGAGAGGAGCCCCTCGGTCGCGGCCACCACGGCAGTCTTCTCGTTCCTGCCCGTGGCGAAGGCGTTCGGGGTCTGAGTCTTGACGATGGCTATCCGCGGCATCGGCATGTTCGCCTTCATGCAGATCTTGTTCACGGTGTCGTAGAGCTTGGGCTGCTCCTCCCTCGATATGATCTTCGCCTTGTAAGACCAGAGCACGATCTTGTCGCTGAAGAAGTAGCTGATGAAGTTGATGGCGGCTGCGAGCACCAGGAATATCATGGAGCCCAGTATCCAATCGCCGAAGAACACCGTCCCCAGGACCCAACCTATAGCAACGAATATCAGAATCAGCCCTCCGAACAGGGCCAACATCCTGAGTGTGGTCTGCATTGATACCCCCCTCTCGCCTGCTAGCAGGCGTCTGATTAGGAGTTCTACTCACTACCAAGCGGGATAAAAAGGTTGCCACGTGATTCCTGCGGAAGTAGACGGGTTTCGGCGGCTGCCAAGCGCCTTCCAGGCGGTTAGGACGTATAGATTTATTGGGAATGAGAGCTTACCATGCCGGGGGAGCGCAGCTCTCACTATCTTTGCCTCACAGCAGGTGTTCAAGATGGAGTCCACGGACGACAAGATGGAAAGAAGGCTGTACAGCCACGACCTCGCGCCGCTGCCGAAGGAGATGGACCTGATCTTCAAGACCATGCCCGACAGGGTCGACAGGCCAAAGTACACGCAGGACGTCGTGCAGATCATCAGGAAGGCGATCTCGACAAACACGCCGATCGTCCCGCGTGGGGCTGGTACTTGGGGGCTCGGAGGGTCCACACCAGTTAAGGGTGGCAGGGTCCTGGACATGACCGCGATGAACAAGATCATCTCGATCGACGAAACGAACCTCACTTGCACGGTCCAGCCCGGCATCACATGGAAGGCGCTGGCGGATGCGCTCGACGCGAAGGGACTTTTCCTGCCGTGCTATCCGAGCAGCGCGCCGTCCGCGACGATCGGCGGCTGGGTCGGCACGGGCGGCACTGGCATAGGCGCGTACAAGTACGGCACCGCAGCCGACATCGTCAGGGACCTCGAGGTCGTCCTGCCGACCGCAGCAGTCATACACACAGGAGACAAGTTCGTGCCTCAGAACGGCGCGGGCCCGAACCTCAACATGCTCTTCGTCGGCTCTGAGGGCACTTTCGGGGTAATCACGGAGGTCACGTTCTCGGTGATGCCAAAACCCGAGGCGATGAAGCCTCTCAGCTACTCGTTCGACGACATCATGAAGTTCCAGGGGCTGCTGAAGAAGCTCACCAGGAGCGAGGTCAGGCCGATGCACATCATGTTCGGCGACAGGCTCCACTACGACTACCTCAGGGCCATAGGGAAGCACGCGCCTGAAGTGGGATGCCTCGTGACGTTCATGCTCACAGGGTCCAAGGCCTCGGTCGAGGCCGAGGAGAGACTCCTGGACGAGATGATGGCTGCGGCGGGCGCGAAGAAGCAGCCCGGAGAGCTGGGAGAGCACGAGTGGGCCGAGAGGAACTACGAGTTCAGGGTCAGGGAACTGGGAGTTGGAGCCATCCCCGGAGAGATTCTCATACCCATCGACAGGCTGAACGTCGTGCTCGAGGGCACCGCGAAGCTGATCAAGCAGCTGAAACTCAACGCCCCTCTGATCGGCACGGTAGCTGACCAGAACACGGTCATGCTGATGCCGTATTACTTGACGGACGAGCACAAGCTGGTCGCTTCCACGGCCGCCATGGGCTTCGCCAAGAGGCTCGGCGACCTAGCCCAGGAGAACGGCGGAAGGCCGGTCGGCCTCGGCGTGTTCTTCGCAGGAAACTTGCAGAAGTACCGCGGAAAGGAGGGGGCGAGGGTGGTCAGGGGCATCAAGGACATGCTCGACCCCTATGGCATCATGAACCCGGGCAAGATGGTCGAGACTGGAACGAGATACGGGTTCGCGATTCCGGCGTTCCTGATGAACTTCGGGATGCACATGATGGGCTCCGTGAAGCGCGTCCTCCCGAGGGACAAGATAGGCGAGAAGGAGCTCTCCAGGTTGAAGAAATAGATTGGTGCTCCCGAGGATCCGCCCATTCTGCATCATTCGCTTGCCAGGGCGGGATAGGCTTTCTTGACTGAGAATGCTAGCAACGCGCCTATCGTCCCTCCGATAGCCACCTGAAGCGTGTTTCCCGCAGCCTCGGCCAAGGCCGCGCCCCAGCCGACGTTGAGCAGCAGCAGCTCGCCCACAAAATACGAGAACACCATGCACGCGCCGCCCGCGACGATTCCTAGGACGACCGCATACCTGTGCCCTCCCCTGATCCGACCGAGGAGGCCGCAGACCGCCCCCTCCGAACCTTTCGCCAGAAGCGTGAGAGGCGCGAAGTAACCGGAGCCGAGGAGTATGTCCGCTGCCGCAGATCCGAAGCCACCGCATATCCCTCCTGCGCGCCAGGCGAATGTCAACGCAGAGAAGAACACGATCGAATCGCCCAGGTTGAAGTACCCCTTCGTGGGAGCGAATGGGACGAAGGTTGCCATCGTGACGGCGGCAGTCAATGCCGTCAGCACGCCGTACCGGGCAACCAGCTTCGGGGACACGAACTCCTTTCGGCGCGAGGAACGGAACAGCTGGAATATCACAACTGCCACCAGCGCCCCCAACAGTAGGAAGGGCCAGTACTTCATCAGGAAATTCCCCTCGACGACCACAGCCAAGATGTCGGTGTCGTTGTGACCGTCTGCGTCAGTCACCCTGAGCGTGACTTCGTATGTCCCCACCGTCAAGAACTCGAACTCTGGAGCTGAACCGTACAGGAGCTGCATCTCGTCCTCGTATGTGAAATTCCATGTGTAGTTCGTAATCCCAACATCATCAATCGAGCCGGTGCCATCGAATCTGATGGTGTCGCCGACCACTATGGTAATGTCATCCCCTGCATCAGCTACAGGCGCCTCCGATCCCTGAGCAGTGATCACTGATGCCTGCACTCCTGTGGAAAGAAGCAAGAACGCAAGGATGGCCGCCACTGAGACGACAAGACTGTAACTAGAAACTCCGAGTCGATTCACCAACATCCCCTAGTCCTACCCACAAAGCGAATGTAGATTGCCTACTTAAACTCTCCAAAGCGTCGGGGAGTCCCTGCCTCAGATTGGCACGGAGTACACATACTTGGCGATCATGGGCAGCACGAGAAGCGTCACGACGACCACGAGCGCGACATAGTCCTTGGCCTGCATCTTCAGCTGCCGCAAATATGTCCTATCGAACCTCGCGCCATAGGCCCTCGACTGGAGCGCAAGTGAAAGCGAATCTGCCATGCGAAGCGCGCTAACGACGGCTGGCACGAGCACGGCAACGTACTTCTTGGAACGCTCGAGCAGACCACCTTGCGCGAACACGAGCCCTCTAGCCTTCTGAGCGTCTGTTATTGAGTCAATCGTCGACACGAATGTCGGGAAGAATCTCAGGGACACCGCGATGGTAAGCCCGTAGTCAAACCTCAGTCCGAACCTCACAAGGGCGAGCACGAGATCCCTCTGGGATGTCGTGAACATCAAGATGTACCAGACCGACGCAAGACAGCCCACCCTCAGGGCCGAGGTGACTCCACGCCATATTGCCGGCTCTGTGATCTGCACAGGGCCGAAGTCCAGGAGTATGGGGGTCCCCGTCCGATCGAAGAACGGCCAGAGGACGACTATCAGCAGCATCAACCGGAGGACGAACTTCAGCGCAAAGTACGTCTTAGACCACTTCGCCCTGGACAAGAACAGAAGCAGGAAAATGAACGACAGCAGGAGGAGCAGCGAATACAGGTTAGTCATGAGGAAGGCGAGCACGCTGAGAAGCAGCACCGCGAATATCTTCACGCGGGGGTCCAGCCGGTGGAGGAACGTGTTGGCCTCAGTGTAGAGGTCTATGAACATGACCATCAGGATCCACCCCCAAATCTCATGACGTGGAGGACGAGCTCCTCGGGAGAAATGATGTCTTGCGGGATGCCGTAATCAGAGAGCCTGTGCGAGAGCAAGGTCACTGCGGGCGGCTCGAGGTTGCTCTGCCTGATCAAGTCCAAGTCGGAGAACGCCCCCCGTGGATCCGAATCCAAGAGCATCCTTCCCCTTGCCATCACCACGACCCGCTTCGCGTGCTCGGCCACCAGCTTCATGTCGTGAGTTATCAGGATGATGGTCTTGCCATCATTATTGAGGCTGTTCAGTCGCTCCATCAGTTCCCGTGATTCCTCGGCATCCAGACCGGTCGTAGGCTCGTCCAGTATGAAGACCTCTGGGTCCATGGCGACGACCGAGGCGATGGATACCCTCCTCCGCTCCCCGAGCCTGAGCGAGAGCGGCGCGCTCATTCTCACATGCCCGAGGTTCATCGCATCTATCGCGCGTTCGACCTTCGTGCCTATCTCATTCTCCGAGTATCCCAGATTGAGGGGACCGAACCTTATCTCCTCCTCGACGGTGGAACAGAACAGTTGGTGGTCTGGGTTCTGGAACGCGTACCCGATTATCCGAGCTAGCTCCGCCACGCCCATCTGGGCCGTAGGCCTGCCCTTGACCGTGACCGTTCCGCTCGTGGGCCTGAGGAGGCCGTTGAAGTTCTTGGCAAGGGTCGTCTTCCCAGAACCGTTCCCGCCGACTATGGCAATGTACTCGCCTCGATCGATGTTGAGCGACACACCTCTGAGCGCCTCTATGCCACCCTCGTAAGTGAACTTCAGGTTCTGCACGGAGACCAGCCGCTCCACCGTAGAAGCAGCTTCTCGGCTTGGTATCATCGAGCCCCCGGCCTCCCCTTGGAACTCAATTCCTGCACGATGGCCCTCTCCGCATCGTCGACAGTCAGGAACGAAAAACGACTGACCTTGAGACGCGAATTCATCAGAGCCGCGACCTCGGATACCTGAGGAGGCACCACGCCGATGCCCCTCAACCTTCCCGGATCACGCAGGACCAGCCTTGGGGGGCCCGCCTCGATAACCTTCCCATCGTCCATCAGGACTATCCTGTCCGAGAAGCCTGCCGCCTCCTCCGCGTCCCTCTCGGCAAGCACGACCGTCATTCCGTATTTCTCCTTCAGCTCCTTGAGGACGGAATACAACTCCATGCGACCGACCGGGTCGAGCGCGTATGCGGGCTCGTCGAGCACGAGCATCTCCGGGCGCATGGAAAGAGCCGCGGCGATCGCCACGCGCTGCTTCTGCCCGCCAGACAGGCTGAAAGGCGAGCGGTCGTTGTACCCCTTCATCCCGACCAGATCCAAGGCCCACTCTACGCGATTCTTGATCTCCTCCCTCGGGACCGCGAGGTTTTCCGGGCCGAAGGCGACCTCCTCCTCGACGCTCATGCAGAACAGCTGGCTCTCCGGCTCCTGAAAGACGATGCCGACCTTGGTCGAAAACTCGGCCACGCTCTTCTGCCTGACCTCCTCACCGAAGATCCGCACTTCCCCACTGAGTTCGCCTGGAAGCGCGTGAGGTATCAAGCCGTTCGCGAGCAGGCAGACGGTCGACTTGCCGGAGCCGTTGCACCCGAGAAGGGTCACGAACTCCCCCTTCTCCACCTCCAAGGAGACCTTCTCCAAGGCTAGCTGCTTGGAACCCTTGTACTTGAAACTGACATCCCTCATTTCGAGCGCGTGCATCTGCCTCTCTTCCTTGAAGCGCCGCTCAATCGGGGAGGTTCTCTAATAAACCTTTGGCGAGAAGGCCAGCGTCCGAATCAGGCGCGGTAGACCAGGACCTTCTTGCCCCTGACGATAATCCTTATCTTGCCTTTGCTCTTGAGCCCGATGGCGGCCTTATCCAGCTGTTCGCGCGGCAGCCTAGAAGCGCGCATGGCCTCCTTCGAGGATATGCCGTTGTCCGGGATCACTTCGAGCAGCCTGCGCTCAGCGTCTTCCTCGTCCTTGGCGGGTATCAGCTGAAGGGTCTTCCTCACGACGGGCGCCGGAGGCGGAACGAGGCAGTAGAACTCCGTCGAGTCCTTCGCGACCCTCTTGGCGCTCTCTGAGGATATCAGCCGGCCGAGCGAGAGCATGACTACCTCCTCGTCCTGCCCAGTCCTCTTCATCAGGTCGGGAAGGGTCTTTCCGTTCTCGTCAAGGAGCGCGAGTATCTTGCCATCGAGGATGTTGTCCTCCGACCGTCTGTCCTTGACGACCGATATCTCGTCTAGGTGCGTCCTCAGGAATTCCTTGCTCGCGGCCTTGAACTTGTCCAGGTCCTGGTCGAGAATGGCCTCCAGCTCGGACACATCCAACCCCATCTCTTTCCAGCGCTCGAGCTTCGCCTTGTACACAGCCTTCTTCAGCTCGACGGGCTTCTCGCCGACGTAATGCGTCACCTCATACCTGTTCTGAGCCATCGATGCAGCCTCGGCATCAGTGCGCGTGGTGATCGAGTACCTGACGTTCGCGCCTCTGAGGGCGTGATGAATCTCCTCAAGCTTGTCGAAGAGGCGCCGGTCCTCTTCCAAGTTCAGCTCGAAATCGAAATCGCCAATCAGGGGCACGGCCCCGATCCTCCTCATTCGCTCGATGACCTGTCGTGGCGATTCTCCCTCGCTGCTGAGTTCGACACGAATGAAGGTCTTGATCATCTCGACAACCTGTGGGCGTCGATGATAGCGCTGTGCCCTTTTTATTGTTTCTGAATGAGCCCTACCTGCAGTCATCGCCCGTATGTTGGCTTAATATACAGGTCAGTGGCATGACTCGAACTGATGCCTGCTGACCTCTCTGTCAGGTTCATCAAAAGCATGTTCTCGAAACACTACAGAGAGGCTTCGTTGTTCATGCCCGAAAGGTTCTCAAAACGAGAGTTCGGATTCATGTTCTATGACCGGCAGGGGATGGTGAGGCACACTGGCTTCCCGACGAGGGCCGCGCTGAAGAAATATTTGGTGGAACAGACCCCCGCGCACGCATACTACTCTTGCGCGTACTATGAAACACCCGACGCGCCGACGATGGCAGAGAAGAAATGGCAAGGAGCGGACCTGATATTCGACCTCGATGCGGACCATGTCGAAGGCGCACAGAACCTGCCTTACGAGAAGATGCTCGAGAGAGTGAAGCAGGAAGTCATCAGACTAATCGACGAATTCCTGCTCGGCGACCTGGGGTTCGAGCAGGACGAATTGAGGATCGTCTTCTCCGGGGGCAGAGGCTACCATGTGCACATCAACGCGCCGAAGGTCCTCAAGCTCTCAAGCCACGAAAGGCGGGAGATAGTCGACTACATCACAGGCACGGACCTGGACATGGATTGGGTGTTCTTCCCTCAGTCGTTCCAGACCGGGACGTTCATGAACAGGCCGCAACTGGAGAAGAAGAGGATCATGCCGTCCTTGGATGGAGGCGGATGGAGGGCGAGGATCAGGAAGGGAATCGACGACCTCCTGGACGAACTCGAAGGCCTTCAGGAGCGGGAGGCGACCGAGCGCCTGTTGAATATCATCTCTGACTCTAAGAAGGAAATCGGAAAGAAGACCGTCGAGGGGTTGTACAAGGATCTCTTCAAGGGCGCGGAGGGAAAGAGGGGGGTCGACAGAATGCGCGCGGAGAACACCTTCGAGGTGTTCTCTAGCGATAGATACGCTCACGCGTTCATCGAACTAGTGGAGATGCGTGTGAAGGTCAAGATGAAAGGGGAGACCGACGAGCCCGTGACTTCCGATATCAAGAGGCTCATCAGACTCCCCAGCTCACTCCACGGCAAGACCGGTTTTGAGGTGATGCACTTGGAGAGGGACGAACTCGACGCCTTCAACCCCTTCTCCGATGCGGTCCCTAAGGCGTTCGGAGACAGCGAACTGACGGTCAAGTTGGAGAAAACCGCCGAGTTCACGCTCAGGGACAGGACCTTCTCGCTCGACCCAGGCGAACGCGTCGTCCCTGAGTACGCAGCGGTGTATCTGCTCTGCAGGCGACTGGCCGTGCTGGCCCCGCAGTAGCAAAACTATTTATTGGGACCTGCTCATTTTTCCAGACAATGCCAGCATCGGGCAAGGTCCTAGAGGATTCTATCAGGCTCAGCAGAATTCGGAGAATCAAGCTGACCCTCTTTGTAGTCCAAGCCGTCATGTTGATTGTACTCGGCATGTTCCTCATATTCATCGTCGGAGGGGCGATGCTGAAACCCTACCTCTACATCCCCCTGGACTCCTTCCTGGCGGTCGTCGTCCTGCTCCTGGTGATCATCTCTCTGGAGAGCTTCTTCTTCAGGATCCTAGAGATCAAGTTCGCCAGGAGCTCGAGCGCGAGGCATCTGATGGCTATGCGCTCCATGAAGAGGGCCATAATCGTGGCAATCGTGACGGGGATACTCGCTGCGGCCACGTCCGTGCCGCCCATATTGGGTGCACTCGAAGACGCGGCTGAGAAGACCATAGATGTCAGTCCTGCGGACCCTCCGATGTTCTACTCCTCCGACACATTCGCGCTGATCAGCACGACGAGGGTGGACGTGACCGCTCCAAGGCAGGTGGAGATATACCTGATGGACGAAGACATCTTCAACCAGTATTTCGGGCTGCCCCAGGAGGAATTCCTGGAGGCGATGTATTCGTTCAGGCTCAACACCGACGATTTCATCGTGGTCCAAGGTTCCGTTCTGTCATTGACGGTCCCGAACCAGGGGTTCATGAGGTATCACCTCGTCCTCAACGACTACGACAACGGCACAAGCGCGAAGGCGACCATCATCAAGGAGACTTCGCGCACGTTCACGGGCATCGTTTCGCTGCTCCTGATAGCGCTCCTGGTGGCGAACATCGCCTGGTTCGCCTACCTGATCCCGATTGAGAGGAAGTACTCTGCGGGATCGATCTACAAGTAGCTCACGGCATGGAGCAACAGACTGACCGCTTCTTCACCTGATAACCTCTGCTCACGAGGCGCTGCACCGTAGACGATGCTGGAAGGACGATTCCGCTCACACCCGCTTCTATCAGCTCGAACTCGCCCTGCCTAGCGAGTTTCGTCCGCATGCACCCGAGTAACACCTTGGCATCGGGCAACAACTCCCTTGCTCTGCGGGCAACCGAGACCATCGCATCGTTTCCGGGCGAAGACACCGCTTCGTAAGCGGTCCCCTTGGTTGGGATCAGCGAGATGAGAACGAGCTTCGGCGGCTGGAGATGCGCAAGTCTGTCCAACGCAGAGAATTCCCCCTTGAGCTGTCCCGCGTGAATTCCCACGCAGATGTGGGGGGCGACGTTCGGGGCGCCAGCCTTCATCAAGTCGTCCACGACGCGGAGATACTCGCCTGCCTTGACTCCCAGACCGAGCACATCCCGGACCGTCTCATCGGAACCATACACATCGACTGAGAACGAGTCCACCCCGCTGTCCACCAACCTGGAAATCTCCTCGGTAGACGCTAGTCCGATGTGCGCGTTTATGCTCAAATCGGTGGTTGCCTTGATCCCGCGGATGGCATCGATGTAATCGGACAGCGGGACCTTCCCGCACGAGTCATTGCCCCCGCTCAGAAGGAACCCGCTCGCCCCTCTCTCGGCAAGCGCCTCAGCGATCGACGAGAGGTCGTCTGGGCTTGTCGCGGGAATCATTCCGTTCAGATACTTGCCAGCACAGTGTTTGCAGTTCAGTGCGCATCTCGCGCCCGTTACCGAGATTGCTGGGAAGCTCTTCCCGGGATAGAAGCACTCGACGGTCCTCTGCACGAGCGGTTATCATCGCTGGCTAACGTAATTAACATTGTGCAGCGCAGAAGTGATGTCCCCCCGGACCGGGCGAAAGCTTTATCTGAGGCACCCTCTCTAGGGCGGGTGCTGGTCACCATGAAGGCTTTCGAAGTAAGCGGGCAGTTCATGATATCTCACAAGAGATGGCAGCCGTTCGCGATGGAGATAGCTGCCGCCGACGAAGCCGGGGCCCGCGAGAAGACTCTCGCGCTCCTTGGAAGCAGACACAGGGTCAAGAGGAAGAGCGTTCAGATCGACGGCGTCAAGAGCCTCAAGCACGAGGAGGTCAAGGACCACCTCGTGAAACACCTCTTGGAGGCGAAGAAGTGACCCCGCCTGCGGTCGACGAGAGGCAACTCAGAGAGGACTACGCGATGCTCGAGGCTGCTAAGGCGCAGCTTGAAGGGCTGGCGAAACAGCAGCAGCTGATACAGATGGCGGTCGAGGAGCACGTGAGGGCGCGTGAGACCGTGAAGCAGCTGGCCGCAGGAAAGCCAGGCGATGAGATGCTTGTTCCCGTCGGGGCGGACTCCTACATCTACGCGAAGATGTCGGAGGATAGGAACGCCGTTATCGGAGTCGGCTCTGGGGTGTCTGTCAAGAAATCACCCGAAGAGGCCGAGAAGATCCTCGACGCGAAGATCGACGACCTTTCGAGAGCATTCAAATCGATCTCTGACAAGGCGACGCAGACCGAGGCGATGATACAGGAGCTGTCAGAGAAGGTCCAGTCGCAGATCGAGACCCTGCAGTCAACGGGCGGGGCCGACGGGCCCTGAGGTCAGCACATGTTCCGTGGACTTATTGACAAGTTCTCGAAGGCCTCGAAGGAGGCCCATACGAAGTCCATCGAGGACATATCCGAGGTCGTCGATGATTCCGGCCGGAAGCTCAAGGCGAGCGCGCTCGACGATCTCCTACACGATTTGGAGCTGGGTCTTCTCGAGGCAGATGTCGCACTTCCGGTCGCCGAAGGCCTCACGAACCGGGTGAAGACGGAGCTCGACGGCAAGAGGATTGACAAGTCGTTCGACATAGACGACGCCGTCAAGCTGGCTCTCAAAGCCGCCGTCAAAGAGGTCCTATCCCAGCAGACCCTTTCCCTCACAGCCAAGATCAAATCGAAGACTCCGCCGTTCGTAATCATGTTCGTCGGCATCAACGGCGGAGGGAAGACCACAGCCATCGCGAAGCTTGCTTTCAGGATGCAGAAGCACGGCCTCAGCTGTGTGCTCGCCGCGGGAGATACTTTCAGGGCAGGCGCAATAGAACAGCTAACCCTTCATTCCGAGAAGCTCGGGTGCAAGATCATCAAGCACCAGGAAGGGAGCGATCCCGCGGCCGTGGCCTTTGATGCTGTGGAACACGCAAAGGCGAGGAAGAAGGACATCGTCCTCATCGACACGGCTGGCAGGATGCAGACGAACACGAACCTCATGGACGAGATGAAGAAGATCAAGCGGGTCGCGAAGCCGGATCTCGTGTTCTTCGTGGGAGATGCCCTCGCAGGATCGGATGCGGTGGAGCAGGCGAAGAGGTTCGATGCCGCTGTCGGTATCGACGGCGTGATCCTCACGAAGATAGACGCCGACGCCAAAGGAGGGGCTGCACTCTCAATCGCCAAGACAATCGGCAAGCCGATCGCGTATGTCAGCTACGGTCAGGAGTACGCCGAGTTCGGGAAGTTCGACCCTGACTGGATGGTGGGCAGAATCTTCGGCGACGCGAAGTCGAAGGACCGGCCCGAGCTCTGAACTCAGTCGATGTTCTTGCCCGCGAAGAGCAGAGCATACACCTGCGCGTCACTGACGAGGTCGGCGATATTCGCATACTCGTTCGCATCGTGAGCGGTCTCAGGTATCGTCGACCAGACTGCCGCCTCTATCCCTTCCATGCGGAACGGGGCGGCGCAGGTGCCGCCTCCGATGCCGATAGTCCTCGCCCTGATTCCCCTGACCTCCTCGATCGCTGCGGAGAGCCGCTTCACGATCTCCGAGTCGACGCCGGTTCTCGGGGCAGCGTCTGCGCGCTGGAGGAATGTGACCTTGATTGTGACTCCCGTCGACCTCTCTACCTCGTGCGCGGCCTTCTCCAGCTCCGCCATGATTGTGTCGAGGGGATACTCGGGCAGGACTCTGAAGTCGAACGCGAAGACCTGTCGCCCAGGCACCGTGTTGATGTTCGGGCCATTATTGTCGCACCTGGTCGGCTGGAATGTGCTGGTCGGCGGGTCGAAGAGCGGGTCCTTGCCGGAGAATTTCTTCCTCAGCCTATCCATCGAAAGCACAACATACCTCGACGCCGCCTCGAACGCGTTGACGCCCCT